>Ga0214467_1000301_pt1 | contig 11596 bp, 13 predicted proteins | sample RVTome_8_FD_187339 | JGI IMG/M metagenome (GOLD analysis project Ga0214467, IMG submission 187339) | Soil microbial communities from uranium-contaminated site in the Upper Colorado River Basin, Wyoming, United States - RVT160D0 HiSeq ...
GCCCATCGCGCCGTCCATCCCGAACACGTGGTCGCCCTGGTCGGTGAGTGCGGCCATGTCGTTGGCGGCGTTTCCCAGACCCGTCACCACGAGTACGTCGGCGTCGCCGAGCAGTTCCGCGACCGCCCATTGTCTGTCCACAGTGGCCTCCGTCATGCCGGTGGTCCGAACGCTTTGGCGCCCAGGAGCCGCTGCCCCAGCAGGACCGCCACCGCCTGACCGCCCCGGTCCGCCATACCGATCCCGGCGGTCACCGCCGGCTGGACGTCCTCCGGCCGGTCGGCGCGCAGGGTGGCCACGCCCATCGCCTCGAACACCGGCTCGACCGCCCGCCCCATCGCGAACTGCCACGGGTTCTGCTCGCCGAACTCGCCGCGCATCGTGACCAGGGTCAGGAACGGAAACCGGCAGTGCTGGATCAGCGAGAGGAAGTTGACGCAGTTGCCGACGCCGCTGCTCTGCATGAGCAGGACCGCCCGGGCCAGTCCCAGGTGCGCGCCGGCCACGACGCCGACACCCTCCTCCTCGGTGGTGAGCGGGATCGCCCGTACCTCCGGGTCGGCGTGGGCCAGCTCGATCAGGCGCCGGTGCCCCGAGTCCGGCACGTAGGCGAACTGGGTGGTGCCGCGCCGGCGCAGGGTCGCGTACACCTCGTCGGGCCACGGTGCCGCGTTCATACGGCTGCCGCCGCCGTACCCGCCGCGCGGCCGAGCACCGCGCCGGCGGTCAGCCCGGTGCCGCTGGGGTAGTTGAAGTAGTAGAGGCCGCCGACCGCCTCGCCGCACGCGTACAGACCGGGCAGCGGGCGCCCGGTACGGTCGAGCACCTCCGCGTCGTTGCTGACCTTCACGCCGCCGAACGTGAAGGTGATGCCGCAGGTTACCTCGAACGCGTAGTACGGGCCCTCGGTGAGCGGGGTGGCCCAGTTGGTTTTGTCGATCGCCAGCCCGTTGGTCCGCTTGCCGTCCTTCACGTACGGGCTGAACTCGGTCGACCCGTCCACGGCCGCGTTGTACTCCGCGACGGTCCGCAGCAACTGCTCGCGGTCGACGCCCTGGCCGGCGAGGCGGGCGGCGATCTCCTCCAGCGAGCCGAGCTGGAGCCGGGCGGCCTCCGGGTTCTTGTAGTTGTACTCGGTGGTCAGCAGGTCGGCGGCCCGGTGGTCGAAGAGCTGCCAGGCGGTCTGGCCCGGCTGGCGCAGGATCTCCCGCCCGTAGCGGGCGTACGTGTAGGCGCCGAAGTCGCTGCCCTCGTCGATGAAGCGCACCCCGTCCCGGTTGACGGTGATGCCGAAGGGGTAGCTCTCCCGCTCGAAGACGTGGTTGGCGTCCGGGCGGCCGGCGTCCCCCGAGCCGGCGCTCCACGCGACCGCGTGGCAGCCGGACCAGTTGCCGTACGGCACGCCGCCGTGCTCCATCGCGATCCGGATGCCCTGACCGGTGTTGAACCGGGAGCCGCGCACCTTCGCCAGGTCCCAGCCCGGGCCGAGCGCCCGGGTGCGCCACTCGGTGTCGGCCTGGAAGCCACCGCTGGCGACGATCAGGGCGTCGCCCTCGAACGTGGCCGTCGAGCCGTCGGCGGCGCGGCCGGACAGCGTCCAGCGTCCGGTGGCGGTGTCGTGGGCCGCGTCCCGCGCCTCCACGCCGTACACGATGGACACACCGGCCTTCTCCGCGGCCCGCAGCAGCGCCTCGGTCAGGGCCGCGCCGGCGCCGCTGACCTCGACGAAACCGCCGTGCCAGCCCGGGCGGCTGTGCCGGACCCGGCCGGTGTCGTCCACCACGATCGGCGACCGGAACGGAACGTCCAAGGTGGACATCCAGGCGATGGTATCGAAGCTGCGCGAGACGACCAGGTCGGCCAGGTCGGCGTCGCAGCGGTAGCCGGTCACGCGGCCCCAGTCGGAGAGGAAGTCGGCCTCGTCGTACGACCGGTGCTCCGCCAGCCCTTCGGCGCCCTCGAGTCCCAGCGGGCCCACGATCCGCTCCAGGTCGTCGAGGTCGTCGTAGGCCACCCGGAACAGTCCACCGGAGAAATACGAGTCGCTGCCGTACGAGTCCTGCTCCGCCCACTCGACCACCGTGACCCGCGCGCCCGCCTTCGTAGCCGCGAGCGCCGCGCACAGCCCGGCGTTACCGGCTCCGATCACCACGACGTCACTCATCGATGCTTCCTTTCCCAGCCTTGTACGTATCAGCCCTTGTAGGTGAAGACCCGGTTGAAGAGGGAGTGCGAGCCCCAGACGCCCGACCGCACGCTCTCCAGGAGCAGCACCTGGCTGTGGTCGACGAAGAGGTTGACCTCGGCCCCGTAGTGCTTGACGTACCACTCGAACACCCGCGGGTCGGCCGCCTCGAACAGCAGCCGTTCCAGCCCGAACGCCTCCGCGAACGCGGACACCACATCGGTGCGCCAGGTGGCCACCGACTCGGTCACTCCCTCGGACTCCAGGATGACCATGTCGGCACCGGCGTCGAGGGCGGCGCGGCCACGCTGGATCGCGAAGCTGACCGAACCGGTGCCCTCCGCGGCGAGCGTGCCGGAGTCGCTGGTGCCACCGGCGCCGAACTGGATGCCGACCTCCGCCTTGACCGTCATGCCGGTCTTCTTGGCCCGCTTGACCAGGCGCAGGTAGTCGGCGGTCGGTAGCGAAATCATGCCGGCGGAGACCTCCACGACGTCGAAGCCCAGCTCGGCCAGCGCGCCGAAGTACTGGTCCACAGCGGACACTCCCTGCCCCACCACGCTCTCGATGAGCCCGCCGGCGCTCGCTCGCACCTCGTGCTCGTGGCAGACCGACACCATCCGCGCCAGCGCCGGCTTGGGCAGCAGCGCCAGGGACGGGCCGGGAATCTTCAGCCAGTCGACGTACGGTCCGGCGGCGGCGAGCAGGTCCGCCAGGTAGGCCGGGCCGAAGGTGCTGTAGTACGGCCCGCGTACCTCCGTGACGCCGAGCCGGCGAGGTTTGCCGTCGCGCTCGTTGCGGCGCAGAAACGGCATGGTGGCCTCATCCATGCGTGATCCCTTCAGTGATCGCGTTCAGGCATCGATCGACACCGCCGCCGTCCACGAGGGCGGCGGTCGCCTCGACGAGCGCTTGCTGCGCGGCCGGCCCGAGCAGCCCGGCGGTGACGTCCCGAAACTTCTTTTCGGCGACCGGCCACCCTCGACTCGTCGCGGCCGTCACCGCCGCGCGGCCGGTGCGCCGGGTGCCGTCGACCTCGACGATCTCGACGATCGCGCCGTTGGCGTCCGGGTAGGTGCGCTCGGCCTCCTCGTCCACCCGCAGGCCGACCCGCGCGGCAAGTCGGCGGACGCCATCGTCGAGGTGGAGGAACCGGCGCGGGTCCGCGGCGCCGCCGAGGAGCGCGAGGGCGACGCTGTACTCCGTGCTGTACTGCGCCGAGATCACGTCGGTCGGGTCGGGATTGCTGTTCTGTGCGAGGGCCCGGCGTGAGGTGCCGACCAGGACGCGCTCGACCCGGTCGGTGTCGACCGGGGCGAGTGTCGCGGCGGCCGCCACCGCGCCGTGTACCGCGCCGCAGGCCGCGTACGGCTTGATGTAGACCTCGTCGACGACATGCCGGTCGCCGAGCCCGGCCGTCAGGTGCGCGTACCCTGGCTCAGCGTCGGTGGAGAACGTGGGTACGAAGCCGAACTTGCCGGCCACTGCGGCCGGCGGGCCGTCGAAGCCGGCACCGGTCAGCGTCGCGGCGAGCAGGCCGGCCTGGGCGGCCCGTCCGGCGTGCAGCCGCTTGACGTTGCCGGAGCCGACGCTGAACGCCTTGATCCCGCCGCCGAACGAGGCGGCCAGCCCGACGGTGGCGGCCAGGCCGGTGGCGTCCTGACCGGCGATGCGGGCCGCGGCCGCCGCCGCGCCCATCGGGCCGACCTGACCGGTGGCGTGGAAGCCCTTCTCGCCGAAGCCGAGGCCGGTGGCGCGGGCGATCCGGCCCATCACCTCGTATCCGGCGACGATCGCGGCGAGCAGGTCCGGCCCGCCGGCGCCCGTGACCTGCGCGGCGGCCACCGCGGCCGGGATGACCACGCAGCCGGGGTGAGTCATGGTCGGCAGGTGCGTGTCGTCGAGGTCGAAGCCATGGGTGGCTGTGCCGTTGACCAGGGCGGCGGCACCGGCGGGCACGGTGCCGGAGCGGCGGTAGACCCGCGCGCCGGGACGGTCGCCGGCCGGCGAGAGCTCACCGGCGGTGGTCAGCGCGGCGATCACGGCCGAGGTCCAGGGCAGGGTCAGGCCGAGGATCGCGCAGCCGAAGTGATCGAGAACCAGCGCGGTGGCGGACTCCACTGTGGCAGGTGGGAGGTCGTCGATGCGCAGTCCGGCGACGTACCGGTAGAGGGCGCTGTCCACGTTCACCTCCCAAGGATCATGACTGACTGCCGGACCGTATTACGGTCTTACAGGGCTGGTCAAGGTAGTGCCCAGAGCTCAGAAACCGTTGCCGGGTAAGGAGATCCCGCCCCGGCGCCCGCGAGCGGCGCCGAGTGGCGAGATGTTCAGTTGGGGCTGGTGAAGGTCAGACTCCGGGTGCGTGACCAGCCATCTGGCTCAGGGCGACCGCCGCCGCCCGCTCGACGTGGAACGCCGCCGCGGCCGCCGCGCCCTCGACGTCACCGGCGACAGCGCACTCGCAGATCCGCCGGATCTCCTTCATGGTCTCCGGCTGCCGGCCTGGGGCGCGCAGCGAAACCCCGCGTAGCAGCTGCACGCGGGCGTGCAGCCCGACGAGGATGCCGGTCATGATCTCATTGTGCGCGCCGGCACAGAGCGCCTCGTAGAACGCGTCCTTCGCGGCCAGCGACACCTGGAGGTCACCGGCGGCGAACGCGCTCTCCACCGCGTCGACCGTGGCCACGAGCCGGCGCCTCTCGGCGTCGGTGGCCCGCTGGGCGAACAGCCGTGCGGCCAGCGCCTCCAGGTCACCGCGCACCTCGAACAGCTTGACCGCGTCCTCCCGGCTCAGCACGGTGACGACCGGACCCCGGTTGGGAACGATCGTGACCAGGCCCTCGGCCTCGAGCTGGCGTAGCGACTCCCGCACGACGGTGCGGGACACGCCGTACCGGTCGCAGAGCGAACGCTCCACGAGCCGCGCGCCGGGCTCGTACTCGAGCATCAGGATCGAGGTCCGGATCTGGTTGATCAACTCTTGCCGCAACGGCGCGGCGACCCGCAGCAGAGGCCTGGCACCGCCGGCAGCGGCGGCGTCGATCTCGATCTGGTTGGCGCTCGGGCCGTTCACAGGCGTTTCACCTCGGTCCTCGACGTGCACGGGTCAGCCGCAGCCGGACGGATGTCATCGATACATGGCTATCCGTGACTCGTCGGACTACAGTCGTACTGTATAACCGCCGGTGCGAAGGCGGGTCCCGCGTCCGTCCGGTCATGGCAGCTCCGCTCATGGCATATCCGCTCATGGCATATCCGTCGTGATCAGCCCGTCGGAGTCACTCCACACCATCTGTCCCACCCGAAATGTCGCCCCGCCGACGGTCACGTCGACGTCCACCTCGCCCTTGCCTTCCTGGCGGGGCTTGCGTGGGTTGGTGCCCAGCGCCTTGATCCCGATCGGGACGGTACGCAGCGCGTCCACGTCGCGTACGGCGCCGAACACCACGATCCCGGCCCAGCCACGCTCCGCCGCCACCGCCGCGGTGCGGTCGCCGAGCAGCGCGCTGTACATGGCGCCGCCACCGTCAATGATCAACACCTGGCCGTCGCCGGGCTCGGCCAGGACCCGCTTGACGAGCACGGTGTCGCCATCGCAGCGAACGGTACGGATCCGCCCCTCGAAGGCCGGATACGCGCCGAACTGCCGCAACTGCGTCTCGCAACTCTGGTAGGCGCCCTCGCTGGCGTCCATCAGGTCCGCGGTCGTACTTCCCATGTCGCTTCCCACCTCACTTGATCGCTATGGCGTTCGGTGGCGAGCCCACGCCGCCGACGAGGTTGACGGGCTTGGCGGTGACGAAGAACTCGTAGACGCCGTCGGCCGCACACGCCTCGGCGAGCGGCTCCAGCGCCCACAGTTCGCCGATCAGCACGCCGAGCAGCGCGAGCAGCGGCCGGTGCAGCATCCCGTTGTGCGACGGGCCCTTCGGCGGCGCCTCCTCGGCGGGGTCGACCCACCCGGAGTCGGGATTGACCGGCGTCGCCTCCAGACCGGAGTTGTCCGCCGCGATCATGGCGAACCGGTGGTCCCAGATCCACTCCAGCATCGCCTCGGACTGGATCAGCCCGGGGTTGCCGGACCTGCCCCTGCCCTTGGGACGCTCCTCGACCGGCAGGCCGAGGAAGAACGGCACCCAGCCCAGCCGGATCAACAGGATGTCGCCCGGGCGGAAGGTCACCCCGGCGTCGGCGGCGACCGCGTCCAGCTCGTCGGGCGTGAACATCCGGTTGGTGCTCAGGTCGATCGGGTCGCCGGTCCGCTCGAAGTAGCGGCCGAGGTCCAGCAGGACCCCGCGCCCCGCGACGCCCTTCTCGGCGACCAGTTGGATGCCCAGGTCCGGCGAGCCCACCCTGACCGCCTCGTCCGGCACTCCCCCGTAGAAGCCGTACCGCGGGTGTCGCATGTGCCGCAGCCCGTCGATCTGGGAGGTGGACTGGAGGTAGAACGAGTCCAGCCAGTCGTCGCGATGGTGGGGATTGTTGGCGAAGATCTGGTGGCGGGTGGCCGGGCGGGTGCCGGCCGGGCTGGGCACGAACGTGTTCAGCGGGTAGTCGAGGTTGAAGGTCCGGCCGGTCCGGATCAGGCCGGCGGCCGCGACGACACTCTCCGGCGTGATGTTGTTGACCGCACCGAGCTGGTCGCCCGGCCCGAAGACGCCCCAGGACGAGCCAGGCGGCGCGTCGGTGCGCTCCCGCAGCTCGCGGTAGGTCGGTACGTCCATCAGTCGGCCACCTCCCGGGGTGCGAAGCGCAGCAGGCCGGCGTCGTAGACGGCGCGGACCGGCTGCCCCACCCTGACCCGCTCCGGTTCGACATCCACCAGGTTGGTCAGCACGCGCAGCCCTTCGGCGAGCTCCACATAGGCGATCACCACGGCGCCGGCGTCCTTGTACACGCCGGCCGGGCGGCGGTTGACCGTGAAGCTGTAGACCACTCCCTCGCCGCTGACCGGGACCAGTTCCAGGTCCGGGGACGTGCACTGTGGACAGTGTGAGCGTGGGAACCACACGTGTGCACCGCAGTGCGAGCAGCGCGCCACTCGAAACTCGCCGCGGGCGGCACCGCGCCAGTAGGCGGCGGCCGTGGGGTCCTGGGGCGGCTCCGGCGTGGGCAGGCTCATCGCACGTCCTCCCGCCCGAGGATCAGCGTGGCCGCGGCCGACCGGGTGCCGAGCGCGTGCCCCTGTCCCTGCACCAGCGCGAACTCGCAGTCCGGCACCTGTACCTCCGGGGCCGCCTCGGAGCGCAGCTGGCGGACCGCCTCGATCAGGCGGATCATGCCGCCGCGCCGGTCGGGGTGGTTGTTGCAGAGGCCGCCGCCGTCGGTGTTGAAAGGCAGCGCGCCGTGCGGGGCGAGCAGCGCGCCGTCCTCCACGAACCGCCCGCCCTTGCCCTTGTCGCAGAAGCCCAGGTCCTCCAACGTCAGCAGCACCGTGATCGTGAACGAGTCGTACAGCGACGCCATGTCGATGTCGGCCACCGAGATCCGCGCCTCCTCGAAGGCACGCGGCCCGGATACCGCCGCGGCGGTGTACGTGAGGTCGATCCGTCCGGCGCCGGGAGTCTTGACCGCCTCGCCGTGCCCGAGGACCCGCACACCCCGCCGCGGCAGCTCGCGGGCCACCTCCTCGGAGACGACCAGCACCGCGCCGCCGCCGTCGGTGGTGACGCAGCAGTCCAGGCGGTGAAGCGGATCGCTGATCAGCGGCGAGTCCAGTACCTGCGCGACGGTGACCGGATCCCGGTAGAGGGCGTGCGGGTTGAATTGGGCGTGGTGGGCCGCCGCGACCCGGACCTCGGCGAGCTGCGCGCCGGTCGTACCGAACTCGTACATGTGCCGCTGGGCGGCCAGGGCGTAGGCGGCCGGCTGGGTCAGCCCGTACACACCCTCGAAGCCGTCCTGCGGCACCGGTCCGCCGGAGGCGCCACGCTTTTCGGACCGGGCCCGGCCGCCCATCGCCACCAGCGCCACCGAGCACCTGCCCGCGGCGATCGCCGTGGCGGCGTGCCCCACCTGCGACACCGGCGAGGCACCGCCGGTGTCGGTCGAGTCGTAATAGGACAGTGGACCGAGCCCGAGGTAGTCGGCCATCGTCACCAGGTTGACGCCCTGGTGCACGCCGGCGTAGAAGAAGCCGTCGACGCGTTCGATGCCGAGGCCGGCGTCGGCCAGCGCGCCGTGCACCACGTCCGCGACCACCCCGGCGACCGAGCCGACCGGGATGATCCGTTCCGGATGCTCGTACGCGCCGACGAGGACCGCCGTTCCCCGTGCGGTCATGGGCGTTCGATCAGCTGGGCCGCGTTGCCGCCGACCATCTTGCGGATCTCGTCCGGTTTGCGGCCGGCGTCCAGCAGGCTTCGGACGATCCGGCGGTACCCGGTGACCGGCAGCGGGTTCTTCTTCTGCCCGAAGTCGGAGGAGATGATCGTGTTGTCGACCCCGACCGCGTCGATGTACGCGTCCAGCTCACCCGGGGCCAGCTTGCGGGAGACCGCGATGCACTGCTCCATCTTGGCGCCCTGCCGGCTCCACTTCTTGGTGCGCTCCGGGTCGGCGCCGATGACGAACATCGGGTGGCTGACCACGATCCGCTGCACGCCGGCCGCCCGGGCAGCCGGGATCAGCGCGTCGATCTCGTCGGCGCCGAGGTGGCCACAGTTGAGGATCGCTTCCTCGGTGGCGATCAGGCCGAGCACGTCGTGCACCACGTCGCGGATCTTGCCGTGCTCGTCGAAGATGGTCTGCGGCTCATTCGGCCGAAGTTGCATCGCGTTGTTGGAGAACGTGCTGTCCGGCGCGTGCGTGTGGTGGCTGTGCGCGATCGAGGAGAGGGTGGGAAACCAGACGATCCGCCCGCCACTGCGCAGGGTCAGCTCTACCGCGTACGGGTTGATGCCGCCGACCGTGCGGTTGAGCGCGATGCCGCCGAGCACCTCGATACCGATGTCGTCCAGGCCGGCTGACCTGAGCGCCAGGATCATCGGCTGGGTGCTCTCGTGGTGCGACTTGCAGGCGATCGCGCGGAAGCCGGCACCGGCCGCGTCGCGGGCCGCGTCCATGATGCTGATCCGTCGCGGAAACGGGCTGGGGCTCGGGTGGGTGTGCAGGTCGACGGCGCCGACGAGGAGCTCGTCCACCTCGGGGTCCGGCGCGCCGCGGTCGGCGTCGAGCTCGGGGTGTGGCTGTGCGGTCACTTCCATGGGGTACCTCCTGTGGTGTCGAATTTCGCCGCCGTCGCCACGCGGACGTCGTCGGTCGTCACGCCGGGCGCAAGGTCGGTGAGGACCAGCGCGCCGTCGACGACGTCGAAGACGCAGAGGTTGGTGTAGACGCGGTCGACGACGCCGCGGCCGGTCAGCGGGTAGCCGCAGGTGTCGACCACCTTGGGGCGGCCGGCGCGGTCGGTGTGCGTCATGACCACCCAGACCCGGGGCGAGCCGACGACCAGGTCCATCGCGCCGCCCACGCCCGGCTGGCCGCCGGGGACGTACCAGTTGGCGAGGTCACCGGCCGCGCTGACCTGCAGCCCGCCGAGGATGGCCGCGTCCAGGTGGCCGCCGCGGACCAGGGCGAACGACATCGACGAGTCGAAGGCCGCCGCGCCGGTACGCAGGGTCGTGTAGTGCTTGCCGGCGTCACACAGATCGGGGTCCTCCTGGCCGGGCTCGGCGACCGCGCCGATGCCCATCAGCCCGTTCTCGGAGTGGAACATCACCTCGATGTCCGGCGCGACGTGCGCGGCGACCGCGGTCGGCATGCCCAGGCCGAGGTTGACGTACCAGCCGTCGCGCAGGTCGGCGGCGACCCGGGCGGCCAGAGCGTCCGATGTGTACCCGGCCGTCATGCCCCCGCCTCCCGCCACGAACCGACTCGCACTCCGCCTCGCTCCACGAAGATGCTGTCCAGCCGCGGCGCGACCACCACGAGACGGGCGACGAACGGCCCGGGCAGGTGGATGTCGTCCGGGTCCAGCACGACTTCCGGGTCGGCCTCGCGCACCTCGGCGATCGCGGTGCGGGCGGCCATCGCGGCCAGCGGGTTGAAGTTGCGCGCCGAGAGCCGGAAGCGCAGGTTGCCGTACCGGTCGGCGCGGTCCGCCTTGACCAGCGCCACGTCGGGCTTGAGCGGGTACTCCAGCACGTACTCCCGGCCGTCGATCACGCGGGTTTCCTTGGCCGGCAGCAGCCGCGCCGGTTCGCCGTCTGGGCCGTAGCGGGCCGTCAGCCCGCCCTCGGCGAGGATCGTGCCGGCGGCGGTCGGGGTGTAGAAGGCGGCGATGCCCGACCCGCCCGCCCGCAGCCGCTCGGCGAGCGTGCCCTGCGGCACGAGCTCCAGCTCGACCTCGCCGGCCAGGTACTGCTTGAGGAATTCCGCGGTGCCCGGAAAGGTACAGGTCAGCTTCCGGACCCGGTGCTCGCGGACCAGCCGGGCGATGCCGTCGTCGTCCTTGCCGGCGTTGTTGGAGATGACGTGCAGATCGGTCACGTCCCGCTCGCAGATCGCGTCGATCAGGTTGTACGGGATACCCGCCCGGCCGAAGCCGCCGATCGCGACACTGTCGCCGGAGCGGACGCCGGCGGTCGCGGCAACGGCGTCGACGGCGAGCTTGTTGATCATCGGACGGCCTCCTGGAATCCGTCGAAGGCGCGGGTCAGCGATCGCGCGAAGATGCCGGTGTCGTTGCCGATCAGCAGGTAGTCGCAGCCCTGCGCGGCCCGCTTGCGGCCCTCCTCCGGGTCGGTGACCACCGTGCCCACCGGCTTGCCGGCCGCGACCGCGCGCGCGATGACCAGGTCGATGGCGTCCGAGAGCGCCGGTGACCCGCCGGGCTCTCCCATGCTCAGGGACAGGTCGCTCGGGCCGATGAAGACGCCGTCGATCCCGTCGGCGGCGAGGATGGCGTCGATGTCGTCGACCGACTCGCGCTCCTCGACCATCGCGATCCGCACCGCCTCCTCGTCCCCGAACCGCAGATACTCGGCGCGCCCGCCGGGCAGCATCCCCCAGCGGCCGGCCCGGGACGCGAAACCCATGCCGCGGGTGCCGCGCGGCGGGAAGATGAACTGCCGTCCCAGCGCGGCCGCCTCCGCGCCGTTGGAGACGTGCGGAAACAGCAGCCCCGCGACGCCGGCGTCGAGGTAACGCTGGGAGTCGCCGTAGCCGTGGTCGGCCACGCGCACCAGCGGCAGTACGCCGAGGGCGGAGTAGAGCGCGCTCATCTGGTACACCTCGCGCACCGACAGCAGCGCGTGCTCGGTGTCGATGATGACGAACTGGACGCCGACCGCGGCGATGATCTCGGTCAGCTCCGGCGCGGGTACCTTCACGAACATGCCGAGCGCGGGTCCGTCGCCGGCGCCGAGCAGGGAGCGGAACGAGCTCATCGCAGACCTTCCGGCATCG
>Ga0214467_1000302_pt1 | contig 11591 bp, 13 predicted proteins | sample RVTome_8_FD_187339 | JGI IMG/M metagenome (GOLD analysis project Ga0214467, IMG submission 187339) | Soil microbial communities from uranium-contaminated site in the Upper Colorado River Basin, Wyoming, United States - RVT160D0 HiSeq ...
AAGACGGACCATCCGCCGGCTACCACGGCTACTGGATCACCGATTTCACCCAGATTGACCCCCATCTTGGTACCAACGAGGACCTGCGCGCGCTGATCGATGCCGCGCACAAGCGGGGCATGAAGGTCTATTTCGACATCATCACCAACCACACCGCCGACGTCATCGGATACGAGGGCGGCGCCCGCCGCGGCTACACCTCCAAGGACGCGGTCCCCTACCGCACCGCCGCCGGGGTGCCCTTCGACGACCGCGACTTCGCCGGCAAGGCCTCCTTCCCGGCGCTCAGCCCCACGGTCTCGTTCCCGTACACGCCGGTGCTCGACCCCGCCGAGCGAAACCTCAAAGTGCCGGCGTGGCTCAACGACGTGACGCTGTACCACAACCGCGGCGACACCACGTTCGTCGGCGAGAACTCCTACTACGGCGACTTCTTCGGCCTCGACGACCTCTTCACCGAGCACCCACGCGTGGTCGCCGGCATGACCGACATCTACAAGGGCTGGATCCGCGACTTCGGCGTCGACGGCTTCCGCATCGACACGATGAAGCACGTCAACGACGAGTTCTGGCAGAAGTTCGGCCCCGAGGTGCTCGACTACGCGCGCGGCCACGGCAAGCGCGAGTTCTTCATGTTCGGCGAGGTCTTCGACACCACCAAGAGCTTCACGTCGCACTTCACCACCGCCGACAAGATGCAGGCGGTGCTCGACTTCCCGTTCCAGGACGCCGCCCGCGGCTTCGCCTCGCGCGGCCAGCCGGCCGGCCAGCTCGCCACGTTCTTCGCCGGCGACGACTGGTACACGGACGCGGACTCCAATGTGTACGAGCTGCCCACGTTCCTCGGCAACCACGACATGGGCCGCATCGGCTACTTCGTCACCACCGACAACCCCGGCGCGGGAGACGCCGAGTGGCTGGCCCGCGACCGGCTCGCGCACGAGCTGATGTACTTCAGCCGCGGCAACCCGGTCGTCTACTACGGCGACGAGCAGGGCTTCACCGGCCCGGGCGGCGACCAGAACGCGCGGCAGACCATGTTCGCCAGCCAGGTGCCGGACTATCTCGACGATGATCTGCTCGGCACCGACGCGACCCACGCGCAGGACAACTTCGTGGCCGGCCATCCGTTGTACCGGACGATCTCCTCGCTCGCCGCGCTGACCCGCGCCCACCCGGCGCTGCGCGACGGCGCGCAGGTGCACCGCTACGCGGCCGGCGGCCCCGGCGTCTACGCCTTCTCCCGGCTGGACCGGCGCGACCAGCGCGAGTACATCGTGGCCCTCAACAACAGCGAGCAGGCCCAGACCGCGGCGATCCCCACCTACGCGGCCAAGCGCGACTTCCGCCGCCTCTACGGCGACGGCCCGACCCGCGTCAGGTCCACAACGGACGGTGCGCTCACGCTGACCGTGCCGCCGCTGTCCGCGGTCGTGTACACGATGGACGGCCGCATCCCCGGCTCCAAGGCCGCGCCGCCGGTCGCCATCGCCGCCGCCACCCCGGCCGAGGGCGCCCGCGGCCGCATGCACGTCACCGCGAACGTGGCCGGCTCCTCGTTCTACGAGGTGTCCTTCTACGCCCAGGTGGGCAACGGCTCCTGGCGCCCGGTCGGCGTCGACGACAACGCGCCGTACCAGGTGTTCCACGACGTGAGCGGGCTGCGCGCAGGCACCCCGGTGCGCTACAAGGCCGTGGTGCTGGACAACCGCGGCCACACCGCGACGAGCGCGTCGCGGGCCGCCTCGGTGCCGGCCCCGCTGGTCGCCATCGAGACCCCCACCGAGGGCAGCCGCGTCCGCGGCACGGTCGAGGTCCGCGCGGTCGTCGACCCGGAACGGGCCACGCACACCGTCTCCTTCGAGCGCCGGATCGGCGGCGGCGCCTGGACCCGCATCGGCACCGACGCCACCTCGCCGGCCTACACCGTCTTCGACACGCTGCCGGCCGACCTCGCCTCCGACACCCCGATCGAGTACCGGGCGACGGTGCGCGAGCCGGACGGCACGACCGCGACCAGCCCGGTGCGCCGGGTCCGCGCCGCCGGTCCACAAGCGACGGTCGCCACATTGCACTACTTCCGCCCGGCCGGCGACTACGGCGACCAGGACACGGGCTGGGGCCTGCACATGTGGGGCGACGCCGTCGACCCGGTAGCGCTGGGCCAGCTCGCCTGGGACAACCCGTGGCCGTGGACCCGCGTGGAGGGCGGCTGGGCCGAATACGACATCCCGCTGGTCCAGGACACCCAGCCGGTCAACTTCATCATGCACCTGCCCGCCGGCGACTCGGTGCCGGATACCCGCGAGCCGGGCGGCGACCGCTCGTTCCTGCCGATCAACAGCCCGGAGGTCTGGATCGTCCAGGGCGACCCGACCGTCTACACCACTCCCCCGCCGGTCTGACCCGCACGACCTGAATGTCCGTCCAGTGCCGGCGCTCTGCCACCCGATGGCAGGCGCCGGCGACCGATGGACGGTTACTGGATGACCTGCATGAGGCCGCAGTTGACGTAGCCGGCCATCGGCCCCGGGGTGCCAGCCGGCGTGATGTAGGTCAGCGAGGCGACGACCTGGTACGTGCTGCCGCTGGGTGCGGCGGTGAGCGTGTTGCCCGGAACGTCGACCGTCGTGGCGTAGTTGCCGTTGCCCGGCGTGACGGCGACCTCGATCGGGTTCAGCTTCGGGAAGTTGAAGTCGTCCGGCCCGCCGAGCTGGTCGATGCTGAGCCGGAGATTCCACGTGCCCCCGATCAGCGGAACGAGCGAGCCGGTCAGCTCCCAGACCATCTCGACGCCCCACTTGTCAGCGGCCTTGATGACGTCCGGCGGGTTACCGCCGGAGTCCACGATCTTGGCCGCGATACGTCCGGCGAGCTGTCCCGGATGCGGCGCGGGTGCCTGGAAGGTCCCAGCAGACATGATTGTCCCCCCTCGAATGATGTGTCGCGGCCCTGGCGGCCGCCATTGCCAAACTGTCTCTGGGCGTGGGAACAGCGGTTCACGGCGTCGTTGTCGCGCAACTGACATTGATTGCTGTGATCCATCGTGAACCGATCTGGTCGGTGGCATCGACAGTGGTGGTGTGGATGGGGATCCGCGTTCGGATGTAGATCTACTCGCCGCGATGCGTCGGGGTGAGCGGGGCGCGTTGTCGACCCTGTATCGGCGGCACGCGCCGTGGTTGGTGTTGCGGTTGTCTCGGCGCTGCGCCGATGCCGGACTGGTGGACGAGGTCGTGCAGGACACGTTTCTCGCGGCGTGGCGTGGTGCGTCCCGCTATCAGGGCACGGGTGAGGTCGCGGCGTGGATCTGGGGGATCGCGATCCGTCGGTTGATCGACCAGTTCCGTGGTCAGCGAGCCGCGGCGCTGCCACTTTCGGACGTCGCGGGGTCCGAGCCGTCGGCTGAGGATCGGGTGTTGTTGGGGGTGGAATACGGGGATCTCGGGGGTGCGCTGAATCGGATCTCGCCGGAACTGCGCGCCGTGGTGCAGGCGACCATTTTGGACGGTCTGACCACGCGCGAGGCCGGCCGGCTGTTGGGTATTCCGCCCGGCACGGTGAAGACCCGGATGATGCGTGCCCGGGCCGCGTTGCGAGAGGAACTGGCATGACGACGGCGTGGCATGTGGACCCGCGGTTGGCCCGCCGGTACGCCGACGGGGCGATGGATCTGGCGCTGGCGACGTCGGTAGAGGCACATCTGGTCGCGTGTGCCAGCTGCCGCGACGTGATCGGCGCGGTGGTGCCGACCGACCGCCTGGACAGCATCTGGGATGGGCTGGCGGCCGAGCTGGACGCGCCACGGCCCGGGCTGGTCGAGCGGTTCCTGACCCGGCTGGGGATGCGGGAAGACACCGCCCGGTTGCTGGTTACCACTGCGTCGTTGCGATTGAGCTGGTTGACCAGCCTCGCGCTGGTGCTCGGGTTCGCCGCGTTGACCGCCGGCAGTGGCGACCGCGGACGGCTGCTGTTTCTCACCGTGGCGCCGCTGCTCCCGGTGGCGGGAGTGGCTGCGGCGTTCGCCGGCCCGCTGGACCCGGTCCGCGACGTGGCCGCGGCGGCGCCGTATTCGCGGTTCCGGCTGATCCTGTTGCGGGCGCTGGCGGTGCTGGCCACCAGCATCGGGTTCGCGGCGGTCGCTGGTGTGCTGGTCATCGACGAAGGCTGGCTCGCCGTCGGTTGGCTGCTTCCCGCCCTCGCTCTGGTGTCCACCACGCTGGCGCTGTCGGCCCGCTTCGATCCCGTCCACGCCGCCGCCGCCGTGGGGCTGGTGTGGGTGATGGTGGTGTGGAGCCACGCGCCACTGCGGCAAGTGTCGTTCGCCGCGTTCGCCCCGCCCGCCCAGCTGGTCTACCTGCTGGTGACCATCGCCGCGGTCATCGTCGTGGTGGCCGCCCGGACGGTGTTCGACTACGACAGGAGAAGCCGGTGACCACGCCGACCGTCGAGCTGACCGGGATCGTCAAGTCCTACCGGCGTACCCCCGCGCTGCGCGACACCACGTTCGTCGCACACCCGGGTATCACCGGCCTGTTAGGGCCAAACGGCGCGGGGAAGACAACCCTGCTGCGGATCGCCGCCACCGTCCTGGCCCCGGACCAGGGCGTGGTCCGCCTGCTCGGGCTCAACCCCCACTCCGACGAGGTCCGGGGCGAGATCCGCCGCCAGCTCGGCTACCTGCCCCAGGACGTGGGGATCCACCGGTTCTTCACCGCGTTCGAGTTCGTCGACTACATCGCGATCCTCAAAGAGATGGTCCACCGCCGCTCCCGCCACCAGGAGGTCCACCGCGTCCTGGGCTTGGTCGGCCTCGACGACGTCGCCCGCAAGCGCGTTTACGCACTGTCCGGCGGTATGCGCCGCCGCCTCGCCCTGGCCCAGGCCCTGCTCGGCGACCCACAGCTGCTGGTGCTCGACGAGCCGACCTCCGGGCTCGACCCCGAACAACGGCTACGCTTCCGCGACCTGATCTCCCGCCTCGGCGAGGGCCGCACCGTCCTGCTGTCTTCCCACAACAGCGACGACCTGGCCGCTCTCTGCGGCCACATTGCGGTGCTCCACAGTGGACACATAGTCTTCGCCGGGCCTCCCGCCGAGCTGATCGCCACCGCCGAGGGGCGGGTGTGGCAGTCCACGCAGCGGGCACCCGGCGCGCTGCTGGCCTGGCGCACCGGCGACGGCCTTTATCGCAACGTCGGCGACCCACCCCCCGACGCCACGTTCGTGCCACCCCAACTCGAGGACGCCTACCTGCTGCTCGTCCGCCAAGACTCCCTGAGCGCGGTAGGTGGCCCATGACCGCGGTGGCCGCCGCCCTGGGCCTGGTCCAAGCCCGGCACCTGGCCCGCCACCCGTGGGTGCTCGTCGGCGTCGGCCTGGCCGTCCTCGTGATGCAGTACGGGCTGCGCGGCCCGGAGGGTAATGGTCTGGCGGCGCTGACCCAGGCCGTCCCGTTCTACCTCGGCCCGGCGGCGTTCTTCGCCGCCAACCTCGCTGCCTCCCGGGACCGTCGAGCCGGCACCTCCGAACTGGTCACGGCCAGCCCCACGACCAGCCGGCGCCGCGCCAGCGGCGCACTCCTCGCCGTGGGCGGCCCGGTCCTGTTAGCTCTGGGACTGGTCGGTGCGGCGGGAGCGGCGCATTGGATCTCCGGCGCGGGCGGGCCGCCAAGAGCCACCGTGGCCGACGTGGCCAGCGGCCCACTGGTCGTTTGCGGCGGCGGCCTGCTCGGTGTCGCCACCGCTTACTGGGCGCCCTTCCGGACCGCCCCGATCCTGGTGATGGCCGGCCTGGTGCTGTGGTGCCAAGCCGGACGCATGGAGTGGCAGCTGCTGACCCCGTACGTCGAGGTGCCCGCCGCGGATGCCGGCGCGCGCGTGCCTGGGTCGATGGCCTGGCACGACCTGTACCTCGGCTGCCTCGCCCTGCTCGCGGCGACCGCCGCGCTGCTGGCCACACCCGGACCCAGACGGTGGCTGCTGATCGCCGGTGTGGTCCTCGCCGCCGGCGCGGCATTGGCCGGCTGGCGGCAGCTGCCATGACCACCGGCTGGCGGGTCGTCGCCGCCCTCGGCCGGCAGGAAACCGTGCGGCTCACCCGGCATCCCCTGATCCTGAGCGGCGCGATACTCGCGACCGCGCTGTCCATGGAGTCCCTACGCGAACACAACCCGCTCTACGACTACCAGGGCCTCACCATGAACCAGAGCTTCGTCATGGGCCCGATGATCCTCATCGCGGCCAACCTCATCACTCGCCGCGAACTGCGCGCCGGCACCCGACAGCTCATCGCCGCCACACCGGTCACCGAACGACGCCGCCTGGCCGGCTTACTGTGTGCCGCCGCCGGCCCGGCACTACTGACCGCTGTGCTGATCATGTTGACCGCGACGCTGTACCGGCTACTCGGCGCCGATCCGGTGTGGTGGCCCGATATCACCGAGTACGCGGTCCAGCCGGTCCGACTGCTGGGCGCTGGTCTGCTCGGCGTCATGATAGCCCGTTGGTTAGCCGACCCGATAAGGCCAGCCTTGCTCGCGTGTGTAGTCGCCGTGGCGATGATCGTGGTCAGCCGGTCGGACAACGCGATGCTGAGGACAGCGCTCAGCGCCTTATTTGTGTTCAACGACCTCCACGCCAAAGCGTTCGACGTCGGCTGGCACGTGGGCTACCTGCTATGCCTGGACGCGATGGCCGCCATCGGCGCGCTGCTCGCGACCCCCGGTCCTCGGCGGGCCCTCTGCGCGGTCGGCGCGGTCTCTGTCGCGGGGGCCGTCTTCACCGGGTGGGCGCAGCTGTGATGAAACGCCTCAGCAGGCGAGTTCGTGCCGTCGTCGCGGTCGCACTGGCTGCCTTTGCTGGACGGTCGCAGCTGCTGTGAAGGCCATCTCTCACTCCCAGCGAGGCGTCGAGCTTCAGATCGCCGGCCGTCTCGGCGTGCGGGGGGCCATTCGCTTGACGATGCACCCAGTCGTGGTCGCGGGTGTGGTGCTCAGCGTGGCATGGGCCGCGATCCCGGCCGTTCGAGATTCGCCCTACGTCAGCCAGGCGCCTGGCACCCCGTTCAACGTCTACATCGGACTGGTTACTCTGCCCAGCTTCCTGCTCGGACCGCTGACCCTGTTCGCGACGAGCCTCCTCGCCTCCCGAGAGCGCCGCGCCGGCACTACCGAGATCCTGGCCGCCGTGCCCGCATCGGCCCGGACCCAGACGCTGGGCCTGCTGATCGCGCCCGCCGGGCCTGCCGCGCTCGCCGCTGTCGTCGCCGCGGCACAAGTGGCCGTGTTCCGCGCGTTCGGGTTGGTCCCCTCCCGCTGGCCCACAATCGAGGAACTGGCCATCCACCCAACGATGGTCCTTGGCGGTGGCATGCTCGGCGTCGCCGTCGCGCGGTGGCTACCCGTCCCCGGGGGCACCGCACTCATCATGTTCCTGCTCGTGGCCACCTACCCCGCCGGCGCCGCACTCGGACGGGACAGTTGGATGTCCTTCGCGCCGCTGATGGACCTGGCCACGACCGAGGACTTCCAGCACGTCACCTACTTCCCCGGCTCGGTCGCGTGGCACGTGGCCTACCTGCTCTGCCTGGACGCCATGGCCGCCATCGCCGCCCTACTGGCCACACCTGGCCCCAAACGCGGCCTGCTCACGATCGGTGCCGGCGCCGCCCTCGCCGCCGCCGCGGCCGGCTGGGCGCAGCTGCCATGAGCGGGCAGCATGCCCTCCTGCCCATCGCGGCAGCTCTCGGCGCCCGCGACATCGTGCGCCTCACCACACACCCTCTCGTGGTCACAGCCACGATCGTCAGCATCGCGTGGGCGGCGATCCCGGCGGTCCGCGACTCGACCGTCACGAGCATGGCACCTGGCACGGCCCTCAACATCTATTTGATCCTCGCCCACTCGCCCAGCTTCCTTGTCGGGCCGGCGACCCTGTTCGCGGCGAACCTTCTCGCCACCCGGGAACGCCGTGCCGGAACCGGCGCACTTCTCACCGCTGCCCCGGTCTCGGTCCGGACCCGTACGGTCAGCCTGCTCCTCGCACCGCTCGGCCCGGCGATCCTCACGACCGTCACGGCTGCCGTCCAGGTCGCCGCGTTTCGCGCGCTCGGACCGGCACCATCCCGCTGGCCGACCGCCTACGAACTGGCGACCCAGCCCGCGACGGTGATCGGTGCGGGGCTGCTCGGCGTCATGGTCGCCCGTTGGCTGCCCTATCCAGGAGCCACGGCGATCACCATGTTCATCCTCGCCGCCTCGTTCACCACGACGGCCAACCTGGGGCGAGACACCTGGCTGTCGTTCGCGCCGTGGCGCGACCTGGTCATCACCGACGAACACAACAACATCCTTGGCTACTTCCCCGGCACGGTGGCCTGGCACGTGGCCTACCTGCTGTGCCTGGGTGCCATGGCCGCCACCGCCGCCCTGCTGGCCACACCTGGACCCAGACGCGGCCTCATCGCCGCCGGCCTCGTCGCCGTGCTGGCGGCGGCCGGCACGGGCTGGGCGCAATTGCCGTAGCGCGGAGCCTCTATTCAGGACTCGCGGATACCGCGGACCGGTGTCGGTTTGCCGTCACCGGCGAAACAGCGAAACGCGAACCACGCGTCTGCTTCAGCCCGACAAGCCCGGTGAACCCGCGGCGATTTACGCCAGCGCGTCCGATCAGTAGCGAGGAGCTGTCATGCGCCATGCCCATCTTTCGGTACGGACCGCGACGGTCGCCATCGGCATGCTGCTGGCGCTCGGTGCCAGCGGCTGTGACGACGACACGGCCGAGCCGTACGTGCCGCCGATCCCGATCTACACGAGGGACGCGCCCGCTCCCATCGAGCCGGATGACGAGTACCGGCCGACCGAACCGGACCAGGAGCTCGAGCCAGCGGAGCCGGACACGGACCCGTGCGCCTTCGCCGGGGATCCCCTCTGCCCCGACGCCCCGATCTACGTTCCTCCCCCGCACCTACCCGACTGGTGACCGCAACGTCCACTGTAGAGAGGAAACGCCATGAAATACGTGCTGTTCGTCGGCGGCGCGTTGGCCGTCATCGCCGCGCTGATGTGGCTCGCACAATGGCTGAGCGACGATGGACCATCGTGGGGACCGCCGCTGGCCCTTATCGTCGGCATCATCATCACCGTCCTGGCGGCGCTCTTCCTCGAGGCCGCTCAGACCGTCCCGTAAGGTGGCCGCCCGCCGCGGGAACTCCCGCGGCAGCTCAATATTTCAGGTGTGTTCGCCGCAGGTGGCGATGCTGCACCAGCGGCGGCGTCCACTGTGGTCGATGAAGAGCCAGCCGCAGGTCGGGCTGGTGCAGGCGCACACGGTGAAGCGGCGCGGGTCGGCGAGCAGCTCGCCGGCGCTGCGGGCGGCGGCCAGCAGTGGTGCGCGCAGCCCCGCGGCGGGGGTCACCAGCCAGTGGCCGAGCCCGTCCGGGCCGCGCCGGAAGACCGAGACCGCGGCCGCCTCCTCCACGTGCCGCGCGACCGCCGCGAACGCCTTCGCGTCCTCGGCGTCGGTGAGGCAGGCGTACAGCCGGGTGCGCAGGTCGCGGGTCTCGTCGAGCACGGCGGCCGCGCCGAGCGGGTCGCGCTGCGCCAGCCGCAACAGGTGGGTGACGGTGGCGTCGTCGAGCAGGTCCTGGTGGCCGGCCCAGACCGCCAGGGCGGGATAGCCGCGTAGCCACTCCGCGCCCGGCATGCGCTCGCCGCCCCAGCCGGCGTACGTGTTGCACAGCTCCAGGGCCGGGTGGCCGCCGACGCTCCACGGCAGCCACTGGTCGCGGACCCGGACCGCGTACACCGGCGCGGCCGGCCGCTCCAGGCGCGGGTCGCCGGCCAGGATCCGCTGGTGCACCGTCTCCAGCTCGACCCCCGGCTCGACACCGGTCCCGGTGGCCAGCGCCTTGCGGGCGTGGTCGTACAGGTCCAGCGCGTCGGCCTGGCGGGCGGAGCGGTACAGGGCGGTCATCACGCTGGCGACGAGCCCTTCCCGGGACGGGTGCTCGCGGGCCAGGCCGGTGAGGTCGAGCGCGACGCGGTCGTGGTGGCCCATGTCGAGCAGGACCCGCGCGTACGTCTCGGCGGTGGTCAGCCGCAGGTCCCGTAGCGGGGCACCGAGCCGCTCGCGCAGCGCCTCGCCCGCGAGGTCGGCCAGCAGCGGGCCGCGCCACAGGGCGAGGGCGGCGCTGGCGAGGCGCACCCGCTCGGCCGGATCGGTCGTACCGGCCATTTCGTGGGCGAGGTCGGCGAAGCGGGCCGTGTCGACGTCCGCGCCCTCGACCGCGTAGCCGCCGCCGGTGGTCACGATCGCCACCCGGTGCGGGGCAAGGACGGCGCGCAGGCGGCCGACGTACGTGTGCACGGTGCCCCGCGCGCCGGCCGGCGGCTCACCGTCCCACAGCAGGTCGGTCAGCCGCTCGATCGTGACCGCGCGGCCGGCGTCGAGCAGCAGGATGGCCAGCAGCAGGCGCTCCTGCCGCCGCCGGCCGACCGCCACCGGCTCACCGCTCCAGCCGGCCTCGAAGGATCCCAGCAACCTGAACTCCATACTGGGAAGGACGCGTTGATCATGCCAATTCGGTGCAAAGGTCCCGCTCGGTTCCGTGGAAGAGGGTCACGGTCTTGAATCCGGCCGCGTCGAACGCCACCTTGTAGAAGCCGTCGAAGACCCAGATCCCGCGCGGGCGGTTGCCGCCGTCCTCCCGGAAGCCGAACAGGGCCGGGCCCACCACGTACCAGGTGGAGTTGCTGGTCAGGGTGCCGCCCGGGGCGTACTCGACGAGGGCGCTGCCGCTCAGATCGGCGTCGAGGCTCTCGCCGCTGTCGGTGTTGGTCACCGCCAGCACCAGGTCGCCCACGTACGCCTCGCGCTTGGTCGAGCCGTCCGGATACCGATCCAGCACCTTGGTCTTGACCTCGTCGACGACGGGCTCCGCGTGCACAGGGAAGTCGCAGCGGGCACCGGCCGCCACGTCCCAGGGCGCGGAGGGCGCCGGCACCCAGGCCCCCGTCGCCACCATCATCGCGATCAACAAAGTATTCATGGCCCGAGCCTGGCCCGGGCCGCTCACCACCGGATCACCACCGGGCAGCGGGTGCGGCATGCCCTCGCTACCATGCCGGCCATGACAACGGGGATGAGATCCTGGCTGGGTGTGGTCGCGTGTGTCGCGGCCCTCGCGGTCGCCGGATGCGGCAAGAGCGGCGCCGGAAAGTACGGCGACGAGCTCGAGGGCGCCGGCTTCCAGAACGTGTCGGTCACGCGTGACGAGCAGGGCTCGGGCAAGAAGAAAAAGCTCGTGGCCTACGACTACGACGTGGTGGTGAACACCGACGGCGACGACGCCACCTGCAGCGTCGAGCTGGAGCACCCGGCCAGCTCCAACGGCCGGCTCAAGGGCGACAAGTGGCACATCGACGAGGTCAACGGCGAAGACGTCGACGGCTGGGGCGCGGAGAGTCCCGACGCCGCGAAGGTCAAGCAACTGCTGCAGGAGCACGGTTTCGACTGCTGACACAGTGGGGCCCGCCCCGGAGGGCGGGCCCCACTCCGACTCAGGACACGCCCGCCGCGCGTCCCTCGTGC
>Ga0214467_1000303_pt1 | contig 11512 bp, 11 predicted proteins | sample RVTome_8_FD_187339 | JGI IMG/M metagenome (GOLD analysis project Ga0214467, IMG submission 187339) | Soil microbial communities from uranium-contaminated site in the Upper Colorado River Basin, Wyoming, United States - RVT160D0 HiSeq ...
GCCGGGCGTGCGAGTCTGGGCGCGGGCGAGTGGTCCGGGCACGCGGTGTCCGGGGTGTGAGCGGTTCACGACGCGGGTTCACTCCCGGTATCGCCGGTCGTTGGAGGACGGGACGACGGCTGGCCGGCCGGTGAGCTTGCGGCTGCTGGTGCGACGGTTCCGTTGCCCGGTACCGGAGTGCGAGGTCTCGACGTTCGCCGAACAGATCCCTGGGCTGACCAGTAAGTACGCTCGCCGGAGTCCGACCGCCCGGCGGGCGTTGGAGGCCATCGCGGCCGCGCTGGCGGGCAGGCCTGGCTCCCGGTTGGCGGCCGTGGCTGCAGGCACATCCCGAGATTGAGGTGATCTACCGCGACCGCGCCGGCACCATTTGAAGCCGGGCGACCGCCGCCCCACAAGCGATCCAGGTCGCCGACAGGTGGCACCTGTGGAACAACCTCGCCGGCCACGTCGAGAAGACCGTCGCTCGGCAGCACCGGTGCCTGTCCGAGGCCCGCAACCAACAGATACGCGTGCGCCAGCAACAGCTGGTCGAGCTCGCCGTCGCTGCCCGTCAAGGACAGACCGTCGAGCCGGCCGGCCCAGTCCATGACACCATCGAGTCGCCGGCGCAGACCCGATTGCGGCGACGCTACGAGACGGTTCACGAACTGGCCGCATCTGGTCTGGGAGCCAAGGCGATCGCCCGGGACCTGAACCTCGCCCGGGGCACCGTCCGCCGCTACCTGCGGACCGCAACCGTCGATGACCTGCTGAACCGGTCCCGGGCCGGCAGGCCCAGCCGGCTGGACCCGTTCATCACTACCTGCACCAGCGCCTGGTCGAAGGAGTGACCAACGCGGCGGCGCTGTTCCGAGAGATCGCCGCCCGCGGCTACCGCGGCACCGCTGGCTCAGTCCGCGCCTACCTCAAGCCGCTGCGAGACCTCGCCGCCCAGCTCAGCGACCTCGGCCCAATCCCTGCACCCACACCGAAACCGCGCATGATCAGTAGCTGGATCTTGCGGCACCCCGACGACCTCACCGAGGGCGACCGGGCCGGCCTCACCGCCGCACTGGCTACCTGCCCACACCTGAACACCCTCGCCGAACACGTGCGCTCGTTCGCCGAGATCCTCACCCACCGCCACGGCCACCAACTCACCGACTGGCTGCAATCGATCGACGCCGAGGCTGAGCAGCCGGACCTGGCTTCCCACGGCCGGCCTCACCTATGGCCGCCGCGAGTCAGCAGGTGGCGCACCTGTAGGTCCACGGGAGGCCTCGCCGACGTAGCTCGTCGGCCGGTGCCGAAGAATCGTTTGATCGTTTGGTTGCGTCCGCATCTCATAGTTCTGCCTTTTTTACGTGAACACTGGTGGAGGGCGAAACATGACGAAAAGTATGTGTCAGAGGACCTTGGGAAGCCGTCGTGGACTCTTGCAGGTCGGCGCGCTTATTGTCGATTGTGGCGGCTGGCTGGTCGGCCTGTTCGTGGCCCTCTGGGCACGCTTCGAGATGGACGTGACACACGAGCACGTCAACAGCGCGCTCGCCATGGGAAGTCTGGCCAGCGCGGTGCAGGCGATGATCGGATACGGTTGCGGCCCTTACCGCGGACGTCACCGCTGTGGAAGCCTCGGTGAGACTCGGGCGATCTTCCTCGCGGTGCTCACGACGGGTGGGGCGCTGGTCGCCGTCAACCTCACGCTGCCCGAGTTGCCGTTGCCGGCAAGCGCGCCGGTGATCGCCGGTTTGGCCGCGCTCGTCGTGATGCTCGGTGCGCGGTTGCTGTGGCGGCTAGCCAGCGATCGCAGGGCGCGCCTTCACCTGCGAGGCGCGACGCCTGTGCTGCTCTTCGGCGCGGGAACGTCCGCCCGCAGCCTGGTCCAGGCCATGTTGCAGGGTCGAGGTGGCCGCTACCAGCCCGTGGGTCTGCTCGACGATGACCCCGGGCTGAAAAATCTGCGGATCCACGGTGTTCCCGTCCTCGGTGACCGGGGTGACATTCAGGAGGCAGCGGAGCGGACAGGCGCCCGGATGCTGATCCTTTCCGTTTCCGACGCCGACGGACAACTCATCCGGCTGATTCGGCACCGATGTCTCGAGGCCGGCTTGGCCTTCAGGGCGGTGCCCTCGCTCTCCGAAATCCTCGATGGACAGGCTGCGGTCGCCGACGTGCGGGATGTGTACTAATGACCTGCTCGGAGGGCACCGGATCGAGTAGGCCTCAGGTCGCCGCACGGCGCTGGCTGCGGCCCCCTGCCCAGCCAGCTTCGCCACGGCGTGCTCGGCGCTCTGGTCGTCTGGCTGCGGTTCTGATCATCACCCACCGGCTCTGGCCGCACCTGGTCGCGGGCCAACCGCTCGCCGTGGCGATGAGCGCGCTGCGGGCCTCGGGTGGAACGGCCGCTGTGGCGGCCCCGAACGGTTTGAGGAACACCTCGTCCAAGCTGGTCGCGTCCACCACCTGTGTTGCATTGAAGTCAGTGCGCGATTCTGCGGCTGGGGGAAGGGGGCGCCGCCAGCGATCGGATCGGTTCCGCGCCGCCGGCGCGAACACCCTCGCGGCCACGCTGTAGCCGGAACGGCTGTACGGCTGCTCAGAAAGTAGGTCAATGGCGCCGTCTCGGGTTTGACTTCACCCAGACGGTGGTTCGTGGAGTGCGGCGTTTGGCGTTTGGTCGGTTTGAAATGATATGACACGATACGCTCGCATCGGCTGTGGCGCGGCCGAAGGCGGCGCCCGATCACTGGGAGATCATCATGGCTGAAGAAATTCCGGCGGAAGTACAGGAGTTGGGGCGCACCCTCGGGCTCTCTTATGCGCTGAAACTGCACGCAATGGGCAGCCCGGCGATGCAGAGGGTCACGGAGTCTCTCGCCAAGCTCCGCCCCGCCGACCAACTGAAGGACAGTCAGAACAGTGGGTGTCAGAACGGCAGCTGCGCGGCGCGTTCGGTCCTGGACGACGTCCTCGAACTTCCTGGCGGTGAGCGCCGGTAGCAGATCGCGGCCTGTTGGTGCCGTGCCACGCGGGTCGCGGCACCAACAGGCCGATACCGCGGTAGGTCGCCTAGTGCTGGGAGTAAGGCAGCGATGTTGTCAACGCGGGCTACTAGTCCAGAGACTCATTCGCGTCGGAGTCCGGACGCCACGTTCGGGCAGCTTGACAAACTCGTGCTTCAGGTCGCGCAGTTCTGCAACCTGCGATGCGGATTCTGTATCACCCAGTATGGCGAGTGGGGTAAGGTGCATCCCTCGCAGCTGATGAGCCCTCAGACGGCCGCGCGGACGGTAGATGCGTTCGGCCGACTGTTCAGCCCGGTCTCGGTCATCAATTTCTTCGGCGGCGAACCCGCTCTCAATGTGCCCGCACTCGATGCGGCCGGCGAGGCGGCGGCGCGGCTTTGCGACCAGGGAGTCCTTGCGTCGGCACCACGATTGTCGATGGCGACGAACGGGACGGTGGCTTCGGACGAGTTCATCCGCGTCGTCAACCAGCACGAGATGAGATTCGCGGTCAGTGTGGACGGTCCACGGGAGCTGCATGATCTGCAGCGGGTTAATCTTTCTGGCCAGGGCAGCTACGACCGAATCCGGCAGAACGTGAGGAAACTCCGCGAGCACACAGGCTCACCGAAGGGCATCGCGTTCACCTACACCGTGGAACACCTACGGTCGCCGATGCGGTTGTGGACGATGCTGCAGCACCTACGTGATGACTTCGACATCAGCGACTTCGGCGTAATGCCCGCAACCAACAGCCCGGCCACACCAGGTCAGTGGGATCCCCTCCTAGAGGACGCGGATCGCTTCATCGACGAGTACGTCGAGGCGATCGAATGTTCCCTCGAGGAGATGGCGGTGCGCCCCGATGCCATCACCTTGCAGTACGGTCGCACCGCACTCGCCACCCTGGTCGAGCCACCGCACTACGACCCGTGTCCCGCTGGTCGCAGTTACTTCAGCATTTCCTGCGAGGGATCGATCTTCCCCTGCCAGAACCTTCCGGAGACCGATTCGTATCGGATCGGTCACATTGACTCGCCGACACTCGCCGACGATCTTCGCAAGTCCCACGTCGGCCGGCGGATCGATGATGCCAACCGCACGGCGCTTACCATCATCGGACAGAACGAGAGCCGGTCGATGTGTCGGATCTGTCCATCGGACAATCTTGGCGAGACTGGTGAGCTTGACCGTTACAGCCCTGCGCGGTTCCGCTTGTACGAGGCTATCGACCAGGCAACAAAGCGGAAGTTCGTCGAGCTCGTTTCCGGCACCGATGCCGCCGCAGAACAGCAGCGAAACCGGTTCATCGCGCACCTCAACCGTGACGTCGACGATTTCTGAGGGCATCGGGGCCACGGACCCGGTTCGGCGGATCCTGATCGCGGGCCCAGACCTGGCCACCCAGGACTGGGATATCGTCTTCCACGGCAGGACGGTGGAGCATCGCCGAGCCCGAACACTCAGTGCAGCAGATCTGGCCGCGTTCGATGAGCACCGCCAAACGCTGATCATCGCGCAGTTCAGCGCCGCCGAGTCAAACGTGGAACTGCGCTGGTGTGAGGCGGTCGCGCCGCACGCGTTCTTACCCGTCGTCGTTTGCGCCGGACGGGCTGAGATCGGACCGCTGTCTGGCGCCCGGCCCGGCTCCTGCAGCCGGTGCAGACTAATGCGCGGGCTCGCCACGGCCCCGGACTACGCCGCCGAACGGGCGGCGCTGATCGCGACGACGGCCCGCGGGGACGTCGAGCCACTCGCGCGACCCGCGGTCGGGCTGCTCATGGGCGCCCTCAGCGCCGAGGTGCAACGGGTCCTCGACCACAGCAGTCCAGTAACCCACAACGCGGTGCTTTCAGCCGACTTCGACGCAGTCACCATCTCAAGACACCGCCTGGCACCCGTACCAGGCTGCCCAACCTGTAATCTTCGCACCTCGGCAATCCGATCCTCTGCTGAGGCAACCGGTGCTAGTTTCGCGCTGTTCGACCCCGAGCATCGCAGGTACGGCCAGGTGCAGGATCTGCGGCTTGAGCACGTTCCTCCTTGGGAACCGCAGGTACGCATCGTGTCGGCAACCTTGGCCCGGGAGATCACACCCTCGGGTGCCGATGTCGGGCGGCAACGCCGCGTCTTCGGCTGCGCCCTCGATCTCGACACCGCGGTCGCGTCGGCCATTGGCGAGGCGATTGAACGGCTGGCCGGATGCGACGTTCGCCCGCGGCCGCCGGCCCTCCGGCCGGCCAGGGACGATAGCCGCGTCGACCTGAGCCCGATACCTCGGTGGAGCGAGCCCGAGTTACGGCGCCTCGGCGACCGCTACCACAGGGACCTTTCTGCGACCACCGACTGGGTAGCCGGCCGCCGCCTTGGCGACAATGTCCCGGTACTCGTTCCCGCCCAGCTCGTGTACTGCCCATACCACCCGGTGCCACCGGAGCGTCTTGCCTGGGAGCCGACCACCACCGGACTCGCCGTCGGACAGGACCGACCAGAAACGCTCCTGCGAGGTCTGCTGGAGGTCATCGAACGCGATGCGCTCGCATGTGCCTGGCTGTTGCACCGACCGGCTGCCAGCCTCGACGCTCCTACGGTCATGGGCGAGCGATGGCCTCGCATGCGACAACAACTGCTTCGCGGCGGTCTGCGGCTCAGCTTGGGACTGGTACCCAGCGACCTGGGAGCCGTCGTCGTCGTGGCTCGGCTGGTCGCCGACGGCGGGCCCATCTCCACGAGCTTCGGCAGCGCCGCCGCGCTTTCCCTTGAGGCTGCCGCGGTCAAGGCCGTCGTAGAGGCATGCCTGGTACGGCACACGCTGCTGACCCGAATCACCATCGAACCACCACGCCCCACGAACCCCCGCGTCGCAGAACCAGTCGACTTCCACGAGCACGGCCTCGCCTGGATGACCGCCGACCCCGCTGCCAGCGACTGGCTATTCGACAGCGCCGCTGTCGCGGCGGTGCCACCACTCGCAAAAGGGCTCCACGAGCTGGTCCAGCGAGTGCACACGGCGGGTTACCAGCCACTAGGAGCTGACCTCGTCACACCTGCGTTCGCCTCCGGATGGCATGCCGTTCGCGTGGTGGTCCCAGGCCTGCAGCCGCTCAATCCCGGCCGCCACAAGGTAATGACCGACTCGCCAAGGCTACGGCGCGTTGCGGGCCTGGCCCCGGACCGCAAAATGATGCCCCTGAACATAGAGGTGCACCCATGGTGTTGAACCCCGTCTCCGACCTTGTCAGCCGCCTCGTGGACACCAGTCACTTGCCGCTCGCCGGCGAACAGGAGCCCGGAAGCGGCAATACGCATCCAGGTTGGACCGAGTCCGGCTGGCAGGCCATGTGCCGAGCTATGTACGAGGACTGGGCGCGCACATACGCGCCGGTAGGACACCCCCCGCTTGCCGGCCTACTCGCCGCAGCGAGCGCCGCGGTCGCTAACACCGCGCTTGGCGAGTACTCCGGGTGCCTACGCACCTACCTCCTCGCCCGTGAGCCTGCCGGCGAGCAGCGCTGGTGGTCCGCCGCCGTGCTGTCCACCGGAGAGGCGATACCCATCACGGCGGTGAGTCAACATCCATGGAGCGGCGTCACAGACCCCGGCCACCAGATCGTGGCGGCAGTCGCCGTGACGGTGCTGCAACCCACGGTCGGCCTGGTCGCCGACCTCGCCGTCGCTCACGCCTCCGCCGGTGCTCTGCTGTGGCAACTCGCTGACATGTCCCGTTCCGCGCGTCTGCTGTCCGCGACCGCCGAGTCGGTCGCGGACCTCATCGGCGTCGACCGTGTGTTCGAGACACCGCTGCCCTTTCTGCTGGCCGTCGGCGATCACGAGGAGAGCCCAACATGAATGGCAGAGACCGCGTTCTTCTGGTCTTCCCGCCGATTGTCACGACCAACTTCGGGCGCTACTACCCATCCATCGCTGCTCTGGCCTCAGTGCTGGAAGCAGACGGGGTTGGGGTCGATCAGCTTGACCTCAACAATGACCTCCTTGAGTACTGCATCGGCGGCGAACGGCTGGCAGATCTCGTCGCGGCGGGTGAGCAGGACCTGGAACGCGGCCAGCCCATGGAGCCTTGGCGTAGGCAACAGATACTTGCCGCCAAGGCCGCCAGTCGCCGCAGCTGTTTCTACGACGAAGCCGGTCGGCTCCTTCCTGCCGGGCACCATGGCGCACCGGTGGCGATCCTGGAGGCCTTGTCCGCAGACTATTATCTCGACCCGTCGCTGGACGACCTCTGTTCGCCGGACCTTTGGGATCGACCCCAGATCATCGCGGCCCGCGACTTCATACGCGGACACGAACGCCTGGAGACATTACTCGCCGATGCCTCGGTCATAGGCGTCTCCGTACCGATGGGGCCGCAGTTGGCGCACGGTCTCGCGTTGGCCAGGGAGGCTGCCCAGCACAACATCCCGGTGGTGATCGGCGGCGCGACGGTCACGCTACTGGGCCGGGACAATATCGCGGCGCTACTGCGTTCACATCCCTGGATCTCCGCAGTGGTCCCGCATCAAGGCGAGGAGCCTTTCGGCAGGCTCGTAGACGAGGTATTGCGCCGAGGCCGGAAGACCGACTGGCATGAGATTCCGGGCATACTCAGCCTCGCCGGCGACACGCTGCACGGAACTGCCGGACAGATACCATCGCGACGGCTGGCTGACCTGCCGTTTGGTTCGTACGACCTCGGCCAGCTGCGACGCCTCGCCGAGCCAGAGGTAGCCATCCGGCAAGCTGAGGGTTGCTACTGGGGTAAGTGCGCATACTGCGACTACGTCGAGCTGTACCCAAAGACCGGGCGCAACTACTACCGGCCGCAGGCACAGACGTCCCTGGTGAATGAGATCGAGCACCATGTTCGGACGAGCGGTGTCCGCCGGTTCGTGCTGATCACCGAATCCGTGCCGCCGCTGGTCGCGCGGCGGCTGAGCGAGGAGATCATCGCGCGTGGACTGCACGTGAAGTGGAGTTCGTTCGCGATGGTCGACCCCGGCTTCGACGCGCAGACACTCGCCACGATGGCGGCCGGGGGATGCAGCCACCTCGTCATCGGCGTCGAGACCGTCACCGACCGGGTACTCAGCCTCGTCCGAAAGCGGGCCACCCGCTCGATGACCGAGCGCTTCTTTGCCGACTGCCGCACCGCCGGAATCCCATTGGTTATCAATCTCATTCCGAACCTGCCGTCTACGACCCATGCCGAAGCACTCGAATCCCTCGCGGTCATCGAGAAGTACCTCGAATGCTTCCGGGATATCAGCATCTTCCCATTCGAAGCCACGGTCTCATCCGACATCGGCCGCGACCCCGCCCAATTCGGCCTTACGGTGCTCGGGGGAGGATGTGGGGAAAGCTCGGGGCAGGCCGAGTTCGCCGCCAACCACCTCACCACCGAGGACACGGCGATGACGCCCAGCGAACTCGAGGACGTCATCGCCCGCCACTACGACCTCGCCGCACGGGCCGGCTCCACTCAACACCTAGCCGATCCGGCTCGAACCGATCCCAGGACCGCGACGAGATGGCTGGTCGATAGTCGTCACATAGACCTGTACCCGGCGGTGGCTCAGGACCGGGGATCATTGGTGTTCAACTGGCGAACGGGCGTCGTGAGCGAGTATCCCGTCGCATGGAACGCGATCTTATCGCAGCTACAGGAACCGGACGGCGTCGACGGACCCTCCGTGACACAAACCGTGGCGAGCGAGTTCGGGCTCGACAGCATAGAAGCCGAGGCCGTCTCTTCCTACGTGCTCAACCACCTTGGATCCCGTGGTGTACTCAGGGCGTCCCACATGGACGGCCGTGGACCTGCGGGATGATCCTGATTCCTGGGTGGAGATGATCCGGACGTGGGCGCCGGACGACTTCTGGAGGCATGGCGCCACCTTTGCCGGCGGCCATCCGGGCCGTGGTGATCGCCGACAACGTGGACGACGACGAGTTTACGGCCGGGTCGAGGGGCCTGTGGGTCACCGCAGACGGTAGGGGTGTGGTGACGCACGTCGGGGCGGCTCAGGGGCAGTCGGTGTTTGGTGGCTACCCCGCGGTTCGGCAACAACTGAGCACCGACACGCCGAAGTCCACAAAGGACAACACATACCATCGGCGGCGTCAGAGGTTAAAGAACCAGCTTAGGCTGCGGTGGGAGCTGTTGGGCAGCGCCTTGGTGATGATGGCGGCCATTGTGGTGAGGTCATCGCTGGTGCCTTGGCTGTCCAGGACGAGCGTTGGCGGGTTGACGAAGGCGAGGAGTTGAACTGAGGCGGCCTCGCTTACCACGCAGTCGTAGACCAGGGTGTGCGCGACCGCTTCCATTGCCGACCACGAGCCGTTTCCCGCATCGCGGTGATGATCTTCTCGGGAACACCGACGCCGGTCAGGAAATATTCCACCGCGGCCTCACGGCCTCCGGGCCTCACCAGTTCGGCCAGTCCCGCGGTGAAGGCGGCCTGCGCCGACCGGCTTTCGTCGGTTTCGGTTTCGATCGGCGGCTCGAGGACCGCCGGCTTGGGAATGGCTAGCCCGCTGGCCGACGCGAGCGATCGGCCGGGTGATGCTCTCCCCCGCCGGACTTCGTCACGCACCTCGACCCGGCCGGCGCCTGCCTCGGCGAGCAGCCACTGCTGACCAGCGGCTGCTCGCGGTGCTTGTCCCGCTCAGGGATCGCTGAGCAGCCGTGCCGGGCTCGTGCCCGTTGTGATCGAGGTTTCTCCAAGATGAGTAGGCCGTCGCGTCACGCCCAGCTGGTGGCCGGGGAGAAGGGGGTGAGCGGGGAGCCATCTCTTTGCCAGAAAAGAGGGAGAACGTTGTTCACCTTGGACGAATCAGATCGCGCGGGTAGACGCTGGGGGAGGAGGGCGGGCGCGGCGTTGGGTGCGTCGCTGATCGCGGCCGCCGTGGCTGTGCCCGCGCCATCCCACGCGGAGGATCCTCCCGTCCCGCCCTTGGGTCAGACGTTGGCTGGGGGTGTCGTGTGGTGGGACCAGAACGGGAATGGTGTCCGGGAGGAGGATGACCATCCGCTGCATGGTGCGCGGCTCGAGCTTCGCTACGGCGGCACCGTCACCGAGTTGTTCAGCGAGGAGAACGGCACCTGGCAGGCGACTGTGCCGGTGGGGGAGCCCTTCCAGGTATGCCTGATGAGCCCGGGGCTGGTGCCGCAGGACGTGGGTATAGTGCCGACGGTGAAGGACGCTGGCGATAACGAGGGGTTCGACTCGGACGCGGATGCCGGCGTCCAGGGCTACGGGTGCATCACCCGGACGCCTTCGGAATCAGGAGCCTTCGGGACGGACTTCGGGCTCCGGATGGTGCAGCCGGTGTCCGTGGGTGACTACGTGTGGCTGGACGGCGACGGCGACGGTGTCCAGGACGCGGGGGAGGTGCCGCTCGCTGGCGTCAGGGTCATCGTCACCACCGAGAACGGCATGACGGTCGGGGTTACCACGACGGATCGCGACGGCAAGTACCTGCTGAGCGACCCGGGGATTGGCGAGGTGCCGCCAGGTTCCCCGATGATCCGCCCCAACGCCACGTACCGGCTTTGCTTCGACGCGTTAGCCGCGACCGGTCCACCCGGCGCGGTCGTGCCGGCGGGACAGCTGGTGCCGACGATCCAGGACGCGGGCGACGACGCGGCCGATTCGGACATCAACCCCGATGGCTGCCTCACGGTCACGACGCCGGCCGAGGGATCGTTCCTCACGGTCGACGCCGGGTTCAGGGTGTCGCCGGCCGGGCTCACGCTTGACAAGAAGCTCGACGACTACGCGGACGTCAACGGGAACGGCCTCTTCGACGCAGGGGACCAGCTTCTCTACCTGTACGACGTGAGCAACACCAGCGAAGGTACCCTGTCGCAGCTGGTGGTCACGGACAACAAGGTTTCCAACATCACCTGCCCGAAGGCGGAGCTGGCGGCGGGGGAGACGATGACGTGTACGGGGGTGTATCCGGTCACGGACGCGGATCTGGGCGCTCCGGTCGTGACCAACGTCGGCACGGTCACCGGCGTCGCCGCCTCGGGCGAGCAGCTGCAGGCCAAGGACCGGCACGACTACGAGGTTCCGTTCCGGCCCATCGTGTTCGTCGGTGACCGGGTCTGGCTCGACCTGGACGGCGACGGCATCCACGATTCCGGCGAACCGGGAGTGGAAGGGGCGAGGGTAACCCTGAAGAACGTGGATGGCGTCGAAATCGCCTCCATGACGACCCTTGAGGGTGGTTTGTTCGGCTTCAACGTACTGGGGCCGGACACGGGCTACCAGGTGTGCGTCGACCTGTCCGGGGCGACGAACCTGCCGGTCGGTGTGGCTTTCATGCCGACGGTGAAGGACGCTGGCGATGACACGATCGATTCCGACATCGACGCCAATGGCTGCGTGACGGGCACGACGACGAGCTCGTCGAACCCGAATGTGGACGCCGGATACAAGCTCACACCCCTGGTGCCTCCGACGGGTTCGCCTTCGCCGGGGCCGACGGGTTCGCCTTCGCCGGGGCCGACGGGTTCGCCT
>Ga0214467_1000304_pt1 | contig 11494 bp, 11 predicted proteins | sample RVTome_8_FD_187339 | JGI IMG/M metagenome (GOLD analysis project Ga0214467, IMG submission 187339) | Soil microbial communities from uranium-contaminated site in the Upper Colorado River Basin, Wyoming, United States - RVT160D0 HiSeq ...
CGCCGGTCTTCCGGATCAACTCGGAGGGCGACGTCGCCACGGGCATCCTCTCCGCGGCGGCCCGGGCACAGGCCGACTCGCCGGTCCTGCGAGCCTGGGAGGTCGCCGGGGCGTCACACGGCGACTGGAAGCTCATCACCGACTACGGGCCGCTGCGCAAGCGGGACATCGGCACCTACCCCGGCGGCTATCCGGGCGAGCCGCAGACCTGCACGCTCCCGTCGCTGTCGCGGGTGCCGCAGCACATGGCGCAGAACGCGGTGTACGACCACACCGTCGACTGGGTCGCGTACGGCGAGCAGCCGCCCACCGCCCCTAAGCTCCAGACGGTCGACGGGGCGATCGCGCGGGACGACCTGGGCCTCGCGCTCGGCGGCATCCGGCTGGCGCAGCACGCGGCGCCGCTGCGGGTCAACAGCGGGGTCAACACCGGGCCCGGCTTCTGCTTCCTGGACGGGAGCTCGCTGCCGCTGACCGACACGCAGCTCGCCACGCTCTACCCGGATCTCCGCTCCTATGTGGACAAGGCAGTCGCGGCGACGCGCGCCGCGGTCCGGGCCGGGTACGTGCCGCGCGACGTGACCCGGGATCCGGCCTGGTACACGGACATTCGTGAGCTCGTGGGGGAGTACGTCGCCGCCGGCCGCATCCCGGCCCGCACCGGAGCGGACCTGGAGCGGAGCCTGCGGCGCGCCGAGCGGCACGGCACCGCGGGCGAGCAGTGGGCGGCGGCCGCCCAGCTGCTGCGGGTGGCCGCCGTGGTCTACCGCGACCTCAACGGAGACCGCGCGGCCCGTGACGCGGTCCTCCGCCCTGTGCTAGCGCTGATCAAGCTCATCGATTGACATGTAAGTCTGCCGCGCGGTAGCCTCCGCTCGGAAAGCGCTTTCCTGGCATTTCTCAGTGTGCGCTCTGCGGAGGACGGTGACGCTCATGTCTGGGCAACCCTCTTGGTTCACCGTCCTCCGCCGGGCGCGCTTCGCGCTCGCCGCCCTCGTGGGCCTCGTGCTCGTCGTGGTGGCCGGGGTCACCGGCGCGTCAGCCGCCTGCCCGACGAGCGTCACCGTGGCGCAGGACGGCAGCGGCGACTACGCGACGGTGCAGGCGGCCGTGGACGCGGTGCCGGTAAACAACACCGCGCGGCACACCATCCGCGTCAAGCCCGGCACCTACCGGGAGCTCGTCACCGTGCCGGCGAGCAAGCCGTTCGTGTCCTTCGTGGGCACCACGGGCAGGGCCACGGACGTCGTCATCACGTACGACAACGCCAGCGGCACACCCAAGCCGGACGGCACCGGCACGTACGGCACGACCGGCAGCTCCTCCGTCTTCATCGACGGCAGCGACTTCGTGGCCAAGCACCTCACGTTCGCCAACAGCTTCGACGAGGCCGCCCACGAGTACGGCGCCGAGCAGGCCGTGGCGGTCACGACCCGCGGCGACCGGCTGGTCTTCGACAACGTCAGGTTCCTCGGCAACCAGGACACGCTGCAGCCCAGCAGCCCGAACGCGGCCACGGTGAGCCGCGCCTACTACCGGAACTGCTACGTCGAGGGCGACGTCGACTTCATCTTCGGGCGCGGCACGGCGGTCTTCGACCACTGCGAGATCCGGTCGCTCAACCGCGGCTCGGCGAGCAACAACGGGTACGTCACCGCCGCCTCCACGACGATCACCAACCCGTACGGCTACCTCTTCACGCGCTGCCGCCTGACCGCGGCGGAGGGCACCGCGGCCCAGAGTGTCCACCTTGGACGCCCGTGGCACCCGAGCGGCGCGCTGGACGCGATCGCCCAGGTCCTCTACCGCGACACGCTGATGGGCCCGCATATCAAGGACGCCCCCTGGACCGACATGTCCGGCTTCTCCTGGCGGGAGGCGCGCTTCGCCGAGCACCACAACAGGGGCCCGGGCGCGACGATCACGGCGGACCGCCCCCAGCTCCCGGCCGCCGCCGCGAAGGACTACACCGCCGCCGACTACCTTTCCGGCCCGGACGGCTGGGATCCGACCCGCTGAGGGTGGCGTGGCGGGGCGTCCGGTGTCACGGCGCGATGCCGCGCACGATGATGTCGAGGCCGGCCTCGAAGCCGCCGCCCGGCTCGCCGTCGGCTACCGCCTCATGGATCCGGCGCATCGTGGGCACCAGGGCGGGGTCCATCGCCGCCAGATGGTCGCCCATCGGGTCGGCGCCCGCGGGTGCTGAGGCGCCCAGGGCGTACCCGTTGACGAAGTCGACCAGCGTGCCGGCGGCGTGCAGCACCGCGCGCGGGGTCAGGCCGGCGGCGGCGAGGGCGGCGTAGAGCGGCTCGCTGATCTGGATCGCGGCCCCCGAGGCGGCCGCGGCGTCTGTGACGATCTCGAGCACCAGATGGGGGTGGGCGAGAGCCACGTCGCGGTAGGCCCGGGCCCAGGCGCAGACGCGGTCCGGCCAGTCGCCCTCGTCAAGGGGAGGCGCCATCTCCGCGAAGACCGAACGTACGAGGCCGGAGACCAGCGCGGCCTTGTTGGGCACGTGGTGGTAGATCGACATCGGGTCGACCTGGAGGCGGGCGGCCAGCTTGCGCATGCTCAGCGCCTCGATGCCCTGCTCGTCGACGAGTGCCAGAGCGGCGGTCAGGATCGCCTCCCGGGTCAGGGTGGGCTCGCCTGGGCGGGGGCGGCCGGGGCGGCGGGTCGGTGTGGTTGCCACGCGTCCATCCTACGGCGTAGGGTTTAAATCCTACGGCGTAGGAAAACGAAGGGAGTCCCTCATGGGACCACGCGCCCGGTGGACCGTGATCGCGCTCTGCGCGGCGCAGTTCATGCTGATCCTCGACGTGGTGATCATCAATGTGGCCGTGCCGTCGATCCGGCGCGATCTCGAGCTGCTCGACAGCCGCGTCCAGCTGACCGCCGCGGCGTACACGGTGACCTTCGGCAGCCTCCTCATCGTCTGCGGGCGCGCCGGTGACCTCATCGGCCGCCGCCGGATGCTGCTGTCCGGCCTCATCGCCTTCGTCGCGGCGTCGCTGGTCGCCGGTGCCGCGCAAAGCGACTGGCAGCTCTTCGCCGCGCGTGGCCTGCAGGGCGTGGGCGCCGCCATGGTCTCCGCGAACGCCCTCGCCGCCATCACCGCGAGCCTCGCCGAGGGGCCGGAGCGCAATTGGGCGCTCGGGCTGTGGGCCAGCGTCGGCTCGGCGGGGGCGATCGCCGGCCAGCTCGTCGGCGGAGCGGTGACTCAGTTTCTCGGCTGGCGATGGATCTTCTTCATCAACGTCCCCATTGGACTGGCTGTCGTGGTGGTGCTCGCGCTGCTCGTACACGATGGCCCTGGAAAAGACCGGCCCCGCATGGACCTCGCCGGCGCTCTCCTGCTCGCCGGCGGATTGGCCGCCGCGATCCTCGCCCTGAGCTGGCTGGCCGAAGACGGCGCCCACGGCCGGTCGCTCGCCGCGGCCACGGCGGCGGCCGCGCTGCTCGCGGCCTTCGCCATCGTGGAACGGCGGCAGCCGGCACCGGTGTTGCGGTTCGCGCTGCTCCGGCTGCCGGGGGTCCGGATGGCCAACGCCACGCTGCTGCTCAACGCCGGCGCGCTCGGCGCCACGCTGTTCTTCCTGACGCTCTACCTGCAGGTGGTGCTCGGCTACTCGCCGCTGGCCGTGGGCGCCGCGTTCGCCCCGATCACCCTGCTGATCCTGCTGCTGTCCCCGCGCGCGGCCCGGCTCACCTCCCGCTTCGGCGTGCGCCGCCTGCTCGCGACCGGCCTCGGGCTGCTGGCCGCCGGCGCGCTGCTGCTGGCGCGGCTCCCCGCGGGTGGTGACTACTGGACCGACGTGCTGCCCGGCATGCTCCTGCTCGCGTTCGGCAGCGGCCTGGCCTTCGCGCCCACGTACATCGCGGCCTCCAGCGGCATCCCGGCGCGCGATCAGGGCGCCGCGTCCGGCTTGGTCAACTCCGCGCAGGAGATCGGAGCGGCGGTTGGCCTCTCGACGCTCGCGCTGGTGGCGAGCGGGTTCGGCGGATCAGGGCTCGTCGCAGGCTACCGTGCCGGGCTGGTGGGGGCCGCCGCCATGTTCGCCCTCGCGGCCGCCATCGCCGTCACCGTCCCGGCCGCGCTGGGCCGTGCGCCTGCGACCGAACCGGTGGCTCACCCAGTCATAGAGGGGGAAGCCATCAGATGACAGGAGTTGAGCCGTGGAGCCGAGCCTGCGAGTGCTCTTCGATCGGGCGCTCAGTGACGAGCCCTCCGCACCGCCGGGTGACCTGGCCCGCGAGGCCATGGCCGGTGGCCGCCGCCAGCGCCGCCGCCGGCACCTGCTCGCGGGCGGCGTGGCCGGGGTGGTCACCGCGCTCGTCGCCGCCGTCGCCGTCAACGTGGCCACCGCGCCACCCTCGATACCCACCGCGATGACGCTCGCGGTCGGGCCCGCGTGCCGCCAGCCGGTCGTGGTGGAGGACGAGCTCGCTGTCTTCCTGAGACAGGACGTCACCGACCGGCAGCGTGCCAACCTCGATGAGTCGCTGCGGTCCGACCCGCGCGTCCAGCGGCTGCGATTCGAGACCAGGGAGGCGGCCTACGAGAAGTTCAGGCAGATGTACCGGGACTCGCCCGACCTGGTCGCGGCCGTCAAGCCCGGGCAGCTTCCCGACTCGTTCCGGGTCACGCTGGTCCAGCCGGAGCGGAGCCTGCCGTTTCAGGAGGAGATCCAGCGGCGACCCGGCGTAGAGACCGTCGTCCGCACGGTGTGCGACGGTCGCCAGCCGGCGGGGGAGGGCGAGTGACCGAGGGTCCGATCGCCCGCTGGAGCCAGGCCCGCCGCCGGCAGCGGGCGGCTCGGGACGAGGATTTCACCGCGTTCGTCGCGGCCACCGCGCATCGCCTGCGCCGCACCGCCTACCTGCTGTGCGGCGACTGGCACCTCGCCCAGGACCTGACGCAGACCGCGCTCGCCCGCATGTACGCCTCCTGGGGGCGCGTCCGGCGCAGCGACAACCTCAACGCCTACAGCCGCCGCGTGCTGATCAACACCATCTTCGACCAGCGCAAGCGCCGCAGCAGCGGCGAGGTGGTCGTCGCCGAGCTGCCCGAGTCCGTGGAACGCGCGCCCGACGCGACCGCCGAGCTGCACGTCACGCTGATGCGGGCGCTGGCCACGCTGCCCCTCCGCGACCAGGCGATCGTGGTGCTGCGCTACTGGGAGGACCACAGCGTGGAGACGGTCGCCGAGATCCTCGACGTCTCCGAGTCGGTGGTGAAGACGCAGAGCGCCCGCGCGTTGACCCGGCTGCGCGTGCTGCTGGGCGAGGAGTTCGTGCGGACCTGACCGGGCGGCTAGCGACGGGCGGCGATGATTCCGGTCTTCATACCGGGTACAACCGCTCCGCGCCTGGCACGAATGCCCGCCGCCTGGTGTGACCGATCAGACCGCACCATTCCAGTCGACGAGCTGCACGATCACCCCGTTGGGGTCGCGCACCTGGAACGCCCGCTCACCCCACTCCTCGGCGGTGAGGGGCATGGTGATCGTGACGCCCTCGGCCTGGAGCCGGGCCAGCTCACCCTCCAGATCATCGACGACGAACGCGAGGATCAGCCCCTTCGCGTGGTCGTCCCGCTGGTCGGCCGGGAGGGTCTCGAGGCCGCGGCGCAGAAAGATGACGTTCATCCCCGCGTCGTCACGAGTGAGTGAGGCGAAGCCGTCGGCGGCCATCGCCTCCCGAAACCCGAAGTGCTCGACGAGGAAGCCACTGGACGCGCCAACATCGTCGACATTGAGCGATACAGCCGAGGAAGTGATCTTCATGCCAACAGTATACACCGTACAGAGATATCCGGTCCCCGCGCTCTGGCATGATCGCTAGTCCGCACCGCGGTGCCGAGCGGCGAGCACATCCAGGATCTCTTTCCGTACGGCGTCGGGCTCGCGGTACAGCCGGCGGTGCGTAAACCGGACTACCTGGATGCCGAGTGCGGCCAGCCGAGCGTCGCGCCGCAGGTCCGCTTCGCGCTGGTCCGGCGACCCGTGTGAGGCGGCGCCGTCGAGTTCGAAGTCGACTCCTTCCTCGCGTGCCCAGACGTCGAGGTAGTGCGTCCGCCCGTCCGCGCGCACAGCCACCTGACGCTCGAACGGTGGCATGCCAGGCCCGGTGAAGACATGGTCGTGGCCCCAGATCTCCAGGGCGCTGTGGCAACCGCTGGCGAGTCGGTGCAGCAGGACGCGGATCGCGGCCCGGTCGGCGAGCCTGGGCGCGGCCTCCAGCGCCGCCAGTATCCGCTCGGGTGTGGTCAAGCGGTCGGTGACGGCCCTGATCAGGGGCGCCGGTCGCTCCTCCGGCGACAACAACGGCCACGCGTCGACGAGCGTGGTCTCCAGCCGCGTGACGGGCAGGCCAGCCCGGATCAACACGTCCGGCGGCTCGATCCGCAGCCCCCGGCGCTGATGTACGACGACCGGTGGGTGCGAGCGCAGCCGCACCTCGAAGGGGACGCTGAGGTGCACCGGCTCGTACCGCTCGGCCGTGCGCAGTCCCCATACGTCCAGGGCGGTGGTGTGGCTGAGCGCGCCACGCCCCTTGGCGTACCGCACGGCGGCGCGCCGGAGCACGTCGGGCCGGCCGGCCAGAGCGTCCACGTAGACACCCGGTAGCGGTGACGGTCGCCTATCCGCACCCGCGCGAGCAACAGGCGAACGATGATCTGTGGACAACGGGTGGTGCTGGAGACGAGGACCCTGAGCGCCTGTGATCGTTCGCCCGAAATTGGCGTTGTTCGCGGCGTGTCACGCCCATGGAGGGCGAACGATCAAGCCCGGGGTTTGGTTGTGCGTCGCGGAGGACCGGCTAGCTTCGGCGGCACTCGCCGACGTCGCGGTGACCACGACCACGGAAGCGGAGCTTCGATCACGAGCGGGCGGCGGCGGGCGGGGAGGTGCTGGCCCGGACCACCAGGCGTGTGGGCACCAGCGACGTGCCTGGCTCGGTGATCTCGTGGCGGATCTGCCGCAGGACGGCCCGCACGCACAGCCGGCCCACCGCGGCGAAGTCCTGATGGACGGTGGTCAGGGGCGGGATGAACGAGCCCGCGTCCGGGATGTCGTCGAAGCCGACCACGCTGACGTCGTCGGGCACCCGGCGGCCCCGCTCGTGGAAGGCGCGGAGCAGGCCGAGCGCCATCTGGTCGTTGGCGGCGAAGACCGCGGTGCACTGCGGATCGGCGGCGAGCTCCAGCCCGGCCCGGTAGCCGGACTCGGCGGACCAGTCGCCGTGCCGCACCTGGGGGATGGGCCGGCCCGCCTGGGTCAGGATCGCGCGCCACGCGTCCGCCCGGCGCTGGCTGGCGAACGATCCGGCCGGGCCGGTCAGGTGCCAGACCGTGTGGTGGCCGAGGTCGAGCAGGTGCCGCACGGCCTGCCTTGCCCCGTCGGCCTGGTCGGTGTCGACCACCGTGTAGCGGTCGCCGGCGTCGGAGTCGACGACCACGACCTGGGCGCCGGGCGGCAGGCTCACGGTCGCGGCGTCGAGGAGGTGGACCTCCATGATCACGATGACGCCGTCGACGGCGAGCTCGCCCAGCCTGGTGAACGCGCCGAGCAGCCCGTCCTGGGTGGGGGAGGCGACCGGGATCAGCGTGATCGCGTATCCCTCGTCGGCGGCGTGGTTGGCGATCGCCTCGACGGTGCGGCTGTTACCGGTGGTGGCGAGGGTGAAGAGGATGACCCCGATGGTGCGAAACTCGCCCCGCTTGAGCGCCCGGGCCGCGCTGTTGGGGCGGTAGCCGAGCTGCTTCATCGCGGCGAGGACCTGCTCGCGGGTGGAGCCGACCACGCCGGGGTGGCCGGTGGAGACGCGGGACACGGTCTGGGCGGAGACGCCGGCCAGCCGCGCGACGTCGGCCATCGACACGCCGCGCCTGGGTCGCTGGCGCGGCGGTGGCTTCTGCTCCGTCACCGGCGGGGTCCTTCGAGGGTCGGGGTTGACGATGGCTTGACGGCGGTGACACTATCACCGCGTAATGTTTGCGTAAACATCGACGAAGCAATCTCCTCGTGAGCAGCATGTTTGCGTAAACATCGAGGCCTGACGTATGGGGATGGCATGGCAGTGGCGAGGGTCGCGACCGGGCGCGGGGTCGCCCGGCGGAGATCGCTGGTGGGCTGGGGCTTCATCGGCCCCTTCCTGGCGGTCTTCGCGCTCGTCTTCCTCGCCCCGATCGGATACGCGATCTACCTGAGCCTCTTCCGCAACCGCCTCATCGGGGGCAACTCCTTCGTCGGGCTCGACAACTACGCGCAGGCGCTGCAGGACTCCGAGTTCTGGTCGGCACTCGGCCGGGTGGCGCTCTTCCTCGCCGTCCAGGTGCCGATCATGCTGTTCCTCGCCCTGCTGGTCGCGCTCGCCATCGACAGCGGCCGGCTGTACGGGAAGAGCTTCTTCCGGGTCACGATCTTCCTGCCCTACGCGGTGCCGGCCGTGGTGGCCACGCTGATGTGGGGCTTCATGTACGGCACGCGGTTCGGCCTCATCGGCAACATCAACGAGTCGCTCGGCGTCACGCTGCCCGACCCGCTCTCCCCGGACCTGGTGCTCGCCTCGATCGGCAACATCGTGACCTGGGAGTTCGTCGGGTACAACATGTTGATCTTCTATTCGGCCCTGCGGGTCGTGCCCGCCTCGCTCTACGAGGCTGCCGAGATCGACGGGGCCGGCCAGATCCGCATCATCCGGGCGATCAAGCTGCCGGCCATCCGCGGCGCGCTGGTGATCGCCACGATCTTCTCGGTGATCGGCAGCTTCCAGCTCTTCAACGAGCCGGCCATCCTGCAGGACCTCGCGCCGAACGCCATCACCACTTACTTCACGCCCAACCTCTACGCGTACTCGCTGTCCTTCTCCGGCCAGCAGTACAACTACTCGGCCGCGGTGGCGATCGTGATGGCGGTGATCACGATGGTGATCGCGTACGTCGTGCAGCTGCGCGGCATGCGGAGGGAATACTGATGGCCACCTCGGTGCGACCTCCGCCGGCCCGATCGCGCTCGGTGCTGACGCCGGTGCGCGGCAAAGCGCGGCGCGGGCCCCGCCGCAGCCTCACGCTCACCGTGCTCACCGCCATCATGCTGGTGTACAGCCTGATCCCGCTCGTCTGGCTGCTCATCAACGCGACCAAGACCCAGGCCGGCCTCTTCGACTCGTTCGGGCTGTGGTTCCACGGCGACTTCGCGCTGTTCAGCAACATCGCCGACACGCTCACCTACGACGACGGCATCTTCCTGCGCTGGCTCGGCAACACGCTGCTCTACGTGCTCGTGGGCGCCGGCGGGGCCACGTTCCTCGCGGTGCTCGGCGGCTACGGGCTGGCGAAGTTCGACTTCGCCGGCAAGCGGGTGGTCTTCGCGGTCGTGATCGGCGCGGTGGCCGTGCCGGGCACCGCGCTGGCCGTGCCGACCTTCCTGATGTTCAGCCGGATGGGGCTGACCAACACGCCTTGGTCGGTCATCATCCCGTCGCTCGTCACGCCGTTCGGCCTCTATCTGATGTGGACGTTCGCGGCGGAGGCGATCCCGGACGAGCTGATCGAAGCGGCCCGCGTCGACGGGGCCAGCGAGTTCGGCACGTTCTTCCGGATCTGCCTGCCGCTGCTCGGCCCCGGCATCGTGACCGTGCTGCTGTTCAGCATGGTCGCCACGTGGAACAACTACTTCCTTCCGCTGATCATGCTGAAGAACCCCGACTGGTATCCGCTCACGGTCGGCCTCAACTCCTGGAACAAGCAGGCCGAGAGCGCCGGCGGCGAACCCGTCTTCAACCTCGTCATCACCGGGTCGCTGCTCACGATCCTCCCGCTCCTGGCCGCGTTCCTGCTGCTCCAGCGCTACTGGCAGTCGGGCCTGGCCGCCGGCAGCGTCAAGCAATGACACTCCTGAAGGGACCCCCATGAGAAGAAAACCCTTACGGATAGCCGCACTCGCCACCGCCGCGCTGATCGCGCTGGCCGCCTGCGGCTCCAGTGACGACGAAGGCGCCGGCTCGGGAGACGGTGGCACCACCGTCTCCGACGCCGACGTCCAGGCCGCGCTGGAGAAGGGCGGCAACCTCACCGTCTGGGCCTGGGAGCCGACCCTCAAGGAGGTCGTCGCCAAGTTCCAGGCGAAGTACCCGAACGTGAAGGTCAACCTGGTCAACGCCGGCACCGGCAACGACCAGTACACCGCGCTGCAGAACGCGATCGCGGCCGGCAAGGGCGTGCCGGACGTGGCGCAGATCGAGTACTACGCGCTGCCGCAGTTCGCGCTCGCCAAGTCCGTCGACGACCTGAAGAAGTACGGGGCGGAGAGCCTCAACAGCACGTTCACCCCGGGGCCGTGGGCGTCGGTGAACACGGCCGGTGGTGTCTTCGGCATCCCGATGGACTCCGGCCCGATGGCCCTCTTCTACAACAAAGAGGTCTTCGACAAGCACAGCATCCAGGTGCCCACCACGTGGGCCGAGTACCTGGAGGCGGCGCGCAAGCTGCACAAGGCCGACCCGAAGGCGTACATCACCAGCGACATGGGCGACGCCGGCTTCACCACCAGCCTCATCTGGCAGGCCGGCGGCAAGCCGTTCAAAGTGGACGGCACCAACGTCACCATCGACTTCTCCGACGCCGGGGCGAAGCAGTTCGTCACCACCTGGCAGCAGCTGATCAGCGAGAAGCTGCTCGCGCCGATCGCCGGGTGGAGCGACCAGTGGTACCAGGGACTCGGCGACGGCACCATCGCGACGCTCGCGACCGGCGCGTGGATGCCGGCCAACTTCGTCACCGGCGTGCCGGGCGCGTCGGGCAAGTGGCGGGTCGCGCCGATGCCGCAGTGGCAGGCCGGTGCCAACGCCAGCGCGGAGAACGGCGGCAGCTCGCTCGCCATGCCGGTGAAGGGCGGCAACAAGGAGCTCGCGTACGGCTTCATCAAGTACGCCGACGCGGGTGAGGGCGTGCAGATCCGGCTCGACGGCGGCGCGTTCCCGGCGACGACGGCGGACCTCACGTCGGAGAAGTTCCTCAGCACCGAGTTTCCGTACTTCGGCGGCCAGAAGGCCAACGAGATCTTCGCCGACTCGGCGCAGAAGGTCGTCAGCGGCTGGTCGTACCTGCCCTTCCAGGTGTACGCCAACAGCATCTTCAACGACACCGTGGGCAAGGCATATGTCTCCTCCACGACGCTCCAAGATGGACTGAACAGCTGGCAGCAGGCCAGCGCCAAGTACGGAACGGACCAGGGATTCAGTGTCAAGTGAACCATCGGGGCCCGGCGCTCACGAGGCGCCGGGCCGCTGGTTGCGGTGGCCCGACGGTGGCGGAAAGCGGCTCGCCTACGGTGCCGACTACAACCCGGAGCAGTGGCCGCGGCACGTGTGGGACGAGGACGTGCGCGCGATGCGGGCCGCGGGGGTCAACATCGTCTCGCTGGCGATCTTCTCGTGGGCCCGCATCGAGCCGGCCGAGGGGGTGTACGACTTCGCCTGGCTCGACGAC
>Ga0214467_1000308_pt1 | contig 11299 bp, 8 predicted proteins | sample RVTome_8_FD_187339 | JGI IMG/M metagenome (GOLD analysis project Ga0214467, IMG submission 187339) | Soil microbial communities from uranium-contaminated site in the Upper Colorado River Basin, Wyoming, United States - RVT160D0 HiSeq ...
GTCAACTCCAACGGCACCATCAGCAGCGCGCAGTCCGGGCGATGCCTGGACGTCTGGAGCACAGCCAACGGCGCGCAAATCCAGCTGTACGACTGCCACGGGCAAACCAACCAGCAATTCACGCTCAGGTCCCTCGGCGGTTCCACCCAACCGCCGCCCACGACGACCCCGCCACCGACGGCCAGTGCCACGCCGAGCCCGACGCCGACTCCCGGTATGTGCTCTCTGCCGTCGTCGTACCGCTGGACCTCGACGGGTGCGTTGGCGCAGCCGAGGTCGGGGTGGGTGTCGCTGAAGGACTTCACCTACGCGCCGTACAACGGCCAGCATCTGGTCTACGCCACCACGCACGACACGGGAACGACGTGGGGCTCGATGAACTTCGGTCTCTTCTCGGACTGGAACCAGATGGGCTCGGCCAGCCAGAACGCGATGTCTTCGGCGACCGTCGCGCCGTCGCTGTTCTACTTCGCTCCCAGGAACATCTGGGTGCTGGCCTACCAGTGGGGTGGGACCGCCTTCTCCTACCGCACGTCGAGCAACCCCACGAACGCGAACGGATGGTCGGCGCAGCAGACGCTGTCCACCGCGAGTATCTCCGACTCCGGCACCGGACCCATCGACCAGGCACTCATCGGCGATGACCAGAACATGTACCTGTTCTTCGCCGGGGACAACGGCCGCATCTACCGGTCCAGCATGCCCATCGGCAACTTCCCGGGCAGCTTCGGCTCGAACTACACCACGATCATGACCGACTCGACGAACAACCTGTTCGAAGGCGTGCAGGTCTACAAGCTGCAGGGCGAGAACCGGTACCTGATGCTCGTCGAGGCGATCGGCGCGAACGGGCGCTACTTCCGTTCGTTCACGGCCACCAGCCTGGGCGGTACGTGGACCCCGCAGGCCACGTCCGAGAGCAACCCGTTTGCGGGCAAGGCCAACAGCGGTGCCACCTGGACCAACGACATCAGCCACGGCGAGTTGATCCGCACCAACGCCGACCAGACCATGACCGTGAACGCCTGCAACCTACAACTGCTCTACCAGGGACGGTCCCCCAACTCCGGCGGCGACTACGGCCTGCTGCCCTACCGCCCCGGACTGCTCACCCTCCAGCGGTAACACCTCAACACAGGCACGGACTGAAGACGGGCCGGCTCGGCGCAAATGCCGAGCCTGCCCGGATCACGCAGACAACTTAAGCGCACCGGCACGGCGTCGGCGGGAGCCGTCCCCTCCCCACCGCCCGTGCACGGTTCCACCGACCAAGGAGGTAACACAGTGCGAGGACATGCATACCCACCCCCACCGTCGGGGAGTATCGAGGCTGGCCGCGGGACTCTGGTTCCGCGGCGATGGCTGGTCAGCCTCGCCGCGGCCGGAATCGCGCTCGCGCTCGGGCTGTTCACCGTGGCGGTGACGACCGGATCGGCGTCGGCCGCCGACAACCCGTACCAACGGGGTCCGGACCCCACCCGGACCAGCGTCGCGGCCGTAAACGGTCCCTTCGCCAACACGTCGGTCAGCGTCCCGACCGGGTTCGGCTTCAACGGCGGCAGGATCTACTACCCGACCGACACCAGCCAGGGCACCTTCGGGGCCATCGCGATCTCGCCGGGTTACACCGCGTTGTTCTCCGCCGAACTGGCCTGGATGGGGCCGTGGCTGGCCTCGCACGGCTTCGTCGTGATCGGCATCGAGACCAACAGCCGTAACGACTTCGACACCGCCCGAGGCACCCAGCTGCTCGCCGCGCTGGACTACCTGACGCAACAGAGCCCGGTACGCGACCGGGTCGACCCCAACCGGCTCGCCGTCTCCGGTCACTCCATGGGCGGCGGCGGGGCGCTGAGCGCAGCCACCCGGCGCTCATCATTGAAGGCAGTGGTCGGCATCGCGCCGTACTCGCCGTCGTCGAACCTGGCCAACGACCGGGTGCCCACCATGATCTTCTCCGGTCAGGCGGACACGGTGGTCACCCCGTCCTACGCCACCAACCTGTACAACAGCCTCCCAGCCACGACGGAGAGCGTCTACCTGGAGGTCGCCGGCGCGGATCATGGTTTCATGGTCGGACGGTCGAACCCGGTGATGATCCGCACCATGCTGCCGTTCCTCAAGATGTTCGTCGACAACGACGCCCGCTATAGCCAGTTCCTCTGCCCGCTGCTCGACTCCAGCGGCGTGGTCACCTACCGCAGCACCTGCCCGTTACTGCCCTCAGTGCCGACCACCCCGCCGACCTCCTCCACCACCCCGACGACCACGCCGACCGCTTCGCCTACCGTCTCACCCACCACCCCACCCAGCTCCGCCTCCCAGATCGTCGGCGCGCAGTCAAGCCGGTGCGTCGACGTACCCAACTCCTCACAGAGCAACGGCACCCGGGTGCAGCTCTACGACTGCAACAGGCAAGCCAACCAATCCTGGACCTACACCTCGGGCAAGCAGCTCCAGGTGTACGGCACCATGTGCCTGGACGCCGCAGGCTCCGGTAACGGCGCGGCGGTCCAGATCTACAGCTGCCACAGCCAAACCAACCAGCAGTGGAACGTCAACTCCAACGGCACCATCAGCAGCGCGCAGTCCGGGCGATGCCTGGACGTCTGGAGCACAGCCAACGGCGCGCAAATCCAGCTGTACGACTGCCACGGACAAACGAACCAACGATTCAACCTCGCGCCCCTCGCATAATGATCATGTCCGACTCGACGAACAACCGGTTCGAGGGCGTGCGGGTCTACAAACTGCAGGGCCAGATCCAACACACCTGAAACAGACCGCACTGAAACGGGCGGGCCCGGCGTAACGCCAGGCCCGCCCGGATCACCCAGTTGCCCGCGGCGCTGGACTACCTAACACAGCAGCTCGGCCACGCCAGCATCGTGCTCACCGCCAACACCTACACCACCGTCCTAGCCGCCGCCCAGCACAAAGCCGCCGCAGCCGCCGCACGATTGACCCTGACCCACCGCCCGCAAGCCTCCGCGCGATCATGCGGGGTTGCCGGGTTCGACGGCGACGATTCGTTTGAGGTTGAACCAGCGTTCGTCTTCGCGGAGTCGGCACCACGCCAGGAGGGAGCCGCCGGTGAGTTCGATGTTGTCGATGGTGCGATTGCTGGGGTTGCCGTCCCGGTTGATGTAGCTGATCGTCACTGATTGGCGGTGGTCGATCGCGTGGGCCAGGATTCGCGCTTCGCTCGTCGTGAGATTGGTCGCGGACAGGCGTACCGCCTCCAGCGACGGTGTGAGCGGTATCAGCGTCTCGTCGGGAGCGGCGAGCAGCTTCCGGACAAGGTCGGCAGGCTCACGGCGGGCGGCTGCCTGGCGGGGCTTGGCTGCCCGTCGCTTTGCAGGGCGCCTGGCGTGTGCCCGGTGGGGCGGGCCAGCGGATGCGCGGTGGTCGATCGCCCGTTCCACGATCGGGGTGCCGTCGTCGGCTTCGGCGACCGGTGCGTAGCCGGCGTTGCGGAGCGCGGGAAGGACATCCTGTAGCGGGGCAGCGGCGGCGAGCACTGTCGGGGCGAGCTGGCGCAGTCCGAGGGCTCGCAGCCGCCGGTCCGCGACGATTTCGTTCAGCAGGGCGGTGTCTTCACTGCGCAGGCAGCAGGCTACGGCGCTGGCCCGCACGGAGCCGTGTCGGCGGGCGACATCGGCGACCAGGTAGCGCAGCGGTTGCGGCAGCTCACCGGCCGCGATGTCGGCGAGTGCGTCGAGCAGGCTGCTGGCTGTGTGTCCGGCGTCGAATGCCCGCCGCACGGTGGCCGGGCTGAACCGCCACGTGCGCGCGGCCCCGCGGGTTTCGGGATCGGCGGCCAGGTCGAGCAGCGCGCTCAATGCGCTGTCAGGGCTGCCAGTGACGACGGCGGTGAGGTCGGCCTGTAGCCGGGCGTGGTGCTGGGTGGTGCCGATATCGCCGAGCACACCGGTCAGGTCGTCGGCACCGCCGAGCAGTGCATGGCCAGCCGCAGTGACCGCACCCGCGCCGGTCACACCCAGCAGAGCGGCTTCCTGCCAGCAGGCGACGGCCCGGTCTGGTGCGGTCTCGGGATCGCCGAACGCGAGCGGCTGTCGCCAGGTGACCAGATCCGCCAGGGCTCGAGGGTCGTCGACGGTGGCGGTTTCCGGCTCCGACGCGGCGGCGATGACGGCGGCACGTAGTTCGACGGTGCCGGCATGGACCTCGTCAGGTTTGACCGCACCAGAGGCAGTCAGCGGCGCGGACGGCGATCGCCACCACGCACTCAGCAGCGTGGAAAGCTGGCTGGCCGGCTCGCGCCCTCGCCATTCGTCGTAGCCTGCCGTCGGTGCTGCCTGTCCGTCCCCGAGCGACAGCAACCCGGCGTGCACGGCGACCGAGAACCCCAGCCGCAGGTCCGGCTCGGCACAGCCGAGCACTTTCGCCAACCGCTTCAGCTCGCGCAAGCCAACCCCGCCAGTGCGAAGCGTCGGCACGGGCTTCTTGCCCGCCGCCTCCAGAAGATCAGCGACCATCCGGACCATCGCGGCGCCAGCGGCGGCCGCCGCGCGCGCCGTCGTTACCGGATCAGCCGCCGACCGTCCGACGGATGGCGGCACGGAGTCGAACGGTGCCGCGTACCCCGAGCCGCGTAGCGCCAGCGCGACCTCGGCCGGTACGACCAACCCGCCGCCCCAGGCAGAGGAGCGCACTAGCAGGCCGTGCGCGATCGCCCATTCCTGAGGTCTTTGCGACCGGGAGCCGTACGAGCTGTAGTAGAAGGGATCCGGCTCGACCTCGCCGCCGGCCGCGGCTTTTTCCAGCAGGTCGCGAACGCCGGCCGGAGCACCAGCCACGAGGGCGAGTATCCGCTCGCCGTCACGGAGGCAGGCGAGCACCTGATCGAGGATGTCGGCCTTGCGCCCAGCCGGCCTGATACCCAGATGCCGGGCCATGGTGCGGAGCTGGTCGGCGGTCCGGTACACCAGGCCGGCCGCGACCGGGTCGCCCAGCCCGAGCGGACGCGGCCAAGCCGCCGCGGCGGCGGGCACGAGTTGCGGTGCGGCGTCATCGAGTACGAGCGCGTTGGCCCGGAGCGTGTCCAGAGCCCGCGTCACGTCCGCCCGCCCGCTGGCCGTCCCGGCGCCGAGCAGCTGGTCCAAGACCGGCCGCTCAGCCTGGCCGCCGAGTGCCGCCAACGCCTCAGCAACCTGCAACGTCGGACGATCCAACCGGCGCAACGCGGCGACCGTCGCCGCCGGCGTTGCCAACCGCTCAGCCAACTCGCCCAACGACACCGGCGGCGGTACTGCCAACACCTCCGGCCGCCGCCGCAGCAGGTCCGTCAATCCGTCCTCACCGAGGCGCCTCAACCAAGCCGCAGTGACCACGCCACCTCCGTCCCTTCTGGCACGGATGCACCCTACCGGCCGGTTGCGGCCATCCCTGACACGGCCGCGTCCGGCCTACCGACGCTGCATCTCGTCGAGCCGGTAGGCGAAGGCCGGCTCATCATTGCCGGCCTCGACGTCACCCGGCAACGCATCACAGCCCGCCACATGGTGATCGAGTCGACGCCCAAGACCGAAGGCTCCGAGCCGGTCGTCGACATAGACGCGGAACCCACGGCTGTTGCGCTGACGCACCGCACCGACAACGGTGCCCGGTCGATGTGCTCTGACGGCAAGGTCTGCAGCAGCCACGCCATCGGCATCCTTGCCCGATCTTCCTAGGCGCCCCGGGCAAGCCGATGCAGGGTGACCGTCTGGGCGACGAGGCGAACAACGAGCGCTCGAACGCCGTGTCCGTGGAGACGGCCCCACCAGTAAGGCTTCTCCGATGGACACGGTACTGGCGCCTCAAGATCCGCGTCTGTCTCGCGCCATTGGCGCGCATGCTCCGCGTTCGGTGGGCCTGACGCAGCAGAATGCGAACCAGACCGTGACCGTCACTGGTGACCCGGTGCCTCTCCCTTCAGCAGGTCACGGCGCCGAGGCGGCTGGCGATGAGCGGCTACGACCTACCGCAGCACCATGGCCGACAATCAGATAATCAGATATAGTAGTGGCATGCGGACCATGACAGCTACTGAAGCATCCCGCCGCTTCTCTGATCTGCTTGACGCGATCGAGCGGGGTGAGAGCGTCACGGTCACACGCGGAAACCGGCCCATCGCCGAGATCCGGCCCGCCCGTCGCCGGACGGGAAAGGATCTTCGTGAGGCGCTCGCCGAGACCGCGCCGCCGGACGAGCGGTTTGAAACGGACATCGCCGAAGCCACGGCGCTGTTGACCTCCGACAGGACGGATCCGTGGGCCGACACCTGATCCTCGATACCAACATCCTCATCGCCTATGAACGCGGCACCATCGACAGAGGAGCACTCGACAACGACGAGCTGGCCGTGGCGGCGATCACCATTGCGGAGTATCGAGTCGGCATCGAACTCGCGGACACGGCGGAACGCGCGGCCAACCGTGCGCGAGCGCTTGTAGCGATCACCTCTGCAATCGACGTCCTCGACTACACCGAGACCACAGCGGCACATCACGCTCGACTCATCGCTCACGTACGGCGCTCGGGGAGGCCGCGCGGCGCCCACGACTTGATCATCGCGGCACACGCCACGGAAAGCGACCGCGTCATCGTTAGCCGAGATGCGGCGGCACGATTCGGCGACCTACCTGGAGTTGTTGCGGTGCCAGCCTGAGTATCGGGCCGAACGACCGCAGCGTCGACCGGCAATTTCCTCGGCTAGGTCCTGCTTGCCCGGCGGATGGCCACGGTAGACGACAAACGGACACCATGCGGCGCTGCCGACCAAGGGGACAGTGTCCCCATCCTGCCGCCGACGCGGTCAGCGACGTCGAGAAATCGACCCGTTTCACCTCCCCGGCGACCTATACGACCACGCCCTGGACCTCGCCCCAGGGTCAAGGTTTGTCGCGCATGGGGACAACGAGGTAGGTCAGGTCGCCAGCGGGGGCGGTGAAGGCGGTGGCTCGCATGCCTGCCTGCATCCGTACCGTCAGCACTTGCCCAGCGAACGGACGCAATGCATCCACGAGAAATCGGACCTGATACAGGACCGTCAAGTGGGTGCCGCGGACACTGGCCTTGACCGACTCTTCCGACTCGCCACACAGCGGGTCGCGACCGCTGACCTGGATCAGCCCGTCGGCTGCCCGCAGCGCCACCTGGCTGTGGGGCCCCGCGTACGGCAGCGCCCGCTGTGCCGCTGCCGATAGCGCATCAGCCTCCACTTCGATGACGCACGCTGGCTGTACGTCGAGGAGGCTGGCGAGCTGCCTGTCGGGGAAGGAGCCGGCAAGGGACGTGGCGACCACTGTGCAACCGTCCCAGGCGAGCCCGAACCGGTCACCGCTGGCGTGCACCCGCACGGTCTCAGCCGAACTGGCCTGCCGGCAGATTTCGGTGACCAGAGCTGCGGGCACGAGCGTGGCGAGATCATCAGCGCCCTCCGCCGGCTGCCACGGCACGGTCGCCGCCGCCATCCGATACCGGTCGGTCGCCACCAACGACAGCCGCCCGCCGCTGGACGTGATCCGCACGCCTGTGAAGATGGGCAATGCGCCGTCATGGGACGACGCACCGGCGACCGCGGCAGCCGACCGCAACACCGAGCCGGCGAAAACGCCGGCAGTCGGCGGTAACACGACCAGACCTGGGTCGGCCGCGACGTCGAGGGAGGGCAACGCGAACCGGGCGCCGGACGTGCGGATCGCGAGTCGAGCGCCTTCGACCGCGAGCCGCACCTCGGGTGTGTCGAGCGCAGCGAGCGTGTCGGCGAAGACCCGCCGCGGCACAGCCACCTCACCGTCGCAATGCACTGCCGCCGGAACCCGCACCTGCACGGACACCTCGCCGTCGGCCCCGGCGACTGACAGACCGGCCTGGTCACCACGCAGCACCACTGAGGTTGGTGACGAGTGCAGCGATCGGGCGGGCAGCAGGCGGGCGATACAGGCAGCGGCCTCAGCCAGCGGCGCCCTGGCCACAGTCAACTCCAGCGACATGCCGGCACTGTAGCCATCACCCCCGACATCCCTCGTTGACGTCCAGATCGCCTGGCTGACCCGGCCCGGTCTACCCCGCGCTCAGAGCACGTCTGGGACGCGTCTCGGTGGCCCGACGCGGCAGAATGCGAAAGGATCGTCACAGTCGCTGGCGATCCACTGCCCGTACGAACGGCCAGGTCACGGACGTTGAGCGGAGTCGATGACCGTGCGACTCCATAGTGGCGAAGAAGTGGCCAGCTCAACGATCCAAGAATGAGCACGAAAGGCTGTCTCACGCCACGTAAAGCTGGATGTTACCGATCCGTGCGACGATGTCGAGGTGTGGCCCAGCCCGACGACGTAGACGCGCAAGGTGTCAAGCCTCACGGCGTCGCCGCTCTCGATCTGGCTGATCCGTGCCTGTGACAATCCGGTCGCCTCGGTCAACTGCACCTGGGTCAGCCCGAGCTGTTGGCGGATCTCAGCCAACTGGGCGCCACTGACGGCGGCAAGCATCTCTTCGCGCATCTGCTGACGCCGGGCCACGCGGTCGTTGCTGTCCCAGGTCGGGTCGATGGCACGGGCCCTGGCCTTGACGTCGCGCCAGTTCGCGGCCTCGGTCATGACGGCTGGCGCCGAAGGTGGAGCTCGCCTACGACTCGGAAGCGTCGACGGGCAGACCGCGGCGACGCAGGCGCAAGCGTCGTGGGTGGGCTAAGGATTTGAGGCTGGCCACCAGTTCCCGGACCCGTCGCGGTGCAGCAGAGCGCGAATGTTGCCGGTGTTGAGCACGCTGAGCACGGCGGGGATGTTGGCTTGAAAAGAGCTTTGATCACGGGCGGCGGTGGGGGTCGGCGCTGGGCGGATCCGATTCCCTATCCCGCACGGCGGCTTGCTGAAGTCGGCATTTCCGCCGTCCGCGGCCTCCGGAGCCTTGCGTACGGCGCGGCCCCGTGTTGGGCTTCCGCCCACGAGCCTTCCAGCCGCACCGGCGCCGCCCGCACTGGCAGGGTGCCGGTCATCCACTCGGACAGATCGGGGAACGATGTTCGGGCTCAACCGAAGCCGGGCCAGACGGGTGCTTGGCGTATTCATGGTGGTGGCGCTCTCCGGCGTCGCCGTCGCCGTGGCGGAGCCGGCCTCGGCCGCCACCGGCTGCAGCCGCTCATGGCACTACATCACCCACGGTGAAACCGGACTCAACCTGGAGCCGCGGCACGGGGCCGACGGCTCGCGGCCGCTGCATGCGACCGGTGTGCCGGGCTACGAATACTGGAACCAGCAGTTTCTTTTCTGCCGCGATCCGGGCTGGGGCGACAGCCACTACGGCATCTACTCCAACATGTCAGGCGGATACTGCGGCAACCACACCGGACACGTTTCGTGCGAGTACACCGCGATCGCGGACGAGAACTACCTGTTCGAGATACGTCGCTACGACTCCACGTGGTGGTATATCAGGACCCTCTTCATCCATCCGTTCGCCAGCCCGCTGATCTATCCGGACCGGACGACCCAACAGCTGCCCCGTAACCCGATCGTCACGGATCTCCACGTAGCGCCGCTGGCCGGCTACCACCTCTTCAGGATCACACCGAACGACCTCATGGGATAGGCGTCTTCGCCGACCAACGGTGCCGCCGGACCCTGACGACCGCCAGCTTCCGAACGGAGGGCTGACCTCGTAGCGTGGCGAACGCGGTGGTGGCCTATGGGCCGGCCGGAAAGCAAGGGCGTCGACACCTCCAAGCGGCTCGGCCGGCACCGCTGGGTCGCCGGCGCCGTCCGCGGCAGGCGGCGGATCTCGTCCCGGCCGGCGGGTGCGTGCCGCCGGGCAACGCTTTGAGCTGGCGGTGCATGCCGGGCTGGTTCCGTTTCATGATGCAGATGTGGGGCGGCGTTCTTCGTGTTGACTCGGCAGTCCCGCTTGCCTTTCCCGATCGGTTGGCCACCTTCCGTTGGGGTAGGCGACAGAACTAACCGCCTTCACGAGGGGCGGTCATTCCGTTGGTTGGCGGGCGATGTTGCCGACGGTGCGCCCGGAGACGAGCCAGCCGGCAAGCGTGGCGGCGAGCGGTAAACCGAGGGCGATGACGGCCAGGTGGACGACCGGGATCGGGGTCAAGGCGTCGAGATTCCGGGCGAAGCCGGCGGTCAGCCCCAGGTACGCGCCGGCGATGCCGAGGATCGCGCCGAGCACAGCGAGTGCGCCCGCGGTGGCTGCGGTGAGGGTGCGGCGGGTCCTTCTGGTGGCCCCGGTCGCGGTCAGGACGCGTAGGTCGCGGCCGGCTTCACTGCGTACGAGGCCGACGGTCATCGCGAGGATGCCGAGCGCGGTCAGTGCACCGGCCGCCGTCGCGCCGGACCGTAGTGCCCCGAGACCTGCCTGACGGTCTCTGACCTCGACAGTCAGGCCGGCGGCGGCGGCCGCTTCACGGGCCCTGGCGAGTTGTTCGGTGGTGGGCGGTGTGCTCGTATCGACGAGCCACCGGCCCGACGGCTCGGTCACCCAGCCGCGCTTGGTCAGCACGTCGCTGGTGATGAATGTGCCGGGCAGCGACCCGTAGCCGGGGCCGAGGCGGGCGACATCGGTGAGTCTCTGTGCCCTGACGCCGACCTGGCCGACCAGGGCAAGGTCTCCGCTCTCCCTGGTGATGAGGACGGTGCCGGGCGCGACCGAGTCGAGGTCGAACCCGTAGGGGGCAAGGAGCGCAGGTGTAGCGACGTGAAGCAGACTGAGGTCGATCCATCCTTCGTCGGCGCGCCTGGCGAGGCTGATGGCTGGACGTCCGTTGAAGGAAGGGTCTGGCGTACTGGCGGGGTCGATGGCCACGTCCAGCGACGTCACGTGAGCATTGTCCAGCGCTGCGACCACACGCTCGACTCCCGGCCGCAGCCGGTCGAGCTCGGCGGTTTCCGGAATGAACGGCCCGTCGATGTCTGCAGCGCGGATCAGCACCTGGTTGTTGGGCAGGTTGCCCTCGGAGGGGGCGGCCTGCGCGGCGGAGGCGGAGGCGATGATGCTGACCGCGATGGCCAGGGCGAGGCTGATCGCCGCGAGCGCGGCGCCCGAGCGGGCCCGGTAGCGGGCGAGGTCGCCAATCGCGAGGCGCACCGCGACGGGAAGCCGCCCGACACAGGCGGCCAGCAGCCGTATGGCCAGCGGGCAGGAAAACAGCAGGCCGAGAGCAACCGCGACCGTGCCGGCAACGATCAGCACGGCGTTGGTCCAATTGACGGCGGTCTCATCGGCCAGATCGCCGCCGGAGGCGAGAAGAGCAACACCGGCGATCGCGAACACCGCGGCCAGAGCGGCC
>Ga0214467_1000309_pt1 | contig 11179 bp, 14 predicted proteins | sample RVTome_8_FD_187339 | JGI IMG/M metagenome (GOLD analysis project Ga0214467, IMG submission 187339) | Soil microbial communities from uranium-contaminated site in the Upper Colorado River Basin, Wyoming, United States - RVT160D0 HiSeq ...
CTCGCAGCGGCTTGAGGTAGGCGCGGACTGAGCCAGCGGTGCCGCGGTAGCCGCGGGCGGCGATCTCTCGGAACAGCGCCGCCGCGTTGGTCGCTCCTTCGGCCAGGCGCTGGTGCAGGTAGGTGATGAGCGGGCCCAGCCGGCTAGGGCCCTGGCGAACACGTGGAGAGCCGGATGCGCGGGAACGACTGCACGTTCGGTTCGGCGGGCGGGGACAAGGAACCAGCAGCCGAAACGCCGCCCGGTGCCTCGTCCCCGACCCAACACATACCGTTCGAGCAGGACGCGGCGAACCTGTTCTTCCAGGTGATCTCGAGGCGTTACGAGAAAGGCTCCACTTTGCTCACCTCGAACAAAGTTTTCGGTTGAATGGGGGCAGGTCTTCGGCGACGAGGTTCTGGCCACGATCCATCAGAAACTCCCGCCGCCAAACACCGAACCAGGCCCAGGATATTATCGCTCATCTATGCATCGTCAATCGGCGCTGGCCTGATCAAACGCGGTTCCATGCGACAGTCCCCCGCCGGGGTTCCGGTCCATGCCGCCGACAGGACCGCTGCGCCCCGCACCCAATCAGCCGCAGCCCCGGTTGCCTGACGTGCAGAACGCGGGTTCCGCTAACCGACTCGGTTCTGAATCGGCGCGGTCTACCCGCTCCTTCAGGATCGACGCGCACTCAAGCAGGCCCCGAGGGCTCGTAGGCGCTCAAAAGTGTGAAGCTGCCCGGGTCCTTCTGCGAGCGGGACAGGTCACCAACGGCCGGCCGCCTGACCCACATCACCTCTTCCACCATCTCCGGCTCTCCCTGCGATGCCGCCCGATCCTCCTGCATCGCCGTCCCCCGGGCCGCGAAGCCACCGCGCGCCACGCCATCGTCGCAGACTGTGCCACCGCGCACCATCGACGTGCGTGTCGACCGCCGACCAAGTCCCCTTCCAGGCGATGACGGCGTCCCGCTACGATGCGTCCCTTTTCGAGATGCTCTGGGAAATCCGTGGACGCTGGTGATGGCGATAGGACTGCCCGGATCGGGGTAGTGTTCGCGGAAACCATTGCGAGTGTGGAGGCGTGGGTCGTGGCGCGTCAGGTTATCGAGACTCTGATTGATGACATCGACGGGAAGGCTGCTGACGAGACGGTCAGGTTCGGTATCGACGGAGTTGACTACTCCATCGATCTGTCCGGCCGTAACGCGAGTAAGCTCCGCTCGCTGCTGTCTACATATCAGGACGCCGGTACACGTTTGGGCCGGTCGACAGTGTCTGGTCAGGGGCGGCGGGAAACGGTTGGTGGGCGCAGTGCCGGTGGCCGCGCGGAGAACAAGGCCATCCGGGAATGGGCTGCCAAGCAGGGCAAAGAGCTGTCGGAGCGTGGCCGGATCCCCGCAGCCATCGTGGAGGAGTATCGGGCCGCTACCCGGTAGTTGTTCTGTGCGTGAGGGTCCGGCTTGGCCGGAACGTGTCGCGGCGCGACAGGGCTGCGTCGACTAGGCCGTCGACCACTCCGCCCATCTGGTAGGGCCCCGCGGTGACCGACTGGCCGGAGCCGCGCAGCCCGATCACCATGAAGGGCTTGCAGACCGCGGCCGCGGCGGGCGTCGCCGGCACGACCGCGAGAGCCGAAACCACGGCGGAGACCAGGACCAACAGGAGTATCGAGAGTCGCCGCACCGGGGGTGCCTCCTCAGTTGCCCGAAAACGCACCTAGTTTGCGATCTTCCACCTTTCACCGACCTGACAAGCGGCTGTCACCGAGCATGCGCGGGCCCGGCCCGGGATCGGATGATCCTGAGCCGGGCCGGATTCGGCTGTCGGTCAGCTCGTCGCGGCGGCGAACATGCCGGCCTCGTACGAGCCACCCTTCTGGTGCACGATCACGGCGAGCCGGTTGGCCGCGTTGATTAGGGCGACCAGGGCGACCAGCGCGGCGATCTGGTCCTCGTCGTAGTGCTTGCGTGCCCATTCCCAGGTCTCGTCGGACACGCCCTGGTAGGCGTCGGCGAGCCGGGTGCCCTCTTCGGCGAACGCCAGCGCGGCCTGCTCGGCATCGGTGAAGACGGTCGTCTCGCGCCAGGCGGCCACCAGGTTGAGCCGGACCGGGGTCTCGCCCGCGGCCAAGGCCTCCTTGGTGTGCATGTCGATGCACCAACCGCAACCGTTGATCTGGCTGGCACGCAGCGACACGAGCTCCTGCGTGGAATGCGGCAGCGACGACTGGTGGATCACCAGGCTGGCGTTGGCGAACCGCTTGGCGAACTTGGCGCCGATCTCGTTGGTGAACAGGTCGATACGGGGTTCCATGACTTCGTCCTCACTCGTGGTGGCACTGGACGAACACAAGACGGCGGCCGCCGGAATGCTGTGACAGCTCCGGTCCAGTGACGCCCGCCACCTCGTCAGAACGCCAGGCGATCGCGCGCCGACGGCGACAGACCTTCCGCCGAGATGACCACCACGAACGAGTGCGCGATGTCGCCATCCGAGCCGTCGCCGTCGAAGGCTGGCGGGACGATGGCCTCGTGGTGGCCGGTACGCAGGTCCACCACCTCGTACGTCGCCTCGGCGGGCGGCCCGGCCGGCGGGGTCGGGGCAGGCAAGCCGACCTGTGCCATCCCGCGGTACGGATCCGGGGAGGTCTGGATCAGGATCTGGTCCTCACCTCGCCAGCTGAGGAACGCCGCCCACGGTCTCCCGCACCGGACGCCCGCCGGGTCCGGGCAGGTCCGGTCGCCCGCCGCGGTGCCGTAACGGATGGCGCCGGTGTCGTCCACCACCGCGTAGTCGGTGATCGCGAGTCCGGTGCGGACCAGCGTCCCGGCCCCGCCCCGGTGGACGTCGACGAATCGCACGTCGCTCGGCAACGGCAGCTTGCCGGTCCGCCGGCCGTCGAGGTCGGTGACGGCGCTGCCGAAGAGGAGATGGCGGCTGTCCGGGGCCCAGCCGACCTCCTTCGTCATCTCGTCGAACATGCTGAGGGCATCGGGCATTGCCGGCCGCGATCCGCTCTCTCCCGCCGGCGGCTCGGTGGGCTCGTACAGGTGCGCGGTGTTGAACCGCCGCACCTGGCCCGTCTCCAGGTCGACGACGGCGATGTCGGCGGCCTGTACGGCGTCGTCCCAACCCCTGGCCGCGGCATACCGCCCATCGGGAGAGATCGCCGCGAAGTCCGGCCGGACCGGGATGTCGTACCAGCGGATGGCCCCGGTCGTGGTCTCGTAGCGCCCGACCTTGCTCGGTGTCAGGTCGCCGTCCCCCTTCGCGAGCACCGCGGCGAACCGCAGGTCGGTCGTCGGATCGGACACCGTCTTGACGAGGACATCCCGGTAGTCGCCGGTCGCCGGGTCGAGCACCTCCCACCGGTGCACGTCCGACTCCTTGGCGGACCGCGCCAGGAACTCGGTGTGGCGCACCGCGAAGAGCGCGTTCTGCGGTCCGGCCGTCGCCGGCGTGGGAGGCTCGCCGCGGGCCAGCACCGCGACGGGCACCACCACCGCCGCGACCGCGGCCACCGCGGCGATCCCGGCGAGCGCCGCGCGCCGATGGCGGCGCCGCTTACCCGCCACCATCGCCCGCTCCCCCACCCCCGGGGGCATCGCGGCCGTGTCCGTCAGGTCGCTCAGGCTTTCGCGTACCAGATCTGGAAGGCTGTTCATTTGACACTCTCCCGAAAGGTGTTGAGCCCACCGAGCTCCGGCGCGATCTCCCTGAGCCGGGCCAGCGCACGGTGTGTCTGGCTGCGGACCGTGCTGGCGGAGCAGCCCAGCACGCGGGCGGTCTCCACATCGGACAGGTCTTCGAAGAAGCGGGCGACGAGCACCGCCCGCTGCCTCGGCCCCAGCCGCATCAGGGCCTGCTGGAGCTGCAGCCGGCTCTCGCTGGCCTCGGTCTCGTCACGCGGGTCGGCCCGGTCCGGCACCTGGCTGGCCGGCACCTCGCGAAGCCGGCCGCGGCGGCGCCACACCGTCACCTGGCTGTGGTACATGGCCCGGCGCACGTACGCTTCCGGGTCGCCGCGCACGTGCCGCCACCGCGCGAACGTCCGCGCCAGCGCCTCCTGGAGCAGATCCTCCGCCGCGTGATGCCCCCCGGTGAGCGCCAGCGCGACCCGAAACATCCGGTCGCCGCACCCGGCAAGGAAATCCTTGAACTGTTGACCCTCGGAATCGGTCACGGTCCCTCGCCTTCACTCCGCCTCACCCTCAGAGACGAGCGGGGGTGCCGCACCGCTGCAACCACCCCCGGAGGTTCCCCGCTGGGTCAGTAGGTGGCGCGACCGCCGCTGATGTCATAGACGGCGCCGGTGGAGAAGCTGACCTTGTCCGAGGCGAGCCAGGCGATGAGCTCGGCGACCTCCTCGGGCCGGCCGACGCGCTTCATCGGGATCAGGCTGGTGATGTGGGCCAGCGCCGCGCTGTCGGTGTCGGCGTTCATCGGTGTCTCGATGACCGCGGGAGCGATCGCGTTGGCCAGCACGCCGCTCGTGGCCAGCTCCTTGCCGAGCGACTTCGTGAGCGCGATGACGGCGCCTTTCGAGGCCGAGTAGGGCGACATGTTGGGGTTGCCGTCCTTGCCGGAGATGCTGGCGATGTTGACGATCCGGCCCCAGCCGCGCTGCCGCATGCCCGGGACGAAGGCGTGGCAGGTGTTGAAGATGCCGTGAACGTTGACGGCGAAGACCCGCTCCCAGTCGTCGAGGGAGATCTCCCACAGCGGCGCGCCCGGCCCGACGATGCCGGCGGAGTTGACGAGGATGTCGACGGGCCCGACCCGGTCGGCCGCGGCGTGGACCGCGCCGGCGTCGGTGACGTCGACGCGCACGTCCGCGCCGTCCGCGATGTCGAAGGTGACGACGTCGACGCCGTCTCGCGCGAGGCGGCTGACGGCGGCGGCGCCGAGGCCGCTCATACCGCCGGTGACGACGGCGGTGCGGGACGCGCCCATGAGGGTCCCCCTCTCTCCGTGCGATTCGCTCGGCGAGAGCACCCTACCGCGATCTTTCCTTTTGACGGAACGACGGTCTAACATTCGGAACGTGAACGGGTTGGCTCAGGACGTCGACGGTTCCGACGCCAGGCTCGTGGGCGCGGATCGGGTCCTCGCCGTGCTCGCCGAGTTGGCCCGGCACCCGGCCGGCATCGGGCTGGAGGAGATGGCGCGGGCGATGGCCAGCCCCAAGCCCACCGTCCACCGCGCGCTCGGTGCCCTGCGCCGGGCGGGGTTCGCCGCGCAGGACGGCTACGGCCGCTACGTGCTCGGTGACGAGTTCCTCCGGCTGGCGTTCGCCCACCACGAGGCGCGCCCCGACCACCTGCGGGCGCAGCCGGTCCTCGAGGCGCTCTGCGCGCGATACGGCGAGACCGTGCACTACGCCACGCTCGACGGCCGGTCGGTGGTCTACCGTTCCAAGCTCGACCCGCCTACCGGGGCCGTCCGCCTGACCTCGGTGGTGGGTGGCCGCAACCCGGCGCACTGCACCGCTGTGGGCAAGGTGCTGCTCGCCGACGCGCTGCCCACGGAGCAGGACGTGCGCGAGTGGGCCGGCGACCGTCCACTGGAGACACCGACGGACCGGTCGATCGGCACGGTCGAGGAGCTGCACCGCGAGCTGGCACGCGTCCGCGAGCGCGGCTACGCGGTCGACGATCAGGAGCACGAGCCCGGCGTCAACTGCGTCGCCGTGCTCGCCTACCTCAACTCACCGGCGGTGCCCAGCGGCGCCGTCAGCGTGAGCGGCCTCGCCTACCGCACCCCGCTGCCGGCACTCATCGACGACCTGCCCACCATCCGCGCGATCGTCGCGGGACCCGCACACACCTGACCATGGAGCCACGATGCACCTGATGCGAATTGGCGCCGCCGGCGCCGAGAAGCCCGCTGTCCGCGTCGACGACGCTTCCTATGTAGACGTTTCCGACCTGGTCGGTGACTTCGACGAGTCGTTCTTCGGCTCGGGTGGTGCCGCACGGCTCGCCGGCCCGGTCGCCGAACGGGTCGCGGCCGGCGACGTCCGCCCCTTCGCCGGCCAGCGGATCGGCGCGCCGATCGCGCGGCCACACCAGATCCTGTGCATCGGGCTCAACTACAGCGACCACGCCGCCGAGACCGGCCAGGCCGTGCCCGCCGAGCCGATCCTGTTCACCAAGTCACCCAACACGCTCATCGGCCCGTACGACGAGGTGCGCATCCCGCGCGGCTCCACCAAGACCGACTGGGAGGTGGAGCTCGGCATCGTGATCGGCCGCCGTACGTCCTATCTGGACGACGTCACCGAGGCCGCCGCGGCCATCGCGGGATACGTGCTGGTCAACGACGTCAGCGAGCGCGCCTTCCAGATCGAGCGGGGCGGGCAGTGGAGCAAGGGCAAGTCGGCTGAGACGTTCAACCCGGCCGGGCCGTGGCTGGCCACCCCCGACGAGATCCCGGACGTCCGCGACCTGGCCATGTGGCTGGACGTCAACGGCGTCCGGCGGCAGACTGGCACCACCAAGACGATAATCTTCGACCCGTACACGATCGTGCACTACCTGAGCCAGTTCATGGTCCTGGAGCCCGGTGACCTCATCAACACCGGCACCCCGCCCGGCGTCGGGATGGGGCACCAGCCGCAGATCTGGCTCCAGCCCGGCGACGTCATGGAGCTCGGCATCGACCGGCTCGGCGTCGCCCGGCAGCCTGTCGTCGGCCCCCGGTAGCCGCACCGTGCGCGCGTTGGTCCTCGCCGGCCCGCATCAGGCCGAGGTGCGGCAGGTCGCGCCGCCGGTCGCCGCCCCCGGGCAGGTGGTCGTCGACGTGGAGCGGGTGGGCATCTGCGGCACCGACGTCGAGCTGTTCACCGGCGAGATGAGCTACCTGCACACGGGCGCCTCCTCGTACCCGCTGCGCCCCGGCCACGAGTGGGCGGGCGTGGTCACGGCGACCGGGGTCGGGGTCGACCCGGCCTGGCTCGGGCGGCGCGTTACCGGCGACACCATGCTCGGCTGCGGACACTGCCAGCGTTGCCGGCGCGGCCGCCACCACGTCTGCGCGGACCGGCACGAGGTCGGCATCCGCGACGGCTTTCCGGGCGCCCTGGCGGAGCAGATCGCGGTGCCGGTCGCGGCGCTGCAAGCCCTGCCCGACACCGTGGACGCCGCGCTCGGCGCCCTCGTGGAGCCCGGTGGCAACGCGCTGCGCAGCGTCCGCGCCGCCGATCTGGAGGCGGGTGAGCGGCTGCTGGTGCTCGGCACGGGCACGATCGGCCTGCTCGTGGCGATGTTCGCCCGGGCGGCGGGTGCGGAGGTGCACCTGATGGGCCGCGACGACGCCCAGCTGGGGCTGGCCGGCTCGCTCGGATTCGACAACGCCTGGACCCGCGACACACTGCCACCGCTGCCGTGGGACGGCGTCGTCGACGCCTCGAACGCCTCGGCGCTGCCGTCCCTCGCCCTGGAGCTCGTCGAGCCCGGCCGCACCATCGTCTACATCGGACTCGCCGGCGCCCCGAGCATCGTCGACACCCGGCAGCTGGTCTTCAAGGACGTAACCGCGGTCGGCGTCCTCGGCGCCTCGGCCGGCCTGGCGGGCGCCGTCGCCGCGTACGCCGCGGGCACCGTCGACCCACGCCCGATCGTCGCCGCCACGGTCGGCCTCGACGAGGTCGCCTACGCCCTGGCCGGCCGGCGGCCCGACGGTGCCGGCCCCGGCCCGAAGATCCACGTGGACCCCCGCCTCTCGCCTCAACCCCGGTAGCGGTCGTATGGTCGAGGGGTGGTCGCCACGTACCGCCACCCCGCTACCGGACACCGGGCCTGACATGCCCAGGTGGGACGGCTGGGAGCCGTGGCGGACCGAAGCCGACGACCAGTGGCTGGCCACCCACTCGGGCGACGCGTTCTCCCGGATCCGCCGCGTCTTCCACCCGCTGGCCGGCGGTGCGGACGCGGTCTCCCACTCGGCCCTCGGCAGCCTGCTCGGCGGGCCGGCGCGCAACCCGGAGCTGAAGGTCAAGGGCGTCACGCCCGAGCAGGTGCGATACGCGGAGCAGCACTACGCCTACACCACCAGCCAGGTCGACCTCGGCGTGTGCCGCCGATGCGGGCACATGCTCGAGGAGCGTCACCGGCTCCTGCTCGTCGACCCCCACGGCTACCGGCAGCAGGTGGGCACGGCCCGCGCCTGCCGCCGCTGCGCCGCCGAGTCGTGGCTGTTCACTTCCCACATGCCAGGTGCCCGCCGCCTCGCCGCCGCGCGCACCAAGATCGCGCTTTAGGCGCCGGGCGCACGGGTCACCGATCGGCGCCAGCGTTGGGCCGGGTGCCCTGCACGATCACGTCGACCACGGCCACCGGATCGTCGGCCATCGGGACGTGGCCGCAGCGTGGCAGCGGGACGCTCCGGACGGTGTCGGGGAGCCGGTCCAGGTGTCGTGACTGGCGGGCCAGCAGGATCAGATCACGGCTGCCGAACGCCACGGTCAGGGGAGCGGTGACACCGGTGCCGTCGATCCGCCGCGTGGCGGTGGCGCGCATCACCGCCTCGAAGCCGGTGCAGTTGGCCAGCGCGAGCACGGAGGTGCGGGCGTGTTCGGTGCTGATCGCCCACGGCCGGCCGTGGGTCTGGCCGAGCACGATCATCCGCCCCACCGCGGTCCCGACCGCCCACAGCAGCGCGCGGGTGGCCCGGCGCGCGATCCACCGGCTGGCGCCGAGGCTCACCCGGGCGTACAGCGGGGCACCGCGGCGCCACAGCCCGGCGGGAGAGAGCAGGGTGGCGGTGCGCACCGGGCGGATCTTGGCAACCTCCACCGTCACCCAGCCGCCGAGCGAGTTGCCGGCGATGTGAAACGGCCCGACGTCGAGGCGGTCGAGGAAGTCGACGAGGGCCGCGGCGAGGGCCGCCGGCGTCGGCTCGACGTCGGCCGGCAGCATCGGGGATTCGCCGAAGCCCGGCAGGTCGACGGCGATGACGTCGAACCGCTCGGCGAGCTGGGCGAGGACCGGCCGCCACACCTCCTTCGATGCGCCGATGCCGTGTACCAGGATCAGTGGCTCGCCGCGTCCGGCGCGGGTGAACGCGAGATCAGGCATGGCCGCCGTCCAGGTGGCGCAGTTTCTCCGGGTTGACCACGAAGTCGATCTCGTTGATCCGATCGGCGAAGACGGTGAACGCCATCACCCCCACGACCCGCCCATCGCGGGTGAAGACCGCGCCGGGCATGCCGTTGACCTCTGTCATCCGCCCGTCCGCGCGGTCGCGGGCGGCCACACCGAGCAGCAGCCGGGCGACGTTGCGAGCCCCGGTCACCGGGCGGCGCGCGGCCGAGATGTGTCCGCCCCCGTCGGAGCGCAGGACCACCCGCGGATCCAGCACACCCGCCAGCGCCTCGAGATCACCCTCCGACGCCGCCCGCAGGAACGCGGTGACCACGGTGCGGTGCTCATCGCGATCCGGCGTGAAGCGCGGGGCACGCTGGTGTACGTGCCGCCGCGCCCGCGCCAGCAACTGCCGGCAGGAGGTCTCCTGCCGGCCCACGATCCGTGCGATCTCGGCGTGCGCGAACCCGAACGCCTCGTGCAGCACGAAGACGATCCGCTCGGCCGGGCTGAGCGACTCCAGCACCACGAGCATCGCCAGGCTGACCGAGTCGTCGAGGGTGAGCCGGTCTTCCGGGCCAAGCACCGCCGCCGGCCGCACGACCGGCTCGGGCAGCCACGGCCCGACGTACTGCTCCCGCCGGGCCCGGGCCGACGTGAGCTGGTCCAGGCAGATCCTCGTCAGGGTGGTCGTCAGCCAGGACCGCGGATCCCCGATCTGGGTGGCGTCGGCGCGTACCAGGCGCAGGTACGCCTCCTGCACCGCGTCCTCGGCCTCGCTGACCGTGCCCATCAGGTGGTAGGCCACCCGCATCAGATGTGCTCGGTGCTCCTCGAACACGCCGCCCCCTCTCCCCCGCCGGGCCGCCCGCTCGCGACCCCCGCAGGGAAGACGACGTAACCGTCACCGGCGTGACATCGTGACCGGGGCACCGGTCACGATGCCGCGGTCACGATGCCGCCGTGGGCACCTGGGGCACGGGGTGGACCCGTGCCGCCACGCCCCACTCCGAACCATTGCTGAAACGCCGCAGCAGCATGTCTTCCACCTCCTCCACAGGACGCGCTACGAAGTCGTGAGCCCCGGTGTCGATCCGGGCACACCGTCCTTATGAGGGACGGCCGGGCAGCCAACGCCCGCGCTCACGGCGCTCCACAGTGGATGGCGATTTCAGGCCGCGCCCCCGGGAGGAGTCGAACCTCCGGCCTTCCGCTTCGGAGGCGGACGCGCTTCCGCTGCGCTACGAGGGCATGTGCAGGCGGCAGGAGTCGAACCCACGGGCTACTGCTTTACAGGCAGCGCCTCACGCCGCATGAGCGCCTGCTTGGGGTGGCTACGGGGAGTCGAACCCGCGCCCTCCAGAACCACAGTCTGGCGTGCACCGCCGGTACACCACAGCCACCGTACCCGAGGAGGGTCTCGAACCCCCGGCCTCCGCTTTGTAAGAGCGGCGCTCTCCCACTGAGCTACACGGGCATTGGAACGTGCGCTCGGACGCCCGGATTCGAACCGGGATCACGCGGTTAACAGCCGCGGGCCCTGCCTGTTGGGCGACATCCGAATGGTCGCGCGTGCGGGGCTCGAACCCGCTTCGCCGGGGTGAGAGCCCGACAGCCTACCCATAGCCGAACGCGCGTGGCGTGCCGAGCTTCCCTACCTCGCAGTACGCCGCGAAGGGATCGAACCTTCCTCCCCGGGTTAAGAGCCCGGTGCTAGACCACTCAGCTAGCGGCGCGTGGAGGAGAGGGTGGGATTCGAACCCACACGGGCCTGAGCCCTACACCGTTTTCGAGACGGGCGCCGGCACCAATCGGCTGGCCTCTCCAGGTATGCGTGCCCCGAGCAGGATTCGAACCTGCGACCCCCTGATCCGTAATCAGGTGCGCTATCCACTGCGCCACCAGGGCATGAGTCCCGCCGGGTGGAGTCGAACCACCTGCCTTCGCCTTATCAGAGCGACGCCCTTACCGCGCGGGCCACGACGGGATGGCGCCAACGACGGGACTCGAACCCGCGGCCTTCCGCTCGACAGGCGGCTGCTCTGGCCAACTGAGCTACGTCGGCATGTGTGCTCGGGGAGAGTCGAACTCCCACGCCCTACGGGCACC
>Ga0214467_1000310_pt1 | contig 11173 bp, 10 predicted proteins | sample RVTome_8_FD_187339 | JGI IMG/M metagenome (GOLD analysis project Ga0214467, IMG submission 187339) | Soil microbial communities from uranium-contaminated site in the Upper Colorado River Basin, Wyoming, United States - RVT160D0 HiSeq ...
CAGCTGCGCCTCGCACATCCTGCTGCTGGGCACGCCGCTGCTGTGGTGGTCGTTCATCCCCGCACTGCTCGCGCTGACCTGGTTCGGCATCGCCCGCCGCGACTGGCGCGCCGCCGCCATCCTGCTCTGCGTGGCGGCGGCCCTGGTGCCCTGGTTCTACTTCGCCACCCAGCACCGCACGATGTTCGCCTTCTACGCACTGCCCGCCGAGCCATTCCTGGTCCTCGCCGTGGTCTATGTGCTGGGCGCGATCATGACACCCGCTAGATCCCTGGCCACCAGCGATAGCGGCGCCCCACCGGAGTCGGGCGTCGACCGGCGGATGGTCGGCGCGGTCGTCGCCGGCGCCTACGTGCTGCTGGTCGCCATCTGCTTCGCGTACTTCTATCCGATCTTCGTAGGCCAATCGATCCCGTACGAAGACTGGTCCGCCCGCATGTGGCTCGGCAGCCGCTGGATCTAGAGACCTCTCGGAGTCGAGGTACGGGTCTGTCCACAGTATTGCTTCCGCTGACGATCGGGCCGTGCCCGCTGACCGATGACCATGGAGTGTGCGGCGACATCCTGGACGAAAGCACGGGCCGGGAACAGATCGTGGTACGCAGGTCCCCCCATAGGGGACTCAATGACCACGATCTGTTAGCTGCGATCGCCTAGCGCTTGTGAGCGCGGGTGAGGGGTCTCCGTCTCCGAAGCTGTCGAGCTGCGCTCACAAACGGAGCATCCTGCGAACGGACCCGCCCACCCCCGACCCGGCCGGCTGCCCGCCGCACACCCCCAACCCCGTGTGCCATCCTGATGGTCCGGAGCGCTCCCGCCGGAGGCAAAGCACGTGAACCGCGGACCCGCCGGCCCGCGGGAGCAAACGGCCCGCCACTGACACGAACGCGGGCAAAAATGGGCTTAAAGAACGGCGAGCACGACCCCCACCCCGGAAAGCTCTCTAGCGCCCCACCGGACCGGCCAGCGCCGGGCCCGCGTCGTGGCTCACATCGCCACCTCGGTCTCCTCGGCGGGCAGTGCCTCGCGGCCGGCCACCGCGGCGGCCACGACCGGCGAGGCGGCGTAGGCGCGCGAGACGCGTACCAGCCGGGCCACCTCCTGGGCCAGGTCGGCGCCCTCGTCCAGGCGGGCCGGCGCCGTCTCGTCCGCGCCCTCGTCATCGGCGGGCCGCCGCGGCTCCCCGTACGCGTACGCCCGGACCGCGCCGCGCAGCCGGGCCGCCTCCATCACCGCCGCCAGGTCGTCGGCGCGCAGGCCCAGCCGGGTGCCGATCCGCCCGGCCCGGCTGGCGGCGGCCTCGTCCAGGTACGGGCGCAGTGCCAGCGAGCCGTCGTACAACTCGATCACCCGCCGGTATAGGCGCCGGTCCAGATTGGACAGCGGGGCGGCGACCGGCGGTTCCAGCGCGATCTGGGGCATCAGCCGGTGCAGGTCCGACCAGAGCGGCTGGAGCTGCCGGTACTGCCGGCGGCGGCGCAACCAGCCGCGGAACTGGGACAGCCGCGGCCCCCACGCCGGCATGGTGAGCCCGAGGATGACGAGGAGGGCGCCGAGGCTGGCCGCCGGTGGCGCGAGCGGCTCCCACCGCCTCACATCCGCGCCCGCCTGCGCACCGATCACGTCGGCGACCCGGACGGCGGCGTAGACCAGCCCGCACGCGGCGCCGACCGCCGTGGTGCGCAGGCCCCGCCGCAGCCACGAGCGGCCGGCGAGCCGCGCGTACGGCCAGCAGAGCCGCACCACGTCGACCATGCCTAGCGCGAAGGCGGAGAGGTAGACCAGCAGGTACGCGGCGAAAAGCGGCCGCTCGGCGTACGTGGCGACGAAGTCGTTCGTGTGCGGCTCGGTGGGCCCGGCGGCGAGGAAGAGCACCACGAGCGCGACCGCGGTCACCGCGAGGAACGCCAGCCGCGCGCGGGCCCGTGGCCGGGCCACCTCAGGCGGGTTGACCCACCACAGCACGAGCAGCTGCACCGTGCCGGAGAACGCGACCACGCACAGATGCGCCCAGAGGGCGGCGAGGTTGGCCACACCGGTGGTGCGGTCGAGCCAGCTCCACACGGCCGGCGTGGAGACGGTGAAGGTGGAACCGAGCAGTGCCAGCGCGCCGCACACGGCGACCCGCGACGGGTTGCGCCCGTGGCGCAAGTCGCGGATCTTGACCGCGAGGCCGATCCAGGCCACCGCCGCCAGTGCCGGGTACAGCACCTGGTTCATACGGTCTCCCCGATGCTCGCGGCTCGCGGGTCACACATTCGCTGAGCTTGACGGTGCTCAGCCTAGTGAGCGCTCGATCCGGGCCACCACGTCCGCGGCGTCCATCGGCACGTGCCAGGTGCGCTCCGGCGCCCAGGAGTGGGCCCGCCGCAGCAGGAGCTCGGCGATGATCTCCGCCTCCACCTCCTCGCGGCGGTCGTAGCCGGCGTCCCGGGCCAGTGCCTGTCGCACGACGACCGGGTCCAGTGTGGACAGGAGCGCTGGGGTGGCCGGCTCGGTGTCCTCGACGTGGCCGGTCGTGTGGCCGGCGATCAGGTGGCCCAGCTCGTGGGCGATGATGTGCTGCTGGTGCAGCGGGCGGGTGCCGCTGTCGTAGCAGAGGTAGTGCGCCCGGCTGCCGCTGATCACCAGACCGGAGGGCCCGTCTGCGGGCATCTCGACGGGGAGCAGGTGGATCGGCTCGCCGATCCGCTCACCGACCTCGCGGGACAGCGCCTCCGCGTCGAACGGCACCGGCACCTTGATGTCCCGCACGAGCCGGGCGCAGTGGCGGCGCATCCGCCGCCGGTCGTCATTGCCCTCGTCCCGGCCCAGCCACGGGGTCACGGCCGCGCCTCCCGCCCGGGCGCGGCGCTCGAGGCGTCCGGCGTGGCGTCGTCGCTCAGCCCCTCAAGCTCGAGGCAGCGGTCGACGACCTGCTGGACGAGCCGCTGGCTGGCCTCGGAGAGCCCGGCGCTCTCCAGCACGGTGCGCAGCGCCACCCGCTTGGCGCCCAGCTGGCGCAGGCTGGAGAGCAGCTCCAGGTCGCGGTCGGTGCGGCGGGTGACGGCCTCGTCGAAGAAGTACGCCGGGGCGACCCCGAAGAAGCCGGCCAGGGCCTGGAGGTGGCGCATCGTGGGGTTGGTGCGCTCGCCACGGCGGAGCATCCACAGGTAGGTGGCCGACATGCTCTCGCCACCGTCGCGGATGGAGGAGGCGACCTCCTCGTTGCTGTACGGCCCCCGGTCACGCGGGTGAATCGTGCGGAAGAGCTGGTTGATCTTATCCGCGAGGGTGCGCGCCTCATCTGGAGTCGTCACCGGGGATCACCTCCGATGGACCGGGCCGACCGGTGTGGACCGGGATCCTGCCCCGGCCCACACCGGTGACCGCCGCCGACACGCGCCCTCGGCGCTCGCGCGAAGACGAGAGCGCCCCCCGTTATGGCCGGCGGTCCGGGACAAGCCTCGCGACCAAGGGGGGCCAATGTCAACTCGCGTGAAAGAAACTCGATCCGAACGTTCATGTTAGTTGACACCGGGAATATCGGCGGGACAGCGACAGGCATGGTTGCGGGGCCGGAGCGGGATCTTGTGCCCGCCTATGTCCGAAATGCCCAAGCGCAAGATCAAGGTGGGATTTCGAGGCCCGGCACAGAGAGGCGCGCCCCGATCGCCTGCCACGGGGGAAGCGGGCGATAGGGGCGCGCACCGGTCAGCTTAGTCACCCCGGATCAACCGCACAACGGGTCACGGCTGGTCAGATTTCTGACGCAACGACCATGACATCGATCACTATCCCTGGACAGGCGGATCGCCACCTGCGACAAGTCCGGTATGTACGAATAAGGAGGAGGTTTCGCGACGTGCCCCCAAGCGAGCCGGTCTCACCACCGAGTAAATCTTGAGGTTTCTCGGCTTCTCCGGAGACGCTATACGTTCAATCGTCGCTATCCGGACAGTAACTACATTCCGGGTCGCCCGTCATGGCAGCTCACAGCGTTTCACTAAACGTGAGTGGAGCGCCACGCCAACATTTCGGACAATTCTTTCCGCGATTCTGGCGTCCCCATTGGGAGGACCGAAAATGCGGGTCAGCTGACACCCGCTCTTTACGCTCCCCCGGTGACTCGACCTGAGGGTTCCACGCCGGTGTTCGTCGACGCCACCGGTCGGCGCCGCCGGCGAGTGCGCCGCATCGCGTACGCCATCGGAGCGGCCTGCCTGACCTACACCGGCCTCGTCGGCGCCAGCGTCATCGGGCACCCGGCACGCCCGGGCGCACTCGCCCCGCTCCCGGCACCGGCCGACCGGCCGCTTCCCGCGGTACGCCACACGCAGCCGCCGGAGCGGCCCACCAGCGGGGTACCGCTCCCCGGCGGCGACCGCCCCGACCTCGAGGCCGTCCCGATGCGCGTGCAGCGGCGCGAGCCCGACGCGCCGCCACCACCACGGCCGCTACGCGTGCCGGAGCCGGCGCGGACCGAGTCCACCCCGCTCCCCGTACCGGCGACCCCGGCGCCGGTGCCCACCGAGCCGCCCACACCCACGCAGCCGCCGCCCCCGCCCGAGCCCACCGATCCACCCCAGCCGGAACCGACAGCTCCGCCCGAGCCCACCGACCCGCCCGCGCCGGAGCCGGAGGTACCCCAGGAGGAGACGCCCGCCGGGCTGCCCGTGATCGGCCCGATCCTCGGCCTGCTCTCCGGCGAGTCGGCAGGGCGATGAGGCCGCGCCGTGTGGTCGCGCTCGCCCTGCTGCTGGTCTTCCTGAGCGTGCTCTTCGTGGAGGCCTACGCGAGCGCCCGGTTCAGCCCGGACGCGGGCGGCCCCGAGAGCGGCGGCAGCGACTCGGTGCCCGCCGAGATCACCGGCGGTGGACCGATCGTCAACGCCGCCGGCGGCCCGCCCCGCTCGTACCGGCTGCCGGCCAGGACCATCGCGCTCACCTTCGACGACGGGCCGGATCCATGGTGGACCCCGCGGATCCAGCGGGTGCTCGACCGGTACGGCGTGGATGCCACCTTCTTCGTCGTCGGCTCGCAGGTGGCCCGCCACCCCGACCTTGTACGCCGCCTCGTCGCGAGCGGCCACGAGGTGGGGGCACACACGTTCACCCACCCGCGGCTCTCGACGCTGGCCGGGTGGCGGCGGCACGCCGAGTACTCGCAGACGCAGCTCGCGATCGCCCGGGCCGCCGGCGTACGCACGTCGCTGATCCGCTTCCCGTACTCCTCCCAGCCCGACGCGATCGACGACAGCGAGTGGACGCTGATCCGCGAGGCCGGCCGGCTCGGCTACCTGGTGGTGGTCAACGACCGGGACAGCCGCGACTGGGCCCGGCCCGGGGTCGACGCCATCGTGCGGGACGCCACACCGCCGGGCGACTCCGGCGCGATCGTGCTCATGCACGACGCGGGCGGCGACCGCGCGCAGACGGTCGCGGCGCTGGAGCGGCTCATCCCCCGGCTGCTCGCCCGCGGCTACCGCTTCACCACCGTCACCGGCGGGCTCAACCAGGCACTCGCCCACCCGGCCCTCGCCCAGAACCCGGCCGCGTCCACCTCCGAGCGGTGGCGTGGCGCCGCGCTCGTCTGGGCGGTGGGTATCGCCGACGGCGTGCTGGTCGGGATCACCGCCCTCTTCGTCACGGTGGGCGTGCTGGCGGCCGGACGGACCCTCCTGCTCCTCGCCCTCGCCGGCCGGCACGCCCGCCGGCGCCGTTCACCCGAGTGGTCCTGGGGGCCGCCGGTCACCGAACCGGTGTCGGTCATCGTGCCCGCGTTCAACGAGAAGGAGGGCATCGCCGCGGCAGTGCGCTCGCTCGCCGGCGGCGACCACCCGGGCATCGAGGTCATCGTCGTCGACGACGGATCCACCGACGGCACGGCCGGCATCGTCGACGCGCTGGGGTTGCCCAATGTGGACGTCATCCGCAAGCCCAACGGTGGCAAGGCGAACGCGCTCAACGCCGGCCTCGCGGCCGCCCGCCACGAGCTTGTCGTGATGGTCGACGGGGACACCATCCTCGAGCCTGAGTCGGTACGCCGCCTCGTGCAGCCCTTCGCCGACCCGTCGGTGGGCGCGGTCGCCGGCAACGTCAAGGTGGGCAACCGGCACAGCCTGGTCGCCCGGTGGCAGCACATCGAGTACGTGATCGGGTTCAACCTGGACCGCCGCCTCTACGAGACGCTGCGGTGCATGCCGACCGTGCCCGGCGCCATCGGTGCCTTCCGGCGCCGCGCGCTGATCAGCGCCGGTGGCATGAGCGACGACACGCTGGCCGAGGACACCGACATCACCATGGCCCTCCTCCGCGCCGGCTGGCAGGTGGTGTACGAGGAAGGCGCCCGCGCCTGGACCGAGGCGCCGGCCACCCTGGCGGAGCTGTGGAAGCAGCGGTACCGGTGGAGCTACGGGACCATGCAGGCGATGTGGAAGCACCGGCGGGCGCTGCGCGAGAAGGGACCGTTCGGGCGCTTCGGCCTGCCGTTCCTGGCCCTCTTCGGGGTGGCGCTGCCGCTGCTCGCCCCGGTCATCGACCTGCTCGCCGTGTACGGGCTGCTCTTCCTCGGCTGGACCGACACCGCGATCGCGTGGCTGGCGATGCTGGCGCTGCAGGCGGTCACCGCGGCGGTGGCGTTCCGCCTCGACCGGGAGAGCCACCGTCCACTGTGGGTGCTGCCACTGCAGCAGTTCGCCTACCGCCAGCTGATGTACCTCGTGCTGCTCCAGTCGGTGGTGACCGCGCTGACCGGGGCCCGGCTGCGCTGGCAGAAGCTGCACCGCACCGGCCAGGCGGAGGTCTCCGGCCGTGCGTGAGGCCTACCTCGACACGCTCCGCGCCGCCGCCATCGTCCGGGTCGTCGTCTACCACGCGTTCCCGGTCGCCTGGCTCGGCTACGCGTTCCCCGCGATGGGCGTGATGTTCGGCATCGGTGGCTCGCTGATGGCGCTCTCGCTGGACCGCTCGGACGGCGCCCCCGACCGGGTGCTGGCGAGCCGGCTGCGCCGGCTGCTGCCCGCGTTCTGGGCGCTCGGCGCGTTGCTGGTGCCGGCGATGCTGTGGTCCGGCTGGCCAGACCGTCCACACTGGCCAAAGCTGCTGCTCTGGCTGGTGCCGCTCGCCCAGCCGCCAGGCGACACCTGGGCACTGCCGGCGACCGAGGTCCTGTGGTACATCGTCACGTACCTGTGGCTCGTCATCCTGTCGCCGATCCTGCTGTGGGCTTACCGCCGGTGGCCGCTGCGGACCATGCTGCTCCCGCTCGGCCTGGTGTTCGTGGTCGGTGAGGTGGCCGTGGTGAGCGACCTGGCCACGTTCGGCGCGTGCTGGGTCGCCGGCTTCGCCCACCGCGACGGCGTGCTGCGCCGGATGGCGAAGCCCCGGCTCGCGGCCATCGCCACCGGCTGCGTCGCGGCCGGCGTCGCCTGGGTGCTGGTCTTCTCCCCCGGGGAGTGGGACCTGGGCGCCACCCCGCCCGCGCAGGCCCTGTACTCGCTGGGCTTCGTGCTCGTGCTGCTGCGCCTGTCGCCCCGGATGGCCTGGCGCCCGCTCGATCGCGTGGTGTCCGCCCTGAACCGCCGCGCCGTCACCATCTACCTCTGGCACAACCCGACGATCGCGGCCAGCTTCCTGGTGGGCGACGCGATCGGCGCGTGGCGGCTGGGCCAGGTGGGCTACCTGGCGGTGGCGCTGGCCCTGCTGCTCGCCCCGGTGGCGCTGCTGGGCTGGATCGAGGACGTCTCTCGCCTACGCTTCCGGCATGGACGCGGTAGAGCGGCTGCGAGTGATCTGCATGGCGTTTCCGGAGGTAACCGAGCGCCCTAGCCACGGTGCGCCGACCTGGTTCGTGCGCGGCAAGAGCACGTTCGTCACGGTGTGGGAGCACGGCCACCACGACAACGACTTCCCCCACCTGTGGTGCGCCGCGCCGCCGGGCGCCCAGGGCGAGCTGATCGCCGAGGCGCCCGAGCGCTTCTTCCGCCCGCCGTACGTGGGGCACCGCGGCTGGCTCGGCGTGCGGCTCGACGGCACGGTCGACTGGGACGAGATCGCCGAGCTGTGCGCGGACGCCTACCGCACGATCGCGCCGGCCACGCTCGTCAAGCGGATGGACGCCTGAGCTCGACCCGCCACCGCTGCCCGTCGTTCTCCACCGTCACCGTCTCCAGGTCATCGCCGAAGGCCTCGACGTCCGCCCGGCTGAGCGGCCACGGCGGCCCCTCTTCCTGCTCATCCCCCGCGAACGCCACAACGAGGAGCGTGCCGCCCGGCGCCACCATGGCCGCGACGTTGCCAATGGCCCGGGCCCGCGGCCCCACCGGCATCGACTGCACGGTGAGACTCTCCACGACGAGGTCGAACGCCCTTCGCCACTCGGCCGGCGGCTCCAGCAGATCCGCGGTCCGGTAGTGCACGCCGCTCGCGGGATGACGCTCCCGCGCCTTCTGCACGGCGGTGGCGGAGATGTCGAACGCCGTGGTGTCGAAGCCGAGGCCCGCGACGAACTCCGCGTCGAACCCCAATCCGGCCCCCACCACGAGCGCCCGCTCCCCGACCGGCTTTCGCTTCTCGGCCCACTCCACGATCAGCGGGTGCGGCGCCCCACGATCCCATGGAACGACCGCGTCACCGGCGTCCGCGGCCGCGTACAGGCGCTCGAACCACCCGGTCGGGTCGTTGACCGCCAGCGACTCGGCCGCGAGCTGCCGGCTCACCTCATCGGGATCCGTCATGCCCCCATATTTCCAGCCGCACGTACGCCGGCAGCCACTCGTCCCGGTACGCCGCGAGCAGCGGTGCCGGCAGCCCGCCCAGGATCCGCTCGGCCCGCGCGGGATCAGCACCGTCCAGTACCCACGGCAGATACCGGGACAGATCAGGCCCGATCCGGGTACGGTGCAGCTCGCCGAAGTGCGCCCACTGCCCCTGGTCCAGCGTCGCCCCGATCAGCGGCAACGCCTCCTGCTCCTCGTGCCGCAGGTGGCCGCCCAGCCCCGTGGTGAGGGCGTCGACCAGCCCACCGAGCCGCTCCAGGCCGCAGTCGCGGTCGGCCAGCGCCGCGTCGACGCCCTCCAGCAGCGGGTCGATGGCCGCGTGCTCGGCCTCCATGGCGTCGAGGAGGGCGAGGTCTTCCGGCTTCTCCGCGAGCGCCTCCTGCAGGGGCGGCCAGAGCGCGTCGTCCTCGGAGGTGTGGTGCACGCGCAGGTACGTCTTGAACATCTCCCAGCCGACAGCGGTGCGGAGGATCTCGCGCGGGTCGGCGTCCTGGCGGGCGGTGATGCGCGCGATGCGCTCCACCTCCCGCCGCAGCGCCTCGTGAAACGCGTACATCATCGTCATGTCCAGCGTGGCCATGTCCCACTCCCCGTCCTCGAAGTCGTTCGTACCCCTAACGTTAGCCTACCGAACGGATTCGCCCAAGACCGCCGTCTGGTAGATCACCGTCAGCCTCCTGCGGGCCGACCAGCGGATCGAATGGGAGACAAATGACCGATGATGCGACAGTTTCAGCCACTGTCATCGAAACTTGGCTGTGACAGACTCCGTCACTTGTCCCCACCAGCGCGCTTTCCGCGGCAACAAAGATGATCGCTATGTTAGTCGCGCTTCATACTCGACGGAGCAAGGTGCGGACGAGATCAACGGGTTGCTGCGCTCGCTTAATCTCCTCGACAACATCGACTGGGTCCCGCCCGCCATCAGCTTCTTCAGCCGCCACAGCAGCGACCCGGCCGCCATCCTGACTTTTACCCGTGACCTCGACCGGCTCGCCGCCAGTATGCACATCCGTCGACTCGATGTGACGCAACGCATCGAACGATACGGACGCGTACTCGGCGCCATCGAGCGCGCTGAAGATCTCTCCTCGCCGTCCAGTCCGATGCAACTGGACGCGGACGAGCGGTCGACAACCGTGACGCTGCTGGACGGTGAGATCTACACGGTGCTCCGGCTCCGCCTGTACGTCATGCTGCGCCTTGACAGCACCCTGTCTTCGGGTGGCGCCAACTATTACCACCCGACCATCACTGTGGAGCACGTCCTGCCGCAGACCCCCAAGCTGGACAGTCTCTGGCGAAAGCAGTTCACCGACGACGAGCGCGCCCACTGGGTGCACCGCTTGGCGAACCTCGTCCTCTTGACCCGCAAGAAAAACTCGGAAGCCAGCAACCGGGAATTCGACGAGAAGAAGTCCGGCTACTTCACCGGACGCTCCGGAACCTCACCATTTCCGTTGACCACCCAGGTGCTGCAGCAGTCGACCTGGACGCCCGAGGTCCTATACGCGCGTCAGAGCATGCTAGTCAGGCACTTGAAAGACTTGTGGCGACTCTGATCGAACAAACCTACGCCCTGATCATCGACCGCAATGATCAGGGCGTATGGCGTTCGTTGCTGGTGGAGCTGAGGGGATTTGAACCCCTGACCCCCTCGATGCGAACGAGGTGCGCTACCGGTCTGCGCCACAGCCCCCCGCCGGGCCTGAGCCCAGCAAGCTAGCCCGCACGCCAGGAATCCTGACAGCGGACCGGCGCCAAGGCTAACAGGTCGCCCACCCCGCCCGCGAATCAGATCCCGGCGCGCCGCCCGACCACTGGCTCGCAGCCGCGTACGCGGCCCCAGGGCGGCGCGGCTCAGGCCGAGTGTGCCGCCCCTGGCCGCCCCGCTTCGTACGCGCGACCGCGCAGGCCACCCGCCCGGCGGTAGGACACCGACGGTGCCTGTACGCCGGTCTCCAGGCCCATCGCGGCCCGGCGCACCGCCTCGCGCTGGGCGGCCAGCCTGCGCTGCTGCTCGCGACGGAGGGCGGCCCGGCGGGCCTGCTCGCGGCGCACCTCTGCCTGCCTCGCGGCCAGCCAGGCGGCCTCGCGGGCGTCCTGGCGGCGCCGGCGGCGCTCATCCAGCGCCCGGTTGCGCAGGTGTACCACGTACACCACGAGGAGGGTGCCGGTGACGGTGACGCTGATCCAGAAGCCGGGGCCGACCACGATGACGCCGACCAGCTCGACCAGGTTGAGCAGGAACAACGCCGCGAGCACCCGGCGGCGGCGGTAGATGGCCGACGTGTGGCGCCGTACCGGTGGGCGGCGCCGGGGACGGGCGGGCACCGACCGCAGCCGGCCGCGGCGGCCCACGGGTGCGGGCGAGACCGGGGCCGCGGAGACCGGGATGCCGGAAACCGGGGCCGC
>Ga0214467_1000312_pt1 | contig 11152 bp, 9 predicted proteins | sample RVTome_8_FD_187339 | JGI IMG/M metagenome (GOLD analysis project Ga0214467, IMG submission 187339) | Soil microbial communities from uranium-contaminated site in the Upper Colorado River Basin, Wyoming, United States - RVT160D0 HiSeq ...
CCCGTCGGCGTGCCGGCGGAAGTTCTCGGCGAACACGTCGACGGAGAAGTGAGCCACCGAGCCGGCCTTGGAGGTGGGGATGTCGTTGGCGTCCCCGATGGCGAAGATGTTGTCGTGCTTGGTGGATAGCAGCGTGTGCCGGTCGACCGGGACATAGTTGAGTTCGTCGCCCAGCCCGGACCGGGCCACGTAGTCGGCGCCCATGTTCAGGGGCACGGTGACCAGGAGGTCGAAACCGATCTCCCGCTCGTCGTAGGACACCAGCGCCTTGGCCTCCTCGTCGATCCGCTCGACCAGGAAGTCCGGCTCCACGCGGATCCCGCGCTCCTCCAGCATCGAGCCAAGCCGCGCCGAGGCGATCGGCTTCGTGAACGCGCCCGGCAGGGGAGTGGCGTAGACAATCTCCACCCGGTCCCGGATCCCCCGGTGGCGCAGGTAGGCCTCGACCAGGAACGTGAACTCCAGCGGCGCGACCGGGCACTTGATCGGCAGGTCCACGATGTGCACGACCAGTCGCCCACCCTCGAACTGCTCCAGCGCCCGGGCCAGCGCGTTCGCGCCCTCCAGGCTGTAGAAGTCGAAGATGCTCGTGCGCCACAGCGGCCCGAGCATGCCCGGCGTCTGGTCCGGGCGCGGGCTCGTGCCGGTCGCGATGACCAGGAAGTCGTATCGAAGGCGGCGCCCGCCGGACAGCAGAACCTCGTTCGCGGCGGCGTCGACCCGGTCCACCTCGCCGAGGACGAGATCGACACCGGCGGGAACGAACTGCCGCCGCGGCTTGACGACCTGTTCCGGCCGATAGGTGCCGAACGGGATGAACAGGAACCCGGGCTGGTAGACGTGAGTGTCGTCCTGGTCGACCACGATGATTTGCCACTTGTCCCGGGCTAGCCGGCGGCGCAGCTTGTTGACGACCATGGCGCCCGCCGTGCCCGCTCCGAGGACCACGAGCCGTCTCATATCGCCCTCCTCATATACCCCCGGGAGTATCGCTCCGATATCACCCTATGGCTGCGACCGCAGCCGGTTCAGGGCCAGAAGTCCCGGAGCGACCAGGCGGCGGTCACATACCCCCCGGGTGTAGCGTTGCCAGTCGCGTATCGAAGAGGACGCCACCGTCGACCTCGTCAAGCGACCGCGGCGCCGAGGGAAGACTCGCGACGGGGCCGCCGCAGATTTGTGGAGGCTGAGACGAGGGCGCGTACCCTCGCCTCAGCCTCCGCGCCGCCACCGCTAGGTCCGGGTGGCGGCTGCACCGGCGTCGCCCCACCTGCGCGAGCGTGCAGAGCCGGCGAGCGACCGGACAGCCACGCGTCCCGCTTGGCTGCACACCCCACGGCCGGTACGACCAGAAACTAACCCGCCAGCCGAGGCACGGGACAGGGCCGAAGTGCCTGGGCATCTCGGGACCAACTACCCACCGCCGGGAGGTCGTGCGCCCGGTGCGACGGCCGGCTCGGGGGTGCGACGGTCGGGATGAGGGGGGTCGGCGAGCGCCAAGGACGGCGCGGCGCGGGGCCGCCGAGGAGGTGTACGGAATGTCTCGACAGCCGCTGCGCGAACTGGGCCTGGCGACCGGCAAGAAGGCGCGCCTGCATCGGATCTTGCACACGTTCGGGTTGGCGAACGGGACGGCCCTGTTCCTGCCATACGACCAAGGGCTCGAGCACGGGCCGCGGGACTTCTTCGCCAACCCGGCCGCCAGCGATCCGCGGTACATCGCCAAGTTGGCGGTGGAGGGTGGGTTCAACGGCATCGCCATCCAGATCGGGCTGGCCCAGAAGTTCTACTGGGACTTCGCCGGCGAGGTGCCGCTGATCCTCAAGCTCAACGGGAAGACCGAGATCCCGCCGGACGCGGCGGCCCTCTCGCCGCTCAACGCGAGCGTCGAGGACGCGGTGCGGCTCGGCGCGGACGCCGTCGGCTACACGCTATACGTGGGCACGCCCGCCCAGGATCGCGACTTCGCACAGTTGCGGGCGGTGCGTCAGGACGCCGAGCGGTGGGGAATGCCCTTGATCGTGTGGGCGTACCCGCGCGGCTCGGCGATCGCTGACAAGGGCGGTAAGAACTCGTTCTACGCCGTCGACTACGCCGCGCGGACCGCCAGCGAGCTGGGCGCCGACATGGTGAAGGTGAACTTCCCCAACCCTGCCAAGCGCACCGGGGTCCCCACGCCGTACGAAGGCGAGTACTCCGCCCAGGACGCGATCAACGCGGTGGTCCGCTCGGCTAACCGCAGCATGCTGCTGGTCTCCGGCGGCGAGAAGGCTGGCGACGACGCGATGCTGGAGAAGGCCCGGCAGTCGATGGAGGCGGGCGCGACCGGCCTGATCTTCGGCCGTAACGTGTGGCAGCGCGAGTACACCGAGTCGCTGCGCTTCGTCAGCCGCCTGCGCGAGATCCTCGCCAAGTACCCGGTCTGAGGAGCCCGACGCAGAGGGCGGATTCGCCGTTGCCCGTTGGGACGATCGCGGTCGACCGCCCCAACGGCACGAACGTCACCCCGGCCGGTGTGGAAACCGGTGAGGACACCCCATCGTTGTCGGGTACGGCGCGTCCAAGGGCGCCCATGCCGCGTTCCCTGAGCCCCGCATCACGAGTGGAAGACGTTGAACGCCACCTTCTCGCTGTGGCCGTTCGCGTTGACGGCGGCCAGACTCAGCCGCGCCAGCAGCGGCTCGTCCGTGTAACGCCACGTGAACGCGAACTCGTCACCGGACCGGCTGGCCGTGCCGAGCAGCCGCGTCGGCGGGTTTCCCGGAGTGAGTGGAGTCAGGTAGAAGCGCACCCGGCTGGTGTCCCTGGCCCGCACGGCGAAGGTGATCGTGCCGCGGCCGGTGGGCATGACCCAGCCGTTGTGCGCCAACGTTTCCGGCGGTTCGACATCGAGGTCGGGCAAGGCCGGCCGGGCCGTCGCCCGCAAGCTCAGCACCGTGGGATCGGCGGGGACGCCCGCGAAGCGGACGAGCACCGCCGTCGCCCTGCCGATCTGGCCGTTGATGGCGGACGGCTCCGTGGCGACCACCCAGCCGGTGGGTGCGCTCGGCGCGCTGAAGCGGATCTGGCCGGCGTACGGCCGCATCTGGTCGCCGCCACCGGTCACGTTCCCCTCGCCGAGCCGACGGACCTTCCCGTAGCGGTCCTGCACGACCCGGACGTTGACGTTGCCCTCGAAGGTCCACGCGGAACCCTTAATGGTCAGCGGCGACCGCACGACCGCGAGATCGTCGGGGTTGACGACGGTCTTCGGCGTATCCACCTTGATGGTGTCGGTGTTGACCCAGAGCACGGTGAACCCGGTCGCTGAGCCGCCGAGGGTCACGTGGGTGATCGGGCCGGTCGCCGACGTTCCCTCGATCCGGGTGCGGAACCCGGCGCCGACGATGAAGTCGCTCGCCCAGCGCGTCGAAACTGGCACCAGGTTTCGCATGCCGACGATCCGGGTGAGGAAGTCCACGGCCACGCGCTGGGCGTCGGCGAGCCGCGCGCTCTGACCCACGGGTGGCACCATCTGCAGCCACTGGTAGAACGCCGCCACGTCACCGTTGAGCGAGTACACCGTGGTCCGCACGGTGCTGAACTGTTTGAGCGTGGCGTTCAGCTCGGCGAGCAGCGCCGCGCTGCCGGCGCTGGCGCTGGCGTTCGGGATCACCGGCCGCAGGTCGCGGAAGTCGGCGTGTGCCACGCCGTTCGCGATCCGGACGCTACGCAGCATCTTGGCGGTCGCGGGGGAGAAGTGCGACCAGAAGCCAGCGTCGCGCTCTTCGCGGGTCGGGCCGGCTAGCAATGCGGTGAGCGCCGCCGTGGCGACCCTGGCGGTACGCGGCACCGTGCGGTTGACCCCCGCCACGGTGTCCGGATCGGCGCCCTGGCCGCGGTGGAAGAAGACCTGGACGGTCATAGTGGCCGGCGCGGTGCCGGACGGCGGGCGGGCAGGGCCGCCGGGCGTCGCGCTCGGTGATGCCGCCCGTGGTGTCGCACCGTCCGGCCCGCTGTCGCCGACGAAGAGCCAGATGCCGCTGGCCGCGAGTAGCACGGCGAGGAAGGCACCGGCCACCGCGAAGTGGCGCCGGTGCCGGGTGAGGATGTTCATGGTTCGCCTCCTCATGTCCGGAGAGGCGGGAGCGGGCGCACCGCCGCCCGTCAAGGCGCGAGCAACCCGGGTACGCCACCTCCCCACCCAAACGTGCGCCGGTTGGCGTGGCGGGTGCACGGCCGGAGGACCCGGGACGCGGGGACCATCGGGCACCGTCGAAGCGACGGAGGTCAACCACGGGCCGGGAAGGCCCAGCGGGTTCGCACCCCCTCGGCGCGTTCCGTCTCTTCCAGCCGTTGAGCCAGGTCGCGCAGCGCGTTCTCCAAACGCGGGATCCACCGCTGGGTGAGAGCGCGCCGCCGGCGCCGGGTGGCCGCCACCTCCGCGCTGACCGCCCGGTACGCGTTGGCCGCCGCGGCGTGGGCCATCGCGGCGTCGAGTGCTTTCCGGTACGCCGCGGCTGCCTCGACCGTCGCGGCGGTTCCCGGCCCTCGGGCGCCCGCCGGCGAGGTAGCGGGACGGCAGGTCGCCTTCGCCGGGTAGCGCAGGCCCATGACCACGGTCCACTCGACGGCCACTTCGGACGGTGAAGGAGCGGCGGCGAGGCGTAGCTCGCGCCGCCCGCCGAGCAGCGCCACTCGTGCCCCCCACACGTCGGCGGCGCGCCACGCGGCCCGCCACGCCGCGCCGGTATCCCGGGCTAATGCGCGCAGCCGGTCCTGCTCCCCATGCAGGATGCGCAGCTTGCGGTCGAGCAGGTCGGCGGCAAGCCGGGCCGTGGCCAGCCGGCGCAGCAGCCACAGCCGGCCCGCGCGGCCGGGCGGAGCTCGCAGCTCAGACACGGCTGTCACCTTCCAGCCGTCCGTCCAGTAATGCCGGCGGCAGCATCGTCAGCTCGTGCCGTGGCAGTGTGGCGAGCACCCGCCAGGCCCGGTCCAGCGTGTCGCCGAGGGTGCGCGCTTCGTCCGGGCGTTGCCTGGCGAAATCCCGGGCGAACGCGGCGGCGAAACCGAGGTACCGGCGGTCCGTGGCGTTGAGAGCATCGGTGCCGATCAGCTCGGCCAGCTCCCGCACCGACCGCGCGCGGGCCAGCGACGCGAGCATCTGTGCGGCGACATCCAGGTGGTCGTCTCGGGTCCGGCCCGGCCCGACACCATGACGCATCAGGCGGGACAGCGACGAGAGCGGTTCGAGCGGCGGATAGCCGCCGGTCGCGTACGCCTCGGCGGAGAGTACGACCTGGCCCTCCGTGATGTATCCGGTCAGGTCGGGAACAGGGTGGGTGATGTCGCCGGCAGGCATGGTCAGGACCGGCACCATCGTCAGCGAGCCGGGCCGCCCGCGGATTCGCCCGCAGCGCTCGTACAGGGACGCGAGGTCGCTGTAGAGGTAGCCGGGGTAGGCGTGCCGGGCGGGTATCTCGCCGCGAGCCGCGGAGACCTCCCGTACCGCCTCGCAGTAGCTGGTCATGTCGACCGCGACGACCAGCACGTGCCGGTCGAGCGTGAACGCCAGGTGCTCGGCCACGGTGAGCGCGATCCGGGGCGTGAGGATCCGCTCGACGACCGGGTCGTCCGCGGCGTTCAGGATCATCACGAGCTCGCCGGCGGTGGAGCGCTCCTCGAGCGCCTCGCGCATGGTCGCCGCGTCGGCGTGGGTGATTCCCATCCCGGCCACCACCACGCTGAACGGCTCGCCGCCGGCCGACGCCTGGGCCGCGATCTGGATAGCGAGTTCCAGATGGGGCAGCCCGGCCATGGAGAAGATCGGCAGCTTCTGACCGCGAACCAGCGTGGTGAGGCCGTCAATCGCCGAGACCCCGGTGAGCACCGGGTCGGTGGGCGGCTCGCGCCGCGTCGGGTTGAGCGGGTGGCCCGCGACTGGCGCGGTATGCGGCGAGAGCACCGGCGGCCCACCATCCAGCGGCTCGCCGCGGCCGTTGCAGACCCGACCGAGCCAGCCGGCACCCACCGGCACCCGCAACGGCGTCCCGTCGAACGACACGCCGGTGCCGAGCCGGTCCATCCCGTCCGTGCCCTCCAGCACCTCCACCACGGCGAGGTCGCGGTCGACGTCCAGCACGATGCCGTGGCGCGGCGGTCCCGCGTCCAGCCGGATCCGCACGAACTCGTCCCAGCCGACGCCGGTCACGCCCCGCACCACCACCAAGGGCCCGCGGATCGAGTCGACCATCGAGTACTCGACGGAAGGCATCGTGGTCATGACCGCTCCAAGGTCGCGAGGACGGCGTCGCGCCGCCGCCGGACGGTGTCGGCGTCGGTGGGTCCGGCCTCCTCCCGCGCGCGGATCACGGCGGAGAAGTCCAGGTCCTCCACCTGGTCCGGTGGCCGGCCGGCCTCGACGAGATCCATGCATCGGGCCACCACGTCGAGTACCAGATCGGCCAGCGCCGCCGACTTGGCCGGCGCGCAGAAGGCGTCGTTTGGTGACAGGGAGCTCTGCTGCAGCACCGCCTCGCGCAGTAGCCGTCCGCCCAGGAGCGTGACCCGCTCGGGCCCGGGTAGTGCGGCGGTGCCGACCAGGTCGGCCAGGGCGGCCAGCCGGTCCGCCTCGGACAGCAACGTCACCATTCGGGCGCCGCGCGCGGCCCATCCGGTGTCGCCGTGGCCCGCGTGCCAGCCGCCGATCGTCCCGGTGTCTCGGCAGTACGAGCCGGCCCACGACACCGCCGGGTAGTGCCGGGCGTAGGCCAGGTCCCGGTCGAGTGTCCACAAGGTACGGACGAACCGCTGGGTGTGCGCGGTGACTGGCTCGGTCAGATCGCCGCCCGGTGGGGAGACCGCACCGATGATGGTCACCGAGCCCTCCCGGTCGCCGAGCGCCGCCACCCGGCCGGCCCGCTCGTAGAAGGCGGCCAGGGCGGAGGCCAGGCCGGCCGGGTAGCCTTCCTCGGCCGGCAGTGCTCCGGTGCGGGAGGCGAACTCGCGGAGCGCCTCGGCCCACCGCGAGGTCGAATCGGCGATGACAACGGCGTCGTACCCCATGTCCCGGTAGTACTCGGCGACGGTGACCCCCGTGTAGATGCTGGCCTCCCGCGCCATGATCGGCATGTTCGACGTGTTGGCCACGATCACGGTGCGGTCGGCCAGCCGCCCGCCGGTGCGCGGGTCGGTCAGCTGGGCTAGCTCGGCGAGCACGTCGGCCAGCTCGTTGCCACGCTCGCCGCAACCGACGTAGACGATAACGTCGGCGTCGCACCACTTCGCGATCTGCTGCAACAGCACGGTCTTGCCGGTGCCGAAGCCGCCCGGGACGGCGGCGGCGCCGCCCTTGACGACCGGGAACACCGCGTCCAGCACCCGCTGTCCGGTGACCAGCGGTGCCGTGCTGGGCAGCCGGTGCCGGTACGGGCGCGGTTGCCGCACCGGCCACCAGGAGGTGAGCGTCACCGCCGTGCCGCCGACGACGGCGACCGGCTCGTCGTCGCGGTACCGCCCGGCCGGGCGCAGCTCGTCGAGCCGGCCACGTACGCCGGGCGGCACCAGTACCCGGTGCTCGACCGGCCCGGCGTCGGCGACCGTCCCCAGCGGATCGCCGGGGCCGACCCGTACACCCGCGGTCGCGACGGGGGTGAAGGACCACGCCCGCCGGCTGGCGGTACGGGCGGCGCCGGGCACCAGCCAGGTGCCCGCGCCGGCGAGCGGGTGCAGCAGCCCGTCGTAGACGCCGCCGGTCAGGCCGGGGCCCAGCCGGGCCGCGAGCGGGCGGCCGAGGCGCCGCACCGGTTCGCCCGGGTGGAGGCCTCCGGTGTACTCGTACGCCTGCGCGGTAGCGCCGGTGCCGGAGAGCGCCACTACCTCTGCCGGCAGCCCGGCCGCGCCGACCTCCAGCAGTTCTGCCATGGCCAGTCCGGCCAGCCCGTCGAGCTCCACGAGCGGCCCGTTCACCCGACGCACCACCCCGGTGTTCACGGCTCCTCCTCATCTGCGGCATCCGTGGCGGCTACGGCCTCGACGGCGCGGTCGGCGAACCGGGTCAGGGACAGGTCGAGCCGGCGGCCGCCGGCGACGCCTGAGATGCCGCCGTCCGGCTCGTCGACGATCCGCACGTCCGGCCCGAGCACGGACCGGACGGCGGCCACCATGCGCTGCCGGACGGCGGCGAAGTCCGGCTCGGCACGCATCCGGGCCATCGCCTCCCGGGCCGCGCGCCCCAGCCGCTCGTACGCCTCCCGTCGCGCGGTCAGCACCAGTGCCCGCGCCTCCTGGCGAGCCCGGGTGCGGGCGGCCGCGGCCGCCACCGTGGCCTCCGCCTCGCCCTCCGCCCTGGCGGCCCGCCGGATCCGGCCGGCCTCAGCCGTCGCGGTCGCGACGGCGTGCTGGGCGTCCACTTCGGAGCGTTCCCGCACGCTGTCCGCCTCCGCGCGGGCTTGGGCCAGCAGAGCCGCCCGCGCCGGCGCCAGCGCGGCATCCATGGCGTTCACGTCATCACCACCACGAACGGCGGCCCGGCGGCGGGTGTCCGGATCGGCTCCAGGGCAGCCGCGGCCGCAGCGGTCAGGATCACCACCGTCGCGCCGGCGGGCAGGCATCGCCAGGCCGCGCGCGCCTCGGCGGCGTCCGCGGCCGGTGACACGACGGCGCCGGCCAGCCCAAAGCCGCTCACGAGTGCCTCCTCGCCGATGACCGCGACGATGCCCATCGCGGTCACGCCCGTCCAATGAGGATGATCGCGACGATGAGGCCGTAGATCGCTATGCCCTCGGCGAGGCCGACGATGACCATCGCGCGGCCGAACAATTCCGGCCGCTCGCTCATCGCGGCCAGCGCCGCCGCACCCGTGTACGCGACCGCGATGGCGGCCCCGATCGACGAACCGGCAACCGCGATGGCCGCGGCGAGCAGCGCCATCCCACCGGACCCGCCCTCGGCGGCCGCGGCCATCGGCCCGGCCGCGGCGGGACCAGCGACCAGCAGCACGGTCAGGATGGTGGCGAACGCGGACAGCGCGGAGAGGGCCGCTATGGCGCGCTTACGGGACATGGTGTGCCTCCTTTCGGAGCGGCGACCGCCGCGGTCGGTACCCGCCACGGCCGGAACGGGCGTCCCTCCAGGCGGAACACTCGCGAGAACAGTTCGTAGTAGGTCAGCCGCAGCGCCTGTATCGCGGCCACGAGGGCCTCGAGCCCGAAGGTGAGCGTGTTGCCGACGACGAAGACGGCGACGGCGGCGGCCAGCAGGAGCCCGCCGCTGTCCCACAGGGCCCCGCTGGCGTCCCAGACGATCCAGCCGAGTACGGCGTGGGTCAGCCCGAACGCGGCGAGCCGGGCGAACGACGCGACGTTGGCGCCGAGCCGCACGGTCAGGTCGAAAAGCTCGACGGCGGCTTGGACGGCGCCGGCCGGGCCGCCGCCACCGCCGGCGCGCAGGCCCAAGAACGCCAGGACGGCACCGAGCAGCGCGATGGCACCCGCGCCGATGGCGAGCGCGGGCAGGCGCCAGTACCAGGCGGCCACGCCCAGACCGGCGGCGACGAACAGCAGCGCGCCGGCGAGACCCGAGGGCGCGTACAGTGCCAGCGCCCAGCCACCCTCCCTCAGCCGGTTGGCGATGCCGAGCCCGTATGCCCCCGCTAGTAGGACCCCGCCGAGTCCGACAGCGGCCAGCAGCAGCGGTACGGGCTCGTCCATCGGCGACAGCCACAGCACCGGCACCACGCCCGTGGGGCCGAAGAACTCCCCGTAGGCGAAGCCGAAGAGGGTGGCGCAGGCGCCGGCCGCGGCGATGAAGAGCCAGTGCGGGCGCAGCGCCCTGAGCAAACGCCCGGAGCGGGCCAGCAGCGCGACGATGATCAGCATCGCGCCGTGTCCCGCGTCGCCGAACATGGCGCCGAACATGATGGCGTACGCGATGGCGGCGGGCACGCTGGGATCGAGATCCCGGTACGGCACCGTGGCATACGTGTCCACGAGCGGGCCGAAGGCGATGCGTGCCGGACCGGTACCCGGTGCGCTGGGCGGGTCGACGCCGCGCGGGGTCGGCAGCGGTGCGGCGGCGGCGCCGATCTCGGCGAGCCGGGCGGACAGGGCGGGAAGACCGGCGGTCGGGGTCCAGCCGACCAGGGCGGCGACGCGGCCGCGTACGACTGCCTGCGCCGCTTGCCCGGACAGTTCCGCCTCGCCGGCGAGCAGGTCCGCGCGGCCGGCGCGGACCAGCTCGGCCAGGTCCGGTGCAGTGGCGGACAGCACCGGGGGCGGCAGGTCGTGGCGGCCGACCCGCTGGAGGGCGCGGGCCGCGTCGCTGAGCGGCAGGTCCGCCGGGGGTGTGACCTGGTCGATCTCCACGGTGCCGGTCTCCGCTACGCGGACCAGCAGGTCGCGCAGCGCGTGCCGGGGCGCGACGAGAGCCACCCGGGTCATCGCCATCGGTGCCGCCGGCTCAGGCCATCGCATCGAAGGCCTCCTGGTCGCCTTCGCGCGCCGCGGCTTCGAGGGCGGCGCGGACCAGCCTGGCGTCGGCGGCCAGGAGTGCCGCCGCGCCGATCACCGGGTCCAGTCCGAAGCCGGCCCGGGCCAGCAGGGTCGCGCCGTCCGTGCCGATCCGGCGCCACCAGCGAACGTCCGCGGTCCATAGGGCGGCGGGCCCGTCGATGCCGTCCAGCGTCCATCGCACTCGCGCGGGTACGGCGGCGGCGAGCTCCGGCAGGGAGCCGGCGTGGGCCGCCGCCGCCCCCAGCAGCCGGGTGGCGGTCGCGGTGGCAACCGCCGGCAGCGGGCCGCCGCTGGTCGGTCCCTCCCGTGCCACCAGGAGCACGGCCGCGGCCCGTGCCCACGCCGCGGCGGCCGGCGCCCGGGCGGCCACCCGTTCCGCCCAGGCCAGGCGCATACCGAGCTGGATGTCGCGGGGTTCGGTGCCACCGGGATCGCGCCAAGGCGACACCGCCAGGGCGGTTCGCAGCTCCGACGGCGAGGTGGACGCGGCGATTCGGGGCCAGGCGGTCGCCAGGTGACCCAGCCGGAAGGGCGGCTCGGCCGGTTCGCCGTCGAGCGCCCGCAGGTGCTCGTCGACGTTCGCGATCTCGAACCAGCCAGCCAGCGCGCGCAGCGCCTCGGCGCCTGGCTGGGGGAGCCAACCGGCCAGCACCCGCAGGTTC
>Ga0214467_1000314_pt1 | contig 11059 bp, 11 predicted proteins | sample RVTome_8_FD_187339 | JGI IMG/M metagenome (GOLD analysis project Ga0214467, IMG submission 187339) | Soil microbial communities from uranium-contaminated site in the Upper Colorado River Basin, Wyoming, United States - RVT160D0 HiSeq ...
CGGCTTGAAAGGGGCCGGCGGCGGATGACCGTCGCGGGCCCCGCGTGATTTTCTGTCCTGATTCCCGAAACCCGAGCAACCCGTGCAACCCATCCGGTACCCCGCGCGCACCTACCCGGTGAAGGGAGCGGGATGCCAAGCGACAGCGACGAGGATCGGCGCCACTTCAGCGAGTACTTCGCTGCCCGGCACGAGGTCGTGCGGCGCGCGGCGTACCTCATGTGCGGTGACTGGCACTGGGCCGACGACCTGACGCAGTCCGCGTTCATCCGGCTCGCCGCGGGGTGGCACCGGATCCGGGATCCGCTGGCGGTGGACGCGTTCGTGCGCACCTGCCTCGTCCGGGCGTACCTGTCGGAGACCCGCCGCCTGTGGCGCCGCCGCGAGCGGCCGATGGCCGAGCCGCCCGACGTGCCTGGCGCCGGCGACGACGCCGAGGACGCGACCCGCCGGGTGGTCTTCGCCCGCGCGCTGCGCCAGGTGCCGCCGCGGCAGCGGGTGACCCTGATCTGCCGGTTCTACCAGGGGATGGACGTGGCCGAGACGGCCGCCGCGCTGGGCTGCTCGGAAGGGACCGTCAAGAGCCAGACCGCGCGCGGCCTCGCCACCCTGCGCGCGGTGCTGGGCGACGCGGTCGCGGTCACCGCGCCGGCGTGGGCGACGGAGGGAAGCGGATGACCGGGTTGCGGGAGCTTTTCGAGGATGCCGTGGGCACGCCGCCGCCGAGCCACGTCCTGGCCGGCGAGGTGTACACGGCCGGGCGCCGCCGCCACCGCCTGCGTACCACCCTGGCGGCCGCCGCCGCGCTGGTGGCCGGCGTGCTGATGGTGGGCGGCGGGCTGCTGCTGCCCGGTCGCGCCAGCCAGAGCCTGCCGCCGGCGGGCGACCCGACGACTCCCCCGGCCGCCACCGGGGCACCCGTCCAGTGGGCGGGCGCCGCCGATGCCGCCCACCTCTACCTGGCGCGCATGGCCTGCGCCAAGCCGTCCCTGTCCTGCCTGAAGACCACTGTCCAGCTGCGCGGCTCCGGCGACGGCGGGCGCACCTGGACCGACCGGGGCACCCCGCTCGACGCCTTCCGGCTGGCGGTGGCCGGGCCGGAGACGCTGCTCGCGAGCGTGTTCGCGGGCGGCGGCGACCGGACGTTGACCGCCAGCACGGACGGCGGGCGCACCTGGGCGCCGCTGCGCGAGGCGCCGGCGGTCGACGCCCTGCCGGCCGGGAGCGTGGCCGCGTGCTGGGCCCGGTCCGGCGAGCCGTGCACGCTCTGGGCCGTGGATCCGGCCGGCCGCCGCCTGGCACCGCTGCGCCACCAGCCGGGCCTGCTCGCCAGCCCGGACGACCTGCTGCCGCCGGGCGAGGGCGGCCGGATCTGGGTGCGTGGCAACGACGTCGCCACCGGGCGGCCCGCGGTCGCGGTCAGCGCGGACGCGGGGCGTTCGTGGTCGGTGCGCGCCTTCCCGGACGCGCCGGCCTGCTCACCCGGGAGCTGCCTGCCCGCCTACCTGGCGACCGGCGGATCCCGCGCCTACGCGGTGGCGGTCGGGGCGACCGCCCGGGCCGTCTACCGCTACGCGGCGGACGGCCACTGGGAGCCGGTCACCGGCGCCGGCGCCGTGCCCGCCGGGCACCTCGGCGCGGGCGGCCACGCGTTCGTCGCGGCGGACGGCACGCACGTGCTCTGCGAGACCGTGCCGCAGCCGGACGGGCGGGACGGCTGCCGCTTCTGGGCCGGCCGCGACGGCACGTACCAGGAAGCCGACCTCGCGGGCCTGCCGGCCACCGTCTACCAGATCCGGCGCGCGGCCGACGGGTCGTTCTACACGCACAGCTACACCACCGACCGGCTCTACGTGTCCGCCGACGGCTGGACCTGGTCGGCCCGCTAGTTCTTCCGTCCAAAAAGGAGAGACGATGAACCGTGCCCTCGGCGCGGGGGTGACCCTCGCGCTGGTCCTCTCGCTCGCCACCGCCTGCGGCCGCGAGACCGAGACCCCACCGGTCGCCACGGCCGGCGGAGCGTCCACATCGGCCTCACCCGGCACCGGCGCCGTCGCCGCCTACGTGGAGAACCAGCGCCAGCTCGCCAAGTGCCTGCGCGAGGAGGGTTTCGACGTGCCCGACCCGGACGCGCGGGGCCGCCTCGACGTGGGCGCCGCGATGGGCGGCCGGAAGAAGACCGACCCCAAGGTGCTCGCCGCGTGGAAGGCGTGCGAGGAGTTCAGCGTGCCGGTGCCGGAAGAGCTCCAGGAGCGCGCCGAGCCGGTGACGCCGGAGCAGCTGGCCAACCGGCGCGAGTACGCGAAATGCATGCGCGCCAACGGCATGCCGCGCTGGCCCGACCCCCGCCCGGACGGCTCCTGGCCCGAGGACGTGCTGCCGGGCGAGCTGACCCCGCAGGAGCAGGCGGCCAACATGGCGGCGCTGCAGATCTGCGACCCGGTGCTGGACGGCCGCCCGCCGACGACACCCAACCCGAACGACCTACCCAAGGGATGAGCGCCCGGGGGATCGCGCTGGGCGGCGGCGCGGTGCTGCTGCTCGCCGCGGCCGGCATCGCCACGCTCGGCCTCGGCGGGCGCGGCGCCACCGGCCCGGCACCGGACCGCACCGGGCCCGCGGCCACGGGGGTGGTCACCCGCCAGACGCTGGTGCGGTCGGTGACCCTCGCCGGCGAGCTGGGGTACGGCCCGGCCGTGCCACTCACCTCGACGGCGCCCGGCACGGTCACCTGGCTGCCGGAGGTGGGCGCCACGGTGCGGCGCGGCGAGGCCGTGCTGCGCGCCGACGAGCAGCCGGTCGTGCTGCTGTACGGCTTCCTGCCCATGTACCGCCCGCTCGCCCCGGGCGTGAAGGGCTCGGACGTGCGGCAGTTCGAGCGCAACCTCGCCGCGCTCGGCTACGCGGGGTTCACTGTGGACGATGACTACTCGGCGGCCACGGCGACCGCGGTGAAGCGCTGGCAGAAGGACCTGACGCTCCCGGAGACCGGCACCGTGGAGCGCGCGCGGGTGACGTACGCGCCGGGCCCGATCCGGGTCGCCGAGCACCTGGTACGCCCCGGTGCGCCGGCGGCGGCGGACGTGCTCTCCTTCACGGGTACGACGCGGGTGGTGACCATCTCGGCCGGCCCGGGCGAGGCGGCGTGGGCCGCGCGGGGCACCGCGGTGACGGTCGCGCTGCCGACGGGCGGCTCGGTAGCGGGTGTGGTCAGCGCGGTGGGTGCGGTCACGACCGCGCCGGCCGGCTCCGGTGACGCGGCCGCGACCGCGACCGTGGCGGTGACCGTCTCGATCGCCGACCAGAAGGCCCTCGGCGCGCTGGGTGGCGCCCCGGTCGACGTGCGGTACGTGGCCGAGCAGGCCAAGGACGTGCTGACCGTGCCGGTCGGCGCGCTGCTCGCGCTCGCCGAGGGCGGGTACGGCGTCGAGGTGACCGACCCCGCCGGCACCCGTGTCGTGGCCGTGAAGGTGGGACTCTTCGCGGACGGGCGGGTCGAGGTGACCGGCGACGGCTTGGCCGAGGGCGCGCGCGTGGGGGTGCCCGAGTGAGCGTCGTGCAGCTGGCCGGCGTCTCCCGCACGTACCCCGGCGGCGTGACCGCCCTGCGCGACGTGCACCTGTCGGTCCACTATGGAGAGCTGGCGGCGGTGGTCGGCCCGTCCGGCTCGGGCAAGTCGACGCTGCTGCACCTGGCCGGCACGCTCGACCGCCCCTCGTCCGGCACGGTACGCGTCGACGGCCACGACGTCTCGGCCCTCTCCGACCGGGCGCTGTCCGCGCTGCGGGCGCGGCGGATCGGGTTCGTGTTCCAGCAGTTCCACCTCGCGGGCGGGGTACCCGTGCTCGACAACGTGGCCGACGGCCTGCTCTACGCCGGCGTACCCCTGCGGCAGCGGCGCCGGCGGGCCGCCGAGGCGCTCGAGCGGGTCGGGCTGGCGCACCGCCTCGACCACCGCCCGCACCAGCTCTCCGGCGGCGAGCGGCAACGGGCCGCGATCGCCCGCGCGGTGGTGGGTGAGCCCGCGCTGCTGCTGGCCGACGAGCCGACCGGCAACCTCGACTCGGTCTCCGGCGCGGCGGTGCTGGAGCTGCTGCGCGACCTGCACGCGCGCGGCACCACCGTCCTGGTCATCACCCACGACCGCGAGGTCGCCGCCGGCCTCCCCCGCCAGATCGTGCTCCGCGACGGCGCGGTGGTACGCGCGTGACGGCCACCCCCCGCCCCGCCCGGCTCGGGCCCGCGGACGTCGCGCGGCTCGGCGCGGCCGGCCTGCGGGCCCGGCCCTTGCGGGTCTTCCTCTCCGCGCTCGGCGTGGCGATCGGCATCGCGGCGATGCTCGCGGTCGTCGGCATCTCCACGTCGAGCCGGGCCGAGCTCGACCGCATGCTCGACCGCCTCGGCACCAACCTGCTCACCGTCGCGCCCGGCGAGACCCGCGGCGGCGAGCCGGCCACCTTGCCGATCGAGTCGACCGCGATGGTCGGCCGGATCGGCCCGGTCGAGTCGGTCAGCCCGACCGGCACGGTCGAGAAGGCGGTGTATCGCAACGACCGCGTGCCCACCGGGCAGACGGGCAGCATCGCCGTCCTCGCCGCCGGACCCGACCTGCTCGCCACCGTCCGCGCCACCACCCGGCACGGCACCTGGCTCACGCCGGCCACCGCCACGTTTCCCACGGTCGTCCTCGGCGCCACCGCCGCGCGGCGGCTCGACCTGCCCGGCGTGGGCGCGCGGGTGTGGCTGGGCGGCGAGTGGTTCGCGGTGGTGGGCATCCTCGCGCCGGTGCCGCTCGCCGAGGAGCTCGACAGCGCCGCGCTGGTGGGGTGGGAGGCGGCCCGGCGGTTCCTGGGCTTCGACGGCCATCCCACCCGCCTCTACGTCCGCGCCGCACCCACCCAGGTCACGGCCGTGCGGGCGGTGCTCGGCCGCACCGCCAACCCCGAGTCGCCGGACGAGGTGGCCGTCTCCCGACCGTCGGACGCCCTCGCCGCCCGTCAGGCCACCGACCGCGCGCTCAACGGGCTGCTGCTCGGCCTGGGCGCGGTGGCGCTGGTCGTCGGCGGCATCGGCATCGCCAACACGATGGTCATCTCGGTGCTCGAGCGCCGCGCCGAGGTCGGCCTGCGCCGCGCGCTGGGCGCGACCCGCCGGCAGATCCGCACCCAGTTCCTCGCCGAGTCGCTCCTGCTCTCCGCGCTCGGCTGGGGTGGCGGCGCGCTGCTCGGCATCGCGGCGACGGCCCTCTACGCCCACACCCAGCGGTGGCCGGTCGTGGTCCCGGCCTGGGCCACGGCCGGCGGCCTGGCCGCCACCCTGGTCATCGGGGCGGTGGCGGGCCTGCTGCCGGCGATCCGCGCGAGCCGCCTCTCCCCCACCGAAGCGCTGGCCACCCCCTGACCACCGGGCCCGCGCGCCCGGAGTCCTCCGGCGGTCAGCGCGAGCTCTGTGGAATCCACGACCCGAAGAGAGATCTGGGCTACCGCGACGCCCGTCGTGGTCCAGACCGTCGCTCCCGCGGCCTCACCCACCGCGCTTCACGCCCGCTCGCTCTGCTTCCCAGGAGGAAGCGCGGGCCATGATCGCGCGCTCCAGCGACTCAGATCCTTCACCTGGACCGGACCGCCACCGATGCTCAGCGGTACAGAAGGTACGTTATGGAGGCTCTATAACGTACCTTCTGTACCGCTGAGCACGGGCCGGCTCCTCGACGCACTGGGGCGAGCCGGGCGGGCTTGGACCGCGAAGCTGGCAGCGGGGGGCGGGGATCTCGGCGAGCCCTGGCGAGCCGCCGGCCCGCGCGCTCTCCGGCGGGAGCGGCGGTCCGCCGCTGGCGCGGACCCGGGACGAAATGCCGCTTGAAGCGGTGCCGAGCGAGCATTGACGCATGTGAATTGAATCGTTATGATCCGGCGGAAAGCGCTTTCCCATGCCACAGCCCGAGCACAGCCAGGAGGACTTCGTGAGAACGCGGCACTGGCGGCTGTCACTGGCCGTCCTCGGCGCGGCGGCGCTCGCCGCCACGGCCAGCGTGGTCGTAGCCCGCAGCGCGGACGCGGCGACCGTCGACACCAACGCCACCTACGTCTTCGTCAACCGCAACAGCGGCAAGGCGATGGACCTGTACAACTGGTCCACGGCGGACGGCGCGCCGATCAACCAGTTCACCCGCAACGACCTCGCCGTGCAGCAGTGGCGCTTCGTCGACGCCGGCAGCGGGTGGTACCAGATCCGCTCCGTCCACAGTGGCAAGGTGCTCGAGGTACCCAACGCGGTCGACGGCGCGCAACTTGTCCAGATGCCCAGTGTTAGCGGTAACACCCGCCAGCACTTCCGCCTCGCCGACTCGGCCGGCGGATACGTACGCTTCATCAACCGCCACAGCGCCAAGGCCCTCGACGTGTGGGAGTGGTCCACAGCGGACGGTGCGATGGTCGCTCAGTACACCGACCTCGACGGGGCCAACCAGCAGTGGCAGCTGGTCACGCTGGGCAGTGGCGGCGGAGGCAGCGGCTGTGGCAGCGGGTCGTTCAACGCCGAGGCCGTGCTGAGCGGCAGCACCTGGACCGCGCGCAACGGCAGCACCACCGCGTACACCGGCACCGACATGCGCGCCGCGGTGCAGGCGGCGATCGGCACCCTCACCTCCGGCCGCACCTCGAAGCAGCGCGTCGTGGTCCGCGGCTCCGGCTCGATGAGCGCCGGCTCGCGCATCTCGCTGCCCAGCTACACGACGATCGACGTGTGCGGCACCATCAACGTGACCGGCTCGGGCTCGGGCGACCAGGCGCCGATCTACTCGCGCGGCACCACCCAGGTCGAGGTGCAGCACCTCAACGTCACCGGCAGCCCGCTCTACGGCATCTTCATGCGCAACGTCACCAACGTGGTCCTCGGCCAGATCGACATGCGGCTCTCGGCCGGCCTGGGTGTGCGCATCGACAACCGCGGCGACACGTCACAGTGGACCCGCAACGTGCGCATCGACAACGTGTTCGTCTCCGGCGCCAGCTCGCACGCGGTCGAGACGTACGGCGTGGACGGCATCACGATCGGCACCGTCACCGCCCGCAACGTCGGCGAGTCCGGCCTGCTGCTCAACGAGACCATCAACGCCACGGTGACCACTGTGGACGCCGAGAACGCGGGCGCCGGCACCGGCTACGCCGCCTTCCGGATGGCCAACCGCAACGGCCGGATCGGCTCCAGCTACGGCACCAACATCCGGGTCGGCACGGTGCGGGCGCGTGGCGGCGGGCGCGGCATCTTCTGCGTCTCGGAGAGCGGCGGCGCCGCCATCGACCGGGTCGACATCGCCAGCACCGGCAACAACGCCATCCTGATCGAGAACTGCTACAACGTGAACATCGCCGCGAACGGCGGCACGATCAGCGGCGGCGGCGAGGTGCGGCTGGCCGAGCGCACCGAGTTCGCCGGCAACGCCGACATCACGCTGCGAAACTTCACGCTGGTCAACAACCGGATCGTGGAGAACCCCTGTGCGGACCGCCTCACGATCTCCAACGTGACGCTCAGCAACTCCACAGTGGTCAGATGTTGACCGACCCTGATCCCGGATCAGGGTCGGGATCAGGGGCATGACGGATGGGGCGGGCGCGCCGGACCTGTGATGCTGTCGCACATGGCGACGTTGATCGGGGGACGACGCGCCCGCCTCGCGTCGGCCGGCGCGGTATGCGTAGCGGTGGTGGCGGGGGTTGGGCTGCTGCTACGCGGGGTGACACCGCCGGCCGACGCGTGGGTCCTCGACCACTGGTACGCCGCGCCCGGCACCGCCGCGGCGCGGGTCGCGACGGTGGTCAGTGGGGCCGGCACGCTGCTGTTGCTGGGCCTTCTCGTGGCCGGTGCCGTCGGGGTGTGGCGGCGGCACCGCGCCGAGGCGCCCGCCCTCGTCGCCCGCACGCTCCTCCTTCTGCTGCTCTGCGGCTCGGTCCTCGCGCTGCAGGGCGTGGTGGGTCGCGCCGGCCCGCCGCGGCAGCCGGAGGCCGGCACCTACCCCAGCGGCCACGCGACCGTCGTCACCGCCGCCCTGCTCGCGGCGGCCGTGCTGTACGCCCGGCTCGGCCGCGCGTGGCTGCGTGCCGCCGCGACCGCCGGCGGCACGGTGCTGCTGCTGGTCTGCCTGAGCCGCGTGGTGCTCGCCGAGCACTGGCTGCTCGACGTGGCGGCGGCCCTGATCGCCACGACCGGCGTCGCCGCCCTCGCCGCCGCGCTGCTCCGCCTGGGCCCCGCGACCGCACCGAGTTGATCACCGGTGAAGCCGCGATGAAGCCGATCACGGCGTAGCGTCGGGCTCATGGGAGAGCTCAGCGGCCGGGTCGCCATCGTCACCGGCGGCAGTCGAGGCATCGGGGCGGCCACCGCGCGGGCCCTCGCCGCCGCCGGCGCGAGTGTGGTGCTGGCCGCGCGCGGCGAGGCCGACCTGCGCGCGCTCGAAGGGGAGATCACCGCCGGCGGCGGCACCGCGCTCGCGGTACCCACGGATGTCACGGACCCGGCGTCGGTCGCGGACCTGGTGGGCCGGACGGTGGCCGCGTTCGGCCGGCTCGACGTCGCGGTCAACAACGCCGCGGCGGGCAACCACCCACCCACGCCGCTCGCCGACATCCCGCTCGACGGCTTCGAGGCGTCCGTCGCGGTCGCGGTCCGCGGCACGTTCCTGTGCCTGAAGCACCAGATCCCAGCCATGCTGGACAGCGGCGGCGGCGCCATCGTCAACATGGCCTCCACCGCCGGGCTCGAGGCGGTCGCGGGCCTTTCCGGGTACGTCGCCACGAAGTTCGCCGTCATCGGGCTGACCCGCACCGCCGCCCTCGACTACGCGTCGCGGGGCATCCGGGTGAACGCGCTCGCGCCCGGCCCCATCCACACCGAGCAGCTGGAACGCGCCGGGGAGCGGGCCCGCGCGGGAGTGGCGATGGGCGTGCCGGCGCGGCGGCTGGGCCGCCCCGAGGAGGTGGCCGCGGCCGCGGTGTGGCTGTGCGGCCCGCATTCCACGTTCGTGACCGGCGCCACGCTCACCGTCGACGGCGGCATGATGGCGGGGATGCCCTCCTTCGCGCGGCAGTAGCCACAGCTGGCTCACAGCCGGGCCACGACGGACTCATCGGCGCCGCGTCGAAGGTTGGTGCGGCGCCGGGTGGCGTCACGATGTGATCGGAGGAGCCATGCCGCACCACCAGTACGAGGGACGACCGCTCCCGCGCCCCGACGAGGAGCTCGTCGACCAGGGGCTCGGCTTCGACCTCGGCACCCTGATGGGCCGCCGGCGGGTGCTGAAGGCGCTCGGGCTCGGCATCACCGGCGTCGGGCTCGCCGCCTGCGGGGCGAACTCATCGCCCTCCTCCTCGTCCTCCCCATCCTCGGCGGCCACGTCCGCCTCCGCCTCGGCGACCGCCACCGCCACCGGGGAGATCCCCGACGAGACCGCCGGCCCGTACCCGGGCGACGGCTCGAACGGCCCCGACGTGCTGGACGACAGCGGCATCGTGCGCGGCGACATCCGGTCCAGCTTCGGCGACTCGAGCGGCACGGCCGGGGGTGTGCCCATGACCCTGGAGCTGGTGATCCAGGACCTGGCCAACGGCGGCAGGCCCTTCGCCGGCGTGGCCGTGTACGTGTGGCACTGCGACCGCGAGGGCCGCTACTCGCTCTACTCCGACGGCGCCCAGGACCAGAACTACCTGCGCGGCGTGCAGATCGCGGACGCGGCCGGCCGGGTGCGCTTCACCAGCATCTTCCCGGCCTGCTACTCCGGGCGGTGGCCGCACATCCACTTCGAGGTCTACCCCGACCAGGGCAGCATCACCGATGCCGGCAACGCGATCTCCACCTCGCAGGTCGCCCTTCCGCAGGACGTGAGCGAGCAGGTGTACGCCCAGTCCGGCTACGAGGCCTCCGTGGGAAACCTCTCCCGCGTCACCCTCCAGGGCGACAACGTCTTCGGCGACGACGGCGGGGCCAGCCAGCTCGGCACGGTGACCGGCGACCTGACCAGCGGTTACACGGTCTCGCTGGCGGTCGGCGTCGACACCACCACGGCCCCGAGCGGGGGTGGCCGGCCGCCGAGCCGGTAGCCCGTCCCCGGTGGCCGTCCGCGGCACGGCGGGCGCCGGCCACAGCGAGCGACATGGGCCGATGTGCCCGGCCGGTCCGTCCAAGTAGGATCTGCGCCATGGTCGACCCCGACAGCGAGCTCGCCGCCGAGCTCCAGATCGACGTGCCACACGCGGCCCGGATCTGGAACTACTGGATGGGCGGCAGGGAAAACTTCGCCGCCGACCGCTTCGCCGGTGACGCCGTCGCCGAGGTGTACCCCGAGATCGTGGTGATGGCGCGCGAGTCGCGGCGCTTCCTCGTCCGGGTGGTGCGCCACCTGGCGGCCGAGGTGGCCATCCGGCAGTTCATCGACGTCGGCACCGGCCTCCCCACCATGCAAAATACGCACGAGGTCGCCCAGACGGCGGTGCCGGGCGCCCGCGTCGTCTACGTCGACAGCGACCCGATGGTGCTCGTGCACGCCCGCGCGCTGCTGGCCAACACCACGTCCGAGGGCCTCACCACGTACGTGCCGGCCGACTACCACGACCCCGACCTGATCGTGTCGGAGGCGCGGAAGTGGCTCGACTTCGACGAGCCGATCGCCGTGATGTTCATGGGCGTGATGGGCTACGAGCCGGAGCTGGACGTGGTCCGCTCGATCGTCAGCACGGTCAGCGGCGCCACCCCGCCCGGCAGCCACCTCGTGCTGTGGGACGGCACCAACACCAGCCAGGCCGTCGTCGAGGGCGCGGATCGGCTGGCGCGGAGCGGCGGCGTGCCCTACATCCTGCGCTCCCCGGACGACCTCGCCACCTGCTTCGAGGGGCTGACGCTGGTCGAGCCCGGCCTGGTGCCGATCCCGCTGTGGCGCCCGGACGAGGCCGACCCGGTGGCCATCGACGCGTACGGGGCGGTGGCTAGAAAGCCGTGAGGATCGCGGCCAGCCCGCTGAGGTCCGCGATCTCGTAGGCCGCGGCGGCCGGCGCCGGCCCTCCCC
>Ga0214467_1000315_pt1 | contig 11059 bp, 6 predicted proteins | sample RVTome_8_FD_187339 | JGI IMG/M metagenome (GOLD analysis project Ga0214467, IMG submission 187339) | Soil microbial communities from uranium-contaminated site in the Upper Colorado River Basin, Wyoming, United States - RVT160D0 HiSeq ...
TACATACTATTAAGTAGTTATCATAATATAAGATAGGTGAATACAGTATATAGTACAATATACTAAGCCAGGGTAGTTCAATTGGTAGAACATTAATTTCATGCATTAATAGTGGGAATTCAAATTTCTCTCCTGGCTTATGTTAACTAGATCATTAATTATACTATTGTTATCTAATTCCATTACTTTAAGAGATGTTTGTTTACTCTTGAATATCAGGATTATATTATAATTTAGAATTATATTCTAAAGCTTGGGTATTTCTGTTAGATCCATTACTTAGTTCCATCATAGGCGTGTTTTTCTATAAAGTCCGTAGTATACCTATTAGTATTTATTTAGTGCATCTTTTAATAATACCCTTAAATACACTAAAAATTATTTTTTTTAGTATAATGTTAAACTATTATATAGTGTTATTTAAATATAAAAATGAACTTGTGATACAAATGTATCTATATTTAGTTTATTATATTAATATAATAATTTAAGATATAGTAGGGAAGTCCAGTGATTAAAATAGAGCTTTTAAAAGTGAAGCACAAGCTTAGGTAATACACAGAAAATAAAAAGAATAAAAACTTTAGTATTTTATTCTAACTATTAAATAAAAAGCCTTAATATGTCCTTTTTTTAGTTAAATGTTACATTACAAGACCCGGCTTATTTGTATCCAAGCAACATACTTAACAATACTATAAATAATCTTAATTTTTATTGGTATTATAACTAAATTTGCTAGTGTAATTATATGTTACAAAAAAATGTTATTTTTGTATAATATAATTTATTACTATATTTTTTACATTATAAAAAATAAACCGTATAAGGATCTAAATTAAATATAAGTACTTTATTTTAGCCTAATATTTTACAGGGTTTAATTTATAACCTATAACCCTAATTTTACAATGACTTAAACTATACCTATAATTAATTAATATATTTAATGTTAAATATATTAAAAAAAAAACAAAAGAATTATAATAATAAAGCATTAAACACGAATTTTTTTAATAAAGAAATAAATAAAAAACAAAGTAATTATTCAAAAGATGAATACAAAAACATTTCATACTATCCTTCATCAAGTAAGGAATGATTTGGTAATGTATATAGTTATAATAAATCATATCTAAAATCATTAATTGTTTATGATGTTATTATAAATAAATTATTTAGAAGTTATTGTAATATGCTGCAATATAAAATAAAAATACTTTTTAAACGTAGACGTCATAATAAAAGTCGTTATTCAGCAAATAAAATATATGTAAGTAGAGCTGAATTAAAACATACTAACACTAAACTTTTTATTATACTATACACATATAATAAACAAAAGTTTTCTATAGAACGATATATAAGAAAATTTCTTATGCTTACAAAGGTTTTAAAAGTATTAGCTGAAAGTAATATAAAATATATAGTAAAGCATAGAAACAGATTTATCACTTTATCCAAAAATAAAACACTTGTTTCTAAAAAAGTATATGATAGGGGTGAAAATTATGACCTTGTTCTAGATGAGAATGGAAATCCTGTGTTAATATATATTGTAACACATTGAAACAGAATATTTTCTTTATTAAAAAATAATTTTTTAGTTTTTAAAAAATGAAAAATGACTTTCTTTAGAGTAACCCATAACTTATTAAATTATTTAGCTTTAAATCTTAAGGTTAGAAAGCTTTATAATATACCTACATATAATATAAGACTATTAAAGAAACTTTTTAAAGTACAAAAATTATTATTTAATAATACAAAATCTATTAACTTTAATAAATCTAAATTTAATAATTTAGTTTTAAATTGAAGAAATGTAGGTTTAATTAACTTAATACAAAAAATATATAATAAAAAGGTAGAAATTAAGCTAGTTGAATTAAAATCTATTCACTTAAACAGTGATGTTTTTTCATCTGCAATAGCCTTAAAATTAAGAGATAGGCAAAATAAAGCTGTCAAGGTTTTAAGAAGAGCCATTATACAAATGGTAAATATACCTGATTTACATACACTTATAACATTTGATGATAATATTGAAACTATAAATAAAAATAATATTTTAAATACTATAAAACAACAAGTAGTAAGTGGTGTAAGATTTGAAGCATCAGGTAGATTAACTAGACGTTTAACTGCTATGAGAGCTATATTTAAATACAGATATGTGGGTAGTTTAAAGAATATACGTTCCTCTTTTAATAATAAATCATCAACTATGTTAAGAGGTTATGTTAAATCTAATTCACAATATACAATTATAAATTCTAAAACACGTAATGGATCTTTTGGATTAAAAGGTTGAGTAAGTAGTCACTAATTTATTATTTTTAGGTTTAAATAATAAAATTATTATATTTTTTACTATCAAAATACTTTACAAGTAAGTCAGTTAATAGTAGTTTGAAAAACAGTTTAAATATAATGCTTGTTATCATAGCTAATTTTAAATTTATATTGTTTTTTAGTACTTTTTATTGAAGATAAGTACATGTCTATTAGTTCTATATTTATATTAATAATTATAAAATAATACAAATATTGAATCAAATAATAAGTAGTAAGTTATAAAGGGTATGCCCTTTAACTTTATATTAATAATAAAATAATCTAAATAAGTAATTTAACAATAAGGAGTTTAAAGGGTGTACTTTTAACTGAATATATTTATTGTCCTAGTATATTTAAATAAATCATGAAATACACTATAGGCAGACAAAATTCAGAAAAATATTCCTTTAACTTTATTCAAATAGTTTATTTAAAAAACTTTTTTATACTTGTAGTAAAACAATAACACCTAAAAATGTCTAAATATTATACAATTTTAAGTCCACTTGACCAGTTTGAAATAAGAAACTTGTTCAGTATTGACACTCCACTATTAGCTAATATTAACTTATCTATAACTAACATAGGTTTATATATGACAATAGCTGCATTTTTAGCTTTTTATTTTAGTATATTAGCTACTAATCACTCAAGAATTACTCCAAACAAATGATCTTTAAGCCAAGAATCATTATATGCTACTATACATAGCATAGTTATTAACCAAATTAACAATAAAAATGGGCAAGTCTATTTCCCATTTATGTACGCATTATTTATTTTTATTTTAATTAATAATCTTATAGGTATGATACCTTATAGTTTTGCATCAACATCTCATTTTATATTAACATTTTCACTGAGTTTTACTGTAGTATTAGGTGCTACAATTTTAGGATTTAAAGAGCATGGGCTAAAATTCTTTTCTTTATTTGTTCCAGCTGGTTGTCCTTTAGGATTATTACCATTATTAGTTTTAATAGAATTCATTTCATATTTAGCAAGAAATGTATCTTTAGGTCTTAGATTAGCAGCTAACATTTTATCAGGACACATGCTTTTAAATATTTTAAGTGGATTTACATACAATATTATGACATCAGGTTTAATTTTCTTTGTATTAGGATTATTACCATTAGCATTTATAATAGCATTTTCCGGACTAGAATTAGGGATTGCCTTCATACAGTCTCAAGTTTTTGTAGTGCTGTCTTGTTCATATATTAAAGATGCATTAGAGTTACATTAACTATGGTTATAATAAGCATAGTTTATAGTTATACAATAAATTTATAATTAATAAACATAAAAATATATAGTAATGGATTTTATTATTATCTTAAAATTCATTTACCCATATGTAAGAATTATCAGTATTTTTATACACACCCATACCAAAAACAGTTTATGTTATTTTTTTCTTTATTCCTTTTTATAGGTCGGAAATTATTCTTATACTATACTTATTATTGGGGGTGGTAATATTTCATAAACTTATCATAAAATTATGGAAATTGGTTATAAAGATATTTATACAGCAATAGGGGGGGGATAAAACCAAATGATTAAAGTCCTAAAATATTTTTTTTTATTTTACTTAAGTTATAGTATTTATTATACTAGTACCCTATATCTTAAAAAATTTTTTTTTACCCATATACCTTATTTTGTCATTGTATGATAAAGTAAAAAAGGGGTATGTTGCATAGGGCTATGCATTTTGATTGCAGATCATAAATATAAGGTTCAACTCCTTCATACCCTTTAAAAATATAAATTTAAGGTTTTGTAGCTTAAGTCTATGTTAAATAACAGACTCGAGCTAATAAATTAAACAATTTACAAGTTTAGTCTGTATAATTCTTTAGTGAATTAATGACTAACTTTAATATGTATGTGGCTAGTATTAGAAACAATTTTTTGTTTATATAAGTATTTATAATTAAACAATATTCCTGGTGCTATAAATATAACTTTTTTATATTTTTTAAATTTATAAGAATTAAAATTTAAAATCTAAAATGCACTAATTTTTAGATAAAAGATGACAATTGCCTACGAACCTCTTTTAAGTTTTAGAAGCAAAGTTATTTTATCTAAACACGATTTATACAAAAACCTAAATATAAAAACATCTGGTATTAGTATTTGATTTGAAAGATGATTTTTATCATCAAATGCTAAAGATATCGGTGTATTGTATTTAATATATGCATTATTTGCAGGATTAGTAGGTACTGCCTTTTCTGTGTTGATTAGATTAGAGTTGTCAGGTCCTGGTGTTCAGTTTATTGCTGATAATCAATTATATAACAGCATTATAACAGCTCACGCTATAATAATGATTTTCTTCATGGTTATGCCAGCTTTAATTGGAGGTTTTGGTAACTTCCTACTTCCATTAGGATTAGGTGGTCCTGATATGGGATTCCCTAGACTTAACAATATTAGTTATTTATCTTTAATACCTAGTATTGTGCTATTCCTATTTGCAGGTGGAATCGAAAATGGTGTGGGGACTGGGTGAACTCTATACCCTCCCCTATCAGGAATACAAAGTCATAGTGGTCCAAGTGTTGATTTAGCTATATTTGGATTACATTTATCTGGTATATCTAGTTTACTAGGAGCTATGAATTTTATGACAACAACATTTAATATGAGAAGTCCAGGTATAAGATTACATAAACTTATATTATTTGCATGAGCAGTTGTTATAACTGCTGTATTATTATTATTATCATTACCCGTGCTTGCCGGTGGAATTACAATGATATTAACAGATAGAAACTTTAATACATCATTCTTTGAGGTAGCAGGGGGTGGTGACCCTATATTATACCAACATCTTTTCTCAAGACCAGTATTTGAAGATTATTTGATATTATCAACATTATTTATATTTCCTAGTTCTAACCAATTAATCTTTAAAAGACATATATCTAAATTTAATTTTAATTTAAACAATAGGTTTGATTTTTCTGCATTTTATAAGAAATACAATACTCATTTGCCAAATAATAAAATTCCTTCAGAAAACTTTTTAAATTGATTAGTAGGTTTCACTGAAGGAGAAGGTTCTTTTATAGTAAACAATAGAGGAGATTTGGCATTTGTTATTACACAAGCTACAATTGATAAACAAGTTTTAGAATTTATACAAGAAATTCTTGGATTTGGTAAAGTTATTGCTCAATCGGCTATAACTAGTAGATATGTAACACAAAATAAGAAAGAAATAGACATTATAGTTAGTTTATTTAATGGTAATCTTGTTTTACCAAAAAGACAAGAAACATTTGATATTTTCGTTAAAGGGTTTAATAAATGAGTTACTAAAGGTAAAATACTATTAGAACCTGTAGTAATTAATAATAGACCCATTTTACCTACTTTAAAGGATGCATGGTTTGCTGGATTTACTGATGGAGAAGGTTGTTTTACTTGTTCAATTGGTGAAAAAAGAGGATTTAGTTTCAACTTTAATATTTCTCAAAAATGAGAAATAAATTTACCAGTATTAGAGTATTTCAGTGTATTATTTAAAAATGGGATTGTTTCTAGACATTCAGAAGAGAATACTTATGAATTTAGATTAGGTGGAGTAAACAATTGTAAAAATGTCTTCTCTTATTTTGATAAATATACATTATATACTAAAAAGTCTTTATCCTATAAATTATGAAAAGATATTCATAATGATCTTGTTAATAAAGATCATTTAGATGAATCAAAAAGACGAGAAATGATTGAGAAAACTAAAATGATAAATAAATCAAATAAGACAAATTCAAAATACTAGGGAAAAAAAGTCAAGGTTTAACGTGCAAGTTATGAAACTATAAAGACAGATGTAAAAAGATATAAGATCTGAAATAGTGAATATTCTTATAAGAATATACCTTAGACTTAGTTAATATATATAAGTATTACTTGCAACTCTTAAGTTTAAAGGTTATATTTTTTTATATAAAACTTTAAACGTATTTTATAAATACAAGGAAAAGTAATAAAAATATTAGCGATGCTAGTGCAATTACGGTCAACAAGTTCCTCACTTAAAGACCGTCGGCTATTTAAGTGGTCGCTACAGACTGGTTCACTGGTGGGTGTCTGAAATGATGCTTAATGTACAGTCGGTTTCTTCTATCATAGATGTATGATACACAAGCCCGGAGTTTAGACTACCGGTACCTGGATTTAATAAGAGACTTTTTAAAAGATAAATTAAATTTGAAGAAATGGATTCTTCGGTCATCCTGAGGTTTATATATTAATTATACCAGGGTTTGGTATAATAAGTACTACAATTTCAGCTAATTCCAATAAGAGTGTTTTCGGGTATCTTGGTATGGTCTATGCCATGTGTTCTATTGGAATTTTAGGATTTGTAGTTTGAAGTCATCACATGTACACTGTTGGGCTTGATGTAGACACAAGAGCCTATTTCACAGCCGCAACTCTAATCATTGCAGTACCTACAGGTATTAAGATATTCTCTTGGTTAGCCACTTGTTATGGTGGTTCTTTACACTTAATACCTTCACTGTTATTTGCATTAGGTTTTGTATTTATGTTTACAATTGGAGGGTTACAACTTTTATTAGCCCTCATTAAAGGTCACTATATGCTGGAAATCTTTAATAATTAAGATACTCTAAAAATTTTGAGTGAAAAAGCTTAATTTTAAGTGATCAGCAGGAAACCCTATAGTAAATTAAAGGGATCCTCAGAGACTACACGTGCCATCTTTATATTAAATATTTTTTTACATAAAGATATGATATAGTCCTAAAATAAATAATTTATTTTTGTAAGTGGAGTTGTACTTGCTAATGCTTCACTTGATATAGCTTTCCACGATACGTTTTTTATTGTTTTATTTGGAATGATTTTACCAAGTTTTTTAATTATGTATAATAAAGTATCACATATTATTAGTTTTAGACGTAGTTTTAATAAAAAATACAATTTAAAGGATTTAGATAAAAATAATTATAATGAATATATAAAAATGTTTTGAGTAGGGTTGATGGACGGAGATGGGAGTATTCAAGTAAACCATTGACGGAAACAATTGCTACAATATAGACTAATCATTAAATTATCTAATCTTGAATCTAATTATAATATGTTAATTGAGATTGCCAAGGTGATAGGTGGAACAGTAAAAATAACAGGTAAAGGAAAAGATGTTATTTGAGCAATAAATAAAAAACAAGAGGTTGAAGAAATTATAAAAATTTATGATACTTATCCTCCTTTAACCTCAAGAAAAATCTGTCAACTTGCATTTCTAAAAACATGTTTAACTCAAAACTCGGTAGAAACTTATTTATCTAGTAGAAATCTTAAATATGATAAACAATTAACTATTATAAAATCTAATTTTAATATACCTAGTTATTTTAAAGGATGGTTATCTGGGTTTATAGAAGCTGAAGGTTGTTTTTCAATTAGAAAATCTAATAACCATTCTTTTTCAATAGGACAAAATGACGATCTTTATTTAATAGAGGCTATTAAACAATATTTTAAAGTAACTAATAAAGTTAGAAATTCATATGGTAGATTCTATTTTTTAGAGATATATAAGAAAGAAGTATTATTAAAAATAATCACTCATTGTACTAATTACCCTTTATTAGGTGAAAAATTAGAGTCATTAAAAACATTCAATAAAAAGCTTTTTTAGTAAGTGTCGTGTTGTCTTGTCACCATGAAAAGATTTATACACTTTTCGGTAAAAATCAATAGATTTATTAATTTTTGCTAACGGTGAAGTCTTATATATTTTCTAAAAGCGGAAAAGGTAATAAAGTATAAGGTAATACCGTGGAAACCAAAACTAATCTTAATTAAAAAAAATTTTTTTTATAAGTTATTAATTTATTAGTGAGTAGGATCCGTAGAGACTAAACGTGACAATCGAAAGTTTATTAAGTTAAATTATTAGATAAGTTATAGTCCGATCCACTGCGTGAGCAGTGCTGTATATACATGGTTTTTACTTTTGTATTCTTTCTAAAATAAATAAATTTTATAATAAGGGATTTACTACATTATTGGTTTATTTATTTTATTCATATTAAATAATAAAAAGATACATTTATCCCAGGATTTTTACAGTAATTATATGGTTAAACCCCCTATATTTGCAACTAAAACACTGCAATCGAGTATGGATATATCCGAAATTGTAACAGAACTTAATACATTGTTACCCCAACTTGCTAATTTTATAAATCAATTTAATACTACAGTAAGTCAATCAGGAATTAGTGTGGTAACTGATTCAATGGGTAGCATGAGTATAGATGTACCCCAAAACATGCCAGATCATGTTGCTAACAACATTAGTACTAGAATAGGTATAATTGATCGTCTAATTACAACACGGGGTCAAGAAATTAACGATTTGTTCCAGAAGGGTACGCATTTAGAGAATAAGCTTAAAATGGAAAACTCTAATTATGTCTCACAATTAACGGATAAAATCGAAGAATTTAAAAGATTAAATTCTTCGTATAAACATTAATCTTTAATTTAGTTAAATCTGAGTGAAACGACTTACTATGTAGTAGCTCATTTCCACTATGTATTAAGTATGGGTGCTGTATTTGCCTTATACAGTGGTTGATATTTCTGAATCCCTAAAATTTTAGGGTTAGATTATAATTTATTATACTCTAAAGCTCATTTCTGAGTTTTATTTGCAGGGGTTAATTTAACATTTTTCCCTCAACATTTCTTAGGTCTACAAGGTATGCCACGTAGGGTAAGCGATTACCCTGATGCTTTTACAGGTTGAAACTTTATTAGTAGTATTGGTTCAATAATTTCTGTGGCTGCTACTGCACTATTTTTACAAATAGTGTACTTACAACTTGTAAAAGGTAAAGCTGTTTTTGGATACCCTTGAGCAGTTCCTCAACTATTTAGTGATTATTTACGTATACTTAAAGATAAATGTGCACCTGGGTTAGAATGAGCTTTACATAACCCACCTAAACCGCATGCATTTACTAGCTTACCTTTACAAAGTACCGTTCCAGTAGGTAGAAGTGAAAACTATGGTAAATTTTTTATGTATATTCTAGTAATTATACTTTTATCATTATTTATTTATCATAGTTTTTATTCTAGTGTTATTTTATGTGATGCACCTAGAGCTTGAGGACTTTACTTCCAAGATAGTGCTAGTCCACAAATGGAAGCTCTTGTGGAATTACATGATAACATAATGTATTATCTAGTAGCAATATTGTTTGCTGTGGGGTGAATTCAGGCAGCTATTATTAGAAACTTTGAAAGTTCTAAATCTCCTATTAGCAATAAATATCTTAATCATGGTACTCTAATCGAGCTTATATGAACTATTACTCCTGCATTAATTTTAGTGTTAATAGCTTTCCCATCTTTCAAGTTATTATATTTAATGGATGAAGTAACAGATCCTTCATTATCTGTATTAGCAGAGGGGCACCAATGATACTGAAGCTATGAATACCCAGATTTCTTAAATAGTGAGGGGGATTTTGTAGAGTTTGATTCTTATTTAGTACCTGAATCAGATTTAGAGGAGGGATCCCTAAGAATGTTAGAAGTTGATAATAGAGTAATTTTACCTGAAATTACTCACACCAGATTTATCCTAACTGCTGCAGATGTTATTCATTCATTTGCAATACCAGCATTAGGAGTAAAATGTGACGCTTACCCCGGTAGATTAAATCAATTTTCCGTTCTTATTAATAGATTAGGAACATTCTATGGTTGGAATAAGGCTAATAAACGTAGTTCTTATTATAACTCTGGCCATAATCAGAGTGAACCTCTGGTTATAAATCATCAAATTGACGGGAACTCCCTAAAGCAATCTTAACCAACCAAGTATAGTAATATAATTTGGGGCGCAGGTAATGACTCGCGGTATGGTAAAATCAAGATTTGATTATTCAATGGGTAATCCGCAGCCAAGCACCAATACATGGATAGCAGAACTTATATGTGTATTTGGTGTGCAGTTCATCGACTAAATGTTGGTTGGCGCAAGCTTAAGATATAGTCAGACCCCACTTGAAAGAGTGCAGGATAACCTATAAATTTTTTATATAATTTTATGTTATTTGTTAAATGGATGTAAATAATATCTTTTATTTATATTTAGGGAGAAATACTCTACTTTGGTCTTGACAAGACTCAGGTCTAGTAGAGTACTTTGCAGTGTTCAGAAATTTGTGGTATACTACACAGTTCTATGCCTATAGTGGTAGAATCTGTGCCTTTAGTTAAATTTCTGTATTGATTACAGGAACAGTAACCTTTATTTTAATAACAATAAATAAAGATGAATATTAACAATAACTCCGGCATTAATCTTAGTGAGTCCCTTTATAGAGTTAACTTGTTATAATATTAGCAATTATTATTAAAAATAGTATAACAAATCCCCATCTTTTAATGGGAAAATTGCATGGTAATTACACAGTTTTGGTTTAATTATAAAGCAATAATGGGAGAAGACCAGTGTTTTGGTTAAAGCCCAAGATAAAAATAACCTCCATAGATAGAATATGAATATTACATAGGTTAAGTGTAAAAATTATTTATTTCTTACTATTTTTAGTAATAGTATGTTAATTATTAGCTATGTAAAGGGTATATTAGATATAAGGGTATATTATATATAAGACTATAAATTTACTCTAATAATTAC
>Ga0214467_1000317_pt1 | contig 11005 bp, 9 predicted proteins | sample RVTome_8_FD_187339 | JGI IMG/M metagenome (GOLD analysis project Ga0214467, IMG submission 187339) | Soil microbial communities from uranium-contaminated site in the Upper Colorado River Basin, Wyoming, United States - RVT160D0 HiSeq ...
CACCCTGGCGGTTGCGGCGCTGGCGGGGGCGCGCCAGGACGCCCCGCACATGCGAGGTGACCGCGTCCAGCTCCACGATGGACCGTCGCGGCAGCGCGAGCACGATGCACGGCGTGACCGCCTTGACGGCGAAATCCCACACCCGGTCGGTGCCGTCCAGCACCTGGTCGCCGAAGTGGTCGCCGCCGGCGAGCGTGCCGAGCACCGTCGGATCGCCGTACCGGCCGGTGCCGAGCCGGTTGAGCTTGCCGTGCGCCACGAGGTAGACGTGCTCGGCCGGCTCCCCAGCCCGGACGATGACGTCGCCGCACGCGTACTCGTGCTGCTCGAAGCGGTCGGCCAGCGCGGTCAGCACGCCGTCGTCGGTCAGCTCGCGCAGCAGTGGCAGCTCGCGCAGCTCCTGCGGCACCACCCGCACCCGGGCACCGGTGTTGGTGAAGCTCACCCGCGCATCGCCGACGGTCAGCGTCAGCCGGCGGTTGACCCGGAACGCGCCGCCCGGCGCCTCCTCCCACGGCAGCAGGCGCAGCAGCCACCGGGGTGAGATTCCCTGCATCTGCGGCACGGACTTGGTCGTCGTCGCGAGGTTTCGCGCCGCCGTCGTGCTCAGGCTCTGGCTCGGTTGTACGTCCGATGTGGACTCAGTTAGCGTCACCACACACCACCATTCACGCGAGGGGTCCTGAGGGGCGTGCCGGTGGCCGTCGCCGGCCACCGGCAGCGAAAGTGCTACCCCTCCCGGCCGATCTCGACGTTCTCGAGGATGCCGAGCGCGTCCGGCACCAGCACCGCCGCGGAGTAGTAGGCGCTGACCAGGTACGAGATGATGGCCTGGTCGCTGATGCCCATGAAGCGCACCGAGAGGCCCGGCTGGTACTCGTCCGGAAGCCCGGTCTGGTGCAGGCCGATCACGCCCTGCCGCTCCTCGCCGGTGCGCAGCAGCATGATGGAGGTCGTGCGGGTGTCGCTGATCGGGATCTTGTTGCACGGCAGCAGCGGGATGCCCCGCCACGCCGGCACCTGGTGGCCGGCGAGGTCGACGCTCTGCGGGTAGATGCCGCGGCGGCTGCACTCCTGGCCGAACGCGGCGATCGCGCGCGGGTGGGCCAGCATGACGGTCGGATCCTTCCACACGGTGGCGAGCAGCTCGTCCAGGTCGTCCGGCGTGGGTGGTCCGGTGCGGGTGTGTATCCGCTGCTTCAGATCCGCGTTGTGCAACAACCCGAACTCCCGGTTGTTCACCAACTCGTTCTCCTGCCGCTCCCGCAACGCCTCCACCGTCAACCGCAACTGCTGCTCAACCTGATCCATCGGCTGGTTGTACAAATCCGCCACCCGCGAATGCACCCGCAACACCGTCTGCGCCACCGACAACTCGTACTCCCGCGGCGCCAGCTCGTAATCCACGAAGGTGCCGGCGAGTACGGGCTCGCCGCTGTGGCCGGCCGAGACCTCGATCTCCGCCTCGCCGTGGTGGTTCTGCGGCCGACCGGAGCTGGCGCGCAGCCCGTCGATGTGCGCCCGCAGCTGCTCGGACTGGTCGGCCATCCGCTCGACGTCGCTGCGCGGCAGCGAGAGCACGGTGCAGGGAGTGACCGCCTTGACGGTGAACTCCCAGATGCCCGCCGCGTCCACGATGGACTGGTCGCCGAAGTAGTCGCCGTCGGCGAGCACACCGAGCACCGTCTGGTCGCCGTACTGGCCGGTGCCGATCTTGTTCACCTTGCCGTGCGCGATCAGGTACACCTGATCCGCCTGGTGTCCGAACTCGACGATCACGTCGCCGGGCTCGTACTCGTGCTGGTCGAAGCGCTCCGCCAGCGCCATCAGGACCTCGTCGTCCTCGACGCCGCGCAGCGCGGGCAGCTCGCGCAGCTCCTGGGGCACGACGCGCACCTGCGCGCCGGTGTTGGTGAACGTCACGCGGCCGTCGCCGATCGCGTACGACATCCGGCGGTTCACCCGGTACACGCCGCCGGCCGCCTGCACCCACGGGAGCACGCGGAGCAGCCAGCGCGAGGAGATGCCCTGCATCTGCGGCACCGACTTCGTCGTCGTCGCGAGATTTCGCGCCGCCGCCGTGCTCAGGCTTTGGTTCGGTTGAGAGTCCTCGATGGATTCGGTCACGGTCACTGCGCACACACCACCAATCGCAAAGGCGTAAAGGGGAGAGAAAGAGACGGCGCACGGCCGCTGCGATGGAAGCTAACACCGCGTATTTGACCCCGTACAGGGCTGTGACCTGCAGGTACTTCGAACGGGTGGCTCGCCGTCATAGCGGATCTCCGGCCCACGTCAATCAGACATGAGCTCCGAATCCGAGCCCGGCTCCGGCGCGATCTTCTCCATGGTGGGCGTGCTTTACGCGATCCTCCTCGCGTTCGTCGTCATCGTGGTATGGGAGTTCTCCAGCAAGGTGCACGACGACGTGCAGGCCGAGGCGAACGACGTCTCGCAGATCTACTTCACCGCCCGGGCCCTGCCCGAGCCGCAGCGCAGCCACCTCACCGCGCTCGCCCGCGACTACGCGCGCACGGTGGCGTACGACGAGTGGCCGGCGATGCGGGCGGGTCAGACGAGTGCCGACGCCCGCGCTCAGGTGGCCCGGATGCGGGCGGAGACCGCGGCGCTGCGCCCGGCCGACGCCCGCCAGGAAATCCTCATGGGACAGACGCTGGACGCCATCAACGCGCTCGTCGACGCGCGGCGGGAGCGGACCGGCGCGGTCACCTCGCCGGTGCCCTCGATCATGTGGATCGGCCTGCTCGCCGGCGCGGTCATCACCGTGGCGTTCACCTTCTGCTTCAGCTACGGCCGCTTCCGGGCGCAGCTGCTGATGATCTCGGCGATGACCGCGCTGCTCGCGTTCACGCTGTGGCTGACGTACGAGATGAGCCATCCGTTCAGCGGTCCGACCGGCCTGGGGCCGGACGCGTTCCTGGCGGTCCTCGCCAGGTTCGACGAGTTCAGTTAGGAGAGTGGCGATGAAGAGGCGCGACCACCTTGCCAGCCTCGGGCTCGGCCTCGTGGCCGGAGCACTGGCCGTCCCGGCGCCCGCCCAGGCTCGATCCACTGTGGAGCTGCTCGCGCGGCGCAAGAAGATAACCCTGCCCGACCTGCCCACGCCCGGACTGACGTACATCGCCACGTTCGACCTGACCGACCCGGCCGGCGCCGCCGCGGGCGTTGCCGCCGCCTCCACGTCCATCGTGGACGTCACGCTGGACGGGCCGGTGATCCTGAGCCAGGTCGTGCTCCAGCTGGCCGACGGCGAGATCCACTATCAGCGGATGATCAACCGGTTCGGCGCCTTCCCGCGCAGCTCCGTGGGCGCGATCCTCGGCGGTACGGGCGCCTACGCGATCGCCCGCGGCGACGTGAAGATCACCTGGCCGGACCAGGACACGGTGGCGATCGCGCTCAACCTGATCGAGCCGTCTACCTGACGGTCGTGCCCGGCACCGCGTCGAGTAACCCGAGCTCGGCGCGGGTCGGCAGCCCTTCCCAGTCGCCCCGCGTCGCCACCGCGAACGCCCCGGTCGTCACCGCCCGATCCAGCCGCCCGGTCAGGTCGAGGTCGTCGAGCAGGCCGGAGAGGTAACCGGCCACGAACGCGTCACCGGCGCCGACGGTGTCCACCACCGGCACCCGGCGCGCCGGCCGGTCGACGGTCAGGTTGGGCGTATGCGCCGAGGCGCCGTCGCCACCACGCTTGACCACCACCTCGCGCACGCCCGCCCCGAAGAGCGTGGTGAGCGGATCGTCGCCGGGATCGACCAGCACCGGCAGCTCATCCTCGGAGGCGACCACGAGGTCCACACTCGACAGCAGCGGCCGGAGCGCGGCGGCGGCCCGCTCGACGCTCCACAGCCTGGCCCGGTGGTTGACGTCGAGGCACACCGTCGCGCCGACCGCCCTCGCCTGGGCGACCGCGCGCATCACCGCGGCGGCCGGCCCGTCACCCAGTGCCGACGTGATGCCGGTGACGTGGAGCACCCGGGGCGCCACCTCTCCGAACGCCGCCGGCACCTCCGCCTCCGACAGCTGAGCCCCGGCCGACCCGGCACGGTAGTAGGTGACCCGGGTCAGGTCGGCGACCCGCGGCTCGAAGATGATCAGGCCGGTCGGCGCGTCCGGGCTGACCACGCAGGCGGAGACGTCGACACCCTCGGCCCGCAGGGTGCGCAGCACCAGCGCGCCCAGCTCGTCGGCGCCGGTCACACCCACCCAGCGGGCGGCGTGCCCGAGCCGGGCCAGCCCGATCGCGACGTTGGCCTCCGCGCCGGCGATGGAGAGGGACAGCTGCCCCCCGAGGCGCAGCGGCCCGCCCGCCCGGATGGCGGCCATGGTCTCCCCGAGCAACAGGACGTCGGTCATGACGCGTCCGCCACCGCGGCGAGGAACTGCTTGGCCCGCTCGTGAAGGCCGGCGATGTCGCCACCGTGCGGCGCGTCACCCAGCAAGGGTGAGCCCACACCGATCGCCACCGCACCGGCGGCCAGATAGGCACGGGCGAGCTCCGCGTCGACGCCGCCGACCGGGACGAACGGCACGTCCGGGAACGGGTCGCGGAGCGCCTTGAGGTACGCCGGCCCACCGACCGATGCCGGGAAGAGCTTGACCGCGGTGGCACCCGCGCCGGTGGCGGCGATCACCTCGGTGGGGCTGAGGGCGCCGACCAGGGCCGGCAGCCCGAGCCGGGTCGCCTCCTCGACGCCCGGCCCGTAACCGGGGGTCACCACGAACGACGCCCCCGCCTCGGCCGCCCGCATCGCGTCGACGGCGGTGCAGACCGTGCCGGCACCGAGCGCCGCGTGCGGGCCGAGCTCGGCGCGGGCCCGCTCGATCACGGTCTCGGCGCCCGACGTGGTGAGCGACACCTCGACGAGCGAGACACCGGCCTCGACCAGCGTGACGACGCTGCGGGTGGCCGCGTCAGCGTCCCGCCCCCGGACTATCGCCACCAGCCGGTGCTGCTCCAGCAGTCCCAACAGGTTCACGGGTTACCTCCCGGGTTCACCACTATCGACCCGGCCGCCTTGTCGTGCAGGCCGCGGCGGTTGGCGTCCATGATCACGGCGGGCACGACCAGGGCGAGCAGCAGGCCACGCAGAAGCGCGCGGGGGATACCGATCCGGCCGCCGTCCTTGAACGACACGCACCTGAGCCGGACCACGGCCATCCCCGGCGTCTGCGCGAAGAGGCCGATGAAGAAGCCGTACTCCAGGATGAGGACGAGCACGGGCGGCCAGCCGTCGCGGAGCGGGTCGCCGAAGAAGTTGGAGACGAGCAGGCAGAGCACCCAGTCGATCACGAGCGCGCCGAAGCGCTTGGCGAGGCTCGGAAGCTCGGCCGGCTCAGTCACGATCATCCAGCCTACGGGACACCTTTACGCATTCCGTCCGCGGAGGTGGTCCTCGGTGTATGGTCCGTTCGGTGACCTGGCCACGGCCGAGTGGTGGACGTCGCGCCCTCTACCGCTGACGTAACACGGCGGAAACATTAGAGACACGCCCGGGCAACGGCACAGCCATACCGTCGCGACCAGCCAGCCATCCAGGCGGCCGTGGCCGCCTTTCAGCTCAGTGACGTGCCAGGAGGACGTGTTGTTCGCCAATTCCGAGGAACTCCTTCGGTACCTCAAAGACGAGGGCGTGAAATTCGTCGACGTGCGGTTCTGTGACCTGCCCGGTGTGATGCAGCACTTCAACATGCCGGTCGAGTCCGTCGACGACAGTCTTTTCACCGACGGCCTTGCCTTTGACGGTTCGTCGATCCGCGGCTTCCAGCAGATCCACGAATCGGACATGCTGCTGCTGCCGGATGCCGCATCGGCATACATCGACCCATTCCGCACGCAGAAGACGCTCGCGCTCAACTTCTTCATCCACGACCCGTTCACGCGCGAGGCCTACACGCGCGACCCGCGCAACGTCGCGAAGAAGGCGGAGGCGTACCTCGCCGCGAGTGGCATCGCCGACACCGCCTACTTCGGCGCCGAGGCCGAGTTCTACATCTTCGACTCGATCCGGCACGAGACCGCGGCCAACAAGGCGTACTACTACATCGACTCGATCGAAGGCGCGTGGAACAGCGGCGCTGAGGAAGAGGGCGGCAACCTCGGCTACAAGACCGCCTACAAGGGCGGCTACTTCCCGGTGCCGCCGGTCGACCACTACTCCGACCTGCGCGACCAGATCGTGTCCAACATGCTCGGCGCCGGCTTCACCGTCGAGCGCTCGCACCACGAGGTGGGCACCGCCGGCCAGGCCGAGATCAACTACAGGTTCTCCACGCTGCTGCACGCGGGCGACCAGATGCAGCTGTTCAAGTACATCGTGAAGAACACCGCCTGGGCGGCCGGCAAGACCGCGACGTTCATGCCCAAGCCGCTCTTCGGTGACAACGGCTCCGGCATGCACACCCACCAGAGCCTCTGGCTCAACGGTGAGCCGCTGTTCTACGACGAGACCGGCTACGCGGGCCTGTCCGACACCGCCCGGTGGTACATCGGTGGCCTCCTGCACCACGCGCCGTCGCTGCTGGCGTTCACCAACCCGACCGTCAACTCGTACCGGCGGCTGGTGCCCGGCTTCGAGGCCCCGGTCAACCTGGTCTACTCGCAGCGCAACCGCTCCGCCTGCACCCGCATCCCGGTCACCGGCAGCAACGCCAAGGCCAAGCGGGTGGAGTTCCGGGTGCCCGACCCGTCCGCCAACGTCTACCTGGCGTTCTCGGCGATGATGATGGCCGGCCTCGACGGCATCAAGAGCAAGATCGAGCCGCCGGAGCCGATCGACAAGGACCTGTACGACCTGCCGCCGGAGGAGTGGGGCAGCGTCAAGCAGGTGCCCGGCTCGCTGCCGGCGGTCCTCGACTCGCTCGAGGCCGACCACGACTTCCTGCTCGAGGGCGGCGTCTTCACGCCGGACCTGATCGAGACCTGGGTCTCGTTCAAGCGCGAAAACGAGGTCGACCCGATCCGCCTGCGCCCGACGCCGCACGAGTTCGAGCTGTACTACAACGTCTGATTCGAAAGTCCGGGTCGTGAAGGCCGGCGCACCTCGGTGCGCCGGCCTTCACGTTTGTGCACCGCCCGAGATTCCAAAGACACCCGCGGCCTCCACCCTTCGCGGTTGGCTGGAGTGAACCCAGCCGTTCTGGGCGCATTGCTGCGCCCAGCTCGACAGCTACTCGCAGCAGCACCCGCCGTCTCCCTTGGGCGGGGCCCGGGCGGTACGGCGGCATGCCTCAGGGAATCAGCGACCGGACGATCTCCACGAACGCGGCGATGTCCGACTCCGTGGTGCGCCAGTTGACGATCGCCGGGCGGAGTCCGACGCGGCCACCGTACACAGTGGTGCCGGCGAAGACCCGCCCGTCCGCGAGCAGCGCCGCGCCCAGCTCGCGGTTGAGGTCGTCCAGCTCCCCCTCGGGCACCCCGGCGGGGCGCGCCCGGAAGCAGACGATGCACAGCGGCACGTCGGCGAGGCGTTCCAGGTCGGGTGCCGCGTCGACGAGCGCGGCGAGGTGCTGGGCGAGGTCGAGGTGGCGCTCCACCATCGCCTGGTAGCCGGAGCGGCCGTACGCGGCGAGCGTGGCCCAGATCGGCAGCGCCCGCGCGCGGCGGGACGACTCGGGGCCGAGCAGCGCGTACCCACCGCGCGGGTCGTCCGGGGCGGGCAGGTAGGCGGCGCCCGGCATGCCGAAGGCAGCCGCCAGGCGGGCCGGCTCGCGCAGGAAGGCGAAGCCGCTCTCGTACGGCACGTTGAGCCACTTGTGCGCGTCGCAGGCGATCGAGTCGGCCCGCTCGATGCCGGCCACGAGCCCGGCGGTGCGCGGCGACAGCGCGGCGAAGAGCCCGAAGGCGCCATCCACGTGCAGCCAGGCGCCGTACCGCTCGGCGAGGTCGGCGAGGTCGGCGATGGGGTCGAAGTCGCCCGCGTTGACCTCGCCGGCGTTGGCGATGATCACGGCGGGGGCACCGAGCTCGGCGAGCCGCCGCTCCATTGCCGCGAGGTCGAGGCGGCCGATGTCGTCGCGGGCGAAGACCTCCACGCACTCGCGCCCGTGGCCGAGCATCTGCAGGGCCTTGCGCGAGCTCGCGTGCACGTAACCGCTGGAGAGCACCGGCATGCGGGGCAGCCCGGCCAGCCCGTTCGCGGCGATGTCGGTGCCGTGCTTCTCGCCCCACCAGTGGGTGGCCGCGCCGAGGCTGGTGAAGTTGGCGAACGTCGCGCTGGCCACGAGCGCGCCGCCGTGCCCCTCGGGCAGGCCGAAAAGCTCCCGCAGCCAGTGCAGCGCGACCGTCTCGACCTCGGTGGCGAAGGTCGAGGAGGTGCGGAACGCCGCGTTCTGGTCGAGCAGCGAGCAGGCCCAGTCGCCGGCGAGCGCGGCCGGGGTCACCCCACCGATCACGAAGTGGAAGAAGCGGGGACCGGCGGAGTGCGTGGCGGCCTCGGTACCCACGTGGAGCAGCCGGCGCACGGCGGCGGCCGCGCCCTCGCCCTTGTCCGGGAGGTCTCCGGAAAGCTCCCGCAGCAGTGGCGCGGAGGCCGGGTCGCGGACCGGCCGGTCGGCGAGCGAGGTGAGGTACGGCCCGGCGGCGTCGTACACCTGGCGGAGCACGCCCTCGCCGTCTCCGTCCAGCAGTGGATCGCTCATGCCCTCACAATGCGCCCTTGATCGGCCTTCGCGGAGGACCAATCGGCAACAGGTGGCCCATCGGCCCTGTCGGGTATCGGCAAAAGGACGAGCAGGGCGATGCTGAGCCAGACGTACATGTTGCTGCCGATGAAGCCGCTCACGCCGGGCGAGCCGCGCTCCCAGATCCAGACGAACCGGCTGATCAGCATCCCGTATGTGAAGATCGCGAAGGCGATGAGGCGGCGGTCGCGGGCCGCCAGCGCGCGGTCGAAGAGCAGGATCAGCGCGGGCAGCAGCCACACCAGGTGGTGCACCCAGGTGACCGGGCTGATCAGGCACCCGACCACCCCGGTGAGCGCGAGCCCGGTGCGCACGTCGGCGTGCCGCACCCGCCACACCCAGACGGCGAGCGTCGCGGCCACCAGCACCAGCCACACGATCGTGCTCGGGTGCACCGGGTCGAGCCGCGCCACGACCCCTTCCAGCGACTGGTTGGAGATGAACGAGAGCGAGCCGATCCGGTCGGTGTTCCACAGCATCTCGGTCCAGAACTGCCGGGACGCGTCCGGGGCGAGGGCCGCGGCCACCAGCGTCGCGGCGGCGGCGGTCGCGCTCGCCGTGATCGCCGTCCGCCAGCGGCGGGTGACCAGCAGGTACACGATGAAGATCCCCGGGGTCAGCTTGATCGCGGTGGCCAGCCCGATGCCCACGCCGGCCGCCTTGTGCCCGCGTGCCGCCAGCCACAGCAGGTCGGCGGCGACCAGGAAGAGCAGCAGCGTGTTGACCTGGCCGAAGCTGAACGTCTCGCGCATCGGCTCGAACGCGGCCACCAGGCAGACCGCGATCGCGAACGCAAACCAGCGCGTCCACCCCTCGCGCCGGGCGATCGGGTCGACCAGCCAGTAGATCAGCAGCCCCGTGGTGACCACCGCCGCGGCGCAGCTGATCACGATCGCGACCGGCCAGGAGACGAACGCCATCGGCACCATCGCGAGCGCGGCGAAGGGCGGGTACGTGTACCCGTACTTGCTGTTGGGCTTGAGCCAGTCGTAGATCTGGCCGCCGTCGTGCACCCAGTAGTTGATCGCGCCGTAGTAGACCTTGAGGTCGAAGAAGTCGTGCCGCATCGCGGCGAAGCTCAGGAAGGCAGCCGTCGCCAACACCACGGCGACGATGACGGCGATCCTCCTGTGCACCCGTTCCATGCTGCCAGTACTCTCTGCGCGAGGTGGAGGTGGGCGTGTCCGAGGGTCGTACGGTGGGTGCCACCGCGGCCCTGGCGACCGCACTCGCCGCCGTGTTCCTCGCTTTACCCAAGATGGGCTCCGATCTATCCGCCCAGGTCGCCCGCGCGGACTTCTTCGCCGCCCATGGCCTCACACCCGTAGACCTCCGCTGGTACGGCGGGACGAACCAGTTCGGGTACAGCCTGGTGTCGCAGCCGGTGATGGCCCTGCTCGGCGTCCGGGTGACCGGCGCGCTGGCCCTGGTGGCGGCCTCGGTGGCGTTCGCGGCGCTGCTGCTGCGCACCGGCGTGCCCCGGCCGCTGCTCGGGAGCCTGGTGGGGGCGGTGTGCATCGCCGGCAACCTGGTCTCCGGGCGGGTCACCTACGCGCTCGGCGTGGCGTTCGGGCTCGCCGCGCTTGTGGCCCTGGTGTCCGCTTTCCGGAGCCGGCTCGTGGTCGCGGCCGGGCTCGCCCTCCTGGCGTCCGCCACCAGCCCGGTGGCCGGGCTCTTCGTGGGGCTGGCGGGCGTCGCGCTGATGCTCGGGCGCCGGCCGCGGGACGGCGCGGTGGTCGCCCTGGCCGGCGCGGTGCCGCTCGGGGTCACGGCCCTCTTCGGCGAGGGCGGCTGGATGAACATCAGCCGCACCGACGCCACCCACGCGGTCGTCACCAGCCTGGCCGTGGCGCTGCTGGTGACCTACCGCCCGGCCCGGGCCGGCGCCCTGCTCTCCGCCGCCGGCGTGCTGGCCGCGGCGCTGGTGCACACGCCGGTCGGGCTCAACGCGACGCGGCTGGCCGCGATGTTCGCGCTGCCGGTGCTGGCGGCCGCCGCTCGCGTGCCACGGATGCCGCGCGGGGTCCGCACACCCCGGATCCACGCCCGGGTACGCCTGCCCCGCCGCACCCGCAACCGGCTCGCCGCCGCCGGGCTGGTCGCCGTGCTCGCCGCCGGGTACTGGTGGCAGCCGCCGGTCTCCGCGGCCGACCTGCGCGACGCGGGCAACCCGACCAGCGACCCGGCGTACTTCGCCCCGCTGCTCGCCGAGCTGCGTGCCCGCCGCCCGGACGGCCGGGTGGAGATCCCACCGACCCGCGACTACTGGGAAGCCGCGTACGTGGACGGCTTTCCACTG
>Ga0214467_1000319_pt1 | contig 10928 bp, 11 predicted proteins | sample RVTome_8_FD_187339 | JGI IMG/M metagenome (GOLD analysis project Ga0214467, IMG submission 187339) | Soil microbial communities from uranium-contaminated site in the Upper Colorado River Basin, Wyoming, United States - RVT160D0 HiSeq ...
GGCTGGTGAAGGGCCTGGCGGCGGGCGCGCTGTCCCTCGCCGCCGCCATCGCCGTCCGGTCGCTCGTGGCCGACGGCCCGGCCCAGCTCGTGGCCGGCCTCGCCGCGATCGCGGTGGTCTACGTCGGCACGGTCCTCGCGCTGCGTCTATCCACCGAGGACACGATGGTGCTGCGCGCCCTCGCCCGCCGCCGGGCCCGCGCGTGAGTCGCCGCCTCGCCGTCGACGCGCTCCGCCGCGCCGTGCGGAGCGCCCGCGCCTGGACCGCCACTCCCGGCGGGCTGCCCGGCTTTCTCATCATCGGCGCCCAGCGCTGCGGCACCACGTCGCTGCACAGCTACCTCGCCGCCCACCCCCAGGTGCGTGCCGCGAGCGGCAAGGAGCTCCAGTACCTCAGCCTCCACTATGGACGCGGCGAGCGCTGGTACCGCGGCCACTTCCCGCCTCCCGCCCCGGGCGTGGTGTCCTTCGAGGCCAGCCCGCTCTACCTCTTCCACCCCCTCGCCGCCGAGCGGGCGGCGGCGACTCTGCCCGAGGGGCGGTACATCGCGCTGCTCCGCGACCCCGTAGAGCGGGCGTGGTCCCACTACCTGCACACCCGCTCGTACGGCCACGAGCCGCTGGAGTTCGCCGCCGCGCTGGCGGCGGAGGGCACGCGCCTGGAGACGCCGGACGGCTGGCGCCGCTACTCGTACGCGGCCAGGGGCCACTACGCCGAGCAGCTGTCGCGGTGGTTCGAGCACGTGCCCCGCGAACGCGTCCACGTCGTCCGCAGCGAAGACCTCTACGCCAACCCGGCCGCCACCTACGCGGGGGTACTGGCGTTCCTGGGGCTGGACCCGTTCACGCCGCCGGAGTTCGCGGTGCACACCCGCCGCGCCGAGCGCTCCGGCCCACCGCCCGACGCGGCGCACCCGCTACGCGAGCACTTCGCGCCCCACAACGCGCACCTGGCCGACCTGCTCGGCTGGCCCGCCCCCTGGCCCTGAGTCGGCCTACGCCCGCTCCACCTTCTCGAGGAACACCAACCAGCTGGCGCTCTTAGCCTTCCAGGGTGGTGCCAGGAGGCCGAGCTCGACGATCTTCTTGGCGATGAGAACGCTGTCGGACTCGACGTAAGAACGAAATGTCGTCGATCGTGCTCCAGCCGGCCGCACGCACTGACGGAGACGTTCCTTGGCGTCCCGGATCTTGCCGACATCTTTGCCCAGGTACTGATCCGGTGCGCGCCACGACCGATGGAGCGCGGCGACCGCGCTTGGGAATAGAAACCACCACGTCTCCATCTCCCAGGCAGGCACCACGGCATGCACCGGCCACGGCAGCGATTGGTACGTCTTCTCGATCTTCTCGACAAGCGGCACTTGGCAGCCACCTACGGCACCCCGCCCAAGGCGCCGGTAAACCACAGCTCGCCGAGGCCGACCTCACCGTGCAACTCCTGCTCCATCTCACGGACCACCTGTGGCTCGATCGCAGGAATCCGGGACGCGGCGTCCTCGCCCCGCTCGCAGACGATCAGCTCGTCAGGGGAGAGCCGGTTGACCAGCGCCGGCGAGTGCGTGGCGATGAGGAACTGGGTGCGACTCGACGCCTCCCGCAGCAGGTCGACCAGGCGGTCAAGGATGTGTGGATGTAGCCCGTGGTCTATTTCCTCGATACAGGTGAGTCGGGGCGGTGATGGATCGTAGAGCAGCGCGAGGAGCGCGAGCGCTCGGACCGAGCCGTACGATGCCTCGGCCAGCGTGGTCGAGTCAGATAGGCCACGCTCGATGAGGTTGAGCACCATGCCTTCGGTAGCGCCACCGACTGGAACGAATTCCAGCCGCTCTAGACCTGGTATGAACATTCGCGCGTCGTTGCGTAGCGCCTGGAAGCGGTCCGGGTGCTCCTCGTGTATGTATGCGAGAAATGAAGCCAGGTTGCTCGCGTCGGCGGCGAGCGTGTGACTGTATCCCTCTCTGGAGGGTAGGCGGGCGCCGGCGACGTCGATATCGAAGACGCGGAAGCCGGCGAAGAGGTCGGCCAGCTCCTGTACCTGCTCGCCGCCTTCCTCGGGATCCAACTTGGGCAGGCTAGCCAGGCCAAGCGATCCCTCGCGGAGGCTTGCCGTCCGTTCGCCTTCGCCGCGGTTGTACGTAATGGTGCTGCCCTCGACGGTGATCCGCCGCCCAGGCCCAGCCGTCCGTTTGAACTCGAATCTCTCTTCACGCCTCAGCGCCGGCCGCTCTTTGGATCGACCGCGAGTGACAACGAGCGAGTAGGTGTCGGTCGCCCCCGCGCTGCTGTTCTTCGTTACGGATGCCTCGACGTCGATCGATATCTTGGGGGTGCTTCTCGTCCCGCGAAATCGCACCCTCTCGAAGCCGCCGCGAAGGTCTAGCGCCGGCCCGAGGTCAGTGCGGATCGCGTCGCCGAGGAAGGCGATGACGTCCAGAAGGTTGGACTTGCCCGAGCCGTTCGGCCCGACCAGAACATTCAACGGCCGCAGGTGTACCTCAACGTCGCGAAGGCTCCGGAAGTTTCCAACCTTGAGCCTTAGCAGGTACGGCGGGTGTTTGGCGGCCACCACGTGAGGATACTGCCCTTATCAGCCGCCTTGGCGGATGCTGGCGATGATGTCGGCGGGTGGGCGTTGGTCCTTGACCACCACCGGGTCGGCGCCGACCTCGACCGCGCCGCCGCGGGCCGCCGCACCCACAGCGCCGCTCGTCAGCGTGCCGGCGGCCGGCACCGTGACCGGGGCGTCCGCGGCCCACACCACCAGCGCGGTCTCGCCGCCGCGCCGGAAGGCCGCACCCGTTAGGCCCTTGTCGCGGACCGGCTCGGCGGTGGCACCCTTGGCGAGCGCCGCCAGGCCGGCCAGCATCAGGCCCGCCTGGCGCTCCTTGCCGTCCGGGTCGAGGAGGCCGTAGCGGACCTCGCTGCCCTGGCGGTTGCCCGGGTTGTAGGCCAGCGGCAGCCAGATCACCTCGCGCAGTCCGCCGGCCGCGAGCTGGGCGACCACCTTGACCATCTCGGCGGAACGGGAGGCGGCGTCGGCGTCGCCGTCGCGCCAGAACTGGCCCACCTCCCACGCCTCGACCGGCACGCCGGCCGGCGTCTCCGCGGACAGGTAGGCGAGCAGGTCGGGGACGGCGCTCCAATGCTCGTAGAAGTGCACCTGCCGCACGTCGACCGTCTTGTCGTCGAGCAGCTTCTCGGTGGCGGCGAGGTATTCGAGATTACGGGCGTTTTGCGGCACGGCGAGCGCGGCACGCAGGTCGGCGGCCGTGGAGACGGCGGGGATCTGCTTGCCGCGGGTGCCGATCCGCCGCTCGAAGTACGCGTTGTAGGCGCGCACCGCCTCGGCCTCCTGCCCGGCCTTCAGCAGCCGGTCGACGACACCCCAGCCGTACGCGACGCTGCTGATCCCCGAGTCGACGACCTTCGCGGCCGGGTCGGCGGCCCGCACCGCCTCGGCCGCGGCGGCCACCAGCGTGGCGTAGTCGGTGGCGCTGCCGGCCCAGTACTGCGGCGCGTTCACCTCGTTTTCGACCGCGTACTCGCGCACGCCGTACGGCGCGTAGCGGCGCACCACACCATCCACAAAGGACTTGTAGGTGCCGAGGTCGCGGGGCATCGCCGACTCGGTCTTGCCGGCCTGCCCGCGCACGTGCTGGGCGGTGCCGCCGGTGGCCCAGCAGACCCCGACGCGGATCTTCAGGTGCAGCGTGATGCCCAGCGACCGGCTGCGCTCGGCCACCTGGTCGACCGCGCTCCAGTCCGGCCTGCCTTGCTGGGGCTCGATGTCGCACCAGCTCAGCTCGTGGTAGGTCGCCGAGCCGGCGATCTTCCGGAGGAAGGGGGTGAACTGCTCGTACCTGCTCCAGTCCCAGTGCGCGCCGAACGGCGTCGTGCCGGCGGTGGCGGATGGGGGCGGCGGGGGAGGGGAAGACGAAGGCGCCGGCGGCGGGGGAGACGACGACGTGCAGCCCGCGACGAGCAGGGCGGGCAGCAGGACCGCGAGCCAGCGCCTCATCGGTAGCCCAGCTCGCGCAGCGTGCGGCGGGAGAAGGCCCACACCAGCAGGCGCAGGAACGGGTCGAGCTCGCGCTTGTACGTGCCGACGCGGGAGCCGTAGATCTGCGCGTCGGTGCGGGCGGCGGCGCGGCGCTTGTCGGCCTCGGTGGTGTACTTGTCGGCCACGTCGTGCTCCTTTTCGCCGTAGTCGAGCACGCCCGGCTCCCACGGCTCGCCGAGGAACTCGAAGAGCGCCCGCAGCGACTTCTCCGGCTCGCGCACCGCCTCCTCGTACCGCAGCTCGTGATAGCGCTCGGGCGGCAGCGCGCGGCCGGCGGCGCGGGCGACCCGGATGTAGCGCGGCCATTTCACCACGCACTTGACCGCGGACCAGTAGCCGAACCGCTTGCGGTGCGACACGACCACGTCACGGCCGTCGCGGATGACGTGCACGACCTGCGCGTCGGGAAAGACCTCGGTGAGGAACGGGATGGCGAGCGCGTACAGCGGGGTCTTGTCGGCCCAGCGGGCCTTGCCACGGCCGGCCGCGTAGTCGGTGTGGACGCCGCCGAAGAACTCGCGGATGCGCCGCAGCCAGTCTTCGCGGGGGAAGCCGAAGCGGGCCAGCCGCTCCCAGTCGCGCCCGACGATCCGCTCCAGGTCGGTGAGGAACCGGGTCTCCGGGCCGCAGCTGATCCGCGAGTGCGAGTCGAGCACGAGACGCAGCATCGTGGTGCCGGAGCGCTGGCAGCCGAGCAGGAAGATGGGCGCGTCAGCCATGCGCGGCCAGCCGCTCGGTCAGCTCGTCGCAGAGCGCCCGCACCGCCGGGTCGACCTCCAGCGGGCGGCGGGCCGGCGCGCGCCGCTCGACGTGCGCGCAGAGGCGCGGGTCGAAGGGCAGGTCGAGGAAGGCGCACAGCCGCTTGGTGGCCGCCTCCGGGTCAGCTACCAACGCGTCGTAGGAGCACAACAGCACGTCGTCGCGGCGGTGCAGGCCGAGGCGGAAGAAGAGGTCGTTGCGGATGTACCAGAACAGCGCCGCCGCCGTGTGCGGGCTCATCGCCGTGTAGTCGAAGCCGCCGACCAGCGCCCGGCTCTCCGCGTCGAGGCGCTGCCCCTGCCACCGCGCGCCGATCGTGCCGTCCGCGATGGCGCGCAGCGCGTCAAGGTTGGACGTGCCGAACTTGGCCACCTCGGAGCGGGCCCGGTCGTCGACGTCGCGCCACACCCACAGCGCCCGGCCGGGTGGCGGGCCGGGCAGCGCGAGCAGCTCGTCGACCCGGTGCGTCTCGCAGAGCGGCTTGACGATGACGAACGCGTGGCGGCTGGACCGGATCGCCGCGCTCAGCACCTCGTCGGAACGGAGCTGGAAGCGGTGGAAGACCCGGCGGTCGTTTTCGTTGTGCACCTGGAATTGCGGCGCCGCGTCGAGACCGCGCATCAGCATGTTGGTGCCGGAGCGTTGCAGCCCCACCACGTACACCGGCACGGCCTCGCCCGGGACGACGCCGTGCGCGCGCCGCCAGCGGCGCTTGGCCCACGCGGTGGTGGCGCGTTCGACCGGATTGAGCCGGTCTTCCTCCACGAGCCGGCGCAGCCCCTCCGTGCGCGCCCACCGCACGTGCCGCGCGATGCGGCGGGCCGTGTAAGCCACGGCGTGGGACTGGTCGGCTGGTGGCACGCACAGCATCCTCGCATGGATGTAGCCTCACGGTCGATGCGCGTATTGCACGTCAACAAGTTCCTCTACCGGCGGGGCGGCGCGGAGGGTTACCTCTTCGACCTCGCCGCGCTGCAGCGTGCCCGCGGCGACGAGGTGGCCTACTTCGGCATGGCGCATCCGGACAACGATTCGCCTCAGCGATACGGTCATTTCTTCCCGCCGTACGTGCGGCTGGAGCCACCACCGCCGGGGATCGCCAAGCGGGCGGCCGCGGTCGGCCGGATGCTCCATTCGCCGGCGAGCCGGCGCGGGCTGGCCAAGGTGATCGCCGACTTCCGCCCGGACGTGGTGCACGCGCACAACATCTACCACCAGCTGTCGCCGTCGGTGCTGCGGGCCGCGGCCGACGCGGGCGTGCCGTGCGTGCTGACGATGCACGACTACAAGCTCGCCTGCCCCAGCTACCAGCTGCTCGCCGGCCGTGCTGTCTGTGACGCCTGCGTCACGGGCGGTCCCTGGCAGGCGGTCCGCACGCGGTGCAAGGACGGCTCGCTCGGGCGCAGCGCGGTGCTGGCCGCCGAGACGTGGCTGCACCGGCTCACCGACGCGTACGGGCCGGTGCGCGCGTTCGTCAGCCCGAGCCGTTTCCTGGCGGATGTGATGGCGAAGGCGGGCGTCTACCCGGATCGGCTCCGCGTGGTCAGCCACTTCGTCGACGGGGCGGCGATCGCTTGCAAGGAGGAGCCCGGTGCGGGCGTGGTCTTCGCCGGGCGGCTCGTGCCGGAAAAGGGCGTGGACACGCTCATCGCGGCCGCTGGCCTCGGTAGTTTCCGGGTCGAGGTCGCGGGGGAGGGGCCGGCCCGGCCGGAGCTGGAGCGGCTGGCGGACGCCTCGGCGCCCGGGCTGGTGACGTTTCACGGCCGCCTCGCCAAAGACGACCTGCACGACCTGATGCGGCGGGCCCGGGTGGCCGCGGTGCCGTCCCGCTGGCACGAGAATCAGCCGATGGCGGTGCTGGAGGCGTTCGCGTGCGGGCTGCCCGTCGTCACCACCGGGCTCGGTGGGCTGCCCGAGCTCGTCGAGCCGGGCGTCGACGGCGCGATCGTGCCGGCCGGCGACCCGGAGGCGCTGGCCGCCGCGCTCGCCGACCTGCTGGCCGACCCGGAGCGCGCCGCAGCGATGGGCAAGGCCGGCCGGGAGAAGGTGGAGCGTGACTTCGCCCCCGACGTCCACCTCGCCCGGCTCCGCGATGTCTACAGTGGAGCCCCGGCGTGACCCGTGTGCTTTTCGTGGCCGGCAGCGGCCGCAGCGGGTCCACACTGGTCACCAACCTGCTCGGCCAGGTCGATGGTGTCTTCGCGGCCGGCGAGCTGCGCTACCTGTGGCAGCGCGGCGCGATGGACGGCCGCCGCTGCGGCTGCGGACGGCCGTTCGCGGAGTGTCCGGTGTGGACCCGGGTGATGAAGGAGCTCGACGCCGACCCGCCCGCTGTGGTGGACCACCTCCGGCGGCGGCTGCGGATGCGGCGGCTGCCGGCGATGCTGTGGCGGCGCCGCGTCGAGGCCCATCCGGCGATCCCGGCGCTCTACGCCGCGCTCGGCGACGACCTCGTCGTCGACTCGTCGAAGCTCCCGCCGTACGGGCTGCTCGTCGACGGCCTGCCGGGCGTCGAGACCCGCGTGCTGCACCTGGTGCGCGACCCCCGGGCCACCGCCTTCTCCTGGCGCCGCAGGCGCGGCCTCGACGGGCCGGGCGACGACCGCCTGATGAGCCGCCCGCCGGTCGCCAAGGCGGCCCTGCTGTGGCTGGTGTGGAACGCGACCGCCGCGCTGCTGTGGCGCCGCTCCGGACGCTACCTGCGGGTGCGGTACGAGGACCTGGTCGCCGACCCGGCCGCCGTGACCGGCCGGATCGCCGCGTTCGCCGGCGTGCCGGCGCCGGACGTCGTGGGCACCACCGTCCACTTGGCACCCACCCACGCGGTCGCGGGCAACCCGTCCCGCCACCGGACCGGGGACGTGACCGTGCGCGTGGACGACGAATGGGTAAACGGACTCTCCCGGCCGGCTTTCGCTCTGGTCACGGCCATCACCGCGCCCTTATTGTGGCGCTGGCGCTACCCCCTGCGCCGCGCCGCCGCCTCCGCCCGGTCCGGGCGGACCGAGGGAGGTTGAGGCCGTGTTAGCCGTCGTCGTGGGCACCGGGCGGTGCGGGTCGACGCTGGTGCAGGAGCTGCTCACCCGCCATCCGTCGGTCGGGTTCATCTCCGGCGTCGACGACAAGCTCTCCCGGCTCAACCTCGGCGGGCGGTTCAACGGCCGCATCTACCGGCGGATGGCGCCCCGCCCGCCGGGCATGACCTCGCTGAAGCACAGCACCCGGCTGCTGGAGCGGGGCCGGATGCGGGTGGCCCCGTCGGAGGCGTACCGGCTGATCGACCGCCACGTCTTCGCCGGCTTCTCCCGCCCCTGCCGCGACCTGCTCGCCGAAGACCTGACGCCGCGCATGGCGGCCCGGCTGCGCGCGTTCTTCAACCGGCGGATCGAGCGGCAGGGCTGCGACGTGCTGCTGCAGCACCTGACCGGCTGGCCGCGCACCGGGTTCCTGGCCGCCGCGTACCCGGAGCTGCGGGTGATCCACGTGATCCGGGACGGCCGCGCGGTGGCCAACTCGTGGCTGCAGATGGGCTGGTGGGACGGCTGGCGCGGCCCGGACAACTGGCTCTACGGCCCGCTGCCCGCCCCGCTGCGCCAGGAGTGGGAAGACTCCGGCCGGTCGTTCCCTGTGCTCGCCGCGCTCGGCTGGCGGATGCTGATGGACGCGTACGCGCAGGCCCGCACCCTCCACCCGGCGGCGCAGTGGCTCGACGTGCGATACGAGGACCTGGTCCGCGCGCCCAACGAGCAGACCGCGCGGATGCTCAGCTTCCTCGGCCTGGAGTGGGCGCCGGCCTTCGAGGCCGGCTTCGCCAAGCATCACTTCCACTCCGAGCGGGACGCCGCCTACCGTCATGAGCTCACCGACGCCCAGGTCGCCGCGATGGAGCGGGCGCTAGACAAGTCGCTGCCGCAATGGGGATACGACGCGTGATGGACTCGTCACTCTAGCCTGTGTCCATGGGAGTCCCGCCGATCCGCGACGTCCGGTACCCGGTGGGCACGACGGTCCTGTGGCGGTGGATCGAGCGGCCGGAAGACCACCGGATGGCGGCCTTCGCCGCCGCCTTCGCGGGCGCCCGCCGGCGGGTCCAGGAGCGGACCCGGGCCGGCCTGGAGGCCGGTGACATCGAGGCCCTCATCGGGTACGCCCGCAGGTGCGCCCTCGCCGCGGCGCGCACCGGGGATCCGCGGCCGGTGGTGTCGGCGCTCGACGCGCTGTCCGCTGTGGATGCCGAGCGGGCGGACTCGCACGATCTGGCCTTCACCGTCCTGGCCGTCGCCGCCGCGGCGGGCCGTGCCGGCCTCCGGTTCGCCGACGCCGCGGCCGGTGCGGCGCGGCGGGCCGATCCGCGGGTGTTCCGCATGCTGGTGAGCGTGGCCTCCCGCCCGGCCAACTCGATCGGCTACCGCCCGGTGGAGGCGGCCGGCGGCACCGTGCTGGTCTTCGACGGCGGCGTCCGGTACAGCCCCGGTCGCGACCTGGTGCCGATCGCGCTGGGCCTGGCCGCCGCGCTCGCCGAGGAGGGCACCTATCGCGTCGACGCGGTGAGCGTCCGCACGAGCCTGCCGCCGAGCTGGATCGGTCAGCGGCTGGATCCGCGCGTGACCGCGCTGGTCGACGAGATGACGGGGTGCGTGTCGCTCCGGGGCGCGCCGATGGACCGCCCCCGTGACCAGATGCTGCTCGCCTTTCTCACGGAGAGCGCGACTCCGGAGGGCGCGACGGCCGTGGCCGAACGTGCCGACCGTGGTTCCTCCGCCCACGCGACGGTCCTCGGTGTGGCGGATGGCCGGCTGTCCGCGGTCCTCGTCGTCAGGTGCCTGCGGGCCGATCCGCCGTTCGAGAGCCCCGCACGGCTGGCCCGCTTCCGCACCATGCTCGCCACGGCACTCCGCGCCGACGGTACATTAGAAACTTAATTAGTTTCTGATACAGTTCGGGGCATGCCCGATCGGCTGGACGTGCCGCACCTGACCGCGGTGCTGGAGGAGTTCACGCGGATGTTCATCCGCCTGCCGTCGGTGGAGCGGCTGAGCTTCACGACGCTGTCGGTGCTGCACACGCTGGACCGGGGCGGGCCGATGCGGCTCACCGCGCTCACCGCCAGCGAGCAGGTCACCCAGTCGGCGGTCACCCAGATCGTCACCAAGCTGGAGCGCGACGGCCTGGTCGAGCGCCGGCCGCACCCGTCCGACGGCCGCGCCGTGGTCGTCCACCTCACACCGGCCGGAAAGGCCATTGTGGACGGACGCCGAGCCGACCGCCGGGCGCACCTCGCCGCGCTCACCGGCGGCCTCGCCCGCGCCGAGCGGGCCGCCATCGCCGCCGCGCTGCCCGCGCTGACCCGCATGGTCGAGCTCTCGAAGGGGGAGTCGTGAAGTTTCCCATCCAGGTGCCCGACGAGACGCTGGAAGACCTCCGGCGGCGGCTGGCACTGACCCGCTGGCCCGACGACGCCGGCAACGACGACGGGTATTACGGCGTCGACCGCCGCTACCTCCAGGAGCTCGTCGAGTACTGGCGTGACGCCTACGACTGGCGCGCGGCCGAGGCAGCCATCAACGCGTACGAGCACCACAGGGTCGACGTCGACGGCGTGCCCGTCCACTTCATGCGCCGCCCCGGCACCGGCCCCGCGCCGACGCCGCTCATCCTCACGCACGGCTGGCCGTGGACGTTCTGGCACTGGTCCAAAGTGGTCGACGCGCTCGCCGACCCGGCCGCCCACGGCGGTGAGGCGGCCGACGCGTTCGACGTCGTCGTGCCGTCGTTTCCCGGCTTCGGCTTCTCCGGCCCGCTGCCGCACCACCCGGACATGAACTTCTGGAAGGTCGCCGACCTCTGGCACACGCTCATGCGCTCGGTGCTGGGACACGAGCGCTACGCCGCCGCCGGCTGCGACGTGGGCGCGCTGGTGACCGGCCAGCTCGCCCACAAGTACGCCGGCGAGCTGATCGGCATCCACATAGGATCGGGGCTGAAGCTCGACTTCTTCACCGGTGACCGCGCGTGGGACTTCAGCGGTGGCCGCCCGATCCCCGAGGGCCTGCCGGCGGAGCTCCACGCGCGGGTGGTGGCGCTGGACAAGCGGTTCGCCGTGCACC
>Ga0214467_1000321_pt1 | contig 10917 bp, 6 predicted proteins | sample RVTome_8_FD_187339 | JGI IMG/M metagenome (GOLD analysis project Ga0214467, IMG submission 187339) | Soil microbial communities from uranium-contaminated site in the Upper Colorado River Basin, Wyoming, United States - RVT160D0 HiSeq ...
TGGTTACGGATCGCGTCGACCGCGGCGAGGAAGTCGAAGCGCTCCCCGGCCGAGTATCGCCGGGCGAGCGCGTGCAGGCCGAAGTCCTCCGCACCGTAGTAGGGCAGGACGAGGCCGGCGCCGACCCAGCTGGTGACGACGGCGGCCGACGCGAGGCGGCCACCGATCACGTCGCGGAGGGCGAGCAGGCCGAGAGCGGCGAGCACGAAGCCCACCATCGCGAACGCGTGCGAGGCGACCCAGGCCCCGGAACCCATCGACGCCACCGCTCCGTCCACGGTGGACTCGTCGTGCCAGGGGCGGACGGCGGGGTAGAGGAGGAACAGCACGCCCGCGGTGGCGAGCGCGGCGGCGCCGAGCTTGTTGCTACGTGTCATAGCAAATAAGCTAACCCTATTAGCTTGCGCCGTCAAGCGGGCGGAGTGTCAAGCGAGCGGAGCGTCACGTGCGCCAGTGGTACCGCCGCTCGGGGCGGCCGGTGCCGCCGTACCGCAGCCGGACCTCGGCCTTGCCCGCCGCCACGAAGTACTCCAGGTAGCGGCGCGTGCTCACCCGCGACAGGCCGGCCGCGGACGCGCACTCCGCCGCGGACAGGTCGCTCGAACAGTCGCGCAGCACCCGACCCACCAGCGCGGCCGTCGGCGGCGTCAGGCCCTTCGGGAGGCTGACCCGGGCCGGCCGGAGCGCGCCGAAGAGCCGGTCCACGTCGTCCTGGCCGACCTCGCCCGCGGCGGCGAGCTGCCGGTGGGCGGCCGTGTACCGCTCGAGGTGCTCACGGAGCGTGTCGAACGTGAACGGTTTGATCAGGTAGTGCACCACACCGCCGCGCAGCGCGGTGCGCACCGTGTCGACGTCGCGGGCGGCGGTCACCGCCATCACGTCGGTCTCGACGGGGCCGTCGCGGAGGCCGCGGAGCACGTCCAGGCCGGACATGTCGGGCAGGTAGATGTCGAGCAGCACCAGGTCCGGCGCCAGCCGCTCGACCTCGGTGAGCGCCTCGGCACCGGTGTGCGCGCTGCCCACCACGGCGAAGCCCGGGACCCGCGACACGAACCCCGCGTGCACCTTCGCCACCATGAAGTCGTCGTCCACGACCAGCACCCGGATCATGACGCCACCGCCGCCCCTTGCGGGAGCCGTGCGGTGAACGTCGAGCCGTCCACCGCCACCGTCCCGCCCCGGCGCGTGCACACGAGGCTGATCAGCGCCAGCCCGAGGCCGTGGTGCTCGGGCTTGGTCGTGTACCCCTGCGCGAACACCTCCCGGGCCAGCTCCGGCGAGATCCCCGGCCCCGAGTCCCGGACGACGACCAGCACATCACCCCCGTCGGCGGAGAGCCCCACCTCGACGAACCCACCCGCGCCCACCGCGTCGAACGCGTTGTCGACGAGGTTGCCGACCACCGTCACCAGGTCGGCGGAGAGGGCCTCGTCGACCTCGGGCAGCGCCGACCGCTCCGACACCGTCAGGCGGATGCCCTGCTCGGCGGCGAGGCTCGCCTTCGCGATGAGCAGCGCGGCGAGCGCCGGGTCGGGCACCCGCGAGGTGACGTCGCTGGTCAGCTCGGCCAGTGACCGGCTGGCGCGGCTGATGTAGCGGGTGACCTCGTCGAACTCGCCCAGCTCGATCAGCCCCGCGATCGTGTGCAGCCGGTTGGTGAACTCGTGCGCCTGCGCCCGCAGCGTGTCCGTGGTGTGGCGGCTGAGGTCGAGCTCGCGGCGGAGCGCGGTGAGCTCGGTGCGGTCACGCAGCGTGGTCACCGATCCGACCTGGCGGCCGCGGAGCATGACCGGCATGCGGTTGAGCACCAGCACCCGGCCGGCGCGCAGGCCGATCTGGTCGGCGCCGGCGGCCTCGCCGGTGAGCACGTCGAGCAGGCGCGGCTCCAGCCTTAGCGCGTGCAGCGAGCGGCCGACCGCGTCGTCGGGCAGGTCGAGCAGCCGGATCGCCTCGTCGTTGGCGAGCGTGACCCGGTCGGCGGCGTCGCTGCCGAGCACGCCCTCGCGGATGCCGTGCAGCATCGCCTCGCGCTGCTCGACCAGGCCGGTGATCTCGCGCGGCTCCAGGCCGAGCGTCTGCCGCTTGACCCGGCGGGCCAGCAGCCACGAGCCGAGCACGCCGAGCGCCGCGCCCAGCAGCAGGTAGGTGAGCAGGTCGGTGGCGGCGTCGGCGAGCTGCTCCGGCCAGGTCGGGTACTCCTGGCCGACCACGACCAGGCCCACCAGCGCGCGGCGTTCGTCGAGCACCGGCACGTGGGCGACGAGCGCGCTGCCGACCACACCCACCCACGATTTCCCGGAACGCACGGTGCTGGCACCCAGCGGCACCGGGCGGCTGCGGTCGAGGCCGGTGAGCAGCGTGCCGCCTGAGTCGGCGATCAGCACGAAGGAGGCGCCGGAGACGCTCCGGGCCGTCTCCGCCTCGGTCGACAGGCGCTCGAAGTTGACTGACGACTCAGCCAGCTCCTGGCGTACCGTCGCGTTGGCCGCCACGGTCTCCGCGACGGACCGCAGCTGGCGCCCCTCGCCGGACCGGAAGCGGGCGTCGGCCTGGGCCACCGACACGGCCGCGACCGCGCCGACGACCAGCAGCACGATGCCGAGCTGGAGCAGCAGGAACTGCCGGGCGAGCGAAAGCCGCCACGGCCGGCGGAGCAGGCTGGTGCGCAACATGGTGGAAACAGCAAACTGCCAGTGAGGGCACGAGGGCAAGGGGGTGGCATGCGACGCCGCACGATGCTCGCGGCCGCCGCCGCGCTGGCGGTGGGTGGCTGCGGCGGCCGGTGGTCCGGCCCCGCCGACCTGCGCGTCATGGTGCCCAACGCGCCCGGCAGCGGCTACGACCTGACCGCCCGCACGCTCGCCCTGGCGCTCGACACGGCGCGGATCGTGCGCGACCCCGAGGTGTTCAACCTGCCCGGGGCGAGCGGCACGGTTGGCCTCCAGCGGCTCGTGTACGAGCGCGGCAACGGTGACCTCCTGATGCTGATGGGGCTGGGCGTGGTCGGCGCGCAGCAGGCCGAGCGGGCGAAGGCGACCCTCGCCGAGACGACCCCGGTGGCCCGCCTGATCGAGGAGCCGGCGCTGGTGGTGGTGCCGCGGGCGGCGCCGTACCGCACGTTCGCCGACCTCGTCGCCGCCTGGCGGGCGGATCCGGCGGGCACGGCGGCCGGTGGCGGTTCCAGCACGGCCGGCCCGGACCACCTCGCGCTGATGCTGACCGCCAAGGGCGTGGGCATCGCGCCGTCCCGGGTGCGCTACCGGAGCTTCGACGGCGGCGGTGACCTGCTGGCGGCGGTGTTCCGCGGCGATGTGGCCTTCGGCGTCTCGGGGCTGGGGGAGACGGCCGACCAGGTGCGGTCGGGGCAGCTGCGGGTGCTCGCGGTAACCAGCCCGGCCCGGGTGTCCGGTGTGGACGCGCCGACGCTGCGCGAGTGCGGCGCCGACGTGGTCTTCGCCAACTGGCGCGGGCTCGTCGCACCGCCGGGCCTGGCCGAGCGGGCCCGCGCCACGCTGCGAAGCACGGTCGAGCGGCTGCACGGCTCGCGGCCCTGGCGCGACGCGCTCGCCCGCAACGGCTGGACCGACGCCTACCTGGCCGGTGACGCCTTCGGCGCCTTCATCCAGGCCGAGAACGCCCGGGTGACCGGCGTGCTAACCGACCTGGGCCTGCCGATCGCCGGCTAGCGCGCGCAGGACGCCCTCCACCGGGCCGAACGTGAGCACCCCGCTGCCCGCCCCGGCCAGCTCGCCTCTTGCCGGCGCCAGCTCGTCGTGTACGCGGCGCATCGTCGCGCGGTCCCCAAGAGCGATGGCGGCTCGGGCGGTGAGGCACAGCCGCGCCTCGCGGAGCAGGTCGTGCGGCGACTCGGGCTGGGACCGCAGCACCTCGCCAGCTCTTACTTCGTCGCCGGCCGCGAGCAGCGCGAGGGGCCTCGTCCACGGCTCGTACGGGCCCCAGTCCCAGGTGGACCATTCGGCGGCGGTGGGCTCGCGGAGCGAGAGCAGGGCGAGGGGGAGCAGGCCGCGCGCCATGCCGGGCATATCGCCGGCGACGAGCTTCGCGTCCGCCGCGCGGTAGGCCGCCTCCGCCTCGGTGCGGCGCCCTTCGATCGCCAGGCGCAGCGCGGCGTACCAGGCGGTGAAGACGCCCACCAGCGGCAGCGCGTTGCGGGCGGCGAGGTCGTCGGCGGCGCGGGCGTGGCCATCCGCCGCGGCGAGGTCGGCCAGCGCGGCGCCCGCCTGCATCGCGATCAGGTGCCCGAGCACCTCGAACGTGACCAGCTCGCGCCGCCCGGCCACCTCGACGAGCGCGGCGCCGATGCGGGCCCGTTCGGCCGCGAGCCCGGTGCGCCCGAACGCGTGCATGAACCGGGCGTTGAGCGCGAAGGCCAGCAGCGTGGGGTCGCCGGCCGCGCGGGCGAGGGCCTCCGCCTCGCGCGCCGCGCCGGCACCGCGACCGGTGGTGGTGCCGCGCAGTTCGAGGGCGAGGCTGGCGAGCAGGCGCGCCCGCCGCCCGCCCGACTGTGCGGGCAGGGCGCGTTCGGCCGCCGCGGCGATCCGGCCGGCGAGCGCCTCGTCGTCGTTGGTGGTCCAGATGGCGGGTACGACGAAGGCGGCCAGCACGTCGGCCACCAGTGCCGGATCGTCCACTGTGGCCACGGCGGCGACCGCCTCGGCGCGGAGCTGGCGGGCCTCGCCGAGGTGCCCGGTGACAGCGAGCGCCCGGCCCAGCCCCATCAGGGCCTCCAGCCGCCCGCGCACGTCCGCGCCGCCGGCCCGCTCGTAGGCGTCGACCGCTTGACGCCACAGGCGGGCGGCGGCGTGCGGGTTGGCGCGGCGTTCCGCGTCCTGGGCGGCGGCCCGCGCGTACCGGGCGGCGCGTGGCGCGGTGGCCCGGCTGGCGGCGAGCCCGAAGTGGTGGGCGAGGGCGGCGGTGTCATCCGGGTGCACGCCTTCGAGCGCCTCCCCGGCCGCGGCGTGCCAGCGGGCCCGGCGGGGCGCGGAGATGTCGCCGTAGAGCGTGTCGCGCACGAGGATGTGGGTGAACCGCCCGTCCCCGCTCAGGAAGCCGGCCTCCACCGCCCGATCCAGTGCGTCCAAAGTGGAGGCCTCGTCGCCGGTGAGCGCGGCCAGCACCTCCGGGTCGACCTCGCGGCCCAGCACCGCCGCCTGCCGCAGCACCGCCTGGGCCGGCGCGGGCAGCTGGGCGAGCCGGTGCCGGATCACGTCCCGCACACCGGCCGGGACCGCGTCCGGCTCGGTGGCGAGCAGCCGGGCCAGCTCCCGCACGAAGAACGGGTTGCCGCCGCTGCGGTGGTGGATGTGCCGCACCTCCCGCGGGTCGAGGTCGCGCCCGGCGGCGGCGCGGGCCAGCTCGCCGGTGGCGGTCTCGGGGAGGCCGCCGAGGTACACCCGGACCGGCTCGACCCGGGCGAGGCGGGCCAGCGCCGCGGTGAGGGTGGCCGGGATGGCCGTCGCCCGGTACGTGCCGGCGACCAGGATCGGGCCGGTGGCCGGCTCCGGCCCGCCGAGCACCGCGGTGAGCACGTCGAGGGTGCCCTCGTCGGCCTGATGCAGGTCGTCGAGGACCACGAGCAGCGGCCCGCGCCGGCTCGTCGCGCTCAGCCGGTCGACGGTCTCCCGGTGCAGGTGGAAGCGGGCGGCGGCGGGATCCACCGCGGGCTCACGCGGCCCGAGCGCCCCGGTGACCTGGGCCCAGGGCCAGGCGGCGGGGGCGCCCTCGTACTCCGGACAGCGACCCCACGCCACCGACCAGCCGGTGGCGGCCAGGCGGCGGGCGAGTTCCTCGGCGAGCGCGGTCTTGCCGGCGCCGGCCTCCCCGAAGATGAGCACGATGCCCGGCCTCGCCTGCCGCCTGACGCCCTCGGCCGCGTGCAGCAGCGCGGCCACCTCCTCGGCCCGCCCGAAAAGGCCCGCCGGCGGCGGTGCGAGGCCCGGCGCGGTCAGGTGCGGGGCCTGGGCCAGGATGTCGGCTTCGAGCTGGCGCAGCGCTGGCCCCGGGTCGAGGCCGAGCTCGCCCACGAGGGTCTCCCGGGCGCGGCGCAGGGCGGCGAGCGCGTCGCCCTGGCGGCCGGCGCGGTACAGCGCGGTGGCCAGCAGCCGCCAGGCCTCCTCGCGCAGCGGCTGGCCGGCCGCGTGGGCGCCCAGGTCGGAGGCCGCCTCCGCGGCCCGCCCGAGCGCGAGCAGCGCCTCGGCCCGGCGCTCCACGGCCAGCATCCGCAGCTCGTCCAGGCGGTCGATCTCGGCGCGGGCCCACGGCTCGGCGGCGAACTCGGCGTACGCCGGCCCGTGCCACAGCGCGAGGGCCTCCTCGGTGCGGGCCAGCGCGCCCGCCCCGTCGCCGGTCGCGAGGAGCCGCCCGGACTCAGCCACCGCCACCTCGAACCGTCCGGCGTCCACCGCCTCGGCGGCGGTCCGCAGCGCGTACCCGGGAGGGGTGGTGACCAGCAGGTGGGCCGGCTGCCGGGGCGGCCGGTCGGGCTCCAGCGCGCGGCGCAGGTCGGCCACGAACGTGCGGATCGCCGCGACCGCCCCATCCGGCGGCTCCGCCCACAGGTCACCGGCGAGCCGGTCGACCGGCACGACCCGGCCGCGGGCGATCAGCAGCCGGGCGAGGATCGCGCGCTGCCGGCCGCCCTTGAGCGCGACGACCTGCCCGTCGCGCCCGGCCGAGAGTGGCCCGAGCACCGTGAACGTCACGTCGGGCCTGGTCACGGCCCCCACGGTAGCGGGTACTCATCCGATGCTCAGCGATTGCTGATCGCCGCCACGCAGGCTGGGTCGCATGACACGACAGATCACCGGATTCGAGTACCACCGGGTGCCGGTCGCCGAAGGGGTCGCGCTGAACGCGGCGGTCGGGGGATCGGGCAGCGCGGTCGTCCTGCTGCACGGCTTTCCGCAGACCCACCTGATGTGGCGGCACGTCGCCGCCGACCTGGCCGCCGACCACACGGTCATCGCCCCCGACCTGCGCGGCTACGGCGCCAGCGACAAGCCCGCCGACCCGGACGGCACCGCGTACGGCAAGCGGACGATGGCCGCCGACGTGGTGGCGCTGGCCCGCGCGCTGGGGCACGAGCGGTTCGCGCTCGCCGGGCACGACCGGGGCGCGCTGGTCGCCATCCGGGCCGGCCTCGACCACCCCGAGAGGGTCACCCACCTGGCCTCGCTCGACGTGCTCCCCACCCTCGACATGTGGGACGTGATGCGCGGCACCACGGCCGCGGTCGGCTTCCACCTCTTCCTGATGGCCCAGCCGCCCGGCCTGCCGGAGCAGCTGATCGGCGCCAGCGCGGACGCGTTCTTCGGCCACTTCCTGGACAGCTGGACCCGCGACCCGGACGCCATCCCGGCCGAGGTGCGGGCCGAGTACCTGGCCGCGTCCCGGGCGGCGGTGCCGTCGATCGTCGCCGACTACCGCGCGTCGGCCGGCGTCGACGTGGAGCACGACCGCGCCGACCGCGCGGCGGGCAACACCCTGCGCATGCCGGTGACGGTGCTCCAGCAGGACTGGGGCGCGCTGCTCGGCTTCGACGCGGCGGCGCTCTGGCGCGCCTGGGCCCCCGACCTCCACCACGAGACCGTCTCCTGTGGACACTTCATGGCCGAGGAAGCCCCGGCGGAGGTCGTCAAGGCCTTGCGCGTCCTACTCTCCCGCTGACCTTCATGCGGATTTTCGCCCACGTCCGCGCCAGCGGCGGACCGTATGCTCCCGCGGGCACCGGGTCCGCTGTTCAAGCCCGTCGTGCCTCCGGCGGGAGCGCTCCAGACCATCAGGGTGGCACTCGGGGTGGGGTGCGCGGCGGCGGCAGGGCGCTGAAACGGTCGCGTCGACCCCCTACGGGGGGACCTGGGTACCACGATCTGTTCCGGGCCGGCGTCGACCATCGCTCGGCGGGGCTGTCCGCACGTCAGTGGAAGCGACACCGTGCACAGACCCACGAACCTCGACTCTGAAGAGTCTCCAGGAGGACCTCTGATCACGGTAGGGCGGCGTCAGCGCGGTAACCTCACGCCCCCACCGGGTGCGAGCACCGCGTGGAAGTGACCGGGACCAAACGACGCGGGCTGAGGCTGCGGGAGCGGCGGTCTGGACCCAATGCCACTCAGCTTAAGTTGATCTCGGGCTGGGCTGGTTTTGATCACGCGCTTTCGTCGGCGGCGTGGTTTGGAAGGTAGTTCGTCCGCTTCCGGCGGGCAGCGTCCGGGGGGTTTGTGAAAGTTTGTTGCTGCCCTGGCAGCGATAACTCTTCACAAACCCAGGGGCTTAAGTCGATCTTGGGTTGGGGTTGGTTCCGGTGCTTGGTCGTTGTGGTGGCCGGTGTGCACGGGAGATCGGTGGGCCGTCACCACGCACCTCGAAGCTGAGCGTGCGCGGTGCTCTCGGCTGGGCGACCACAGTGAGCCCGACGTCATGGGTGTGGACCGCGCAGGGTGAGGCCGCGGGAGCAACGGTCTGGACCACGACGAGCATCGCGGCAGCTCACGTCTGGCTCTTTGGGAAACGGCGACCGGCCGACAGGCGGGCGTTAGCGCGTTGAGGGGGTCGGGGTGGTGTGGCGGAGGGGGGCGAGCTCGTCGATGGCGCCCTCGTCGAGCAGCGCCAGGAAGGCGTCCGCCACCCTGGGGTCGAACTGGGTACCCCGGCCGCGCTCGATCTGGCGGCGGGACTCCTCCTCGCTGAGCGCGGTCGCGTACGCGCGGTCGGCGCGCATCGCCGCCCACGAGTCGCACACCGCGATGATCCGGGCCTCGATCGGGATGGCCTCGCCGCTGAGGCGGGCCGGGTAGCCGGTGCCGTCGTAGCGCTCGTGGTGGGCGCCGACCAGCGGGGCGAGGTCGGCGCGCTCGCTGAGCTCGGTCAGCAGGCGGGCGCCCTCCTGCGGGTGGCGGCGCAGCACCTCCCACTCGGTCTGGCTGAGGCGGCCGGGCTTGGTGAGGATCGCGTCGTCGACGTTGATTTTGCCGATGTCGTGCAGGCGGGCGGCGGCGGCCGTGCGGCGCAGGGCCGCCTGGTGCAGGCCGAGCCGTTCGCCGGTGAGCAGTGCCCAGCGGGACACGGCCGTACTGTGCTCATGGCTGCCGAGCTTGGCGTCGATCTGGTCGGCCAGCCACACCAGCGCCTGCGGCAGGTCCGGGTCGGTGTCCAGCGCCAGGTCGGCGAGGCGGCTGGCGGCGGCGACCTGGTCGCGGCCGCGGGCCTTGGCGCGGTAGAGCGCGCCGTCCGCGTCGTGGATCAGGCCTTCCAGGTCGCGGTGTGACCGGCCGCCGCGGGTGCCGGCGCTGGCGACGCCGAGCGAGGCGGTGAGCCGCACCTCGCGGCCGCCGGGCACCGCCAGCGGCGTGCGGGACAGCGCCCGGCGGGCCTGCTCGGCCACCTCCAGCGCGGTCTCCTCGCCGGCGCCGGGCAGCAGGCACGCGAACTCCTCACCGCCGTACCGGGCGACCAGGTCGGTGGGGCGCACCGCGCGGCGGATCCGATCGGCGGCCTCCACGAGCACGCGGTCGCCGGCGGGGTGGCCGCAGGCGTCGTTGACCTTCTTGAACCGGTCGAGGTCGACGATGATGATGCTGAAAGGCGTGCTGTTGCGCTCCGCGCGCTCGGCGTCCAGCCGCAGCATCTCCTGGAAGAAGCGCCGGTTGTACAGGCCGGTCAGCCCGTCGGTGATGGCCAGCCGCTCCTGCTCGCGCAGCGCGGTGGCGAGGGCCGTGGCGAGCCTCGTGCGCTCGCGGGTCACCAGCACCTGCCGCAGCAGCAGCCCGGTCACCAGCAGCACCGCGATGACCAGCGTGGAGCGGGCCAGCTGGCCGTCGGTGATCCGGTCGGCGGCGGCGATGCCGAGGATGGCGAGGACGGCCACCGCGGCCGGCAGCACGGCGATGTCGCGGTCTCGCCGCCGCACCTCGGGCTCGGCCTCGGGGCGCCGCGCGGCGACGGCCGCGGCCAGGCAGAGCAGCACGGCCTCGATCTGCCAGCCGAGATTGAGCCAGCTGTCGTCGCCGTACGAGTGGATCATGAAGAGGTAGGAGTAGCCGGCGTCACTCAGGCCGGCCACCGCGAACCCGGCACCCGCGAGCAGGAACGACGGCGGCACCGCGCGGTGCCCGCAGAGCCCCACCACGACGAGCGCGGTGACGATCGAGACCGCGAGGAGCGGCTGCGCGAAGGTGACGATCGCGGCCGCCTTCGTCGTACCGGGCAGCAGCGGGCCGATCACCAACGCCCAGCCGACCGCGCCCAGGCCGAGCGTGATCAGGGCGGAGTCGACCACGCAGCGCAGCTGCCGCCCGGCCCAGGTGCCGCCGTAGCCGATCACGATGGCCGGCAGGGCCACGGCGTACGTGGCCAGGTAGGCCACGTCGGCGATGGACGGCGTGGGGGCGCCACCGGGCCGGACGTAGGCGTACGCGCTCCAGATCAGCTCTCCCACCAGCCACAGCAGGTTGGAGAGCGCCAGCAGCCACCAGGCCAGCCGGAGCCGGCCGCGGGCGCGCCGGGCCGCGAGGTAGGAGAGCGGGAGCAGCAGTGCCAGCGGCACGACGTAGACCACGTTGCCGACGAAGCGAGCCAGCGTCTCCGAACCCTGGCTCAAGGCCGTGAGCAGGGAAAAGAGCGCCAACCACGCGACGCCGCCGAGGGCCGCCAAGCGCACGAAACGCCGCTGGTCCGCATCGACCATGAGGCCTGCCTCCGCTTCGGTCCTTCGGCGTCCCCCGGCAAGGCCGCCGAAATGTATTGTGGATCACACTCTCACATTCTGTGAACCCCCAAACACGCACAAATATGGGTGCACAGGTATAAACCCGCGCCACCATAGGGAACTTCTCTCCCGCCTGCAACAGATCGCACCCTCCCGATGTCCTTTAGACCGAAAGACATCGAACCGGGGGA
>Ga0214467_1000325_pt1 | contig 10806 bp, 9 predicted proteins | sample RVTome_8_FD_187339 | JGI IMG/M metagenome (GOLD analysis project Ga0214467, IMG submission 187339) | Soil microbial communities from uranium-contaminated site in the Upper Colorado River Basin, Wyoming, United States - RVT160D0 HiSeq ...
GAGAACGCGGCCATGGACTACGGGGCCCTGACGAACGACGTCTTCTCGTACCAGAAGGAGGTCGAGTTCGAGGGCGAGCTCCACAATGGAGTACTGGTGATCCAGCACTTCCTCGACTGCGACCCGCCCACCGCCGTCGCCATCACGAACGACCTGATGACCGCGCGGATCCGCCAGTTCGAGCGCGTGGCGGCGACCGAGCTGCCCGCCCTGTACGACGACCACGGGCTGGACGCCGGCGCGCGCGCGGCGCTCGACGCGTACGTGCGCGAGCTGCGGGACTGGATGGCCGGCGTGCTCCGCTGGCACCAGCGGACCAGCCGCTACCAGGAGGCGGAGCTGCGCCTCGGCGGCCCCGGCCCCGGCGGCGGGTTCGCCGGCCCGCTGGCGGCGCTGGTCGGCGGTCCGGCGCCCGCCGGCGGGTTCGCCGGCCCGGCGCCCGTCGGCCTCACCTCGGCGGAGCCACCCGTGCCGGTCGCCTCGCGGCTGCGTGGCCCGACCGGGCTGGGCACGTCGGCGGCGCGGCTGTTCGCGCGCCCGGGGAGCCGCGCCTGAACCTCAGCGGCCTCCCCCACCTCGCGGTATCCAAACCGCCACCGCCGACGTAGGATCGGGACATCGAGACAGATCGATTTCGATCCCGCCACTCGACGGAGGATGGCATGACCGTCTGGACCCGGCCCGAGGTGACCGCGTACTCCGGCGACACCGGCCCGTGGCTGTAAGCCGGCTTCGCGGCCGGGACGAGGTCGCCGAGGCCCGGGCAGTCATGTCGCTCAGCACGCCGCGGCTGCCGCGGTGAGGGTGCGGCTGCTCGGCACCGCGGCCGGCGGCGGTGCTCCACAGTGGAACTGCGCCTGCACCGCCTGCCGCCGCGCCCGCGCGGCCGGGTCGGTGCGCACCCAGGACGGCGTGGCGGTCAGTGGCGACGGCCGCTCCTGGTTTCTGCTCAACGCCTCGCCCGACCTGCGCGCCCAGCTCGTGGCCGCGCCGGAGCTGGCCCCCGGGCCGGGGCCGCGCGAGACCCCGGTGCGCGGCGTGCTGCTCTGCACCGCCGAGCTCGACCACACGCTCGGGCTGCTCGCCCTCCGCGAGGCGGAGACCATCACCGTGTACGCCACCGCCACGGTGCTCGACGCGCTGTCCGGCCCCTTCCCGGTCCGCGACATCCTGGGCGCCTACACGTCGGTGAACTGGCGCCCGGTGGCCGTCGAGGAGCCGTTCGAGCTGGCCGGCGGGCTGACCGTCACCGCCGTGCCGGTCGGCGCCAAACGCCCCCGTTACGCGGCCGCCGCACCGTCCACAGGCGACTGGGTGGTGGCCTACCGGATCGGCGACCGGCGCACCCGCGGCGTCCTGGTGTACGCGCCCAGCCTGCCGGCGCTCGGCGGCCCGTTCCTCACCGCGCTGGCCGGGGCGAAGGCGGTGATTGTGGACGGCACCTTCCTTTACGACGACGAGATGGCGCGGGCCACCGGGAGCGGCCGGACCGCCACGGAGCTGGGTCACCTGCCGGTGAGCACCTCGCTGCGCGATCTCACGAAGACCGGCGTCCGCGTGCTCTACACGCACCTCAACAACACCAACCCGCTCTGCGCGGCGTCCGCCCCGGAGCGGGAGACCCTCGCCGCCTACGGCGCGGAGGTCGCCGAGGACGGGCAGTCAATCACGCTCTAGCCGTCCTCGCGGCGCGGGAGGCGCCCCGCGAGTGCGGGACGCCTCCTGTCGGGTGGCGCGGTTAGCGGGCGCCGGCGGAGGCCAGCTCCGGCTCGGGCTCGGCCGGGACCGGCAGGTGCCGCTCCGGCTGGCCCTCGACGTGCAGCTCGGGCAGGATCCGGCCGAGCCAGCCCGGCATCCACCAGTTGGCGCGGCCGAGCAGGTGCATGACCGAGGGCACCAGCAGCATGCGCACGACGGTCGCGTCCACGAAGATCGCGGCGGCCATGCCGATGCCGATCACCTTGAGGACGAGGTCGGGGCTGGGCACGAAGGCCGCGAAGACCGCGATCATGATGGCCGCGGCGGCCGTGACCACCCGGCCCGTGCCGGCCAGGCCCTCGGTGATGGCGCGGCTGTTGTCGCGGGTGCGGGTCCAGGCCTCGCGCATCCGGCTGACCAGGAACACCTCGTAGTCCATCGACAGTCCGAAGAGGACGGCGAACATCAGCACCGGCACGAACGCCGGCAGTGGCGTCTCGGTGTCGATGCCGATCAGCTGGCCGGCCCAGCCGCCCTGCAGCACGTACGCCACTACGCCGTAGGCGGCGGCGACCGAGAGCAGGTTCATCGCCGCGGCCTTGATGGCCACCGCCACGCTGCGGAACGAGGCGAGCAGCAGCACCATCGACAGCAGCACCACACCGCCGACGAGCAGCGGGAGGCGGCGCGCGGTGTTCTCCGTGCTGTCGATGGAGGTGGCCGTGACGCCGCCGACCCGCACCGTCGTACCCGAATCGGCGGTCGCGGCCGGGATGGTGTCGTCGCGCAGGCGGTGTACCAGATCCTCGGTCTTCTGGTCCTGCGGTCCGGTGTCCGGCAGGACGGTGAGCACCGCGGTGTCGCCGGCGGGGTTGAGCTGGGGCGGTGTGACCACGGCGACGCCCGGTGTCGCGGCGAGGGCGGCGCGGAGACCGTCGAGCGAGGACGCGTCGCCCGGCCGGGACAGCTCGGCGGTGAGCACGAGCGGGCCGTTGGCGCCGGCACCGAAGGCGGCGGTCTGCATGTCGTACGCCTGCCGCGTGGAGGTCTCGGCGGGGTTGTTGCCCGCGTCCGGGAATCCGTAGCGGACGCCGAGGAACGGCGCGGCGAGCGCGAGCAGGATGGCCACGCCGGCGAGCGCCGCGATCACCCGGTGGCGCTGCACGAGGCGGCTCCACGCGAGCCAGCCGCGGGTCGGCTCGATGTGCCCGCCGACCGCGACCTCGGCCTGGCGGCGCCGGCCCAGCGGCAGGCGCAGCCGGTCGACGTGCTTGCCGAGGTAGCCGAGCAGGGCGGGGAAGAGCGTGACGCTGGCGGCCATCACGACGAAGACGCTGAGGATCGTGACCACGGCGGCGCCGCGCATGAAGGACAGCCCCATCGCGAACAGGCCGAGCATGCTCACCACGACCGTGCTGCCGGCGACCATGACCGCGCGGCCGGCGGTGTCGAGGGTGGCGACCGTGGCCGCCTCCGGGTCCAGCCCGGCGGCCCGCCACTCGCGGAAGCGGGTGACCATCAGCAGCACGTAGTCGATGCCGATGCCGATGCCCATCATCGTGGCGAGCGCGGTGGACCAGTCGGGCGCGTCGACGAAGCGGAGCACGAGCCCGGTGAGCGTGCTGCTCACCGCGAGGCCGGCGACGGCGGTGAGGATCGGCAGGCCGGCGGCGACCACCGAGCCGAACGTGAGCAGCAGGATCACCGCCGCCGCGAGCAGGCCGATGCCCTCCGACCCGATCTCGCCCTGCTCGGCCAGGTTGATCGACTGGCCGCCGAGCGCGACGTCGAGGCCGGGCCGGTCGGCCGCCTTCGCGATGTCGAGCAGTCGCTCGCTGTCCACGTGCGGCATGTCGGTGGGGTTGGTGACGTCGAGGCGCAGGTGGGCCACGAGCGTGCCGCCGTCCGGCGAGATGCCGCCCGGCACCGCGAACGGGTCGTCGACGCTCGCCACGTGCGGCACGGCCTTCATCTCGTCGAGCAGTGACCGCACGTCGCCGCGCGCGGTCGCCACCCCGCCGTCGACCTTGACGACGACGTCGACGACCTCGCCGGACTGGGCCGGGAACTTCTCCCGCAGCAGGTCCTGCGCGGCCTTGGAGTCTGAGCCGGGCGCCGAGTAGTCGGCGGCGAAGTCGCCACCGAAGGCCGCCGAGAGGCCGGCGGCGAGCATGAGGGCGGCCAGCCACAGCAGTACGGTGCGGCCGCGGTTGCGGTAGGCGAGCCGGGCTAGCCGGCCGAGCGGTCCTGCATCGTTCATTGTCATTCCCCGAGTGAAGGTCAGTCAGATCCGTTAAGCTCCATAACAAACACGATGGAGCGTCACTTGTCAAGCGTCTTCACGTCTGTAACGATGCTTAACGGAACGCTTACACGGAGGAATCACATGAGCCCGACCCCGCGGACCGCCCCCCGCCGCGAACGGGCGCGAGCAGCCACGATCGACGAGATCAAGCAGACCGCCCTCGCCCTCATGCGGGAGCGCGGGACGGTGGAGGTGCGGTTTACCGACATCGCCCGCGTGATGGACATGACACCGCCCGCGCTCTACCGCTACTTCGCCGACCGCGACGAGCTGCTGAGCGCCCTCATCCAGGACGCGTACGACGCGCTCGGCCAGGAGGTCGCCAAGTCGCGCGCCGAGGTGCCACCCGACGACATCGCGGCCGCGTTCGTCGCCGTCGCCCAGGCCTACCGGCGGTGGGCGCACGCGGAGCCGCAGCAGTTCGCGCTGATCCTCGGCATGCCCCTGCCCGACTACGCGGCGCCGGCCGACGGCAGCACCAGCGAGGCCGCCGGCCGCGCGATGGCCCAGCTCTCGTCGCTCTTCGTCGACGCGCTACGGCAGGGGCGGCTCGGCCCACCACGGATCCGCGAGGTCAACCCGGCGGTGGAGCACTGCGCGAAGGTGAAACACGAGAAGCACGAGATCGGCGTCGGCCCGATGCATTTCCAGGCGATGATGCACGCCTGGGCGTCACTGCACGGGTTCACGTCGCTGGAGGCCAACGGCCACTTCGCCTGGATGGACCAGGAGGCGCGCGACGCGCTCTTCCTCGGCCAGCTCCGCCTCGCCGCCGAAGCGGCCGGCCTCCCGGTGCCCTAGCCGATCAGCTCCGGGGTCGGTGGCAGGGGGAGTGGGAGCCCCGGCAGGCCGTCGATGCTGGTCGCGACGTGCTCCTTCTTCTCGAAGTACGCGCTCAGCGACGCGTCGTCCTCCCGGGCGAAGCGCTTGCCGTGCAGGTCGCGGTCCTCCTCGTACGACATGAACGGCACCGCGTAGCCGCACGTGTCGCGGATCAGCTCGGCCCGCACGACGACGATCGCGCGCAGCCCGTGCACGCTGGCGTCGATGTCGGGGAAGTGCGCCATCAGCCCACCCCAGCGCGGGTCGTCGCGGAAGACCGGCTCGCCGCGCCCGTGGATCCGCACGATGTTGGGCGGCCCCTGGAAGGCGCACCACATCAGCGTGATCCGGCCGTTCTCCCGCAGGTGGGCGACGGTCTCGGCGTTGCTGCCGGCGAAGTCGAGATAGGCCACGGTCAGCTCGTCGATGACCGCGAGCGAGCCGCGCAGCCCCTTCGGCGAGAGGTTGATCGTGCCATCGCCGGCGAGCGGCGCGGTCGCGGTGAAGAACATCGGCTGCGCCTCGATGAACTCCCGCAGCCGCCCGTCGATGCGCTCATGAACCTTCCCCATGATCACGATTATCGCCGCGGGCCGCCGGCCGGTCGCGGGTGATTCCGCTGGGTGGACGGCAGGCCCTTTCCCCGGGGTACCGGTTCGCCCCCACCGAGATCCGGGAAGTGGGACAATACGGGCAGGCTGCATGAGGTAGGTGATCGACGATGGGCGACCCCTGGGATGGCGAACCGGCGCCGCGACCCACGGACACCGAGCCAGCGCGCCCGGCCGAGCCGCCGGCGAAACCCGACCGCTCCCGGATCGGTGGCGCCTGGGTGAGCCTGGTGCTCGGCGCGCTCGTGCTGATCCTGCTGCTCGTCTTCGTGCTGCAGAACCTGGAGGACGTGCGGGTCTCCTTCATCAGCGCGGAGGGCAGCGTGCCACTGGGCGTGGCACTCCTGCTGGCGGCCGTGGGAGGCGCCCTGGTCGTCGCCGTGCCGGGCAGCGCCCGGATCCTCCAGCTCCGCCGCGCCAACCGCACCGCCCGCCGCGCCCTGACCAACCGCTCCTGACGGTGTAGAGAACCGGGCTGCCACTCCGACTCACTCGGGTGACATGTTGTCGCGACGAAGGAGTGAGCGATGGAGACGAAGACTCTCGCCGTGCCGGGGGCCACGTTGCACTACGAGGTGCGGGGTGCCGGGCCGGTGCTGCTGTTGATCTGTGGCGGCGTGTACGACGCGGCGGCCTTCGCGCCGCTGGCCGGGGCGCTCGCGGACCGGTACACGGTGGTGACCTATGACCGGCGGGGCAACTCGCGCAGTCCGCTCGACGGGGTGCCCGGGCCGCAGCGCATCGAGGAGCACGGGGACGACGCGTACCGGATCCTCGGCGAGGTCGGGACGCCCGCATACGTATTCGGAAACAGTTCCGGGGCGATCGTCGGGCTGGAGCTCGCCGCCCGCCACCCGGAGGCGGTGCGGGTGCTGGTGGCGCACGAGCCGCCCCTCTTCGAGCTGCTGCCGGAGCGGGACCACTGGCGGGGCGTGATCCGCGACGTGGAGGCGGCCTTCAAGGCGGGCGGGTCCGCCGCGGCCGGGCGGGTGCTGGGCGAGGCGCTCGGCATGGGCGGCGGGCAGGACGACGGACGGGTGCCCGGCGGCGGAGTGCTCGACCCCGAGATGGCCGCGATGCTGGCGCGGTTCGCGGTGAACAACGAGTTCTTCCTGGAGTTCGAGGTGCCGCCGTTCTCGCGGTACGCGCCGGACGCCGCCGCGCTCAAGGGCGTCACCACGCGGGTGGTGCCGGTGGCGGGCGCGGCGTCGGCGGGGGAGCCACCCGCGCGGGCGGCGTACGCGGTGGGCGAGCTGCTCGGCGTGCCGGTCGAGACGTTTCCGGGCGACCACGGCGGGTTCGGCCTGGAGGTCGAGGCCTTCGCCCGCCGCCTCGACGAGGTGATCACCGCGGGCTGACCCGCCGGGAGGGCCTGGTGCCCGCGATCGCCAGCGCCACCATCATGGCGGCGGTGACGGCGAAGCCGATCGGGTACCCGGCCGCGCCGGCGACCAGGCCGAAGCCGAGTGCGCCCAGCCCGTACCCGGTGTCGTAGGCGACGCTCCAGATCGCGGTCGCGGTGCCGTACGCGGCGGTGGGGACGCGGCTGTACATCATCGCGAGGCTGGCGTTCTGCACGACGCCGAAGCCGGCGCCGAAGGCGACCATCCCGAGCAGGGCGGCGAGCGGGCTACCGGCGAGTACCAGCGCGAGGATGCCGGCGGCGGCGACCAGCGCGCCGGGCACCAGGAGGCGTGCCGCGCCGTGGCGGTCGCCGAACCGGCCGGCCCACCAGCGGGCGACGGTGGTGGCGGCGGCCTGGGCGAGCAGCGCGACGGCGGCCAGGCTGCCGGCGCCGCCGGGCATGGCGGCCGGGAGGAAGGTGACCACGATGCCGGCGGCCATCGCGGTGCCGGTGAAGACGATCGCGGGGCGGAGCAGGGCGGGCGAGCGCAGGCCGGCCGCCATGCCGACCGGCGCCTCCTCGGTGGTGCGGCCGGCGGGGAGGCCGAGCACCGCGAGCAGGCCGGCGAGGGCGGCCAGCGCGCCGAGTGCGAAGACGGCCTCGGCGCCGGCGTGGGCCATCAGCCACACGCCGAGCGGGGTGGCGACGACGGCGGGGAGGCCGGCGACGACGCCGAGCACGCCGAGGCCTTCGCCGCGGCGCCCGGCCGGGATGAGCTCGGCGCCCCACGCGCCGCACACCACGAAGATCACGGCGAGGCCGAGGCCGCGCAGCACGCACACCGCCACCACGACCGGCAGCGCGGCCGAGACCAGCAGCGCCAGCACCGGCAGGGCGAGCAGGGCCAGGCCGGCGGCGAGGATGGTCCGGAAGCCGTACCGGGCGACGAGCCGCGGGATCGCGAACTCGCCGGCCACCGACGACAGCATCAGCACACCGGTGGCCAGACCGGCGGCGAAGCCCCCGGCACCGGCCGCGGTCAGGTGCGCCGGCACGACCGACAGCAGCAGGTAGAAGCCGAACAGCCCGGCGAAGTCGGCCAGCATGACCAGCGCGAGCGGGCGGGAGACCAGGCGGGCGGGCGCCGGGGAGGCGGGTGCGGCGGCCAGAGCGATCGTTGTCATGTCCTGAACGTATGGGCGCGGCCGGCCCCCGCTAAGCTCCAATTCCATGGCGATCGAGTGGGCCGGTTTGGGTCCGGAGGTGCTCCTGCGGCTGGAGCGGGAGGGGGCGGAGCCGCTCCGCGCCCAGCTCGAAGGTGGGCTGCGCGAGGCGATCCGCTCGGGGCGGCTGCAGGCGGGGGAGCGGCTGCCCTCCTCGCGCGAGCTGGCCCGGCAGCTGGGTGTGTCGCGCGGCCTGGTGCAGGACTGCTACGGCCAGCTCTACGCCGAGGGCTACCTCACCGCCCGGGTCGGCTCCGCGACGCGGGTGGCCGCCGTCGCGGCCAGCGCATCCGCGGTGGACGCGAGCCGGACGCCGCCGCCGGCGCCGCGCACGGACTTCGCCTCCGGCGTACCCGACCTCGCCAGCTTCCCGCGCGCCGACTGGTCCTGGGCGGTGCGCGAGGCCTGCCGCACGGTGGCCAACGCCGACCTCCACTACGGAGACCCGCGCGGCGACAGCACGCTGCGCCGCGTGCTGGCCGGCTACCTGCGCCGGGTGCGGGCCGCCGTCGCGGACCCGGCCGACATCGTGGTGTGCACGGGCTTCGCCCAGGGCCTCGGGCTGGTCCTGCGGGTCCTGTCCCGCGCCGGGATGGGCACGGTCGCGTTCGAGGATCCCGGGTACGGCCAGGGGGAGACCCTCGCCGCGGTCACCCGGCTGGGGTTCGAGGTCGTGCCGGTGCCCGTGGACGGCGGCGGCATCGACGTGGCCGCGCTCGCCCGCACCGGAGTCCGGGCGGTGGTGCTCACGCCGGCCCACCAGTCGCCGACCGGCGTGGTGCTCGCCCCCGACCGCCGCCACGCGCTCGCCGCCTGGGCCGAGGAGCGGGACGCGGTCATCGTCGAGGACGACTACGACGCCGAGTTCCGCTACGACCGCGAGCCGGTCGGCACCCTCCAGGGCATCGCGGCCGGGCGGGTCGTGCTGCTCGGCACGGTCAGCAAGTCGCTCGCGCCGGCGATGCGGCTCGGCTGGGTGGCGTGCCCGCCGCACCTCACCGCCGGGATCGTCGAGGAGAAGCGGCTCAGCGACCGCGGCTCGCCCGTCCTCGACCAGCTCGCGCTCGCCCGCCTGATCGAGTCCGGCCGGTACGACCGGCACCTGCGCCGCATGCGTGGCGTGTACGCGGCCCGCCGCCAGGCCCTCGTCGACGCCCTCGCCCGGCACGCGCCGGCGGTGCGGCTGACCGGGCTGGCGGCCGGCTTCCACGCGGTGGCCCACCTGCCGGCCGGGGTGCGCGAGGAGGGCGTGGTCGCGGCGGCGCGGGAGCGGTCGGTCGGGCTGTACGGCATGAGCGCCTTCCGCAGGTCCGGCGCCACGACACCCGCGCAGCTGGTGATGGGCTTCGGCAACCTCGGCGAGCGGGCCATCGAGGAGGGCGTCGCGGCGGTCGCCGACCTGCTCAGCGGTACTCCGGCAGGGTGATCGCGGTGGCCGCCTTGTGGATCGGCTCGATCACCTTGGCCATCATGCGCTCCTTTCCGGGCATCCGGTGGAGCAGCCCGAGCAGCGCCATCGACATCCGCACCTGGCCGCGCGTGCGCATGACCATCCGCTTGACGTTGGCCGGGCCGAGCGCCTGGTTACGCGCCACGAACGGCCGCATCCGCTCCTCGTAGCCGGCGAACGCCCGCTCGGGTGTGGCGGCGGAGGCGAGCTCGCCGGCCAGCACGTAGGCGCCGACCAGCGCGAGGCTCGTGCCCTGCCCGGAGGCGGGCGAGGCGCAGTAGGCGGCGTCGCCGACCAGCGCGACCCGGCCCGTGGACCACCGGTCGAGGTGCACCTGGCTCAGCGAGTCGAAGTAGAAGTCCGGCGCACTGTCCAGCGCGGCGAGCAGGCGGGGCACCTCCCAGCCCTCGCCCGCGTACGCCTCGGTGAGCAGCCGCCGCTGGGCCGCCTGGTCACGCGCGTCGTAGGTCAGCGGCGGCGCGGCGAACAGGAACATCGCCTTCGCGTCGGCCTGCCGGGCGGTGCTGTAGACCAGCGCGGTGCGGCCGGGGCCGACGTAGGTCAGCTCCTCGCGGTCGAGGCCGAGGTGGTTGGGGACGCTGAAGATCGAGACGTAGTAGCCGAGGTCGCGCACCGCGGCGTCGGCGTCCGGCCCGAAGGCGAGCGCGCGGGTGCGGGAGCGGACGCCGTCGGCGCCGACCACCAGGTCGAACGTCTCCGTGGCGCCGCTCTCGAACGTCACCGCCACCCCGTCCGGGCCCTGCGTGAGCGCGGCGATCCCGTCGCCGAAGCGGAACTCGATGCTGGCGGCCACCCGCTCGTACATGAGCCGGTTGAGGTCGCCGCGGAGGATCTCGGCGTCGCCGTGCACCCGCCCGCCGAACGTGTCGCCGTCCATGCTCGCCACCCGCCTGCCGGCCGCGTTGACCACCGAGCCGGCGCGCACGTCGGTGCGGCGCGCGCGGATGTCGTCGAGCAGCCCCATGCGCGCGACCACGTCGAGCGCCGCGCCGCGGATGTCCACCTTGTAGCCGCCGTCGCGGAGCGCGGCCGCCCGCTCCACCACCGTGACGCGCGCGCCGTGGCGGTGCAGCCAGTACGCCAGCGCGGTGCCGCCGATGCCCGCGCCCGAGATCAAGACCGAGGAGTTCGTCATGCACTCACTGTACGAACGTCTTAGACATCTGTGCAAGACGCCTGTCTGAGACATGTATAGGATGGGCGTCATGGGAAACCGCGAAGAGCTGCTGGCCGGTGCGAAGGCGTGCCTGCTCGAAAAGGGGTACGCGGGCACCACCGCCCGCGACATCGCCACCAGCGCGGGCGTCAGCCTCGCCGCGATCGGCTACCAT
>Ga0214467_1000327_pt1 | contig 10754 bp, 7 predicted proteins | sample RVTome_8_FD_187339 | JGI IMG/M metagenome (GOLD analysis project Ga0214467, IMG submission 187339) | Soil microbial communities from uranium-contaminated site in the Upper Colorado River Basin, Wyoming, United States - RVT160D0 HiSeq ...
GAGTCCCCGGTGATCCAGCGCCGGCTCGCCGACGGTACGGCCTACCGGATCGTCAAGGTCCCGCATCGGCCCGCGGACCTCCAACGGCAGCTTGAGCGGACCGGCTGGCACGTCACCGTTCGCTCGACGTCCGGGCCGTTCTTCTGGGGATCGGGAAGCCGGGTGCCGCTCGGACAAGCGTGACCGGCGACGGCGCATCCCGGGCGGACGTCCGGGTCATCGGAGCCACCGGTCGAACCAGGCGCGGGTGCGGCGGAGCACGTCGAGTTGGTGGTTGCGTTCGCGGATCGGGTGGTTCTCCCGGGGGTATACGACGTACTCGTGCTCGACTGCGAACCTGCGTAGCGCGCGGTGGAAGAACTCGGCCTGTGACACCGGGACGTTCGTGTCGTTCTCGCCGTGCAGGATCAGCACCGGCGTGCGGATCCTGGAGGCGTACGAGATCGGGCTGAGGCGGTCGTGGGGGTGTGGACCCGTGCCTTCCCAGCCGCTGCTGCCGCCGAGGGCGGACTCGAACGGCCCCTCTTCTCCGGTCGCGGCGAGCATGCCCCAGTCGCTGATGCCGGCGCCCATCACGGCGGCCTTGAACCGGTCGGTCTGCCCGACCGCCCATGCGGCCATGAACCCGCCGTGGCTCCAGCCGCCGATGCCCAGCCGGTCGGGGTTGGCGACGCCGTCGGCGACGAGCAGGTCGATGCCGGCGCGGATGTCGGTCCACTCGCCGAGGCCGACCGCGCCGGCTGCGCGCGCCGCGAAGTCGTGGCCGTGTCCCTTGCCGCCGCGCGGGTTGGGCAGGAATACGGCGTAGCCCGCGGTCGCCAGCCACTGGCCGGATGGGTCCCAGCCGAGCATGAGCCGGTCGGCGTGCCGGTCGTACGGGCCGCCGTGGACCAGTGTCACCAGTGGGAAGGGTCCGTCCTCGGCGGACCGGCCGGCGGGCAGGATCAGCAGGCCGTCCAGGGCCAGCCCGTCGGATGCCTGGTATGACATGCGTCGCTGGACACCCCACCGGATGTCGCGGAGTTCGGGCCTGAGGTCTGTCAGCCTCGCCAGCGGCCCGCGAGTGGGGCCGGCGTGGACGTTTCCGGGCTCGTAGGACGTGCTGACCACCGCTGCGACGGCGTCACCGCGCCGGCTTGTGGTCAGCGACGTCGCGAGGCCGTCTACCCGGGACACCTCGACGAGGCTGGGCCCGACCGGATCGAGCCGGTGGATCGCGGTGTCGAGCCCGTCGGCGACCAGCGCCAGCGGCGGACCGGTGTCGACCTGGACCAGCTCGCTCGGGCAGGCGGTCGTGCCGGCGGTCAGGTTTCGGTGCTCGCCCACCGGCCCGCTCACCGGTACGGCGACGTCGAGAACCGCGTGTCCGCCCACCAGAGCTGGCGGGGTCTTCGCGACATATGCCAGGTGCCAGCCGTCGTCGGCGGACCACCAGACGAGCGACGACGCGTCCGCCGCGGCCGGGCCGAGGTCACGCGCCACGCCGCTGTCCGGATCGAGCAGGTGCAGACCGGGCTTGACCAGGCCCGGGTCCACGTCGGGAGTCGACCAGGTGAGGACCGCCAGCGTGCCGTCGTCGGGCCGTTGGGCCACCTCGACGACATGGCGATCGCCGAGCGCGTCCGGTGTCCGGACCTCCCGGCTGCGTACGTCGAGCAGCCGCAGCCGGTCCGGGCGTACGCGCTCGCCCCACACCCGGGCGTCGTCGCGCTCCCGGTCCCGACGTTCGTCCTCAGCGGACGGTGCGTCGGCTGCTATCACGACGACCAGGTCGGGATCGGCCAGCGGGAGGTGACCAGACACCCCACCGGCCCAGGAGGTGAGCGCCTCCACGACACCGTCGACCAGCCCGACCCGGTGTACCTGCGCCGTGCCACGCTCGGCCCGGTCGGAGAGAAAGTAGACCAGCAGCGAATCCGCGGCCCACCGCGGCGCCGAATCGTGCGCCTCACCCGAAGTCAATCGTCGCGGCGCCCCGGTCCCGTCGGTGGCGGCGACCCAGAGCTCGCCAACGGGGTGATCACCGGCCCGTCCGACCGGGGCGACCACGTAGGCGACCCACTCGCCGTCCGGCGACAGCGCCAATGCCCGCGGGACCCGACCGTCGACCACCAACTCGGCGGTGAGCTGCGTACGGGCCACCGACGCACACTACCGATCAACCACCGCCTCATAGAGACCGGGGCGTGCGGTCAGGCGGCGATCTGTAGGCGCTCGGCCAGGCCGCGCAGTGCCGTGCCGCCGGCCCGGCGGGTGGAGCGGTCCAGCAGGGCGCGGGCGGTCTCGCGGGCCAGGGCCGAGGTGTGTATGTGTTGGGGCGCCACCCGCTCAGCGGTGAGCAGGAAGCGGATCGCCTCGCGATCCCGGCCACGCAGCCGGGCCAGGGCCCGCGCGGTGTCGGCGTAGTAGAACACCTGCCGGAAACCGGCCGGGATGGCTGACGGCTGCGCGGTGCGGGCGATCTGCGCGGCCCGGCCCGGATCGCCACCATCCGCCTCGATGCCGATCTGCCAGATGGCGACGTTGGTCGGGCCGAAGTACAGGCCCATCGTGGTGGTCTCGCCGGTGCGGTCGGCCAGCTCGGCGGCCTCGGCCGACCAGGCCCGGCTGTCGTCGAGGCGGCCGCGGCCGCGGCTGGCCATCGCGCAGGTCAGTAGCAGCGAGCCGAGCACCTCGGAGACGCCCGCCTGGCCGGTGTGCCCGCGCAGGTCGTCCACCGCGCGCTCGGCCAGGGTGAGGCCACGCTGGTAGGAGCCGCAGGCGGCGGCCGCGCCGGCACGCGCGTAGGCGGCGTACCCCTGAAGCGCCAGGTCGTCGGCGGCCTCGGCCGCGTCCCGGCAGCGCTCGGCACCCAGCCACGCGTCAGCCGGGCGGCCGAGGTTGCGCAGCACCGACGAGGCGATGAACGTGACGTCGCAGAGCGACCGCAGCGCGGCTTCGCGGTCCGGGCCGGCGGTCTCCGCGTGCAGGTCGCGCAGCAGGCCCGGCATGAGACGGGCGGCGCCGGCGTAGTCACACGCCTGCCGCAGCGTGTCGACCAGAGCGACCGTACGAGCCAGCTCGGCGACCGGGGCCGAGGGCCGGGTGCCCGGCTCGGACAGGTCGATGTCGACCAGGGCCTGGCGGATGGCGTGCACGTCGGCGTGCGCGGCCACCACGTCCCGATCAGCCGCCGGCACCGGCACACCGGTCAGCTCGGCCGGCGCGCAGTCCAGCGCCGCCGCGATGTCGGCCAGCGTAAACCGGTTGTCGGCGGCCTGCCTGCCCCGCTCGATCCGGCTCCAGGTGGCGTGCGAGATGCCGGCGCGGCTGGCGGCGTACCGGATGCTCCAGCCGCGAAGCAGGCGGCGGGCCCGGATGCGCTCCCCGATGCCGGGGTCGCCGCTCGGTCGTGGCGTCATGCCCGGACGGTATCCCGCTCGCCCGCAGGTCGCGGTACATCCCCGTACCACCGGCTACGGCAGGTCGACCGATCGCGGTTACGGTGTGGCGCAGCGGCGCACCTCGTATTGGTCGATCGCCGCGCCGAGCTGGGCGAACTTCTGTGTGTACTCGACCGGGACGACGCCGGTGGGTGTAGCCGGGCGTCCGGGGTCCTGGTATCGGTCACCGAGGTTGGAGAACACGGTGATGACGTACCTCCGGTGCGGTTTACCGGGCAGCGACTTCACGATGCCGGCGTCCGCGCCGGCGTTGCTGGTCCAGCCGGGCTTGTGCGCGAAGCTCACCTGCGCGGCCTGGTTGCAGGGCCGCACATCCTGCCCGAACCAGTTGCCTTCCACGGTCACGGTGCCGTCCGGGGCGATCCAGCGGCCGGCCGTGACCTGCGGGATGCCGGGCGCCGGATATCCGCGACCGCAGTAGTTCGTCGTCGACAGCATCCAGTTCCAGCCCTGCTGCCCGAGCGCGGTGGCGAACAGCTGGCGAGACGAGGCGCTGAGCGCCGACGACGCGGTCACCGGCACGCCGGCAGGACTGGTCCACAGCTTCCCGCGACCGCCGTTGATGAGTGCCAGCAGCTTGGCAGTGTCCAGCGAGCTCATCGTGATGGCGTTGGACCAGTTGCCGCCGTTGGACGGCCGGGTGCCGACCAGCTGCAACGTCTCGAGGCCGAGGTCCTGGAACGCCTGGTTGAGCCCGTCCATCGCGTTGAAGTCCCACAGCAGCTTGATCAGCGCGCAGGTAGCGGCGTTGGAAGACGCGGTCAGCGAGGCGTCGACGTACGCGCGGATGGTGTTGCTGCTGGCTGGCCCGCACAGAGGGCTGATGGTCTCCGGCTGGTAGCTGTACGTGTCGTCCAATCCGACTACGCCCTGGTCGACCAGGCGGAGAATCCCGAAGTTCACCATCAGCTTGAGCACCGACGCCGGATACGGCGACATGAAGTCGAGCGGCGCGGACTCCCTGCCCGGCACCACGTCGATCGTGCCCTGCCCCTGGTTGGCGTACCAGCCGTCGGTGTCCCACTGGCGGTAGCGCACGGCCGTGGTGTGGTGATTGGCGTCGACCGGCACGACGACACCATGCGGATACTGCGGGCTCATCAGGACGGTCCCCGACGACACGATGCGCCCGGCGTCATCCAGCTCGAGCACCGACGCGTCGATCTGCGGCTGTTGGGAGATCGGCTGCGGGGCGGCAGCCGTGGCGGCATACTGCCGCGCACGCTGCTCAGGTGTGGTCGCGTCCGTGTCGACGCCGGCATTCAGCGCCTTGAACCGCGCGGTCGCGGGCGGCGCCAGATCAATAACCTCCTGGAACCCCAACCCGTCCAAGGTCTGCCGCAGAAACTCGGCGACGGAGACGTCATCGCGCGATCCACTCGCCGCCGGCGTGGTCGTGATGGCCAGCGCCGGAGCACCAGCCGAGGCTGCCACTATGCCGAGGGCCACGACCGCCATCACCAGGCCGACTTTGCGTATGTGCATTGTCAATCCTCCCCGTTGGATCAACGTCGTCGCTCGCACCGTACGTCGCCGTCGATGGGTCGGACACTGCAATGTGGACTTTTCCTCAGTCTTCCTTTCGAAGCAACCTTTTGGTTTCGCGAGACACGGGGTCGGCACGGCGGAGGGTTGCCGGGTAGGAGGTGACCGGACCACTCGCGCGCGTCACGTGGCTTTGCGAACGTCCGCAAGCAGCCTGGCGATCCGCCCTTCGGTCACCCAGGCGTCGCCGGTGCGGTCGGCGGCACCCAGCCAGTCACCGATGTCCCACATCGCCCGGCAGGCGGCCAGTGCGGGGAAGCCGTCCACCTCGGCCGGGCTCAGCGGACGGACCTGCTGGTAGCCGGCGAGGGCCGCGGCCCAGCGTTCGCGCTCCTCGTCCGGCGAGTCGGGCCCGCGATAGAGGCTGACGAGGTCGTACGCGCGTAACCCGAACCCGCAGTGGTCGAAGTCGAACGTGACGAACCGCCCGTCGTCGCTGATGTTGGTGTTGCCCCGGTGCAGGTCAGCATGGATGATCCCGTACGCGCCGGTGATCGCTCGGAGCCGGTGAATCTCGTCGGTCAGCCGCTCGCCGAGCTTGCCGAGTTCGGCGAGGTCCGCCGCGGCCTGGCCCGACTCGGCATAGGGCGCCAGGCTGGCCAGCGGCCGTTCGACAAGGATGCGTTCGTCGAGGTGGTAGCGGTCGTGGCTGGTTTGGAAGGCGTCCATCTCCAGATGCATCCGGGCGATACCGGAGCCGAACTCGCGCCATTGCTCGGCGGTCAGCGTGCCTTCGTAAGAGGGCGTGCCGGGTGCGTAGGTGAACAGGGCGAAGCAGCGTTCGCCTTCGGGCGCCGCCAGCCGGCCGAGCCGGTCGCCGGCGATCCGCTGGTACGGGCGGATGACGCCCAGCCCGGCCGCGGCCAGGTGCTCGAGCAGGTCGAGCTCGAAGCGGAGATCGGATTCCGAACGGATCCAGTATTTGTCGCGGTTGTAGACCCGCAGCACGCGGCGATCGCCCTCGACGTCGGTGACGAGGTAGGTGTCGTTGAAGCCGCGGTTCAGCAAGCTCACCTTGACGGGCGCGGCGATGGCGTACTCCCGTGCCACGAGCTGGGCAAGGTCGTCGGCGTGGAGGAGCGAATGAGTCACGCGCATACCGAGCGAGCCTAGGCGCGGACCGCGTGGCCCGCCAAAGGGACGGCGCGACGATCCTGCTGTGTCGACCGCCGCTGCGAGGTCGGCGGCGATCTCGAAGGTCGGTGCCGCCCTTGCGGTCTCGTCTGCGTTCAGCGCGATCTGCTTGGCACGGGCCAGCATTTCCGTTGCGGTTTCCCGGTCATGGAGCGCCATCGCCAGTTCTGCGCGGTACACCAGAACCTCTACGTGTGTGACAGGGTCATCGTCGTCCCGCGGGCGGGCCAACGCGCTGTCGAGGATGCGGACCGCTTGGCCGACGTCGCCCTTGGAGTCGGCTAGCACGACGGCGTTCGCCAGCGCTTTGCCGAGTCGTCCGGTGGGTGCGGGTGCTGGTGTGGGGATCGTGGCGGCGTTCTGGAAGACGCGGATCCAGTTGCCGCCCGGGTCGATGATGCTGAACCCGCCCAGCCCGTCGGCGTTCTTTCGAGCTCTGGGCCGGGTCATCCGCGGCATTCCGGACACGAGGACTTTGCCGTATGCGGCCCGCATGCCGGCGGCGAAAGCCCGGTGCAGTTCGGCGATGTCCGAGGTGAGCACGATGCAGGAGCCGTAGGACTGCTCTGGGTCGAACCCGGCGATCTCGAAGAACTGCAGGTGCAGGTCTTCACGTTGCAGTCCCACGCAGGGATAGGGTTTGCGCTGCTTGTACGTGGTGTGGAAGCCGAGAACCCCGTAGAAGGTGATGATGTCGTCAATCGACGGGCAGGGCAGCAGGGGAACGGTTACCTCGTTGGTCATGGCTCTTTCCTAGGCGTCGCGGACGGTCCGTCGCCCATGGAAATAGCCGATCATCCCCTGGTCCCATCCGATCAGCCGATGCGACCTCACCCGCCGCGCGCCAGCCATCCGCGCTCGACCCGTTGACCCAGGCGGGACGGATGCGGGAAGTTGTCTCGATGCCTGCCGCGTACGCCCAGAGTGACCAGTTCCGTGATGCCCGCATCCACCTATGCGACCTTGCCGGCCTTGAGATTCGCGATTGCGAGGTCAGCGGCCTGAAGATCGTGGACTGCTACGGGGGCGACGTCTACCTCGGTGGCGCCTTCGAGCGTGTCGTTGTCAACGACGTCGACGTGACCGCCTACGTCGAGGCCGAGCTCGACCGGCAGCATCCCACGCGGGTGCTGGCGCGTGACGCCGCGTCCTCCGCCGACTACCGGGCTGCTTGGGATGCCATCGAGACGCAATGGGAGGCGACGCTCGACCGCGCCAGGCTCCTGCCCGAGGCCAAGCTGCACGAGCAGGTCAACGGCGAGTGGTCGTTCGTCGAGACCCAACGGCACCTGCTGATGGGCGGCGATGCCTGGCTTGGCAATGCCGTGCTCGAGGAGGATGCGCCGTATCACCCATTGGGCCTTCCTTACGGCGGGATGCCGCCCGACGCGGTGGCGAAGCTCGGGCTCACTCTCGAAGCCACCCCGACGCTCGACGAGGTACTCGCGCCGCGGCTCGCTCGCATGGCCACGATGCGGCGGGTCGTCGACGGGCTCACCGAGGCCGAGCTCGATCGGGTGTGTGGTCGTAAGCCGGCGGACCCGTATCCAGACCAGGAGTACGTCGTGCGCCGCTGCCTCAAGGTGGTGCTCAAGGAAGAGGCCGAGCATCACCGTTACGCGGTACGCGACCTCGCCGTGCTCGAGGCCGCTGCCTGAACCCTGCCATCGACCCGTACCGATGGTATTTGTGTCTCGGGTCGTGCAACAGTTCGTGCCCGTCGAGCGTGTTGGACCGACGGGAGGTGGGAGTGGTCGAGGACTTCGGATCGTTCGTCCGTGACCGTACGCCCGCGCTGCTGCGCTATGGCTTCGTCCTGTCGGGCAATCGCCATGATGCCGCTGATCTGGCGCAGGAGGCGCTGGTCCGGTTGGGCGAACGGTGGTCGAAGGTCAGCGCGCGGGGCGATCCGGAGGGCTACGTCCGCACGACGATGGCGCGGTTGCACATCAGTTGGTGGCGGCGGCGCCGGCGGGAGCATCCGGTGCGGGTCCTGCCGGAGCGGAGCTACGTCGACGCGGGCATCGCCGAGGCCGAGGGCGATCTCGGTCTGTGGCGCGCGGTGATCGCCCTGCCACCCCGGCAGCGGGCGGTGCTCATGTTGCGCTACCACGAGCAGCTCAGCGACGAGGAGATCGCCCGGCTGCTGGGGGTCTCCCGGGGGACGGTGCGCAGCCAGGCCGCTCGTGGCCTGGACAAGCTGCGCGGCGTCGCCGAGTCGCAGGTTGAGGTACGGGCCAATGGGAGGTAGCCGCGCGTGCGCATGAACCTGGAGGACGATCTGACCCGTACGTTCCGGGCTGCCGGCCTGGCCGCTCCGGACTCCGAGTCGGGTTTTTCGGCGGCGCTGGCCGCCCGCCGGCGCCGACGTGCCCGAAACAGGATGGCCGGAATGACCGCCGCGGTCGCGGCGGTGGTCGCGGTCATGGCCGGGGTGGCCGCCTTCGGCCTGCCCGGCACCCAGCGGCCGGACGTGGCGCAGCGACTCGACGTGGCGCCGCTGCCGACCGGGTCATTGCCCACCGTCGACCTGTCCGTGGCCAAGCCGTACCGCGACCTGTGGCCGGACGCGCTCGTAGAGCTGCCTCTCCGGTTGCCGGACGGGCGGCGGTACTCGGTCGAGGCGGCATTGGGCGGCGACGCGTACCTCGTGGTGCCGCGGGACGACCGGGCTCTTCCTATCGGGCCGGTGGTGCTCAACACCCGGACCGGTGTGGCGCGGGAGCTGAGACCGGCTCCGGCGTCTGGCTATACCGAGCAGGCCCGCGTATACCTGACCGAGCATCACATCGCGTGGGTCGTGACAGACCGGTTAACGGGCGGTGCCACGTACCACGAGGTGTGGAGCGCGCCCAGGGACGGCGGTGCGGCCGTGCGCCGGGCGAGGTTCGGCCCGGACGACATGCTGGTGTCGGTCGCCGAGGTGGGCGGGGTCTTCTACGCCAGTGCCGAGTCCTCCGCGGGGGGCGGGGCGATCTACCGGATCCCTGACGGCGGCGCACCGCAGAAGGTGGCCGGCAGTGAGGGGTACGCCCTGCGGTTCGGGCCGTGGGCCGCGCGCCGCCCGGTGGGGCCGAGGGACGTGAAGCCGTGGGATCGGTCGGGGGAGCCGGTGGAAATTCCCCAGTTCTGGAACGTGGCCACCGGCGAGCGACTCACACCGCGCACCCTGGAGGGGGTCACCCTGATCGAGTGCACTCCGCGCGTTTGTGTCGGGCAGGCCGGGGAGAGCCTGGTGAGCTACGCCCCCGACGGCAGCCGACCGCTGCGGACCACCGGCGTCGCGGTGGGCCCAGCCGACATGATCAATTTGTACTTCGACAGCACCGGCCGATTCATCCAGCTCCGGCATCAGTCCGGCATTTACCTGTGGGACCGGAAGACCAACACCGTCGGTACGCAGCAGGACGGGTCTTCTGGTGACGGCGATGTGATCGACATGGGTCAGCGCGGCGGCAAGCAGCACCTGCTCGTTCTTACTCGCATCCGCTGAGCCCGCACGCAGAAACGTGAGTATCGGGTAGATCTCGCGAGTTCTGATTAATTCAACCGTCGAATCGTCATGCCGCCAGCACCAAACAGCAATGCGACTCAGGCGAGGAATGTGTGTCATATCTATCTGTTCCTTTGGCGATGATGCGCACCGAGTTGTCATTTGACCGCGATAGCGCGCGCCACAGAGTAGCGGGGCTGGACGCGATCCGCGGCCTTGCCGCCCTGTACGTGGTGGTGAGCCATTGTAGGTTGCTGACATTTCCTGGGTACCCGGCCAACACCGGGCCGGGATGGCAGAGCTGGCTGCTGCACGGCCGCCTCGCGGTGGTCGTTTTCATCACACTGTCGGGGTTTTCCTTGGCCATAGCACCGGCCCGCGACGGATGGCGACTGCGCGGTACGCTGCGGTTCGCTCGGCGCCGCGCCTGGCGAATCCTGCCCCCGTACTGGGCGGCCCTGGTGGCCAGCCTCGCGATCGCCGCGACCGTGAGGCCCTTGCCGCTCTCTGACCCGCCGACCATCCGCGCGGTCGTCGTCTACGGCCTGCTGATGCAGGACATCGTCGTCGCGCCGGTGCCCAACGGCGCCTTCTGGTCGATCGCGGTGGAGGCGGGACTGTACTTCGCATTCCCACTTCTATTGCTGATGCGCCGCCGAACGGGAGCGGCGGTTACGCTTGCCGCCATCACCGTCCCGGTCATCGCGGCCGGCCTGCTAAACCCTGGCATATCCGCAGCGGACAAAGCGACGGGATTCACTCTGGAACTCGCACCGCTGTTTACGCTCGGCCTGATCGCCGCCGGGATCTTCACCGCCAACGACCGGGTCCGTCGTTGGCCGTGGCATTGGTTCGCCGCGCTCGCCGCCACACCGGTGATCCTGCTGATAGGCGTCAAAGGCTCTGTCTGGACGGTAACGCACTACTACTGGATCGACCTCGCGATCGGCCCCGCGATAGCCATGCTGCTGGTCGCCGTAGCCACCGCCCAGCGATCGTCCGTGCTGATGCGGCTCCTGGACAACCGTCCCATGCGCAGCCTCGGCAAGGTCTCCTTCAGCCTCTACCTGGTCCACGTTCCCATCGTCGCGATAATCAGCCGGCGGCTGGTGGCGCCGCATGTCACACCCGGCATGCCG
>Ga0214467_1000328_pt1 | contig 10752 bp, 14 predicted proteins | sample RVTome_8_FD_187339 | JGI IMG/M metagenome (GOLD analysis project Ga0214467, IMG submission 187339) | Soil microbial communities from uranium-contaminated site in the Upper Colorado River Basin, Wyoming, United States - RVT160D0 HiSeq ...
GCGATCATCGGTGGGGTCACCGGCTCGATCAGTCAGCCGGAAACTGTCCTGCTCGGCCGCTTCGATGCTGCCGGCCGGTTACGGCACGTGGGCCGCAGCAACCCGCTGTCCCAGCGCCAGCAGGGCGAGCTCGGCCTCGTGTTGTCCAGGTCGCCGCGACGCCGCCGTGGCGGCATCGACTACCCGTGGCCGCAACCGTTGCCGGCCGGCTGGTCCGGCCACTTTCAGAAGCCCGAGCCGCTGACGTACGTCCAGGTGGAGCCGACCACCGTGGCCGAGGTCGACCGACACCGCGCTCGACCGACACCGCTGGCGCCACCCCGTCCGCCAACGCTACGACTCGACCTGTCGGTCTACGACGTGCCGCTTCTGGTTGACGAATAGACCCTCGCGTAATCGCCCAGACGGGCACGTTGGCACAGGTCACCGGCATTTCGTCGGTTGCCCTCGTTGCATCGGGAGCCGTATCGTCGCTATCGAACGTATGTACGCACGGCTGTGCTCCTCGTCCGCAGCGCGCACGGTCAGGCGAAGGGGAACCACGGTGTCGTTGCCCGCCCACTCGGTACCGGGCCCACCTGCCGGTGGCTCCGCTGAGGGGCAGCTGCCGCGGCTGCTGGACGAGGTGAATCGGGCTGGTGGGCGTCGGGACCGCACGAGGCACCTGGCTCGGCTCGTCGAACCTGCCGACAGCGTTGGAGGCAGATCGGCCAGCGCGGCCAACGGGCTGCCGGTGGTGCCGGAACTCGCGGCGCTGCTGCCGTCCGGCGTGCTGCGCCGGGGCGGGGTGTACCAGGTGGCGGGCTCGGGGTCGCTGCTGTGGACGCTGATCGCAGGGGCGATGACGGGCGGTGCCTGGTGTGCGGTGGTCGGGCTTCCGACGATCGCCCATGCCTCGGCGGTGGCGCCAGAGTTTTCGGTCGACCTGTCCCGGCTCGCGTTCGTCAACGCGCCGGGACCGCAGTGGCCGGCGGTAGTGGCCGCGCTGTTTGACGGGATCGATCTGGTCATCGTGGCGCCCCCGCCCGAGATCAGCGCGGGGACGGTGCGGCAACTGCGGGCCAAGGCCCGCACGCACGGGGCGGTCCTGGTCTGCACCACGCGGTGGCCGGACGAACCGGTGTCCTGGCCCGACGTCGACCTGACCTTGACCGTGACTGGCCAACACACCTTCGGTCTGGGCCAAGGCCGCGGCCGGATCCGTCGCCGCGCCATTACCGTACGGGCGCAGGGACGCGGCGCCGCAACCCGTCCACAGCAGACCACGCTTGAGATGCCTCCCGACTCACTCCAGTCCGGCCACGCTGAGCCCGACGGCGTCCGGCTGGACCTGGCGCCCGCCCGGCGGCCTGAGTCGTCAACCGGTTTGGACGTCGGGCCTGCTGGCAGCAGCACGGCCGAGCCCACCTCGCCGTGGGATCTGCAGGCCGGCCGCCTGGTGGGCCTCGACGCGGACCGGCTGGCTGGTTGAGGCGTCGACCCGCTGGCCTGGTCCAGTCTTCGGGTCTGGCTGTCGTTATCGATCGTTAGGGGAAGGAGCGGGTTGTGGCGGGCATGATCGGCGAACCGGAGCGGGGGCGTGTGGTGGGCGCGGGTACGGCGGTGGTGTTGGAGTGGGTGTATCGGCCGGAGCTGACCGGGCCGGATGCGTCCCCATACGCCGCGCACGCGGGCAAGACCGTGCGGTCGGTAGGCCGGACACCGGCGGCAGACGGGCGGGTCGACGTAGTCCTCGCGGACGGCGAAACCGTCCGGGCCTTTCGCCGAGAACTGCAACCCGGCTGACGGGCAGGTCGGACGGACCCAGCCAGCTCCCCGCGCGGCAACCAGCTGTGTGTCCGAACGCAAGCCAGCGTCAGGGTCGATGTCCTGGCCAAGACTGCCGTCGAAGCCGGAGGGCTCCCAGTAGGAGCCGCAACAGCGGCACGCCCGATCGTCGTCTGCGGAACGCGTGGTACTCCGACGATCAAGGAACCATGCCGCCAGATCCGCCGCGTTCAACCGGTCGTCAAGGGTCGCATGGATGGGGCCGCTTGGCGGTTTGGCCACGATGGACACATGGGCGCGATCGAGGTCTGGCTGAACGGTGGGCCGGCAGACGGCCGTGTACTGCTGGTCGAGACGGACGCTATCGACGGACTGCCGGCCACCGTGGTCCTTCCCCAGACCGGTGTCTTCGTCAACGCCGACGACGAGCCTTCCCCACGAATCGACCACGTTTACGTGTATACCGGCGAGATCGACGGCCGGCACGCGTACCGGTACGGTCTCCGGCGCGAGAACCTCTAACGGGTCCGTGGACGGACAGCCAATCGTCGTCAAGCTGCACCGTCCGCAGGCAAAGCATCCCGTATTGATCGAGCAGGCGAAGGTAGGCGTAGGGATTTCGGTCGGCTCGCCTCCACAGCCGGCGGATGAGGCTGCGTCGCTCCTGACCGCCCGCCGCGGTCGGCTCGGTCGCGGCAGCGAGGGCGTCCTGGATGGACAGGATGTCGGCCAGAAACGGCATGGCGGCGTCGACGCCGGCCTCGACGGCAGCGAGCGGCAGGCACGTCGTGTCGCGTCGCATCGTCGCTGTGATCGCGAGGGTGGCGCTTGTTACTGCGGTCTGCCGAAGGTCGTCCACGAGGGCAATGTGTTTGGGCATGGGCTTGACGCTGTCGGAGGTACGTCCTTGGCCCCAGCCCCCCAAGCCGCTGGTGTTAAAGAACTCCTCCTGGCCCCGGGCGGACGATGACCGGGGCACCGTCCACTCTGCGGGTGCCAATCACCGCGAGGACGTCAGGTAGCGATCAAGACGCCGGCGGGCAGTGCGGCGTAGCCGCCCGCGCGCCCCTCCCGACAACGCCCGCCTGCAGGGCGGCGGTGCCGACGGGCGTTCGGATCCGGCTGACAGCGCGTCCTGCGGATCCCGGCGTTTGCTGGTGGACCAGTTCGGCGAGTTCGACTGGTTCATCCATGGATGCTCCCCTGGCTACGAGTCGGCCCGTTCCTTCAGCGCTGCGCGGGCTACTCGAGCCCGGGAACGTCGTCGGAGATCAGCCGCGACTCGCTGCTGACGTCTGCGAACAGGGTTGCCGTCAGTGGGCCGATGCCAGCGTTCGGCGACGTCCCGATGCCCCTGTAGCTGAAAGAGATTCTTAGACTACGATACGTGAACATGCGCCAACGCCTTGATCGGCATTGATGCAAGCGGGAGGAGCATCTCGTGGCGATTAGACCGTCGCTCGCCGGACGTCTGCGAAATACCTCGCTGCCTAGGAGTCACGCTCTGTTGCCTCTCTTTGAGGCAGTCGTAAACGCTATCCAGGCCGTCGAGGAAAACCACCGTGATGGCTTGGAGTCGGCGCACGTCACCGTCGAAATCGTTCGCCTACCGCAAGGAACCTTGGACGTCGGCCTAGATCAGGATGCAGCGCCAGCAGAGCCGATCGTTGAATTCGTGGTTCGAGACAACGGTGAAGGTTTCCACGACGACAACATGAACTCGTTCGAAACCCTTGATAGCCAGTACAAGTCAGACGTTGGTGGTCGAGGTGTTGGCCGTCTGCTGTGGCTCAAGGCATTTCAGCGTGTTGAGGTCGAGAGTCACTACCGCGACTCCGCAGGTACGCTAAAACGACGCGCATTCCGGTTCTCGGAGAACGACGGTATATCGCGTTTCGTAACCGAGGATGATGAAGACACCGAAGTCGGCACATCCATACGGCTAGTCGGTTTCCGTGAGTTTTACCGGAAAGCGGCGGCCAAGACTGCTAGTACGATCGCGAGAAGCATTCTTGAACATTGTCTTTGGTACTTTGTTCGTGAAGGGGGGGCTCCGAGGATGGCGGTCGTTGACGGACCGGAAACCATCGACTTGCGCGATGTGCTTGCGGACTACACGCTCTCCCCCGTCGAGCGAGAAACGATCCTTGTGAAAGCCCGGACCTTCGACCTAATTCACCTGCGCTTGAAGACGACCGCCAAGAATGCTCCCTATCTGAGTTGGTGTGCAGCTCGTCGAGTCGTCGTTGAAGAGAATCTCTCCGGCAAGGTTCCGGGCTTGCATGGCAAATTGAGGGATGCTCAATCCGAATTCATGTACGCATGCTTCCTCACATCACAGTATCTAAGTGACAACGTGCGTGCCGAAAGAACAGACTTCGACATTCCGGAAACTGTCGAGGATCTACTTGACGATAGCGTGCCGTCGAAGTCGGACATTCGAACCGCAACTTTGGCAGCCATAGAGCAGCATCTCATTGGGAGTTTGGAAGGAGCGCGGCGAGAGGGTAGGCAACGGGTCGAGAACTTCGTGGCTACCAAGGCGCCGAGGTACCGCCCCATTCTCAAGCGCATTGACGAAACGAAGCTTAGCGTCGATCCCAAGATAAGCGACAGAGATCTAGAACTTCATCTCCATAGGGCGCTGGCTGAGATTGAACGCGAAGTTCTGGTCGAGGGCCCACAGGTGCTCGCGCTGGCAGCACCGGGCGATTCAGAGTACGATCGACGGCTTCAGGAGTACCTAGACAAGGTCGACGACATCAAGAGATCCGATCTTGCTAGCTATGTCTCGAAGAGGCGTGTAATTCTCGACCTGCTTGCGCGCGCTATCGAAGTGAATGAGGAGGGCAAGTATGTCAACGAGGATGTGATTCATAAGTTGGTGGTGCCCATGCGCGTCACATCCGATGATGTTAGCCCGAGTGCGTCTAACCTGTGGCTCATTGATGAAGGACTTGCCTTTCATGACTTCCTTGCATCGGACAAGACGATTAAATCAATGCCAATCACTGATTCAGTGTCGCCACGGGAACCCGATATTCTAGCGTTGAGGGTGTTTGACACCCCCATTCTCGTTTCGGAGGGGGCAACGCTGCCACTCGCCTCGATAGTTGTGGTCGAGTTCAAGCGGCCGATGCGGGACGACGCCAACAGCGACGATAAGGATCCGATTTCTCAAACCCTGGGCTACCTTAATCGCGTTCGCGAGGGACGCGTAACCACCGCCTCTGGGCGTCTGATCTCGAACGCGGATCGCGTGCCTGGCTTTTGTTATGTCGTTGCTGACATGACTTCCACAATGAAAAGACGTTGTATGGACAAGGGCTACAGGCGCACCCAGGATGGGTTGGGCTATTTCGGGTTCAATGAGCCTTACAATGCGTATGTAGAGGTTCTGTCATATGAACGCCTACTGCACGAAGCAAGCCGCAGAAATCGGGCATTCTTTGATCAGCTTGGTCTTCCGATACTCTAGCTTGTGGCTGCCGGGAACGGACGGCGAACCGATCGCGGCATAAGAGCAAAGCAGAGGACGCGCCCGGCTCGGCGCGTTGTCCCGTGACGGCCGCTGCATGGCAGCGAGTCCGTAGTCATTGCGCTGCCACGCTGAACCTATCCCTCCTGTGTCTGGCTGGCGCCCGTCCCTCAATCGGCCCGTTCGATCGGTGAAGCCCCTCGCTCCACCTGTTCCCGGAACGTCGGGGCGGCGTCGACCGCGACCTGGGCGATCCGCATCCGATCCGCGGCGCGATGGCCAACGAGTAGGGGAGCGATGGCCAGGTCAGCGGTGGCCACTGCGGCGGCCTGGATGTCGTTGTGAGGCTCGTGTGCTCAGCGTCCTCGTTGGTGCCTGCTGGTGCGAGACGCCCAACCTGCCTGTTCCCAATGGCTGATTTGGCCGGGTGGTCGGCGGGTTCCGCCTGGCGTCTGGTCGGCTGGGTCGTAGGGTCGGCGGGTGATCGAGGTCAAGCAGGGGCCGGATTTGGCCTATATCGCGAGTCTTGTTCGAGTTCGCGCGGCGGCGGGTGTGCTGTTCTTCGACGAGGACGGCCGCGTGTTGCTGGTGCACCCGACGTACAAGGACGAGTGGGAGATCCCCGGTGGTTCGCTGGAGCCGGACGAGTCGCCGCTGGCGGCGTGCGAACGGGAGATCAAGGAGGAGCTGGGCTTCTCCCCGCGTGTTGGCGGGTTGCTCTGCGTGGACTGGGTGCCGCCGGCGCCGCCCTGGGACGGCGGGCTGATGTTCCTGTTCGACGGAGGCACGCTTACCGCCGAGCAGATCGCTGGTATTCGGCTGCGCCCGCAGGAGCTTGACCGCTTCGAGTTCGTCGGCCCGGACGCGGTGGACGACATTCTGGTGCCCCGGTTGGCTCGCCGGGTGGCGGCGTGTCTGCGGGCGCGGGCCACCGGAGGCAGCGTCTATCTGGAGGACGGCAACGCTCGTATCTAGGCGGCTGGGCGACGGCTGAGGTCGCCGAGCCGTCGAGGGCGGGGCACGGTCGGCGCGACCGTTTGACCGGACGCGGCTGAGGTAAGGACGGCTTCGGCGACGGCTACGGTGTGTGCTGCTTCCCAGAGCCCGACGACCTCGGCGTCGCGGCCAAGGACGGCATCGCGGAACGCCTCGTGTTCACTCATCAGTGGTTCCTTCTTGGCGATGGCGTACCGGGTGATGTCGCCTTCGGTGACGCCGCGGAAGACCTCGGCGGCGGCCCATTCGGTGGTGGTGGAGCCGTTGGCGTAGTAGGTCAGGTCGGCGTGCAGGGTGTCGGCGACGAGGCAGCCGCGTTCGCCGGTGGCGATGGTGACGCGTTCCTTCATCGGGGAAAGCCAGTTGATGAGGTGGCTGGTGATGGTGCCGTCGGTCAGTTCTCCGACGGTCGCGACGAGGTCTTCGTGGTGTCGGCCGCTGCGCGACGTGGTGCGGGCGGTGATGGACGCGACGGGACGGCCGGTGACCCAGGTGACGAGGTCGATGTCGTGGGTGGCGAGGTCTTGCACCACGCCGACGTCGCAGATGCGGGGCGGGAACGGGCCTTGGCGGCGGGTGGCCATCTGGTAGACGGTGCCCACCTGTCCCCGGGCGAGGCGGGCACGCAGGGCCAGGAGGGCGGGGTTGTACCGCTCGGTGTGCCCAACCGCGCCGACGAGCCCCGCGGCGTCGAACGTCTCCGCGAGGGTGGCGGCTTCGGCGAGGCTCGGCGCGAGCGGTTTCTCGATCAGGGCGTGCACGCCGGCGGCGGCGAGGGCGTGTCCGACTGTGCTGTGGTCTGCGGTGGGTACGGCGACCACGCAGTAGTCCAATCGGTGTTCCAGGAGCTGGTCGACGGTATCCACGATGGGCAGGCCCTCGGCTGCGCGATGTGGGTCGCCGCGGGGGTCGGCGACGGCGACGAGGTCCACGTCGTCGAGGCGGCGCAGGATGCGGGCGTGGTGGCGGCCCATCATGCCGAGTCCGACCAACCCGGCCCGCAACTTGGCGGTCATGGGTTCACCGCAGCGACGATGCGGGCCAGGTCGGCCGGGGTGAGCGCGGGATGCACGGGTAGCGACAGGACTTGCGTGGTGGCTAGCTCGGTGTGGGGCAGGTCCAGCGCCTGTTGGTAGGCGGGGGTGCGATGGACCGGGGTGGGGTAGAAAACGGCGGTGGTGACGCCGTGGCGGGCAGCGCGGCGGGTCAGGGCGTCCCGGTCACCGATGACCCGCACGGTGTACTGGTGGTAGGCGTGCTCAGCTCCTACCGCGACGGCCGGGATCTGCACGCCGCGTAGGTGTGCGTCGAGGTAGGCCGCATTGGCGACGCGGGCCGCCACCCACTGCAGCACGCAGGGGAGTTGGACGCGGCCTACGGCGGCGGCCACATCGGTCATTCGTGCGTTGAGGCCGACGATCTCGTACCGGTAGCGCTGCTGCATGCCCTGGTTGCGCAGCAGCCGAAGCCGATCTGCGGTGCCGGGATCGGCGGTGACGATCATGCCGCCTTCGATGCTGTGCATGTTCTTGGTGGGGTAGAAGCTGAAGCAGGCCGCCTGCCCAAACGTCCCGACCGGTTGCCGGTGTAGCCGGGCACCCACGGCTTGCGCGGCGTCCTCGATGACAGCTAACCCGTGTCGCTGGGCCAGGACGGTGAGCTGGTCCATCGCGGCCGGGTGCCCGAATAGGTGGACGGGCAACAGCGCGGCGGTGCGTTCGGTGATGGCGGCGGCAACCGAGGGCGGGTGCAGGCAGAAGGTGTCCGGGTCGATGTCGGCGAAGACCGGTACGGCCCCGGTGAGCGCGACCGCGTGCACGGTGGCGCCGAAGGTGAACGAGGGCACGATCACCTCGTCGCCGCGTCCGATGCCTAGAGCCAGTAGCGACAGGTGAAGGGCGGCGGTGCCGGAGCTGACTGCCACGCAGTGCCGCCCGTCGACCAGGGCGGCGAACTCTTCCTCGAACGTGGCGACCTCGCTGCCTTGTGCGAGGTGGCCGCTGCGCAGCACCCGCACGGCTGCCTCAACCTCGGCGTCGCCGATGTGCGGGCGGGCGATGGGAACGATGGTCGGCATGGCGGTTATGCGTCCCTTCCCGAGAGGCATCGTCGTTCGGGCTGCGGACCGCTCCGTCGGGTCCGCAGCCCGGATCGAGCCTTCAGTCGGCTTCTTCGCGGCGGATGTCGGCGCCGAGGGCGGCGAATCTGGTCACCAGGTCGGCGTGCCCGCGCTCGATCATGGCGCCGTTGGTGACCACGGTCTCGCCGTCGGCGACCAGGCCGGCGAGCACGAGGGAGATCCCGGTGCGCAGGTCGTGGGCGGTGACCTCGGCGCCACGCAGCCGGGTAGGCCCGTGGACGACGGCCTTCTCTCCGTCCACGGAGATGTTCGCACCGAGTTTGTTGATCTCGGGCACGAGGGCGTAGCGGGCGTCGTGGATGCGTTCGCGGATGTAGCTAGTGCCGGGGGCTTGGGTGGCCAGGGCCATCAGCGACGGCTGCAGGTCGGTGGCGAAGCCGGGGTGGGTGTCGGTGACGATGTTGATCGGATGCAGTCCGGCGAGGCGGCCGACACCCGTGACCGCACCGGAGGCAGCCAGGTGCACGCCCATCTGTTCCAGCTTGTACTTCGCGACGCCGAGATGGTCCAGGACAGTGCCACCGACGAGCGTGACCTGACCGCCGGTGATGGCGGTCGCCATGCACAGCACACCGGCGTCGATCCGGTCCGGCATGATGGTGTGCTCCACCGCGTGGAGCTTGTCGACGCCGTCGATGGTGATGCGGCCAGTGCCGCCACCACTGACGCGGGCGCCCATCGCGGTCAGGAATCCGATCACGTCGAGGACTTCCGGTTCCAGGGCGGCGTTTTCGATGATGGTCCGCCCGGGGGTAAGGGCGGCGGCGATGATGAGGTTTTCGGTGCCGGTGTGTGACGGGGTGTCCAGGTACAGTTCGGCGCCGCGCAGGTCGCCGGCTTTGATGTGGATGGTGGTGCCGCGTTCGGTGATGTGTGCGCCGAGGCGGGCCAGGCCGCGGTAGTGGAAGTCCAGGCCGCGGGTGCCGAGGTTGCAGCCGCCGGCGCCTTCGTAGATGACCTCGCCGCAGCGGTGCAGGACCGAGGACAAAAACAGCACGCTGCCGCGGAAGGGTCGGGTCAACTCGGCCGGTAGCAGCGGGTTGCTGACATCGGCCGCGTCGATGATCAGCAGGTGGTTGGTGGGGTGGTACTCGACGGTGGCGCCGACGTGGCGGGCCAGCTCGACCGCGCGTTCCACGTCGGCGATGGCCGGGACGTTGCGCAACACGGTGCGGCCGTGGGAGGCCAGGAGCGCGGCGCCGATCATGGGCAGGGCGGCGTTCTTGGCTCCTTGCACGACGGCGGTTCCGCGTAGCGGGTTTCCACCACGGACGCGATAGCGCACCTCGGGCATGCGGTTGTCCTTCCAGGCTTGGGCGGTGTCCGCACTCGGCGGGACCGCTTATCAGGGGAATGATTGGGTGATACGTCCGCGAATCGGTTAGGTGGTTGCGGAGATGGTGGACAGGCCGTGCTCGCCGGTGAGGTAGCGCAGCTGGCAGGTGGGGCAGCTCAGGGTGTCGTCGAGGTGTTTGCCGCACCGGCACACCCAGCCGACCTGCCGGGCCGGGTTGCCGGCGACGAGGGCGTGGTCGGGAACGTCGCGGTTGACCGCCGAGCCGATCGCGATCAGTGCGTACCGTCCGACTGTGACGCCGGGGGCGATGACCGCGTTGGCGCCGACGGTGGCGCCCCTGCGGATGGTGACCGGCATACGCGTCCAGTCCTGCCACTGTTTCGGTGCACCCTGCGGGGTGGCGGCTCGGGGTGCCGGGTCCTCCAGCAGATAGACGCCTGGGGCGAGCATGACTTCGTCCTCCAGGCGGGCGCCGAAGACCCCGCACCCGTTTTGGATCTTCGCCCGGTCGCCGATGACGGTGGCGGAGGCCACGTACACGCCTTTGCCCAGCACGCAGTCCGCGCCGATGCTGACGCCTTCGCCGACTTGGACCTGGTGCCAGATCCGGGTGCGTGGACCGATCCGGGCGGTGGTGTGTACCTCGGCCGTGTCGTGGATGATCGCGTCCGGGTGCACACCGCTGGTCTCGACGGTGCCGTGTTTGGCGGCTGATTCGGTCATTGCCGGTTCTCCTCTGGCTGCAGGCGCTGCTGTAGGTCCGCTACGGTGCGGATGCCGGTCAGCGCGTCATCGGACAAGGCGCGGCCGAGCCTCTCCTCGACCAGCACGGCTAGTAGGACGCGATCCAGCGAGTCCATGCCCAGGTCGCTGAGCCGCTCCTGCTCGCCGATGGAGTCCGCATCACGGCCGGTGATGGAGGCCAGGATGCGGCGAATCTCCTCCGGCACCGGGTTCATCGCAGCCTGCCGGCCGCGTCCATCAGCAGCGGCAGGCACTCGGCCATCGGGGTGCCGTTCCAGAGTCGGCGCACGACGGCCGCCCGGGTGGTGCTGCCCACCGACATCTCCAACA
>Ga0214467_1000330_pt1 | contig 10683 bp, 10 predicted proteins | sample RVTome_8_FD_187339 | JGI IMG/M metagenome (GOLD analysis project Ga0214467, IMG submission 187339) | Soil microbial communities from uranium-contaminated site in the Upper Colorado River Basin, Wyoming, United States - RVT160D0 HiSeq ...
CCTGGAAGCGAGCCAGGTTGGCGGTGGTGAACTGGGCGGCGTCCTCCGTGGCCTCGACGGTGAAGTTGTTCTGGGCGCCCAGCTGCTGGATCGCGGTGATGCCGGCCGGGATCGAGTCGTGCCGGAAGCCGGCCGTCTTACTGAAGATCAACACATTGAAGTCTGCCGCGGCCTGGGCCGGCACGGTGGTGAAGCCGACCGCCGCCAAGATGATGGCAAGGCAGAAGGCCAATCTTCGGAACATGATCGGCTGTCTCGCTTCCTGTCGAACAACTTCCGGACAGGCGTGCGCCGATCACGCCGGCCTTCGCCGAGGCATTGGAGTCTGGCGATGACCTGAGGCGAGACTAAGAGGTTTCGCGCATGTCGTCTAGATGTTAATTCCCAACGCACAAAACTTCGGTCCGCGCTTACCAAACTTTTTGTAAGGCACGCAGAAGTGCGAGCCATGGGAGAATCGCAGCAGACGTCATCGGGGGGACGGATGCCGCTGGAAAACGAGGACCGGCCGTCGGACTCGCCATACATCCACCGGGTCTGGCGCAGCCACGCCTCCGGGGTGGCCCGGATGACGTCGATCGCCACGTCCAACTGGGAGCTCGTCTTCTGGCGGCACGAGGGCACCCTCCACGCCGCCGTACGCGGTCCGGAGACCACGGTCTCCAGCGTCGACGTCGATGACGGGGCGGAGTCCTGGGGCATCACGTTCGCGCACGGCTCCTCGATGCCACACCTGCCGCCGGCCCGCCTCGTCGACTCCGCCCTGGAGAGCCCGCACGCGACCGCGACGACGTTCCTGCTGCGCGGCGACGAGTGGCTGATCCCCGGCTTCGACAGCGCGGAGCAGTTCGTCGCCCGGCTCGTGCGGGAGGGCGCCGTCGTGCGCGACCCGCTCGTCGACGAGGTCGTGGCCGGCGGGCTGCCCGAGGTCGGCACCAGGTCGGTGCAGCGCCGCGTCGCCGCGGCGACCGGCCTCACACAGGGCGGCATCCGGCAGATCGAGCGGGCCCGGCAGGCCGCGATCCTGCTCGCCGAGGGGCTCGCGCCGCTGGAGGTCGTCAACCGGCTCGGCTACTACGACCAGCCGCACCTCGCCCGGTCGCTCCAGCGCTTCATCGGCCGCACCGCCACCGAGCTGCGCCGCCCGGAGCGGGCCGAGCCCCTGTCGCTTCTGTACAAGATCGAGGACGCCGCCCGTCCCTAGCCTGATCTCGACGCGGCACCCGCCGCACCGACCTCAGGAAGGGCAAGTGACATGACCGAGAACGCCCGCGCGGCCGCCGTCTCCGCCGACGGCACCGTGATCGCATTCGACGCATGGGGCGAAGGCGAGCCGCTGATCATCATTGACGGCGCGACCGCGTACCCGGCCATCAACCCGCTCAACGCGGAGCTCGGGCAGCTGCTGAGCGGCGAGTTCCGGACCTACGCGTACGACCGTCGCGGGCGCGGCGACAGCACCGACACCGCGCCGTACGCGATCGAGCGCGAGATCGAGGACCTCGCCGCGCTCATCGAGGTCGCGGGCGCGCCGGCGACCGTGTTCGGCTGGTCCTCGGGCGCGGTCCTCGCGCTCGACGCCGCCGTGGCCGGCCTGCCGATCAAGCGCCTGGCCCTCTTCGAGCCACCCTTCGTCGTCGACGACAGCCGCCCGCCGCTGCCCGCGGACTACGTGGCGCGCCTCGACGCCGCCGTGGCCGCCGGCCGGCCCGGCGACGCCGCCGCGATCTTCATGACCGACGCGGCCGGCGCGCCCCCGGAGGCCGTCGACGGCATCCGGCAGAGCGACTTCTGGCCGGTCATGGAGGCGGTGGCGCCGACGATCGCCTACGACGGCCGGATCATGGGCACCACCATGTCGGGCAACCCGCTCCCCCGCGACCGCTGGGCCACCGTCACCGTGCCGGCGCTCGTGATGCACGGCACGGGGACCTTCCCGTCCATCATCTCGGGCGCGCGGGCGCTCGCCGACCTGCTGCCGACCGCGACGCTGCTGCCGGTCGAAGGCGAGCAGCACAGCGCCCCCGCCCCTGTCCTCGCCACCGCCCTCCGCGGCTTCGTCCGAGCCGTCTAGGCACCACTTTGAGGAGGTAAGCAGATATGGGACGGATCGTGGTAACCGAGTTCATCTCGCTCGACGGCGTCGTGCAGGCGCCCGGCGGGGAGGACTTTAAGTATCCGAACTGGAGCTTCGAGTTCGACCGCGGGGCGGAGGGTGAGCGGTTCAAAGTGGACGAGGCGCTCGGGGCCGACGCGCTGCTCCTCGGCCGCCGCACGTACGAGGGCTTCGCCGCGGCCTGGCCGGGATACGAGGGCGAGCTCGCCGACAAGTACAACGGGATGCCGAAGTACGTCGTCTCCCGCACGCTCGAAGAGCCGGAGTGGCACAACACCCGCGTGCTGACCGGCGACCTCGCCGAGGAGGTGACCCGGCTCAAGGACGAGGTGGAGGGCGAGATCTCGGTCGCCGGCAGCATCCAGCTCGTGCGGGGGCTGCTGGAGCACGACCTCGTCGACGAGATCCACCTCATGACGTTTCCGGTCATCCTCGGCACCGGGCGGCGCCTCTTCGGCGAGGCGCCGGACAAGTCGGCGTGGCGGCTGACCGAGGCGACCACCGTCGGCGCGGGCGTGCTCATCACGATCCTCCAGCGCGCCCGCTGAGGGTGGGTCGGCCCCCGTAGCCGGGGGCCGACCCACCACGATCTCGCCTACTGGCAGTGCCAGACGACGGCCTGGATCGTGTCCGTCGCGTCGTCCGACTGCCCGCCGATGGTGCGGCCGTCGTCGCTCAGGGTGTTCGCGATGGTGGAGAGGTCGCCCGGCTCGCCCAGGTCCGGCAAGGTGACCGTGGTCTCGCCGGCGATGAGGACCGCGCGGCCCTTCGGGCCGATGCCGAGGATCCAGCCCTGCGCGTTCGTCGCGTCCGGCATGTTCTGCACGCCGTCGACCAGCTGGGTCTCACCGGTGCGGACATTCCACCGGACCGTCGCCACGGCACCGCCCCTCGCGAGGTTGGCGTTCGGCCCGTCGCCCTTGGCGTCGAGGCCGTTGGAGGCCACTCCCGTCGCCCAGCCGTTGCGGATGTAGACGGCCCGGGTGATCGCGGCCGGCTTGCCGTCGAGGGTCGGCACCGGAAGCGCGCGGTGGGTGCCGTCGGCGAACCAGACGTACGCCCGATTGTTGCCGATCGTGCCGACCGTCGTGCCGTCCTCGTCGATGTCGGCGGCGGTGGCACCCGACGTGCCGGCGGGCACCGGCAGCCGGATCGGCTTCGCGGCCGCCGAGGGCCAGACCAGCGCGTGGCCGGCGTCGTCGTCACCCACGATCGCGCCGGCCTCGTTGACGGCGGAGGCGGATCCGCGCCGCACGCCCTGCAGCTTCACCACCTTGCCGCCGTCGTACGCGTACGGGACCGGGCCCATGTCCCCCTCGCCGCCGGCGAAGCTCCAGCCGACCGCGGTGCCCTTCGAGTTGACGTCGCGCAGCGCCTCCTCCAGGTCGCCGGGGAGCATCACCTTCCGGGGCGTGCCGTCGTGCCAGATGACCGCCTGGTAGCCGCCGGCGCGCGGGTAGGAGCGGCCGACGTGGTAGTGGCCGGTGGGGTCGCCGCCGGAGATGAGTGCCATCGGCGCGCCGTCCGGCGCGGGCAGCCGCTTGAGCGTGCACGAGGACGGCGGCGGCACCGCGGTCGGGCGCCAGTCCGCGGTGCCGGGGATCGTGTACTCCCCCTTCGGCCGGGCGGCGGCGGTGGTGGGCGGCCCGCCGGACGAACCGGCCGGCGGTGGCTCGTCGGTGACCAGCCCACCGGCGACCGACGCGCCGGCGACGGCGAGGGCGGTCACGGTCGCGGCGCCCGCGTACGCCACGCCCCGGCGGGCACGGCGGCGGCGCCCGTCGGCGATCGCGCGCCGGACATCCACGGTGGACGGTGTGCGCGGCTCGTCGTCGAGTGACCGCAGGAGATCTACTTCTGATGGCATCTATCGGCTCCTCAGGTCTTGGTGGAGAACCCCGCGAGCTCCCGCTCCCCGAGCAGGCGCCGCAGTGTCGCCAGCCCGCGGGCGGTCTGGCTCTTGACCGTGCCGGTAGAACAGCCGAGCATCTCAGCCACGTCGTCGACCGACCGGTCGTAGAAGAACCGCAACACCAGCACGGCCTGCTGGCGGCGCGGCACCTGGCGCAGCGCCGCCCGCACGACCTGGCGGTCTTCGATCCCGTCGTTCTGGTGCGGCGGTGGCTCAGGCGCGTCGCGGAACAGCCGGACCCGGGCCCACCCCAGCCGCCGCTCGTCCACGTACGTGCGCACTAGCATGGTCCGCACGTACGCGTCGAGGTTGTCGGCGGCGTGTGCCCGCCGCCACTTCACGTACAGCCTGGTGATGGTCTGTTGGACCAGGTCGTCGGCGCGGTGCTCATCGCCGGCCAGGAGAAACGCCAGCCGCCGCAGCGCGGGGATCCGCGCCGTGACGTACTCGACGTACTCCTCTTCCGAAGCGTCCCGCATCGCCCGCCCTTCCGTGTGCGGTCATCAACCCCTGAGACGGGACCGGCACACGATCCGGTTGTCAGCCCGGAGCAGCGAAAACGTCAGCGCTTCGCGGTGGCGAGCTCAAACGCCCGTTCCGGGACAAACCGGCCGGCGCCCGCGATGCAGCCGTCGGACTCGCCGGGCAGCTTGACCCACAGGAACGCCGCGATCCTGGGGTCGCCCGTGGCGGTGGTGGTCGGCGTGCCGACGGCCCGGCCCTTCGGGTCGCACCACTCGTCGCCCAACGGCCCGTTGCCGTTGCGGCTGGTGTCGACTACCGCGCGTAACCGAGCCACACCGAGCGCCGCGAGGACCTTCTTCGCGTACGCCACCTCGTCGCGGGTGGCCCGGTAGTTGGAGACGTTGGTGGAGATGCCGTCCCCGCTCCGCTTGATGCCGGCGGCGACCAGCCGGCGGGCCATCTCGGCGGGCGTGAGCCAGTTGGAGTGCCCGGCGTCGAGGTACACCTTGGCCCGCGCCGAGCCGGCCTTCAGCGTCCGGGTCGCGTACGCCATCGAGGCGTGCACCTCGGCCTGCTGGGCGGTGTTGAGGCAGTTGCTCATCAGCGGCAGCACGTCGGGCTCGAGGACGATGGTCGCGGGACGCCCGGAGAGGCCGGCGGCCACCTCGTCCACCCACTTCCGGTAGGCGTCGTGGCTCGGCATGCCGCCCGAGCTCGCGCCCCTGCAGTCGCGGTTGGGGATGTTGTAGACCACCAGGATCGGGGTACGCCCGGCGGCCGCGGCCGCGCCGACGAAGTCGTCCACTTCGGACCGTACCGTCGCGGTGTCGTCCTGGGTGAACCACCGGCCCTGCGGGACGCGCGCGATGCGGTCGCGGATGACGGCGGCTCGCGGGTCCGTGGCGTTCGCCGCCACCCAGTCGGCGGCCGCGGTGTCCGGATCGACGTAGAAGCCGGCCGCCGGGGCCGCCTTCGGCGCCACGCTCGGTGGCGGGCTGGTCGCCGGGCCGCCGGCGGCCGCCGGGCCGCTCGTCGGGACGGCCCAGGTGGCGGTCGCCGGCGATGTGGGGCCCGGCCCGTCCGAGGCGAGCAGCGCACCACCCGCCGCCAGGACGGCCACCGCCAGCGCCGCGGCGCCACCGACGACGATCCGCCGCCGCACGGCCCGGTCCATGCCCACCTCCCACGACTAAGACGACAACCGTCAATACGCGGCAGGTGGGCGGACGGATCAGTACCAGGTGATCGGGCCGAGGCCGTACCGCCGGTTGAACTTCGAGTCGGCGAAGGCGTCCGGCGCCACACCGTATGGCACCTCGTGGTAGCTCACCTGCCGGATCGGCTTGGACGGGGACGAGATCCACCGGTCGCAGGTCACCCATCGCGCGCCCGCGCCTTCGAACGGATCGGGCGCGACCGCCTCCTCGCAGCCTGGCAACTCCCCGCCGATCAGCATGGTGTAGGAGAGCTTCCCGTCCGCGTACAGCCCGTCGAACTGGGGCGGCTCCAGCGGCATCGCATTGCCGCTCTCGTTCGTGATTATGATCTTGACGTAGTAGGCCCGGCTTCGTTTCAGCGTCGCCGCGCTCTCGGCGTCGAACGCCCCTTTGACCTGGGAGCCGGGGATGCTCCGGATCGGCTGCACCACGATGCCGAGCACCCCTTCGAGGTAGCCCTTCAGCCGGGGGTTGTACTGCCGGATCGGCACGGTCGCCTTCTGCCCGAACCGCAGCCGGGCCCCCGGCCGGGTCATTCCCGCGGTCAGCAGCAGCGGTCCGGTCAGGGACGCCGTCGCGACCGGCGAGGGCGTCGGCGAAAGTGTCGGCGACGGCGTGACCGCCGGGGTACCGGCGGTGGGTGCGGCCGTGGGCGGCGGGTTGTCGTCGCCTCCGGAGCAGCCCGCCACCAGCAGGCCGGCGGCGAGAGCGATCACGAGGGCGCGGTACACACCGGACATTCTGCTACAGCGCCGCGACAGGTGTCGGGTGCGGTGGGCGCGCCCTTGTTACAGGTGACGGACACGTCGGTCGATGATTGACAGATCAAGTCGGTGCCATCCACGATGGTCGAAACCCCCTGTTCGCCGTCCTTCACTCCCGACCATCCGTCCACTATGGATGGCGGTACTCGACTGTCCGCGTTCTGCTGGCGAAAGGTACCGATATGTCTTCTTCCTTCCAGCCGCGATGGCGGAGAGGTCTCCTCGCGGGCACCGCCGCGGCGTCCGCCTTCCTGCTCCTGGCCGCGCCGGCCACGGCGGTGCCTCCCGCCGACCCGGCCCCCGTCACCCTCGAGCGCTTCGCCGACGAGGAGACCAGCGTCGTCGAGGTGACGCTGGCCGACCGAAACCAGCTCGACGCGCTCGTCGCCACCGGGGTCGATCTGGACCACCACGTCTCCCAGACCGGCGCGGGCATCGTGGTGCACGCAGTGGTCACCCCGAACGAGGTCGACGGCCTGCGGGCGCTCGGCTACCGGGTCGGCCAGACCCTCTTCGCCCCCGAGGACAGCGCGGACCGGATCGCCGAGCGCGACGCGACGATCGCCGCGCACAAGGCCGAGAACCAGGCGTTCTCCGCCAGCGTGACCCGGAGCGCGGCCGTCTCCGACGTCAGGATCATCCGGGCCGACTACTACACCTCAGGCACCAGCCAGGTCCTCTCCGTCGAGGCGAAGTGGGCCCAGGGCCAGACCGCGGCCAACACGCTGACCGTGAGCCGGGACAGCGGCCCCGGCACCCCGATGGGCTCCGGCGGCACCCAGACCATCTCCCGGTTCGTCGACGCCGGCGTGTACCTGTACCACCGCGGCGCCGCCACCATCACCAGCCGGCCCGACAAGATCCAGATCACCAGCCCCACCGGTGACGTCGCCGTCGCCCAGGTCAAGGAGTGGCTGCCGATCCCCGACGAGTCGCCCGAGGGTCCGGGCTACCAGAAGGACTTCGTCACCAGCTACCTCACCCCGACCGAGCTGTACGACCGGATCAAGCGGCTGGCCGCCGAGTACCCGCAGCTCGCCGAGGTCGTGGAGCTGCCGTACAAGACGAACGGCTACCGGCGCAAGGCGCAGGTCGTGCTCGGCTCGGCCAGCGCCAACCGGGTCGCGGTCGACTCGCTCGCCTGGGGCCACCAGGGCGGCAACGACATCACTGTCGAGCTGGCCGACCCGGGCGCCGCCGACCAGCCGCTCACCGCCACCGTGACCGGCAAGGCGATCCGGGTGAGCCTCTCCACGGACGCCGCCGGCGTGGTCACCAGCACCGCGGCCCAGGTCGCCGCGGTCATCAACGGTGCCGCGGGCAGCCTCGTCACGGCATACACGTACCGGGGCAACGCCGGCACCGGTGTGGTCGCGCCGGTCGCGGCGACCCCGCTGACCGACAACCTGCACGCGCCGGCCGGCGTCTCCCGCGACCCCCAGCCGGTGTACGCGCTGCGGATCGGCAAGTACCGCGACGGCTCCCGCATCGGCGTGCTGGCCTACGCGCAGGAGCACGCCCGCGAGTGGGTGCCGCCGCTGGTGACGATCGAGACCGCCGAGCGGCTCCTGCGCAACCAGAAGCACGACCCCAAGACCCAGGAGCTGCTGCGCAACCTCGACATCTGGATCGCGCCGTCGGTCAACCCGGACGGCGGGCACTACTCGTTCTACGACTTCGACTCCCAGCGCAAGAACATGACCAACCACTGCGCGCCGGGCGGCGAGACCGATGCCCTGGCCCGCAACTCGTGGGGCGTCGACAACAACCGCAACTACACCGAGTACAGCCTCTTCGACGGGTACTCAGGCGCCTCGTCGAGCTGCACGAGCGGCACCTTCGCCGGTCCGGCCGAGCTCTCCGAGCCGGAGGACAAGAACGTCGACTGGCTGGCCGGCCGGCCCAACATCAGGTTCTCGATGAACCTGCACTCCTCCGGCAACTACTTCATGTGGTCGCCGGGCGCCTACAGCCTGCCCAACCGGATCTCCGCACCGCGACCCACGCTGGCCGAGGAGTCCTTCTTCTGGGGCGCGTCCTCGCGGATCCTGTCCGAGATCAAGCGGCACCGCAACATGGCGGTGACGCCGGCGCGGACCGGCCCGATCTCCGACGTGCTCTACTCGGCGGCCGGCAACTCCGGTGACATGCTCTGGTACAAGTACGGCATCTACGCCTGGAACTTCGAGGTCGGCACGTCCTTCCAGCCGGAGTGGGACGAGGCGCACCAGGAGGCGATGGAGTTCTCCAACGGGCTCCTCGAGCTGCTGCGGGTCGCCAAGGACTACGACAAGGACAAGAAACGCCCGACGAGCACGCTGGCAGTCACGCCGAGCCCGACCGAGGGCATGGTCGAGGTGAAGTTCGACGTGAGCGAGCCGGCCGCGGTGTTCTACACATTGGACGGCAGCAAGCCGACGTTCGAGTCCACTCTGTACGCCTCCGCGGGCGTCCGTGAGGCGGGCGAGACCCTCACCATGCCGTACGGGACGAAGGTCTTCTGGTTCTCGGTCGACGCCGCCGGCAACATCGAGAACAACTACCGGCCGGACACCGACGCCAAGAACTGGAACCGCGCCTTCGCCGTCATCTCCGACACCTGACCGTTCCGGCGCGCGGCCCGCGGCACCTGGTGTCGCGGGCCGTGCCTTGTCAAGCGGCGGTCGCCAGCACCAGCTCGACCATCAGCACGAGTGTTCAACGATATCGGAGGGCTCCATCTCATGGCACCAGCGGATCCGCCACCGCTGACGGTGGTCCGTCCGGGCGAAGGCCAGCGCGGCCAGCTCGGCGCGATCGGCGTCGACTTCAAGCTGTGGGGGCACGACACGGGCGGCACGCTGTCGGTGGTCGAGCACCCGTTTCCGGTCGGCGCGCTCGTGCCGCCGCACCTGCACACCCGCGAGGATGAGTACTCGATCGTCACCGAGGGCGAGATCGGCTTCCGCTCCGGCGACCGCGAGGTGGTCCTGGGGCCCGGCGGCTACATCACGAAGCCGCGCGGCGAGCTCCACGCGATGTGGAACGCGGGGGCCGTGCCGGCCCGCATGATCGAGATCATCAGCCCGGCCGGCTTCGAGCACTTCTTCCGGGAGGTGTCCGAGCTCATCGCGACCGGCCCGGTCGCGGCCGGGGAGGGCGCCGACCTGGCCGAGCGCTACGGCCTGGAGTTCGGCGAGCCCGACTGGCTGCCCGGCGTGATCGCGCGCTATGGATTGTCGGTGGGCGATCGGGGGGCGACATGAGCGGCGTGGACATCCGGCTGCGACCGGTGGTCGAGGAGGACCTGGCGATGTTCCGCCGCTTCCTCACCGAGCCGGGCCTGGTCGGCCTCGACTGGACCGGCTTCCGCGACGCGCAGGAGCCGGCCCGGCGCTTCGCCACCGACGGCTACCTCGGCGAGACCAACAGCCGCCTGATGGTCGAGGTGTCGTCCGACCAGGTCGCGGCCGGTCTCGTGGGCTGGGCGCTGCGCGACTTCGGCGGCCCGACCAAGCATTGGGAGATCGGGATCGCGCTGCTGCCGGAGTGGCGCGGGCGCGGCATCGGCTGGCGGGCGCAGGCGATGCTCTGCGACTACCTCTTCACCCACACGCCCATGCAGCGCATCCAGGCCGGGACCCATCCGGAAAACATCGCCGAGCAGAAGTCGCTGGAGAAGGCCGGCTTCCGGCTGGAGGGCGTGGTGCGGGCCTGCGAGTTCCGCGCCGGCCAGTATCGCGACGGCTACCTCTACAGCCGGCTGCGCGACGACCCGTCACCACCGCTCTCGTCATAGGCGGCTCGCCCGTTGGGTCAGGTCAGGTAGGCGAGGGCTGGGTGGTGGCGCGTGTATGCCTCCAGCAGGCGCTGGGCGACCGTGACCGAGTCGACGAGGGGGTGCAGGGCGATGGCCTTCAGGGCGGCGGCGCGTGACCCGGTGACCGCCGCCTCGATGGCCGCCCGCTCCACCGCCTTCACGCCGCAGACGAGCCCGGCGGCGTGCTCGGGCAGCGGGTCGGCGGCGAAGGGGTGGGCGCCACGGCCGTCGACCGCGCAGGGCACCTCGACGACCGCGTCGGCGTCGAGGAGGCCGAGCGTGGCGCCGTTGCGGACGTTGAGGATCAGCGTGGCCCGCTCGTCGTGCGCGATGGCGCGCATGAGGGCGAGCGCGACCTGCTCGTAGCCGCCGCCGTCGAGGTCGCGGGAGTCGCGCGGGCCGGCGCCGGC
>Ga0214467_1000333_pt1 | contig 10472 bp, 5 predicted proteins | sample RVTome_8_FD_187339 | JGI IMG/M metagenome (GOLD analysis project Ga0214467, IMG submission 187339) | Soil microbial communities from uranium-contaminated site in the Upper Colorado River Basin, Wyoming, United States - RVT160D0 HiSeq ...
CGGTTGAGCAGCGCGGCGACGACGATGGCCACCGGGATGCCGGTCAGGCCCAGCCCCGTGTACAGCGCGGTGTTGCCGAGCGCCCGCAGCACCTCCTCATCGCCGATGAGCGTGCGGTAGTTCTCCAGCCCGGTCCACTCGTGCCCGCCGAAGGGCCCCCACTCCGTGAACGAGAAGTACGCGGTCTGCAGCACCGGCCACAGGTAGAAGAGGGCCAGCCCCAGCCCGGTGGGTGCGATCAGCAGGTATCCCCAGAGCGCCTCGCTCCAGTGGCGGCGCCACGACCGCCGGCGCCGCCGGCCGCGGGCAGCCGGGGCGGGCATCGCGGCGGCGGTGTCCCGCGCGGTGCCCGGCTCGGTGACCACCATCGCCGGCTACTCCTTCGCCAGCAGTGCGTTCATGTCGTTGGCGAGCGCCTTGGCGGCGGTGTCCACATCGACCTCACCGCTGTACGCCTGGGTGAGGTGCTTGGCCTCGACCTCGTTCCACGCGGCGGTGTTGCGGGAGACGGGGTACGGCACCGCGTACGACACGGCGTCGAGGAAGAGTGCCACCTTGAACCGCTTGTTCGCCTCGGCCCACGCGGTCTGGGTGCCGCTGTACGCCGGGATGGGCCCCTCGCGCCCGAGGATCTCGGCGGCCGGCTGGGAGCCGAGGTACCGCACGAACTCCCACGCCTGCTCCGGGTGGGAGGTCTTGGCGGAGACCACGTTGGCCAGGCCGTGGATGATGGTGGCCTTCTTGGCGCCGGCCGGCAGCGGCGCGACGTCCACTCTCGACCTCGTGTACTCGTTCTTGCCGAACTCGGAGACGTTCCACGAGCCGCCCCAGTACATGGCGAGCTTGCCCGACTCGAAGAGCTGCAACGGCTGCGTGTCCGTCATCGTCTTCAGGTCCGGCGACTGCTTGGCCTTGAGGAGGTCGGTCCAGAAGCGCAGGCCCTCGATGGTGGCCGGCTGGTCGTAGCCGGAGGTCTTGCCGTCGGGCGAGATGACCTGGCCGCCGGCCTGGTAGATGGTGTTGTAGTAGTACTCCTGGCCGGAGAGGTTGGCACCGACCGCGTACACACCCTGGGCCGGGTTGGTGAGCTTGGCGGCGGCGGTCTTGAAGTCGGCCCAGGTCCAGTCGTCCTTCGGGTAGGCCACCTTGGCCGCGTCGAAGAGCTCCTTGTTGTACCAGACGCCGATCGTGTCGAAGTCCTTCGGCAGGCCGTAGACCTTGCCCTCGAACGTGTAGAGGTCGATCAGGGCCTTCGGATATGCACCCAGGTCGAGTTTGGCTTCGCCGATGCGGTCGGAGAGCGGCATGATGACGCCGTTGTCGGCGTAGAGCTGGATGTTGGGACCGTTCATCCAGAAGACGTCCGGAGCCGCTCCCCCGGTCACCGCGGCCCGCAGCTTGGTCCAGTAGTCGGCCCAGGGGGTCATCTGCACCTTGATCGTGATGTTGGGGTGCTCCGTGGTGAACGCGGCGGCGAGCTCCTCCATCACCGGCACCTGGTTGACGTCCCAGACGGCGTAGGAAAGGGTCACCGGGCCGCTGGTGTCGCCGGCCGGCGCGTCGTCGCCGCACCCCGCGGCGGTGAGGGCGAGCGCGGCCACCATCGCGGTGAGCCCCAGCCGCACAGGTCTGGACATATCGACGTACCCCTTTCGGGCGGGAGAGACTCAGGTCACATCCACTATTAGTGGAGTCCTTCATAAGTCTTGTCAACCCCGCCCGCCGCAACGCGCAGCGCGCTTTGCGCGCTTCGCGCCCGCAGGCCGTGCCGCTACGCCGAAACCCTGATCAACAAAGGAAAGCGGGCTCTCTTAGCGGGCCGGAGCCTCGGGGGCCGCGAGGCCGTTGCCGGGGTCGAAGATGTGCCGCTCCAGGTGGTCCAGGGCGTGCTTGACCGCGCCGAGCGCGACCGCGTCCTCGCCGAGCGCCGACTGGAGCACCTCGGGCGTGCGGATGCACCGCTTGTCCAGCTCCCGGCGAAACGGCTCGAGGAGCACGTCGGCCGAGCGGGAGAAGCCGCCGCCGACGACCACGAGCTGCGGGTCGAGCGCGAGCACCAGTGCCGACGCGCCGAGGGCCAGGTCCTTCACGTAGCGGCGGACGATCGCGAGCGCGCGGCGGTCGCCCTCCCGCGCGGCCGCGAAGACGAACCCGGCGGTGTCGTCCGGGTCGGTGCCGGCCGGCGCGTCGGGCCACCCGCGCAGGTGGTCCTGCGCGCGGATCCAGCCCACCTCGGGCAGCGCCCCGATCTCACCGGCCGCGCCGGCGAACCCCCGGTGCAGCCGCCCGTCGATGATCAGGCCGGCGCCGGTGCGCAGGCCGGCGAGCAGGTAGACGACGTCCCGCGCGTACCGCGCGACGCCCCGCCAGGACTCGGCCAGCGCGGCGAGCCGGCTGTCGTTTTCCACCAGGACCGGCCCGGAGACCAGGCGGCGCAGGTGGTCGGCCAGGTGCAGGCCGGTCCACTCGGGCAGCGCCACCGAGAGCGCCACCCGGCCGGTGGCGTCGACGAGCCCGCTGGTGGCGACCGTGGTGGCCCACATCTGCGACCCGGTGCGGCCGGCACCGGCGAGGCACTCGGCCACCACCTTGTCGGCCACCGCGAGCCGCTCGACCCGCCCGGCCTCGGGCGAGACCGGCTGGCGGGTGCCGAACTGGGTCTGGCCGTCGAGATCGGTGACGATCGCCCGCACCGTGTGGCCGCCGATGTCGACGCCGAGCACCCAGCCCGCGTCGGCGCGGAACCTGTAGCGCCGGGCCGGCCGCCCCATCGAGCCGGCCGCCGGATCGACCTGCTCGACCCAGCGCTGCGCCTCGAGCTCGCGCACGACGTCCTCGGTGGCCGGGCGGGACAGGCCGGCGGCGCGGGCGACCTCGGTCAACGTCCGCGGCGGCTGGCGGCGAAGCGCGTGCACCACGGCCAGCGTGTTGAGCTGTCGCAGCCTGGAAAGGTCTCCGCCGGCGAACTGTCCGGTCACGTGCGCACCCCTTGACGTCCTGGTCTCGCGTGCCTACTAATGATGGATAGTTTAAAAAGTAGCTTCCAGGAAGGCACGCCAAAATGACTGTAGACGGGGTGCGGCTGGTCGTAGCGGGTGCGGGGCTCCGCGGGCTCGGATACGCGCGCCGCGCCGCCGCCTCCGGCCGGGCGACGGTCGTCGCCGTCGCCGAGCCCGACCCCGCGCGTCGAGCGCGGTTCGCCGCCGAGTTCGACATCCCAGCCGAGCTGGTGTTCGCGGACTGGCGCGACCTCGCCGCGGCCGGCCGCGTGGGCGACGCCATCGTGGTCGCCACCCAGGACCAGATGCACGCCGACCCCACGGTCGCTTTCGCCGAGCTGGGTTACCACATCCTGCTGGAAAAGCCGATGGCCACCACCGAGGAGGACGCGCTGCGCATCACCGCCGCCGTCGACAAGGCGGGCGTCACCTTCGGGGTCTGCCACGTCATGCGATACACGCCGTACTCGATCGCGCTCAAGCGGCAGCTCGACGACGGCGCGATCGGGCGGCTCGTCAGCGTGCAGCACCTCGAGCCGATCGGGTGGTGGCACTACGCGCACTCGTTCGTCCGCGGCAACTGGGGCAACAGCCACACCTCCGGTCCACTGCTGCTCACCAAGTCCTGCCACGACATCGACTGGCTGATCTATCTCTTCGGCGCCGCGCCCAGCCGGGTCAGCTCGTTCGGCGGGCTCAGCCACTTCCGGGCCGACGAGCGGCCGGAGGGTGCCACCGACACCTGCCTCACCTGCCCGGTCGAGTCGACCTGCCCGTACTCGGCGCCTCGGCTCTACCTCCCCTGCCTCGGCGATCCGGACCGCGAGTTCTGGCCGCTCTCCGCGGTCACCACCGACCACACGCCGGAGGGCGTCGAGGCGGCGCTGCGCACGGGGCCGTATGGGCGGTGCGTCTACACGAGCGCCAACGACGTGGTCGACCACCAGGTCGTCTCGATGTCGTTCGCGGACGGTGCGACGTGCGCGTTCACGCTGACGGCCTTCACCCCGCTCGAAGACCGCAAGACGCGGCTGTTCGGCACCCAGGGCTACATCGACGGCGACGGCACGCTGCTGCACGTCACCGACTTTCGCACCGGCGAGCGGCGGACGATCGACACCGGCCCGCCCGGCGGGCACACGGCCGCCGACGGCCACCACGGCGGCGACACGGCGATCACCGACGCGTTTCTGGCCGCGGTCGCCGAGGGCGACCCGTCGCTGCTCCCCTCCAACGCGGCGTCGAGCCTGCTCAGCCACCGCGTCGTCTGGGCCGCCGAGCGGGCCCGCACCACCGGGACGATCGTCGACCTCCCGGCCTGACCGGACGCCCGTCACCGGGCCCACCACTCACCCGCGCGCGGCGCACACCCCCGCCCAGACATCGAAGATGCTTCACTAAGGACTCTTGAATAACTCGCCCGAGTGGGCCTATCCTCATGAGGCCATGGCATTGAACCGTTTAAATCGTTGACTGACTACCCGCGCCTTCTCCACCCACCGAGGAGAGCCCGCATGTCCTCAACTGTCCGGCTCGCCATTGCCTCAGTCCTGGCCGTCGCCACCATCCTGCCCGCATCCACCGCTATCGCCGCTCCGACGCACGAGCGTGTTGAAACGTTGACGAACGCGCACTGGATCTGGTTTCCCGAGGGCGATCCCGCCGCCTCGGCGCCCGCCGCCACTCGATACCTGCGGCGGACGTTCACCGCGCCGTCCGGCCCGTACACGGACGCGCAGCTCGTCGTCACCGGCGACGACTCCGTCGACGTCTGGCTCAACGACACCTGGCTCGCCGGCTCCGCGCGGGTCGCCGACTCCTGGCGCCAGGGCCTGTATGTGGACCTCACGGCCGCGCTCCGGCCCGGCGCCAACACGCTCATGCTCGCCGCCCGCAACACCAGCCAAGGCCCGGCCGGCGTCGCCGGGCAGCTCACCATCGCCGCGGCCGGCGGCACCACCGCCCTGGTCACCGACGGGGCCTGGCAGGCCGCGAACGCGGTGCCGCAGACCTGGGTCGCCGCGAAGGACCTGGGCGCGTACGGCACCGGCCCCTGGCAGTCGAACGTCCAACTCCCGGCGGAGGGCGGCCCGTCCCCCGTCTCGGTCACCGGCCTCACCACCGAGCGGCGCGCCAACCCGCTGGGGATCGACGCGGCGAAGCCGCGCTTCGGCTGGCAGCTCGCCACCACCGCCAACGGCCAGCTCCAAGGCAGGTACCAGATCACCGTCGGCACCGCGCCCGGCGCGGCGGACGTCTGGGACAGCGGCCAGGTCGCGTCCCAACAGTCCGTCGACGTCCCGTACGGCGGGCCGGCGCTCGGCACGAACCGCACGTACCACTGGCGGGTGCGGGTCTGGGACGCGCAGGGCCGGGCGAGCGGGTGGAGCGCGGCCGCGCGCTTCGACACCGGTCTCCCGAGCTGGACGGCTGACTTCATCGGCGCGCCGGGCACGGCCAACCTCGCCGGCGCTTCCTGGATCTGGTACCCGGAAGGGGATCCCACCGTGGACGTCCCCGCCGCGACGCGGTACTTCCGCCGCGCCTTCGACGTGGCCACGCCGGGCAAGACGACGCTTGTGGTGACCGGCGACGACACCGCCGACGCGTGGATCAACGGGGTCAAGGTGGCCGCGTCGAGGCGGGTGACCGACGCGTGGAAGCGGGCCACGACGATCGACGTGACCGCGCGGCTACGCGCCGGGCGCAACACGGTCGCGATCGCCACGCAGAACACCTCGCCGGGCCCCGCCGCGGTCATCGCCAAGCTGCAGGGCGCGGTCACCGTGACGACCGACGCCGGCTGGAAGGCGTCCCAGACCGGGCCGGCCGGCTGGGAGCAACCGTCCTTTGACGACAGTGGCTGGCCGGCGGCGCGGGTGGCGGCGGCGTACCAGGCCGGCCCGTGGGGCGACCAGGTCATAGTGCCGAGCCCGGCACCACGGCTCGACAAGAGCTTCACCGTCGGCAAGCCGGTCGCCCGGGCCCGGCTCTTCGCGACCGCGCTTGGCCTGCACGAGACGTACCTCAACGGCGCGCGGGTCAGCCCGGAACGGCTCGCGCCCGGCTGGACCGACTACACGAAGCGGCTGCAGTACCGCGCGTACGACGTGACCGCCGCGCTCCGGTCGGGCAGCAACACGCTCTCCGCGCTGCTCGGCAACGGGTGGTACTCGGGGAGTCTCGGCTTCGCCGGCAGCCGCCGGTACGGCAACTCGCCCTGGTACTCGGCGCAGCTGCTCATCGAGTACACCGACGGGACCGCCGCCGACGTGCGGACCGACGGCTCGTGGAGCTGGACCAGCAGCCCGATCGTCTCCGACGACCTCTACCACGGCGAGGACCAGGACGCCCGCGTGGCCAGCGGCCCGGCCCAGCCGGTGACCGTCCACACCGGACCGAAGCCGCGGCTGGTGGCGCAGGTCGACCCCGGCGTCACGGTGCGGCAGGAGCTGCGGCCGGTGCGCCTCACCCAGCCGAGGCCGGGTGTGTGGATCGCCGACCTCGGCCAGAACTTCGCGGGCTGGAACAGGCTGCGGGTCAGCGGCCCGGCCGGCACCACCGTGACACTGCGGCACGGCGAGATCCTCAACGCGGACGGCACGCTCTACACCACCAATCTCCGCGCCGCGCAGGCGACCGACACGTTCACCCTCGCCGGACAGGGCGTGGAGACCTTCGAGCCGTCCTTCACCGTGCACGGCTACCGCTACGTGGAGCTGACCGGCTTCCCCGGCACGCCCACTGTGGACAGCGTCACCGGGCTGGCGGCCTGGACGGCGGGCGCGGAGACCGGCACGTTCACCGCCTCCGACCCACTGGTCAACCAGCTCCAGCACAACATCCTCTGGGGCGCCCGCTCCAACCTGCTCTCCATCCCGACCGACTGCCCGCAGCGGGACGAGCGGCTGGGCTGGACCGGTGACATCACGGCCTTCGGCGCGACCGCCACGTTCAACTTCGACTCGCACGGGCTGCTCGCCAAGTTCGCCGACGACCTGGTGGACGCCCAGCGCGGCGACGGCGCGTTCACCGACGTGGCGCCGGACGTGCTCGGCTGGGCCGGCAAGGCCGGCTGGGGCGACGCGGGCGTGGTCGTGCCGTACGTGCTGTGGCAGCGCTACGGCGACCTGTCCGCGGCCGATCGGCACTTCGACGCGATGGCGAGGTGGGTGGACTACCTGCGCGCCACGTCCGGGTCGGACCTCGTTCGCAACCAGGACACGTACGGCGACTGGCTCAACGTGGACGATCCCACCGCCAACGACGTCACCAGCACCGCGTTCTTCGGCTGGTCGGCGCGGCTGGTGGCGCGGATGGCCGCGGCCACGGGTCGCCCCGACCGGGCGGCGGCCTACCACGCGCTCGCCGACCAGATCGCCACCGCCTTCACCAACCGGTTCGTCGCCGCGGACGGCACCGTCGGCAGCGGCAGCCAGACCGGCTACGTGCTGGCGCTCGCCTTCGGCCTCGTCCCTCCACAGCGGACACAGGCGGTCGCGGACAGGCTCGCCGCCAAGGTGGCGTCCCGAAACGGCCACCTCTCCGTTGGCTTCATGGGCGTCGAGAACCTACTGCCCGTACTGGCCGAGCACGGGCACCTCGACACCGCGTACCAGATCCTGCGGCAGCCGGACTATCCGGGCTGGGGCTACATGAGCGCACGCGGCGCGACCACGATCTGGGAGCGCTGGGACGGCATCCGCACCGACGGCTCCCTGCAGGACCCCGGCATGAACTCCTTCAACCACTACGGCCTCGGCTCGGTCGGCGACTGGCTCTACCGGACGGTGGGCGGCATCGGGCCGGCCGCACCCGGATACCAGCGCCTGCTGATCGCGCCGAAGCCCGGCGGCTCGCTCACGACCGCGACCACGTCACTGGCGACGCGGTACGGCCCGACGCGCACCGAATGGACGAGGAGCGGCACCCAGCTGAGCCTGCGCGTGGTGGTGCCGCCGAACACCACCGCGACCGTCCAGGTGCCGGCGCCCTCCGCGGCCGCGGTGACCGCACCGGCGGAGGCCGTGCCGCAGGGCTACACCGGGGGCGCGGCGGTCTACACGCTCCCGTCGGGCTCGTACACGTTCTCCGTCGCCTGACCCGCCTCGCGCCCGGCCACGGCACCCACCGCCGTGGCCGGGCGCACAACCCGCGTGCGCTGACGATCAAGCCGCGCACCCTGGCTGGGGCCGAGCGCCTGCGCGACTCCTAGGCCGCGGGGCAGCGGGCGCCGGGCGCGGGGAGGGCGAGGTCGACCAGGTACCGGTCGACCGCGGCGATCGTGCACGGCGTGCGCTCGTACACCCCGTGGCCCCAGCCCTCGTAGGTGAGCAGCCGCCCGTGCCGGCCCAGCTGCGCCGCGACGTTCGTGGCCCACTCGTAGCCGGTGCGCGGGTCGTGCAGCCCGTTCAGCAGCAGCAGCCGCGCGTCACCGGTGACCTGGAGCCGGTGCGGTGGGTTGCGTACCGGGGTCGGCCAGCCGAGGCAGGTCTGCAGGGCGATCAGGCCGCCGCCGTACCGCACGTCCGGCGCGGCGGACGCGGCCACCCGGACGAGGTCAGCGTACTCCCGGTAGTCGCGGACCGGCGCCGGCCAGTCGGCGCAGAAGACGGCGGTCGTCAGCGGCAGCGACCTCGGCGGCGGCGCGACGCCCTCGCTGAGACGCTCGAGGGTCTGGGCGAACCTCGTCCAGTTTGGACCGTTGAGCATGCCGAGCGGGAGCGTGGCGATGTCGAACGCGGTACTCGGCCGGTACTCGTCCCGGTCGGCGCGGGCGAGTACCTCCGTCCAGGTGGCGCGCACGTCGGTGCCGTGCAGCACGCAGTCGGCCGACCGGTCGCACCAGGACACGAACTCGTCGAACGAGTCCTGCAGCGTCGAGGCCTGGGTGCGGACGAACGACCGCACGTCGAGGCTGTGGTCGAAGACCCCTTCCAGGACGATGGCGCGGACCCGGCCGGGGAAGCGTTCGGCGTACTGCTGGCCGAGCAGCGTGCCGTACGAGCTGCCGTGGAAGTTGAGGCGCGGCTCGCCGAGCGCGCGGCGGAGGGCGTCCAGGTCGTACACCTGGCTGAGGGTGTCGGCGTGGTCGAAGACCGGGCTGGTCGGGCGGCAGCGTGCCCACAGCGCACGGTTGTAGGCGACGGTGGCGTCGAGGTCGGCCTGGCTGGTCAGTGGTGAGGGCGGCTTGGGCACGGCCGGGTCGGGCGCGCAGGTCGGCGCCGCGCTGCGGAGGACCCCGCGCGGGTCGAAGCTGACGATGTCGAACTTGTCGAGCAGCTCGTCGCTGAAGCGGTCGCCCTTGCGGACGCGTTCGACGCCGGAGTCGCCCGGCCCGCCGGGGCCGAAGACCAGCGTGCCCACCCGCTCGGCCGGCTCGCGCGCCGGGCGGCGGGCCACCGACAGCTCGAACGTGGCGCCGCGCGGCTTGGCCCGGTCCACGGGCAGCCGCAATGTCGCGCAGCCCACCACGTCGACCGGATGGACCGGGACGCCGGGGAGGTCGTCGGCGCACTCCCCCCAGGCGAGTGCCGGTCTGGACGACGCCGCCGCGGGCGGGGCGGCGGCGAGCGTCCCGGCGAGGACGATGGCGAGGCTGGCGGCAAGACCGCGAGGCGTCACGATGGGTTCCCCCGATGGGTGGACAAGCACGGACGTTGTCCATCCTGGACGCGCATCGCGGCCGAGGACCATCCGGACCAACCCGGAGATGACCCCCTACGGTCAGATCCGGGCCAGGGCCTCCGCCGGGTGTTCGACGCAGTCGACGACGAAGCGGAGGAAGCCGGCCGCCGTGCCGCCGTCGCAGACCCGGTGGTCGAAGGTCAGCGAGAACTGGGCTATCTTGCGGGGCACCACCGCGCCGTCGACCACCCACGGGCGGTCGAGGATCCGGCCCACGCCAAGGAGCGCGACCTCCGGGTGGTTGACGATCGGCGTCGCACCGTCCACATTGAACACGCCGTAGTTGTTGAGCGTGAACGTGCCGCCGGTCAGGTCGCCGACGCCGAGCTCGCCGGCGCGGGCGGCCTTGGCCAGGCGGGCGATCTCGCCGTGCAGCTCGCGTACGTTGCGCCGGTGGGCGTCGTGGACGACCGGCACCAGCAGGCCGCGCTCGCCCTGCGCGGCGATGCCGAGGTTGACGCCCTCGAAGTGAAGGATCTCCCCCGCGTCCAGGTCGACGCGGCTGTTCAGCTCGGGGTAGCGGGCCAGTCCGGCGACGACGAACCGCGCGATGAACGCCAGGAAGCCGACCGGGTTGTCCGGGTCGCGGGCGAGCATCTGGCGGCGGGTCTCGACGAGCTCGGTGGCGTCGACGTCCACCCAGGTGGTGGCGTCCGGGATCTCCTGGCGGCTGCGGGTGAGCCGCTCCGCGATCGTCCGCCGCGCCCCGCTCAGCGGGATCCGCTCGCGCACCGGCAGCGGGGTCGCCGGGGACGAGGCCGCGATCGCACCCTCGACGTCGCGGCG
>Ga0214467_1000334_pt1 | contig 10441 bp, 8 predicted proteins | sample RVTome_8_FD_187339 | JGI IMG/M metagenome (GOLD analysis project Ga0214467, IMG submission 187339) | Soil microbial communities from uranium-contaminated site in the Upper Colorado River Basin, Wyoming, United States - RVT160D0 HiSeq ...
GCCGCTGCCCGACGCTCAGGACGACACGGGCCTGGCAGCCGAGTCCGACCCGGACGCCGACGCCCTCGCCTCGCCCGGGGTCGAGGCCGTCACCGAACCCGAGACGGAGCCCACGGCCGAAGCCGAGGCCGAAACGGAGCCCGAAGCCGACCCGGACGCTGAGCCCGAAGCCGAGGCCGCGGTGGACGTGGAGCCGGAGTCCGAGCCGACCGTCCCTGAGTCCGAGGCGGACGCTGAGGCGGCGCCCGAGGCGCTAACCGCCCCCGAAACCGAAGCCGAGGCCGAAGCCCTCGCCAGCGACGAGGAGTCCACTGGGGACGCTGCCACCGAAGCAGCGGCGATCCCGGACGCGGAGGTGGAGCCCGAAGCCGACGCGGAGGCGGAGGCGCCGACCGACGTGGACGCCGAAAGCGGATCCGAGGTGGAGGCCGAGAGCGGGGCTGAGGTCGACGCGAGCCTCGCCGCCGAGGCCGATGAGGACGCCACGCCGGCCACCGACGGTGCCGTGGACGCGACCGCCGAGCCGGATGTCGAGGCCGCCGCGGAGCAGGACGAAGCGGAGTCGGACGGGCAGGAGGACGTCGACGCGCCGGATGCCGGGACCGACCTGTCGATCGACGGCGAGGGGGCGGACGCGGCCGCCGCCCTCGACGCGGACGACACTGTGATCGCGGAGGCGGACATCGCGGCATCCGGCCACGAGGCCGTGGCGCTCGATGCCGAATCCGATGTGGAGGGTGGCGGTGTCGACCTTGACGCCGCCGTTGACGAAGGGGACGCCACCGCGGAGGAGTTGGCGGGCGATGACGCCGGCGGTGACCCCGACCTCGACCTCGACCAGCCGGCCGAGGTTGGCGCGTTCGCCGCGCTTTCCGGGCCGCTCTCGCCCGCAGATGCTCCCGCTGAGACCGTGCCCGGCATCAACGGGGCGGCCGTCACCGACGCGTGGGCGGAGCCGGCGGATCAGGCGGCTGAAGAGAAACTCAACGAGGAGGACATCATTCAACCGACAGATGCCGCCGCCGAACCGGAGGTCAGCCCGTCCGCCGGGCTGCTGGACAAGGACTGGTCAAACCCGGAGCCGGTCATCTCCCCGCTGACGGCCAGCGGCCCGCCCGCCGGTGACGACCGCCCGTGGACCAGCCCGCCGTCCACCGGTGACGACCACCAGTGGACTACCCCGCCGCCCACTCCCGACGACCACCAGTGGACCACCCCGCCGCCCGCTCCCGAGGACCACGAGTGGACGAGCCCGCCGGCCGACGACGTTCCCGCGGTCGGCATCCTCGCCGTGCCTGACGACGAAGCCGGCGCCGGCACCGATGCCGGCGTGGACGCTGACGCGGACGCCGACGACGCGGCGGCCGTGGACGAGACCGCGCCGGCGGAAGCCGCGGCGGTCGAGGACGCGGAGGGTGACGAGGACGACGGCGCGGATGAGCTCGTCGAGGCCGGGGCGCCCGCCGCGCTCGCGGTACTCGGCGAGGGTGTGGCGCACAGTGACGAACACGCGGTGGCCACCCAGCTCAAGCCGGGCGATCTCGCGGAGACGCAGATCGCGGTCTGGAGCGAGGAGGCCGCTGAGCGGTTCCGCGAGGACTGGCACCTGATCAAGGCGAACTTCGTCGACGATCCGGCCTCGGCGGTCGCGCAGGCACAGGCCCTCGTCGCCAGCGCGGTGCACGCGCTCGGCGAGCGGCTGCTGGACGAGCAGGTCGACCTCGACCCGCGCCGGCAGTCGGACACTCCGGACACCGAGGCGTTGCGGGTGGCCATGCGCCGCTACCGCGACTTCCTCGACCGGGTGCTCGCACTGTAGGGATACAGGTGATGCGGGGGTCAGCCGGATGGCTGGCCCCCGCACCGTTTCGTCAGTGGCCGATGAAGCGCATCGCACCCTCGGCGTAGCGGGCGCCGGCGACCGCCTCGCGGGGCACCGCCGCCGACAGGCGGGCGACCTGCTCAGGGGTGAGCCTGAGGTCGGCGGCGGCGGTGTTCTCCTCCAGGTAGCTGACCCGCTTCGTACCTGGAATGGCCACCACCTCCTCGCCCTGGGCGAGGAGCCACGCGAGCGCGGCCTGGGCGGGCGTGCAGCCGATCTCCGCGGCCACCTTGCGTGCCTCGTCGGCCAGCGCGAGGTTGGTCGGGAGGGCGTCGGCGGCGAAGCGGGGCGCGCCGGTGGCGCGGTAGTCGCCCACCTGCTGGAGCTGGTCGGTGCCGCTGATCGCCCCGGTCAGCAGGCCGCGGCCCACCGGCGAGTACGCGACCAGCGTCACGCCCAGCTCGCGGCAGACCGCCAGCATCTCGTCCTCGACGTCGCGGCTGAAGAGCGAGTACTCCATCTGCACCGCCGCGATCGGGTGCACCGCGTGGGCGGCCCGGAGGGTCGCGGGGCTGACCTCGGAGAGGCCGAGGTGGCGTACCTTGCCGGCCACGACCAGCGCCGCCATCGCCCCGACCGTGTCCTCGATCGGCGTGGCGGGGTCGCGGCGGTGCAGGTAGTACAGGTCGATCGTGTCGACGCCCAGCCGGCTCAGCGAGGCGTCACAGGCCGACAGGGCCCAGTCGGGGCTGCTGTCCACCCGGGTGCCGGGCGTGGCCGAGTGCGACGCGCCGTCGGGCAGCCGGATGCCGAACTTCGTGGCCAGGAACACCTCGTCCCGCCGCGCCCGCACGACCGGCCCGAGCAGCCGTTCGTTGGCACCCGCACCGTAGGCGTCGGAGGTGTCGAGGTGGTTGACGCCGAGGTCGAGCGCGCGGTGGAGGGTGCGGGTGGACTCGGCGTCGTCGGCCGGCCCGTAGGCCATGCTCATGCCCATGCACCCCAGCCCGATCGCGGCGACCGGCGCGCCGGCGATGTGGCGGGTCAGCACAGCTCCTGCTCCATCTTTCCGTACACCTCGATCTTGTAGTTGAGGACCTTCAGGTCCTCTTCGAGCTCCGCGATGCGGGACAGCACCCGATCCCGGTGCGCCTCGAAGAGGCGGCGGCGGGCGCCCAGCGTGCCGTCGCCCTCGCGGGCCAGCTCGGCGTACTCGCGCATGTCCCGCACCGGCATGCCGGTGCGCCGCAGGCGGGTCAGCAGGATCAGCCAGTCGAGATCCTGCTGCGTGTACCGCCGGCGCCCCGCCGAGTCGCGGCCGACCGGCTCGACCAGGCCCTCCTGCTCGTACCACCGCAGTGTGTAGGTGGTGAGGCCGACCTGCTCAGCGGCCTCGCCGACAGTCATCGTCATGCCTCCAAGGGTTCCAGTTCGAGCGCACTCGAAGTCAAGCCGAGATGGCCGCCACACAAACACCGGCTTGAGTCGCGCAAAGATTTCATCTAGCGTTGAGTTCATCAGGTGATGAGTTTTTTGGGAGGCATCATGACCAGCGCGATCGAGGTCCAGGACCTCATCGTCGAGCGCGGCAAGAGGCGGGTCCTGCACGGCCTCACGTGCACGATCCCCCGCGGCAGCGTCACCGGGCTGCTGGGCCCCAGCGGCAGCGGCAAGACCACCCTCATGCGGGCGATCGTGGGCGTTCAGGTCGTCGCGTCGGGGTCGATCACGGTGCTCGGCGAGCCGGCCGGGTCGGCGCCGCTGCGCAGCAAGGTCGGCTATCTCACCCAGGCCCCGAGTGTCTACGCGGACCTCACCGTCCGGGAAAACGCGCGCTACTTCGCCTCGCTGTACGGGTACGACGCGGCCACCGCCGACCGCGCGATCGCCGACGTGGGCCTCGCCAAGGCGTCGCGCCAGCTGGTCGCCACGCTCTCCGGTGGGCAGCGGAGCCGGGCGTCGCTGGCCTGCGCGATCATGGGCGAGCCCGAGCTGCTGGTGCTCGACGAGCCGACCGTCGGGCAGGATCCGGTGCTGCGCGACGAGCTGTGGAAGCAGTTTCACGACCTGGCCGGCAAGGGCGCGACCATCCTGGTCTCCAGCCACGTGATGGACGAGGCGGGGCGCTGCGAGCGGCTCCTGCTCATCCGCGAGGGCGCGCTGATCGCCGACGACACCCCCTCGGCGGTGCGCGAGCGGGCCGGCACCGACGACCTCGACGAGGCGTTCCTCCGCCTGATCCGGGCACAGGTGGCGGCATGAGTTTCCGCATCCTCGGCGCGACGATCGTCCGCATCCTCCGCCAGCTGCTGCACGACCCACGCACGATCGCCATGCTGATCGTCGTGCCGGCACTGCTGCTCACGCTCGTTTATTTCATGTACGACGACCAGCCCGCCGTCTTCGACCGCATCGCTCTGGTGATGCTCGGCGTGTTCCCGTTCGTGATCATGTTCCTGGTGACCAGCATCGCGATGCTCCGCGAGCGCACCACCGGCACGCTCGAGCGCCTGCTCACCACCCCGCTCGGCAAGCTCGACCTGCTCTTCGGCTACGGCGTCGCGTTCGGCCTCGCGGCGGCCGTGCAGGCGTCGGTGGCGGCCGGCCTGGCCTACTGGCTCTTCGACCTCGACACCGCGGGCAGCACCTGGCTGGTCATCCTGATCGCGGTGATCAACGCGGTGCTCGGCGTGGCGCTCGGGTTGTTCTGCAGCGCTTTCGCCCGCACCGAGTTCCAGGCCGTACAGTTCATGCCAGTCGTGGCGGTCCCGCAGATCCTGCTGTGTGGACTGTTCGTGTCACGGGAGCAGATGGCGGGTTGGCTGGAGGCGATCAGCAACGTGCTGCCGCTGTCGTATGCGGTGGAGGCGCTCCAGCAGGTCGGCGCCAACACCGATCCGACCGCGACGCTCTGGCGGGATATCGCCGTCGTCAGCGGGTGCGTGGTCGTCGCCCTGGTACTCGCCGCCGCCACCCTCCGCCGCCGCACCGCCTGACCAGCAAGCAAGGAAAACAAGGGAAGCACATGGCACGACGGACCGGGCGCCGGCCCGGCAACCCGGACACGCGCGAGTCCATCCTCGCGGCGGCCCGCGAGACGTTCGCCGAGCGCGGCTTCGAGGCCGCCTCGATCCGTGGCATCGCGACCAGCGCCGGGGTGGACCCGGCGCTGGTTCACCATTATTTCGGTACGAAAGAGCAGCTCTTCAAGGCCTGCATGAACTTCCCGATCGACCCGGCCGAGGTGCTCCCCCAGGTGCTCGCCGGCGGGCCGGAGGAGATCGGCGAGCGCCTGGTGCGGTTCTTCCTGCGGATCTGGGACTCACCGGCCGGGGCGGCGGGCGTGGCGCTGATGCGGTCGGCGGTGAGCAACGACTGGACCGCGCGGCTGATGCGTGAGTTCGTGACCACGCAGATGATCCGCCACGTCCTGCCCAAGCTGACCACCGACCCGGCGGAGTCGGCGCTGCGGGCCAGCCTGGTCGCGACGCAGATGGCGGGGCTGGCCATGGTGCGATACATCCTCAAGATCGAACCGCTCGCCTCCGCACCACCCGAGGTGGTGGTGGCGGCGGTCGCTCCCAACGTCCAGCGGTACGTGACCGGAGACCTGGGAGCGACCGCGGCTCAGCGCGAGTAGAACTCGACGACCAGCTGCTCGTCACAGATCACCGGCACCTCGCGGCGCTCCGGCTCGCGTAGCAGCGTGGTGGTCAGCTCGGGCAGGTTGGTCGACAGGTACGGCGCGGTGGGACCGTCGACGTGCGCGCCGGCGGCCGCGATCTGAAACGGCGGCTTCTGCCGGCTCGACTCGCGTACCGCCACTACCTGGCCGGGACGCACGCGGTACGAGGGGCGGTCGACCTTGCGGCCGTCGACCGTGATGTGGCCGTGCGCGACGACCTGGCGCGCCTGGTAGACGGTCCGGGCCAGGCCGGCGCGGGCGACCAGCGCGTCGAGGCGCCGCTCGAGCAGCGACACCAGCAGCTCACCGGTCTTGGCGGTGCTGCGGTGCGCCTCGTCGAAGGTGCGCCGCATCTGCTTCTCGCTGATGTTGTACTGGAAGCGCAGCCGCTGCTTCTCCAGCAGCCGCACCTGGTAGTCCGACGTCTTGCGGCGCGACCGCCCGTGCACGCCCGGTGGATACGGACGGCGCTCGAAGTATTTGGTGTCCTTGCGGGTCAGCGGGATGCCGAGCGCCCGGGAGATGCGCGCCTTGGGTCGAGCCTGGTTCACGTAGACGACTCCGATCGAGTAGGTTAGCCTGCCCTTAGTAAGCCTAACCTAAGCGCCGGAGGTCCCCGACATGCAGCCCAGCTCCGCCGAGGTCGCCCGCACGTTGGCCGCCGGCCGGCTCCCCGGCAACGCGCACATCGCCTGCCGGCCCAGCCCGCACCAGGTGCGCCACGCCACCGACGCGACCGGGCGGGTGCTGATGCTGGTGCCGGCGGGTGGCGAGCTCGCCGACTCGCTACGGCCGGCAGACGGCGCCGACGACGTCGCGGTGGTGCTGGACGTGCAGGACGTGCCCCCGGTGGCCGGCTCGCCGACGCTCGGGCGGGTGTGGGTCTCCGGCTGGGCCGCGCCGCTCACCGGCGTCGAGGCGCGCCAGGCCGCGCAGGACTTCGTCGACATCGACCCCGCCGGCGACCTGCTCGACGTGGGGCGAGGCCAGGTGCTGTTTCGCATGGAGCCGGCCGAGGTCCGCCTGGAGCTGGGCGGCCGCGTCCGGGAGATCGATCCCGACGAGTACGCCACGGCCGAGCCCGATCCGCTCCAGTCCGTCGAGTGGGACCTGCTGACCGACCTGGCCGACCACCACGTGCCGGAGATGACGGAGTACATCCAGCGGCAGCTCGCCAGCAGCGGCCACAAGCACCCCGCCGGCCCACCGCCGCGCGTGGTGCGCCTCGACCGGTACGGCTTCGTGGTGGCCCTCGGCGCCCCCGGCCGGGAGTACCGCGCCCGGCTCACCTTTCCCCGTCCGGTCGCCGACCGCGCCGACCTGGCCCGCCTGCTCCACCCGGTGCTCTGCCGCCGCTGCGCCACCGCGCCATGAGCCCGTGGCCGGGGCCCGCTCGGCAAGCTTGGGAGGGCCGTGCCTAGCCGGCCCCGGCCACGCCCTCAGCGGGTCTGTTCGAGCCAGGAGGCGTAGAGGCGGGCGTAGATCGAGTCGCGTTCCTTGACGAGCTTCCGGTGCGGGCCGCGCTGCACGATGCGGCCCTTGTCCACGACGATCACCTCGTCGGCGGCCTGGGCCGTGGAGAGGCGGTGCGCGATCGCCACCGTCGTGCGGCCGCGGGTCACCGCGTCGAGGGTGCGCTGGAGCCGCACCTCCGTGGCCGGATCCACCGCGCTGGTCGCCTCGTCGAGCACGAGCAGGTCGGGGTCGGCCACGTACGCGCGGGCCAGCGCCACCAGCTGCCGCTCCCCCACGCTCAGCGCCTCGCCCCGCTCACCGACCGGCGTGGCCAGACCCATCGGGAGGCCCTCGACCCAGTCGGCCAGGCCCAGCTCGGCGAAGGCCAGCGCCAACCCGTCGGAGCCCAGGCCGGGCCGGGCGAAGCGGACGTTGTCGGCCACCGTCGCGTCGAAGAGGAACCCGTCCTGGGGCACCATCACCACGCGGCTGCGCAGCGAGTCGAAGCGCACCCGGTCCAGCGGTACGTCCGACAGCAGCACTTCCCCGGTCGAGGGGTCCATGAGCCGGGTGAGCAGCTTCGCGAACGTGGTCTTGCCGCTCCCCGTCTCGCCCACGACCGCCACCCGCGACCTGGGCGCGATCTCGATGTCCACATCGGACAGCACGGTAGGCCCGTCGGGGTAGGCGTACGAGACCTTGGCGAAGTGGATGCCGAGCGGGCCCGGCGGCAGGTCGACGCCCTCCTTCGCCGGGTCGGCCACGTCCGGCTCGAGGTCGAGCACGTCGAGGACGCGGCGCCAGCCGGCGATCGCGTTCTGCGCCTCGTTGAGCACCTCGGTGGCGATCTGCACCGGCTGCACGAAGAGCGCGACCAGGAAGAGGAACGCGGTCAGCTGCCCCACCGTCAGCGTGCCGTCGGCGCCGAGCAGCACGCCCACGATCACCACCGAACCGAGTGCCAGGCCGGAGGCGAGCTCACCGGTCGAGAAGCTGGTCACGCTCAGCGTCATCGCCCGGCTCTGCGCCCGCCGCTGCGCGTCGATGGTCTCGTCGAGCCTCGCGGAGGTACGGCCGGAGACGCCGTACGCGCGGATGACCGCCGCACCCACCACGCTCTCCGAGATCGCCGCGAGCATCGCGCCCATGCGCTGCCGCACGATGCCGTACGCGGCGGCGAGGCGCTTCTGGAAGCCCCGGATCACCGCCACCGCGGGCAGGAACGCGGCGAAGACGACGAGCGTGAGCTGCCACGAGTACACGGCCATCACGATCACGGTGACCACGACCTGGCCGGTGCTGACCAGCAGGATCACGCCACCCCACTGGAGGAACTGGGTGATCTGGTCGACGTCGCTGGTGACCCGGGAGACGAGCGAGCCGCGCCGCTCCGACTGCTGGTGCAGCATCGACAGGTCGTGCACGTGGCGGAAGGTGCGCACCCGCACGTTGGCCAGCGCGGTCTCGCTGACCGTGAAGAGGCGCCGCATCATCAGGTACCCGCAGAGGGTCGTGACGACGAGCACCGCGGCGGTGATGCCGACGACGGTGGCCACCACGCCGATGTCGGGGCCGCCGGGCGCGCGGAGACCCCGGTCGATGCCCTGCTGGATCGCGACGGGCACCGCCGCCCGCCCCACCATCGACACGACGGCGAGCGCGAGCGTGCCGGCGAGGCCGGTGCGCAGCTCGGGTGAGAGCGCCAAGCCGCGGCGCATGGTGGCCCAGGTGCTGCGGGGTCCCCGCGTAAACGTGGAGCGAAGCGGAGCGTTTTCGTGGGGTGCGTTCATAGTGCTTCCTCGTAGGCGCGCTCGCGCTCCCGCTCGGCCTCGGCCTTCTCGTAGGCGGTGACCAGGTCGGCGTACCCCGGGACGGTGGCCAGCAGCCGCGTGTGCGTGCCGGTCGCCACCACCCGGCCGTGCTCGACGTAGACGACCTCGTCGGCGAGCGCGATCGTGGCCCGGCGGTAGGCGACCACCAGGATCGTGGCGGGCGGGTCGGCGGCCCGCAGCGAGCCGAGGATCGCCGCCTCGACGCGGGGGTCGACCGCGCTGGTGGCGTCGTCGAGCACGAGCAGGCCGGGGCGGCCGGCGAGCGCGCGGGAGAGCGTGAGCCGCTGCCGCTGACCGCCGGAGAGCGTGGCGCCGCGCTCGCCCACGTGGGTGTCGAGCCCGTCGGGCAGGCTGGCGACGAAGCCGTCGGCCTGCGCCATCCGCAGCGCCGCCCACACGTGCTCGTCGGCGACGCCGGGGCGGTCGAGCGTGACGTTGGCCCGGACGGTGTCGTCGAAGACGAACGGCACCTGCGGCACCAGCGCGATCGTCTCGGCCAGCGACTCGGAGGTCAGCTCGGGCAGCGGCGTGTCGTCGAGGTAGACGGTGCCGTGGAAGGGGTCGACGAGGCGCGCCGCCAGCGAGGCGATCGTCGACTTGCCCGATCCGGTGGGGCCCACCAGTGCCACGGTGCGTCCGGCGGGCACGGTGAAGCTCACGTCGCGCAGTACCGTGACCTCCTCGTATCCGAATTGGACCGAGTCGAAGCGCAAGGTCGCGGGCGTGCCGCGACCACCGCGGGCGCGGGCGCCGTAGGGCATCTCGCCCTCGGCGGTGAGCACCCGCCGCACCCGCTCCCACCCGGCGACGCTGCGCGGCAGCTCGGCGAGGACCCAGCCGATCGCCCGCACCGGAAACGCCAGCACCGTGAACAGGAACGCGACGCTCACCAGCTCGGTGACCGTCACCGCGCCCTGCCGCAGCCGCCACGCGCCGACCAGGAGCACGCCGAGCGTGCCGAGGCTGGGCAGCGTCTCCAGCATCGGGTCGAAGACGCCGCGCAGCCGCCCCACCGCGATCAGCGAGTCGCGCAGCTCGCCCGCGCGGGCCGCGAAGCGGGCGGTCTCCTCCGCCTCGCGTCCCATCGTCTTGACCACCAGCGCGCCGTCGAAGCTCTCGTGCGCGATCGCGCTCACCTCGCCGCGCAGTGCCTGGGCCCGGGTCTGGCGGGGTGCCATGCGGCGGGAGTACACGACGTTGAGGGCGAAGAGCGCCGGGAAGATGGCCGCCCCGACCAGCGCGAGCACCCAGTCGGTGGCGAAAAGCGACACGAACGCGCCGAGCAGCATGATGAGCGTGCCCACCGCGAAGGGCAGCGGCGCGATCGGAAACCAGGTGGCCTCGACGTCGGAGTTGGCGTTGGAGAGCAGCGTGCCGGTGGCGTTGCGCTGGTGCCACGCCACCGGTAGCTCCAGGTAGCGGCGGGTGACCTGGCGGCGGTAGGAGGCCTGGAGGCGATATTGCATGAACGCCGCGCCCAGCCGCCGCCCGAAGATCGCGCCCACCTTGAGCAGGCTCAGCCCGAGCAGCGCCGCGGCGGCGAGGAAGAGCAGGCCGGTGTCCGCCTCCCCGTCCTCCAGCGACGGCACCACGATGTCGCCCACGATCGCGCCGACGAGGTACGCGCCAGCGATCGTGAGCAGGCCA
>Ga0214467_1000338_pt1 | contig 10398 bp, 8 predicted proteins | sample RVTome_8_FD_187339 | JGI IMG/M metagenome (GOLD analysis project Ga0214467, IMG submission 187339) | Soil microbial communities from uranium-contaminated site in the Upper Colorado River Basin, Wyoming, United States - RVT160D0 HiSeq ...
GAACGACGGGTCCGGCAGCTACTCGACGAGATCGGCGTCCCCGCCACCGTCTAGCCAAGATCCCCCCAACGTGCAACGCACCACCATCGCCTACAGCGGCAACTGCCCGTACCCAAAAGCCGTTTACCCGCACCCCCCAGCGAGCGTCAAGGCGCTCACCATGACCGCCGGGCATTGAAGGAGTTTCTCGAACGTCTGTGAGCGGTGAAGCGTGGCCGGCGCCTGCTGGCGCTCGGGGTATGGCCGAGCCGCGCATGGAGGGTCGGAGCCGGTCAGGCCAGTGCGATGTCGACCCGTTTGGTCGCCGTCAGCGTGCCGCGTGCCGGGCCGCGATATGTGCCGGAGGTCGGGGCGACATCGGTGTAGTCGCGCCCCGTGGCGACGGTCAGGTAGGCGCGTCCGGCGCGGCGACCGTTGCACGGGTCGAACGCCACCGCACGGGCGCCCTCCGGATCGGCGACGACGACCTCGACCCAGGCGTGCGTGCCGCCCTCACCGAGAAGGTGTCCGGAGACGTAGCGGGCTGGCAGGCCGGTGGCGCGGCAGAGCGCGATCATCACGTGGGCGCTGTCCTGGCAGACGCCACGGCCGAGGGCGAGCGCCTGGGCGGCGGTGGTGTCGACGGTGGTGACGCCGTACTCGTAGGTGATCGCGTCGTGTACGTAGGCGCAGAACCGCTCGGCCGTGGCCAGCGGATCCTTGCCGGCCAGCGCCGCCGCGACCCGGTCGATCGTGGGGTCGGCGGTGGTCAGCCGGGTCGGCCGGAGCAGCCGCGGGTCGTGCAGCGCCGCGGCCGGCAGACCGATATCGGTGTCCGGCCCGGCCCGCTCGACGATCGCCTCGATCACGAACTCGATCCCGTCCGGCACCAGCGGTACACGCGATCGGGTGACGATGTTGCCGGCGGCGTCACGGCGATGAGTGGTATGGGCGCCGGCCGCGGAGACGGCTATCGAATGCCGCCGCCGGCGCTGATCACCGTGCCGGTGGGGAGGGACCACCACCAGCCGGTGGTCAAGGTCTCGCACCGGGCCGTCGTAGACGTAGTGGAAGCGCTGGTGCAGCACGTACGTGAGCCGGCTGGCCTCCTCCAACTCCCCGGGGGAGGGCAGCCGGTGTGGTGCGCCGGGCGGTGCCCCGTCGTCCGATGTCACGTCGCCTCCTCTGCCCAGACCTGCATGCTCTGCAGCAGCGGTCCACCGTAGGTGGTGACCATCGCCACGTCGACCGCGTCACGGCCGCGGCCGATCAGTATGCGGCCTTTGCGGGCGGCGTTGTTGCGGGGGTCGAAGGTCCACCAGCGATGGTCGAGGTAGACCTCCATCCAGGCGGCGAAGTCCATCGGCGCCGGGTCCGGCGGCACGTCCATGTCGGGCAGGTAGCCGAAGACGTAGCGGGCCGGGATGGACAGCGCCCGGCAGAAGCTGATGGCGACGTGGGCGAAGTCGCGGCACACGCCGCTGCCGGCCGCATACGCCTCGGCCGCGGTGGTGGTGGGGCTGCTGCTGCCGTAGGCGAAGCGCAGGTGGCTGTTGACGTGGTCGACGATCGCCTGGACCCGCCGGTATCCGGGCTTGTGGCCGCCGAACAGGTGCCATGCCTGGTCACCGAGGACGTCGGGTAGGCAGTAGCGGCTGGGCATGGTGTAAATCAGCACATTGTCGGGCAGTTGCGGGACGGGTAGCTCGGCCGCGTTGAGGTCCACGTCCTCGGTCGCGTCCGGGACGGCCACGAGGGCGTCGTAGCGCAGTGTCGAGTCGCCCGCGGGCAGGGTGAGTCGTTGGCAATCGTTGCCGTACAGGTCGGTGTAGCCGTGTCGGGTGGTGGTGGGCTGGATGTCCCAGCCCTGCTGCAGCACCGCCGCGGGACCTGTCCCGGACGGCTCGATCTGGAAGATCGCGGGCGTCTCGACCTCCGCGGTGTACCGGAACTCACACCCGACCCGGACCTGCCGCGAGACGGCTGCCATGCCCTCAGTCTGGTCCGTCATTGTTTCCTCACCGTAACTGCTGGTCGCGGTAACGAATCGGTGGTACGAATCCTCGCATGGGAGGGCTTCTAGACGGATATCCGCGCGGCCCAGCCTACGACGAGATGTTCGGGGCGGACGGGCTGCCGCATCCACACATGCGCGCGCTCTACGACGCCCTGCAGCTGCTCACCGGCGAAGACCTGGCGCAGCGTGCGGCGGCACGGGACCGCAGCTTCCGCGACCAGGGCGTGACGTTCTCCCATGCCGGCGAGGAGTGGCTCTTTCCGCTCGACCTGATCCCCCGGCTGATCCCGGCCGCCGAGTGGGACGTCGTCGAGGCGGGCGTCGTGCAGCGGGTGCGGGCGTTGGAGGCCTTCCTCGCCGACGTGTACGGCCCGGCCGAGGCCGTCCATGACGGCGTGGTGCCGCGCACGTTGCTGACCACGTCAGCCACGTTCTGCCGGCCGGCGCACGGTATCCGGCCGCGCAACGAGGTCCGGATCCATCTCGCCGGGATCGACCTGGTCCGCGATGAGGCGGGTGTGCTGCGGGTGCTTGAGGACAATCTGCGGGTACCTTCCGGGATGTCCTATGTTGTGGAAAATCGGCGCACCATGGCGCGGGTCTTTCCGGGGCTGTTCCTGGAGCAGCAGGTGCGGCCGGTCGCCTCCTTCCCTGGGCGGCTGTTGGACGCGTTGCGCCGGTCGGCACCGGACGGTGTCAAGGAGCCGGTGGTGGTGCTGCTCAGCCCAGGTGTGTACAACCCGGCCTATTTCGAGCACGCCTTCCTGGCCCGCAAGATGGGCATCGAGCTCGTCGAGGGCCGCGACCTGTTCTGCGACGAGCACGTGCTGTACATGCGCAGCCTCGGCGGCAGGCAGCGGGTGGACGTCGTCTACCGGCGGGTCAACGACGACTTCCTCGACCCGGTGCATTTCCGGCCCGACTCGGTCGTGGGGTGCCCGGGCCTGCTCAACGCCGCCCGCGCCGGCAACGTCACGATCGCCAACGCGGTCGGCAACGGCGTCGCCGACGACAAGCTGACCTATTCGTACGTTCCGGCGCTCATCGAGTACTACCTGGGTGAGAAGCCGTTGCTGTCCAACGTCACGACCTACCGGCTCGACGATCCGGACGTTCGCGAGGAGTGCCTGGAGCGACTCGACCAGCTCGTCGTGAAGCCGGTCGACGGATCCGGCGGCGACGGCATCGTCATCGGCCCGTCCGCCTCGGATGCCGAGCTGGCCGCCGTGCGCGAGCGGGTGCTCGCGGAGCCGCGCGCGTGGATCGCGCAGGAGCTGGTGCTGCTGTCGACCTCGCCGTCTCAGCGCGACGACCGGCTGTTGCCCCGGCACATCGACCTGCGGCCGTTCGCGGTCAACGACGGGGAGCAGGTCCACGTGTTGCCCGGCGGGCTGACCCGGGTGGCGCTGCGGGAGGGGAGCCTGATCGTCAACTCCAGCCAGGGTGGCGGCTCCAAGGACACCTGGGTGCTCACCTCGTCGCCGGAGCCGGCGTCCGAAGCCACCGGTCCGCCGGCCTTCCCCGCTCAGGCGGTACGGGGCACCACCCCGGACCGCGGCCCGCACGACGACCAGCCGCAGCAGTGAGGGGACGGCAGTGCTGAGCCGCGTAGCCGAGTCGCTGTTCTGGATCGGCCGGTACGTCGAACGGGCCGAGGACACGGCCCGGCTTCTCGACGTGCATTTTCACGAGGTGCTCGAGGACCCGACCGTGGACGAGGGCGCCGCCTGCGCCGTCCTGTTGACCGTCATGGGTGTCCCGGACGACGTCGCCGAACGGCACCGGGACAGCCGGGCGGTACTGGAGCTGCTCGGCTACGACGAAGCTCCCAACTCGATCGCCGGCGCGCTGGTCGCCGCCCGGCAAAACGCCCGCGGCGCGCGGGAGGCGCTCTCCGCCGAGATCTGGCAGTGCCTGAACTCGACCCACAACTCGCTCCCGGCCCGGGTGGCCGCCGCCCGGGATTTCGGCCCCGCGCCCTTCTTCTCCTACGTACGCGAGTGCGCCGCGACCTTCGCCGGCCACGTCGAGGCCAGCATGAGCCGGGACGCGAGCTACGACGTGCTCGTCCTCGGCCGCAGCCTGGAGCGCGTCGACATGACCGCGCGGCTGCTCGCGGCCCGGCTCGGCACGGGCGTCGGCGACGAAGGCTGGACATCCACCCTGCGGGCATGTTCGGCCCACGACGCCTACCTGCGCACCTACCAGCAGGGCGTCGACGCCCGCCGGGTGCTCGAGTTCCTCCTGGTGGACCGGCTCTTTCCCCGGTCGGTCTTCCACGCACTGTGCGCCGGAGAGGAAGCGCTGATCCGACTCGACCCGGCGTCCGGGCGGTCCGCGCTGGACGAGTCCGCCCGCCGAGCCATCGGCCGAGCCCGCACCGACCTGGAGTTCCTGTCCGCCGCCACATTGCTCGACGACCTCGTGGAGCGGCTACACGGACTGCAGCGAACCGTATCCACGGTCAGCGAAGACGTCACCCGGCGGTTGTTCACGGGGTCCGCACCGCTGCACTGGCGCATCGAGGAGCCCGCCACATGACCTGGCGGATCGCGATCCGGCACCGTACCGGCTACCGGTACGGCGGACCGGTGCGGGCCTCATACAACGAGGCGAGGCTCACCCCGCCGAGCGTCGATGGACAGCGCACCCTGCACGCCGCCCTGGAGATCACGCCCGTGGCCAGGCCACTGCGCTACGTCGACTACTGGGGCACCACGGTGGACGCGTTCGACATCCACATCCCACACACCGAGCTCGTCGTGCTGGCGACCTCGACGGTCGAGACCGCCCGGCCGCGCCCGGCGCCGGTCGAGGTCGACTGGACCGACCTGGCCTCCCGCACGATCCGGGAACGCTTCGGCGAGCTGCTCGCCCCGTCACGCTACGTCCAAGCCGAGCCGGAGCTCACCGGGCTCGGGCAGTCCCTGCGCAACGGCTCGACGCCGATGCAGGCCGGGCTACGCGCCGCTGCGTGGACCCACGAGACGCTGCAGTACGTGCCGGGCGCGACACACGTGCACACCTCATCGGCCGAGGCCCGGGCCGCGGGCAAGGGCGTATGCCAGGACTTCGCCCACGTCACACTGGCCCTGCTCCGCGCGGTCGGCCTGCCCGCGCGGTACGTCTCCGGCTACCTGCACCCGACCGTGGAGGCCGAGATCGGGGAGGCGACCCCCGGCCAGAGCCACGCATGGGTGGAGTTCTGGGCCGGCGGTTGGATCCCGATCGACCCGACCAGCCTCGCCGAGGTGGCCAGCCGACATGTGCTGCTGGCCCGCGGCCGCGACTACGCCGACGTGCGGCCACTGTCCGGCGTCTACTCCGGGCAGAAAGCGGAGCTCTTCGGCGTCACCGTCGAGATCACCCGGCTCGGCTGACCCCCGCCGGGCGCGGCGGCCGCAGCCCGCCCACGATCCAGCCCCGCCGGCGGCATCGGCGTCGCTGTCCAGCGCCTGGGGCTGGTGTCGAGGGCGGCGACGTCGGCAATCGTGCTTCGCGCGCGGTCGCCGAACGCGCCGGCTTCACCATCAATCCCGGCGGCGTATCTGGCCGACACGGCCAGAAATGGTCCGGTCGCCGCCTACCCGGCAACCTCCGCCGCGCCGACCCTGGTTAGTGTGGCGAGGCGTGAGGTTCGGGCGGGACGCGCAATAGCGTCTGACTGCGGTTCGAAGCCTGGTGTTCTTTGATGTTGATGGGACACTGTCGGCGTTCACGGAATTCGACACGGCCTGGACCAAGCGGTCGGGTCGGCCGCCGAGCTTGTCGTGCTAGCAGCACACTGATGTCGGCGGGACGCGGGCGCGGGGCGGGCAGGCGGCCGCTGGCGCTGGACGCGGGTATGAGGCTGGTGGGCTTGACGAGAGGATCAAGGTAGGTGGATGCGAGCTGTCGTGTACGACCGTTACGGGCCTCCGGACGTGTTGCGGATCGACGATGTTCCCAGGCCCTCGCCCGCCGTCCGGCAGGTGCTGGTCAGAGTCGCGGCGACCTCGGTCAACCTCAGCGATTGGGAGACCCTGCGGGGCTCGCCGCTGTATGCGCGCATCGGTGGGCTGCGCTTTCCGGCGCGCCGGATCCTCGGCTCGGACATCGCCGGATGGGTCGACGCGGTCGGTCCGGGCGTCACCCGGTTTCGGCCCGGTGACGAGGTGTACGGCGACAACCTCATGCTCAAGGGCGGTTTCGCCGAGTACGTTGTCGCCCCCGAAACGGTCCTGGCCGGCAAGCCTTCAGCACTGACCTTCGCCGAGGCTTCGGCGATTCCGCAGGCGGGCGCGATCGCGTGGCAGGGGACCGCTGGTGTCAATTCCGGGCAGCGGGTCCTGATCAACGGTGCCGGCGGCGGTTCGGGCTCCTTCGCCATTCAGCTCGCCAAGCGACTCGGCGCGCACGTGACCGGCGTCGACAACGCGGGCAAGCTTGAGTTCATCCGGTCGGCCGGCGCGGACGATGCGATTGACTTCCGCACCGAGGACTTCACCCGTAGCGGCCCGTACGATCTCATCCTCGATCTGGTCGCGCACCGGTCAGTGTTCGCCTACCGCCGGGCTTTGGGCCGCGGCGGCCGTTACCGGTGCGTCGGCGGATCGGTCTCGGCGCTGCTGCGGGTACTGACGATCGGCTCGGTGGTCGGTCGGCTTACGCATCGCCGGCTGGGCGTGCTCGCTGTCAAGGAAGGGCCGACACACTTCGAACCGGTCGCCGATCTGTGCGTAACCGGTGACCTGGGCATCCACATCGACCGCATCCTCACCCTGGACGAGGTGCCCGCGGCATTGGCCCGCGTAGGCGAAGGACGCGCTCTTGGCAAGGTCGTCGTCAGCGTGAACGGAGCACCTGCCTCCGGGCGCTGACTATATGGGATTCCGCATCGGACCGATCACAACGGTGGCCGTGGGTACGCCACCAGTTGGCGATCAGCATCGACATCGCCGCGACCGCCTGCTCCTGATCACCCTCGCTCATTGGGACCACCGTCATAGCGAGCGCGGTGAATGTGTAGCGGACCTGGTGTGGATGGCTCGGCCATCATGTTCCTATGTTGACACGGGCCTGGCGCGGGCTTTCATCGTGGCGTGTGCGGATCGGTTGGGGGCTGCTGAGCTGGGCCGTTCTGATCGTCTGCGTCGCGCTGCCGGTCTGGGCGGCGACGTCGGGCGATCTCAATGAGGTGGCCGGCTGGGCCAACGTGCTCGCGTTACCGATCACCGGCCTGGGTCTGCTCCTGGTGTTCACCGACCACACCCGACCGGGTGCGAGATCGGCCGTCGCATCGGCCGGTCCGCGGCAGTTGCCGCTGGACGTGGACGGATTCACCGGCCGCGAGGCAGAGCTGGCCGGCCTCGATGCGCTCGCGGGTGGTTCCCGCAGCCGCGCCGGCGGGGGTGGTGTGCCGATCGTGGTGCTGTGTGGCACCGCCGGCGTCGGCAAGTCGGCGCTAGCGGTGCGCTGGGCGCACCGGATTACCGGTCTGTTCCCGGACGGCCAGTTGTTCGTCAACCTGCGCGGCTTCGATCCAGCTGGCGCGGCGCTGGAGCCGGGCGAGGCGCTGCGAGGATTTCTCGACGCCCTGATGGTGCCGCCGGAGCGCATCCCGGTCGGGCTCGACGCGCAGGCTGCTCTTTACCGGAGCCTGCTGTCCGGCCGGCGGATGCTGATACTGCTCGACAACGCCCGGGACGGTGAACAGGTCCGTCCGCTGCTGCCCGGCACCGCGCGCTGCCTGGTTGTGGTGACCAGCCGCAACGAGTTGGCCGCGCTGACCGCCGCGGGCGCGCATCCGATGCGGGTCGACCTGCTCACCGCGGACGACGCCCGGCAGCTTCTCGCCCGTCGGTGCGGTACCGCTCGCACGGCCGCTGAGCCCGAGGCGCTGCAGGCGATGGTCGACCTCTGCGCGCGGCTGCCGCTGGCCCTGTCCGTCGTCGCGGCACGAGCCGCGGCGCACCCAACCTTTCCGCTGGCGGCGCTGGCCGCCGAACTCTCCGACCTGCGGCACCGGCTGGACGCCCTGTCCGGCGGCGACCCAACGACCGACCTGCGCGCGGTCTTCGACTGGTCCTGCCGCATGCTCAGCCTGCCCGCCGCCCAGCTCTTCCGAAGCCTTGGCTTGCACCCAGGGCCCGAGATCTCGGCGGCCGCGGCGGCCAGCCTCACCGCGACCGCGCAGCGCGATACCCGGCTCGCGCTCATCGAGCTGACCCGAGTCGGGTCGGGAACTGGATCTGTGATGATCACCGAGGGTAGGGCCGGGGGCCTGTATTCCGCCGGTTTCCCGGTCGGTTGTGCGCTCTCCCAGGCCCGTGGTCGGGTCGTCACCGCTCCAGCTCCCGCCACGTCGAACCGTGCATGCGGTTCTCCCGCACACGGCTCACCGACGCCGTTCACCGCCGGCATTCGGTCTTTCCCGCCAGGGCTTTCCGGCCCTGGGTGCGACAACGATTCCACTCAGGCTGACCAGGCCGCACTGGTCCGGTGACAGGTAGGCGACCACGGACATACCGAAGCTTCGTCCGCGTTTGTGCCGCTTGCCGATGAAGAGCATCAACCGTTCCAGCGCATAGTTCCTGATCTTGTTGAGGCGGATGGTCGAGTGGCCGTAGCGGAAGTACTGCGCCCAGCCACGCAGGAACACGTTGATGTCCCCCACCACCGTCTCGATGCTGAGCCGCAGCCTCGACCGGACTGTCAGTTCCCGGATCCGGTCGCGGGCACGCCGCATCGCCTTGTTCGAGGGCCAGCGGGCCAGGAAGGCAACTCCGCGCCTACCCCGTACGCCCCGCGATCGCACCCACTTGTGGCCGAAGCCGAGGAAATCAAACCCCCGGCCGTCGTCCGCGAGGTGCACGATGCGGGTCTTGGCCTCCTTCGGCTCCAGGCCGAGGTCGGCCAGCAACACCCGAAGCCGCCCGAGGGCGTCCTCGGCCTGCTGCCGGGTAGCGCACATCACCAGCACGTCGTCGGCGAACCGGACCAGCACCCCATGTGCCCGGCTGTCCCATACCCGGTCAAGCCGGTGCAGGTACACGTTGCACATCAACGGACTGATCACACCCCCCTGTGGGGTTCCAGTCACCGGATGCCGAACCACACCCGCGTCCATCACCCCAGCGCGCAGGATCACCCGCAGGAGCTTCAGCACGGACTGGTCGGCGACGCGCTCCTCCACCGCATGCATCAACCGGTCTTTCGGGATCGCCTCGAAACAGCTGGCGATATCCGTCTCCACCACCCACCGCCGACCCCGCCAAGCCTCATCGATGACGACTTGAAGAGCATCGTGCTGCCCACGCCTCGGGCGGAACCCGAAACTGCACGGCAGAAAATCCGCCTCGAAGACCGGCTCAAGCACGATCTTCACGGCGGCCTGCACGATCCGGTCACGAACCGCGGGAATCGACAACGGCCGCTGTTCACTGGACCCGGGCTTCGGGATGAACACCCGACGCGCCGGCAACGGCCGATACCTACCCTCCCGCAGCTCGGCAGCCAGCTCATCGAGCAGCCGGGTAACCCCGTACTCCTCAACCTGGTCCAAAGTGGTGCGGTCGACGCCCGGCGCACCGTCGTTCCGGCGCACCGCAACCCACGCACGCCACAGGACATCCCTGCGCAGGATCTTGTCCCACAGCGCGTGGAACCGTCGCCCGGGATCGGCCTTGGCCGCCCGGTACAGCGTGTGTTGCAGGGCACGCACCTTGTCCAGCGGAACACGTCCACTGTCGGCGGGACTAGCCGAAACCTCGGCACTCACCGGGCACCTCCATCTACCCCAACACGCATCGACGAAGTAGTGGCCCTTCCCTCACCGGCGGTTGTGTTGTCCGCTCGGCTCGATCGGTACTACGGCCACCTCCGACGCCCTTCCGGCTGGCTTCCACTTCCCGGCTCGTCACCGGTTATAGGTCACCGCGCTCCAACGGATCTTGCGCAGCCCGCTGGGCCGGGGAGGGCCTCTCCAGTTCCCGCCGCCACTATCCGAACGTTCCGCGCCCCTTACGCCGGGGAGTCCTTCACGGCTGCGCCTCCAGGCTCTACACCGCTTCCATGGCCTTCGCCCTGTGCACCCAGGCTCGGCACTCCCTCGCCCCACCCAAACAGGCAGGAGATCTAACGACGCGGCAGGCTTCGATTCACGCTACGGACCGCTCGGTTGCACACCCTCTCGGGCGCTTGACGCTGGGCTTCGACCCCGCCCGTTTCCAGACGAAGCCGCCAGCCTGCTACCGGGCCCCCTGGCGGCTACCCGGACCGGACTTTCACCGGCAAGCGACGACGAGCTTACGAAACAGACCGTCAACCACTCACATGATCAACCACCTATCCCTACTGGACGCACGCACACCTGATCATGGAACACCGCCCAGGCCGGTACGGCTTCCACGACATGCTCCGCT
>Ga0214467_1000339_pt1 | contig 10384 bp, 7 predicted proteins | sample RVTome_8_FD_187339 | JGI IMG/M metagenome (GOLD analysis project Ga0214467, IMG submission 187339) | Soil microbial communities from uranium-contaminated site in the Upper Colorado River Basin, Wyoming, United States - RVT160D0 HiSeq ...
CCGCATCGTCAACGTCACCTCGTACACCGGCCTGCGGGGCAACCCCGGCCAGTCGAACTACGCGATGGCGAAGGCCGGGATCATCGGTTTCACCAAGACCACCGCCAAGGAGCTGGCCCGCTTCGGTATCACGGTCAACGCCATCTCGCCCAACGCGCACACCCGGATGATCTCGTCCATCCCCGCGGAGAAGCTGGCCGAGCTCTCCGCCGGCATCCCCATGGGCCGGTTCGCCGACGCCTCGGAAATGGCCGCGGCGGTCGCGTTCCTCGCCTCCGACGAGGCCGCCTACATCACCGGCGTGGTGCTGCCGGTCGACGGCGGCCTGTCGCTATGAACAGCACGTAGCCACGCCCACGAACCGGAGGACGGACATGACCACGCAGATGACCACGGTTGCCGAGGGATACCACTTCCTGGAGGCGCCACGCTGGCGCGATGGTCGGCTCTGGTTCTCCGACTTCTACGGCCACCGGGTCCGCTCGATGCGGGAGGACGGCGCCGACGTGCGGGAGGAGGCGTACGTCCCCGAGCAGCCGTCCGGTCTGGGCTGGCTCCCCGACGGCCGGCTGCTGATCGTCTCGATGCGCGACCGCAGGGTCCTGCGCAGGGAGGAGGACGGCACCCTGGCCGTCCACGCCGACCTGGGGGAGTACGCCACCGGGTACGCCAACGACCTGGTGGTCGACGAGCAGGGGCGGGCGTACGTGGGCAACTTCGGCTTCGACCTGATGGCCGGCCACCCGCTCGAGCCGGCCGCCCTGCACCGGGTCGACCCCGACGGCCACGTGACCCAGGTGGCCGACGACCTCTGGTTTCCCAACGGCTCCGCGATCACCCGCGAGAACGTACTGCTGGTGGTGGAGACGTTCGGCAACCGGGTCACCGCGTTCGACCTCACCGCGGACGGCGCGCTCATCAACCGGCGGGTATGGGTCGAGTTCGGACCGCTGCCGGTCGATCGCGACGTCGAGCCGGCGCTCGCCCAGCTGCGGGTCGCCGGCGACGGTGCCTGCCTCGACGCGGAGGGCGGGCTGTGGATCGCCGACGCCACCGGCGGCCGGCTCATCCGGGTGACCGAGGACGGCGTGATCACCGACCAGATCGAGCCGGGCACCCCGGTGTACGCCTGCGCGCTGGGTGGCATCGAAGGGAACACGCTCTTCGCCTGTGCCGCACCCGACTTCAACGCGCGGGCCCGCACGGCCGCGCGGGAGGCTCGCATGCTCGCCGTCCAGGTCAGCGTCCCCGGCGCCTGAGCCAAGTGTGGCGTGGCGTCAGCTGGCGAGGATCGGTTGAGGGACCCCTTGATCGTTGGGGTGGGCCGCGCGGCGGGCGGCTACGGCGTAGCCGGCCAGTGTCGCCGCCCGCACGACGGTCCGTGGGGTGTAGAGGCCCTTGCCGATCCAGAGCTCGGGGCAGGGGCCGTCGATCCACCCCCTCAACCGCTCGTGTGCCGCGCCGAAGAGGCTGGGCGGGGTGGGGCGGTCGCCGGCCAGGGCGTCCAACGCGAGTACGGCGTACGCGGTCTCCTCGGCGGTGCCGCCCGGCGCGCCCCATGACCCGTCTGGATGCTGGGTGTCGATCAGCCACCGCCGGGTGCCTTCAAGAGCCCGCGGCCGCACCACTCGGGTCAGCGCGAACACGGCGGCGGCGGTCGCGTAGTACGGCGAGACATGCCACTTGTCCCGCCACCAGGCGCCGTCGCGGCGTTCGGTGAGAAGGTGCGTCACGATCTTCGCGAGTTGTGCGGGGAACGCCTTCGGCCGGCGGGCGAGCGCCTCCAGCACGCGCGCGTTGGCCGACACGGAGGCGTGGCGCTCGTACGGGAACGTGGTGAAGCAGTCGGCGCCCTCGAAGACCAGCAGGCGGTCGAGGAGGTGGCCCACGTCGTACCCGGCGTCGAGCAGCACGTTGAACACCATCGCGGAGTCGTCGGAGTCGGGCACGGGGAAGTCGGGGTCGATGGCGGCCACCCCGGTGTCTCCGAGCTGCCGGCGCAGCCTGGCCAGGTGTGGCCGGGCGGAGCTGGGCAGCGCTCCGGCACGGCTCAGCGAGTGCAGGACCCACGCGGTCTCGAATGTGGCGATGGGGTACACCTCGGGGAATCCGCCGTCGGGACTGGCGGCGTCGAGGCGTCGCAGGTAGGCCAGCGCGGCTGGCTCGCCGGTGGCGGCCCAGTAGGCCGCGGTGGCCGACGGCGAGTTGCCGAGCGACCCGTTGGCGGCGAGGAACCGGCCGGCGGGCGCCGGGTCGAACCCGGCGCCGAGCACCTCCAGCGAGTACAGCAGGGTGGTGGCTTGGTTGGACCAGGCTTCGGGCGGGACCCGGCCGAGCTTGTCGGCGCGCAGCCGGGCGAGGTCGGCGAACTCGGTGTAGGGCAGGTCGAGTCCGCGCTCTCGGGCCTCGGCCAGCAGGTAGGGCACGGCCAGCTCGAACGCGATGAGTTCGTGGGTGTCGGCGCGCCAGGCGGCCGGGTGGGCGCGCAGGTACGCCAGACCGGCCCGCACCGCGGTCGGTGCCCAGGGCTCCGGTGCTCCGGCCAGCGCGCCGACCGCGGCCAGCGTCGAGACCAGACGGTCGGAGGGGTGCGGCACCGTGCCGCCCCACGACCCGTCCGGCCATTGCCGGCGGCGTAGCCACTCCAGGGCCCGGGGGAAGACCGGCCCGCCGCTGGCCTCGCGCAGCCGGGCGACGAAGGCCGTGGGGTACGCGATGGGGTCGGTCGTGCCGCGCTCGAGCGAGGCGACCAGTTCGTCCGCCCGCTGTGCCGTCCACTGTGGCGGGTGCGGCGCCAGGTCGTTCGCCGCGCCGGCGGTCGATGCCCAGTGCAGGGGTGCCCACTCGCGCTTGTCCGGGCCTTCGCCCTCGGGGTAGCGGAAGTCGATCCGCTCGTAGAGCCGGGTGCCCCAGATGGTCATGCGGTCGAGCGCGACGGCGGGCGGCTGGTCGCTGGCGAGCAGCGGCACGAGAGCGCGGCGGCAGCTCGAGACCCGGTCGCCGACCATGCGGCGCAAGGCCGCCAGGGGTACGCCGAGCCGGAGGGCGTCGATGCTGCGCTCCGTGCTCTCGCGGGCGTGGCCGCGGGCGTCGTTGGCGAGCCGCACCGCGAGCGCCGAGTCGCGCAGCGCGGGTAGCAGCGCGGTCGCGTCGACACTGTCCATGGCGGACCACAAGGCGAGCATGTACATCGGCACGCCGACCGTGTAGGCGGCGTGTTCCAGGTACTCGTCGATGTCCGGCGGCGGTGCGCCGGACGCCACGGCGGTGCCAGTGGCCGCCTCGAAGCGCATGCCGGTCAGGAGCCGGTCGACCGCGTCGCGCCACAGTGTCGCCAGGCGCGGGAAGCCGGGCAGCGCGGCCACGTCGGCGTGGATGTCGGCGAGTGCGCGGGCGAGCGGCTCAGCGCCAGGCGCCGCGCCGTCGAGCACTCCGCGACACGCGGCGACCAGCCGATTGACCTGGTCCGGGTCACGGTCCGCTCTGTCCACTGTGTCGTCGATAGCGGTGATCCAGCTCCAGATGCGGGTGCCGGTGCGCAGCACCGGGAACTCCGCCCAGGGTGTGACGAACGCACAGCTCAGCGCGAACACCACGGCATGCTTGGCGGAGAAGGCCGGGCCGTGGCCGCTATTCCAGTCGACCAGCCGATCGGCGAGCCGGAGCGCGGTCACGCAAGTGTCCACAGAGGACTCGATGGACGGCAGGTCGGGCTGACTCACCGCTGTACACCCCCGTACGGCGACAACCTATGGTGATCCTCACCCTACATTGAGTAGTGTCGATACGGCTAGAGTGAGGAACTTGAATGCTTGGTGACGTACGAGACCTGGCCATCTTCAACGGTGTCCCCGAGTTCGACCCACCCCGCTACGTCGGGCTGCCCAACGTCGGCGACCGCGGCGCCCTCTTCACGCTGCTCGACGGCGTGCTCGACCGGCGCTGGCTCTCCAACGGCGGGCCACTGGTGCAGGAGTTCGAGCGTAAGGTCGCCAGCGTCGCGGGCGTGCGCTACTGCGTGGCCACCGCCAGCGGCACCGTCGCGCTGGAGTTGGCGATCCGCGCGGCCGACCTGTCCGGCGAGGTCATCGTGCCGGCCTTCACGTTCGCGGCGACCGTCCACGCGGTGCGGTGGATGGGTCTGACACCGGTGCTCTGCGATGTCGACCCCGAGACCGGCAACCTCGACCCCGCGCAGGTGGCGGCACGGGTCACCGCGCGCACCAGCGGTATCGTCGCGGCGCACCTGTGGGGCCGTCCGTGCGCGGTGACCGAGCTCACCGACGTGGCCGACCGCCACGGCCTCACCCTGATTTTCGACGCCGCGCAGGCGTTCGGCGCCCGGTACCGGGGGCGTCCGGTCGGCGGGTCCGGCGTGGCCGAGGTGTTCAGCTTCCACGCCACCAAGCTGGTCAACGCGTTCGAAGGCGGCGCGGTCGCCACCGATGACCGCGGCGTCGCGGCGCGGGTGCGGGCGATGCACAACTTCGGCATCGTCGGCGACGACGAGGTCGCGCTGACCGGCACCAACGGCAAGATGAGCGAGGCCGCCGCCGCGATGGGCCTGGTGTCGCTCGCCGCCATGCCGTCCTTTGTGGAGCGCGAGCGGCACAACCACCTCCGGTACCGGCAGGTCCTGGCCGGCCTGCCCGGCCTCACGTTGCTGCCACCCGATCCGGACAGCCCGCCCAGCTACCACTACGTCGTGGTGCGGGTCGACCGCGACCGGTTGGGGCTGCACCGCGACGAGCTGATGGCGGTGCTGCGCGCCGAAGGTGTCATGGCCCGCCGGTACTTCTACCCCGGCTGCCACCGGATGGCGCCGTACAGCACGGACACCGGCGCCGCGGACGACGCGGCGTTTCCGCACACCGACGCGCTGGCCGACTCGTTGCTCACGCTGCCGAGTGGCATGGCCGTCGACGACCGCGACATCGGCCGCATCGCCGAACTGGTCGGTGTCGCGGCGGCCCACGCCCCGGCGGTGGCGGCACGGCTAGGACTCCCGGGCCAGGACGAAGCGGCCGAGCGCGGCCAGGTGATCGGTCGCGGCACCTAGCCGGTCGAGCTCGGCCAGCGCGGTGGCCGCGCCGTCGAGCTCGGCCCGCGCCAGCCGCTCGGCCGTGTCCCGTCCACCGGCCTCCTCGGCCAGGCGGGCGACCAGCCGCGCCTCGTCCTCGCTGAACGGCTCCGGCCGGGCGTAGAGGTCGCGCAGCTGGCCGCCCGCCGCGCCGTCGGCCGCCAGCGCGGCCACCACGGGGAGGCTCTTCTTGCGGCGGCGCAGGTCGGCGAGGGCCGCTTTGCCGGTGCGCCGCGGGTCGCCCCAGATGCCGAGCAGATCGTCGCGGAGCTGGTAGGCGAGGCCCAGGTGCCGGCCGTACCGGTCGAGCGCCGCCCGCGCCGCCTCGCCCGCGCCCGCGAACAGGCCGCCGAGCCGGCACGCGCAGCCGACCAGCGAGCCGGTCTTCGCCGCCGTCATGGCCAGGCAGTCGTCCAGCCCCACCGTGCCGGTCGTCTCGAACTCCAGGTCCATGGCCTGGCCCTCGACCAGCTCGGCGACCGTGCCCATCAGCTCCTGGGCGGCGGTCGGCCGGCCCGATCCGGCCACCACCGCCACCGCCAGCGCCAGCAGCGCGTCGCCGGCGAGGATGGCCGGCGCGGCACCGAAGACGGTCCACGCCGCCGGCCGGTGCCGCCGGGTGCGGTCGTCGTCCATCACGTCGTCCTGCAGCAGCGTGCCGTTGTGCAGCAGCTCCACGGCCACCGCCGCCGGCATCGCGCCGGCCGGGTCGCCGCCCACCGCCTCCGCGCACGCCAGTGTCAACAGTGGACGGATCGACTTGCCGGCCGCCTGCCCGTCGGCCCAGCCGAACTGGTACTCGCAGACGCGCCGGATGCGCGGATGGAGACCGCGCAGAGCGGCCTCCACCCCCGGACGCACCTCGACGCGAAGATCGGCCGGCCAGGCCGGCCCGCCATTCACCACGGTCACCGGTCCAGGCTACGAGCGACAGTGAAATTTATCGATATTGCATTCCGTCGCTCAGCGTGGCAGAGTGATCGACGTTCGGTGATCTCTGGTCCGGAAAGACGGGGTGGACCCGATGGCGCCTGCGCGTGGCCCGCACACGCCCACCGCACCCGACCGACTTCCGCTGCTCGGGCACGCGCTCGCCTTGAAGCGCCACCCGCTCGACTTCCTCCAATCGGTGCGCCGCCTCGGCGACGTGGTGCGGATCTACCTCGGTCCGCGCCCGGCGTACGTGGTGAACGCCCCGGACCTGGTGCGCCAGGTGCTGGTCACGGAGGCCCGCAAGTTCGACAAGGGCGCGTTCTTCGACAAGGTGCGCGCGATCGTCGGCAACGGCCTGGTCAGCTCCAACGGCGCGTTCCACATGCGTCAACGCCGCCTCATGCAGCCGGCGTTCCACCGCCAGCAGATCGCCGGATACGCGCGGATCATGGGCGACTTCCTGGCCGAGCGGGCAGCGGCGTGGCGGCCCGGCCAGGAGCTGTCGGTACACGAGGAGATGCACGAGATCGCGCTTACGCTGATCGGCAAGACACTCTTCTCGTCCGAGCTGGGGGAGGAGGCTGTCGCGGAGGTCAAGCGGTCGATCCCGATCGTCCGCGACGGAGTGACGCGGCGCACACTGTCGCCGGTCGAGTTTCTGGAAAGGCTGCCCACGCCGGCGAACCGCCGCTTCGAAGGGGCGGTCGGGCGCATCCGCCAGGTCATCGACGAGGTCATCGAGGCGTACCGGGCCGACGGCACCGACCGGCGCGACCTGCTCTCCATGCTGCTGTTCAGCCAGGACGCGGACACCGGCGAGGCGATGACCGACGAGCAGGTGAGCGACGAGGTGGTCACCATCATGCTCGCCGGCAGCGAGACCACCGCCAACACGATGGCCTGGACTCTGTACCGCCTGGGCCGGCACCCGGCGATCGCCGACCGGGTCGCGGAAGAGGCCACCGCCGTCCTGAACGGGCGGCCGGCGACGTTCGAAGACCTGGACCGCCTCGACTACGCCGGGCGGGTGCTCTCCGAAGTCGTCCGGCTCTATCCACTGTGGCTGGTCATGCGGCGGTCGGTCGCCAGCGTGACCGTCGGCCCGTACGAGCTGCCGCCAGGCACGGAGCTCATCCTCAGCCCGCTGGCCATGCACCGCGATCCGGCACTGTTCGCCGAGCCGCTGCGATTCGACCCCGATCGCTGGACACCGGAGCGGGCCGCCACGATCCCGCGGCACGCGTTCATCCCGTTCGGCTCCGGCAACCGGCAGTGCATCGGCGACGGCTTCGGCTGGACCGAGGCGCTGATCGCGCTCGTCACCATCGCGTCGCGATGGCGGCTGGAGCCGGTGCCCGGACGCGCGGTCACCGAGGCGGTGGCCGCCACCGTCTACCCCAGTCAGCTGCCGATGATCGCCCTGCCGCGATGAGGGTCCTGGTCCTCGCCTACGGCACCCGCGGCGACGTGCAGCCGATGGCCGCGCTCGCGCTGGCGCTGCACCGCGCCGGGCACGAGCCACTGCTGGCCGCGCCCGCGTCGTTCAGCTCACTCGCCGGGGCGCACGGGATACCGTTCGCCGCTCTCGACGAAGGCATCCTGCGGCTGTGGTCCGCCCCGGAGATGCACGCGACCGCCGGGCACGGCAAGGGCGGGCTGGCTTCGCTGCGGGCGTACGCGGGGTATGTCCGCCAGATGCGGCCGGCGCTGCGGCGGCTGCTCGACGACGCGTGGCGCGCCGCCACGGACAGCGGCGCCGACCTCGTGGTGCACTCCCCGGTGGCCATCGCCGGGCCGCACCTGGCCGAGCGGCTCGGCGCACCGGGCGTCGTCGCCGCGCTCGACCCGCTGTACGTGCCGACCCGCGAGTTCGCGAACCCGCTGTTCCTCGCGCCCTCCTGGCTGCCCAGGGCCCTCAACCGGCTCACCCACGTGGCGTTCGTGCGCGGGCAGCTGCGCCTCGCCGGTCTCGGGCTCGACCGGTGGCGGGCCGAGACGCTGGGCCTGCCCCGCCGCCGCGGCCGGCACGCCCTGCTGCGCGACCCGTACGGCCAGCCGGTCCCGGTCCTCAACCAGGTCAGCCGGCACGTGCTGCCGCCGCCCGCCGACTGGCCGTCCACTGTGCACACCACCGGGTACTGGTATCTGCCCGCCCCGCGCGACTGGTCGCCCCCGCCCGCGCTGGACGCGTTCCTGGCCGCCGGCCCGCCGCCGGTCTACATCGGGTTCGGCAGCGTCGTCGGCTACGACCCGGCCGGCATGGGGGGCCTCGTCCGCGACGCGGTCGCGCGGGCCGGGGTACGCGCGGTCGTGGCCACCGGCTGGGGCGGCATCACGCCCGGCGACGGGCTGCCGGACACGATGCTCGCCATCGACCAGGCACCACACGACTGGCTCCTGCCCCGGATGTCCACGGTGGTGCACCACGCCGGCGGCACGACGTGGACCGCCGTCGCCGCCGGTCACCCGCAGGTCGTCTGCCCGTCCATCGGCGACCAGCCGTTCTGGGCGCGGCGGATGCACGCACTCGGCGTCGCGCCGCCCCCGACACCGGCGGCACACCTCACCGCGGCCGCCCTGGCCGCCGCGATCCGGACAGCCCGCGCCGACGCTGGCATGCGCGACCGGGCGGCGGCGCTGGCCGCCCGGATCGGTGCCGAAGACGGTGCCGCCGCGGCCGTCGCGGTCCTGGAGAAGGTCCATGCTGGACGGTGAACCCTACGGGCCGGCGTTCGCCCGCGCCTACGACCTCACCTACCGTCTGCGCGGCAAGGACTACGCGGCCGAGGCGGCCCTTGTCGCGCGAGTGGCACGCGAGCGCCGGCCCGGCGCGACGGCACTGCTCGACGTGGCCTGCGGCACCGGCGAACACCTGGCCCACCTGCGGGCGTGCTTCCCCGCGGTGGCGGGGCTCGACGGGTCACCGGCCATGCTCGAGGTGGCGCGGGCCAAGCTCCCCGGCGTGCCGTTCGTGCGCGGCGACATGCGCGACTTCGACCTCGAGCTTCGCTTCGACGTGGTCACCTGCCTGTTCAGCGCGATCGGTTACCTGGCCTCGGTCGGCGAACTGCGCGCGGCCATCGGCGCGATGGCACGCCACCTGGTGCCCGGCGGCGTGCTCGTCGTCGAACCCCTGTGGCGGCCCGACCAGTTCCTCGACGGGCACGTGTCGGCCGAGGTGCTGGAGCACGATGGCCGGACGCTGAGCCGGGTGTCGCACTCCAGCCGCGCGGGCCGCACCGCACGAATGGAGATCCACTATCTGGTGGCCGACACCACCGGTGTCCGGCACTTCGCCGAGACCCACCTCAACACCCTCTTCACCCAGGACGAGTACCTCGACGCGGCCGCCGCCGCCGGCTGCGTCGCCGAATTCCTGCCGGACGGACCGACCGGCCGGGGCCTGCTCGTCGGGGTTCACCAGACAACAAGGGGAGGCAAGCAATGACCGCCCGCGTTTACCCGTTCAGCCCGTTCCAGGCGCTCCGACTCGACCCGCTCTACGCCCACCTACGCGCGAACCAGCCGCTGTCCCGCGTGCGCCTGCCCTACGGCGAGGAAGCGTGGCTCGCCACCCGCTACGACGACGTCAAGCTGGTGCTCAGCGACCGCCGGTTCAGCCGCGCCGCCGCCGCCGAGCGGGACGAGCCGCGGATGATGCCGCACAAGCCGGACGCGGGCACCCTCAACATGGATCCACCCGAGCACACGCGGCTGCGAGGCTTCGTCGCCCGCGCCTTCAGCCAGCGGCGAATCGAGCAGCTCCGCCCGCGCGCCGCCGCGATCGCCACGGACCTGGTCGACGCCATGGTCGCGGCCGGCCCGCCCACCGACCTCAAGACCGGCTTCGGCACGCCGCTCCCGGTCCGGGTGATCTGCGAGACACTCGGCGTTCCACTGTCCGATCAGGACAAGTTCGGCGTGTGGGCCGAGGCGGTCGTCTCCAGCACCTCGCTCACCCCCGAGCAGATCGGCGACTACCTGGGCGCGCTGATGGAGTACATGTACGTCCACGTCGCCAAGCGCCGTGCCGAGCCGCGAGACGACCTGATCAGCGAGATGATCAAGATCCGCGACCAGAACGACCGGCTCACCGAACACGAGCTGGTCGACCTGGCCGCCGGGCTGCTCATCTCCGGGCACGAGACCACGACCAGCCAGATCCCCAACTTCGTGTACGTGCTGCTCACCACCCCTCAGGCGTACCGTGAGCTGGTCGATCACCCGGAGCTGGTCCCGGAGGCCGTCGAGGAGCTGCTTCGCTACGTGCCGCTGATCGCCGGCACGGTCTTCGCGCGGTACGCCACCGAGGACGTCGACGTCGGCGGCACGCTGGTCCGGGCCGGCGAGCCGGTGGTCGCCTCGGTGCCG
>Ga0214467_1000340_pt1 | contig 10379 bp, 9 predicted proteins | sample RVTome_8_FD_187339 | JGI IMG/M metagenome (GOLD analysis project Ga0214467, IMG submission 187339) | Soil microbial communities from uranium-contaminated site in the Upper Colorado River Basin, Wyoming, United States - RVT160D0 HiSeq ...
CCGCTTCGCCGCATGAATGCTGATCCGCAAATGCTCCCGCAACCACACCGGCATGCTGGAAGCGTGCTGCGCGACAGCCACACCCCGCCCATCAATCTCGCGGACCAGATGCAACTGCACTGCCGCGACCGCCTGCGCGGCCTCATGAATCGTGTCCAAACATTCGACAAGCGTGTCGTCGCCCAGCGACCAGGTTGATTCGTCAGCGCATTTACCCGCCAAGGTATTGAGCTCCGCTAACACCTCAACCAACACCCACCCATTCTCCCGCACCAACACCCAAGACCACCAGTCACCACCGTCGATCAAGGACAATTCCATGCACCTTATTCAAATCGCGAAAGAATAGAGGATGGCCACAAAGCTGTGGAGTCATCAATGAGCCATTTTTCATCGTGGCTAGCGGTTGTCTTCGGTGTGTTGGAGGACCAGGATCGCTTGGACGATCGCGGTGGCGCGGTGTGGGCTGCAGTGCAGCTTGGCCAGCAGTTTCCAGGTCTTGAGGGTGGCTACGGCGCGTTCGCCGAGGGCGCGGATCTTGGCGTGCTGGCGGTTGACTGATCTTTGCCGCTTGGACAGCCGCGGCCGGTTCGGCTGCCGTTGAACGGCGTCCAGATGGTGCCGCCCGCGCCTTGATACGCCTTGTCCGCGAACGTCATCACCTTCACCCTGGTCAAGGCCTCGATCAGGCCGTCGACCGCGCCGGGCAACGCCGGCGAGGCCCACACGAGCCGGCCGGCCGCATCGGCCAGGACCTGCACGTTCACTCCGTGCCGCTTGTGCTTTCCGGAGTGGTAGGGCTTCTGGTCCGCCGCGCGGTCGATCGGGATCAGCGTGCCGTCGATGATCGCGTACGCCAGCTTCGTGGCCCGTGCGGCCGCCTGGGCCATGTCCGGGGCGATGGCGGCGAGCAGGTCGATCGCCTCACGCAGGTACCGCCACACCGTGCTGACCGACACCGCGAAGCCGACCGCCAGCCTGGCCAGGGTGTCGCCGTTGCGGAGATGGGCCAGCGTCATCAACGCCTGCTCGTGGGCTGGTAGCCGCCGCCATCGTCCGCCCAACTCGACGCGTCGGGCTCGGATCAGCTCGGCAAGGCGCATCAGGCTGCGTGAGGACAACGGGATGGTGGCAACATACGTGAGCAACCAGACTCCTGGACAGGGCTGTCGTTCTTGGTCGACTGCTGTCCTACCGGGAGTCTCATCCTATGTGGAGCACCGACACGCCCCCCGCTGACCAGGACCCGGGCCGCCCAACCCCACGATGAAAATGGCTCAGTATGGAAAGGTCGTCGTCGCCCAACGGCCGCACGTCGAACGAGGTGCCCGGCGCCGCCCCCCGATCCCATGCGCTGCCAGCCGGACAGGCGCGGCCTGCTGGTAACGCACCGCGATCCACGGCCACCGCGAGCGCCCGAGCGCCCGAGCGCCAAGAACAGGCCGCGCCGGGCCTAAAATACTCATTGCTCGGCCAGCACGATGACGCGGTCGCCGGCGTGGAGCGTCATCGGGGCGGTCTTGTCCGGGTTGAGCACGATGCCGTACGAAGGTGCTTCGGACGTCTTGGCCGCGACGCGGTAGCCGATGGCCGACTCCCCGCGCAGCCGGGCCGCCTCCACCACCGTCTGGTAGTTGACGGTCTGCCCTAGCCGCACGTACCGCTCCGCGTCCTTGAGGTAGATCTCGGATCCGGCGGCGTCGAAGAGGTTGGCGAAGACCGTGGACAGGTGGGGGTTCTCGGAGATCTGTGTCGTCATCAGGCTCAGCAGCTTCTCGCTGACGATGAAGTCGTCGGACTGGGTGCCCTGGGCGAGGATCCGGTTGCGGTCGTCGGCCATCTCGCTGACGACGGAGAGCCGCCGCCCCGAGCGCTGCTGCATGTCGCGCAGGTGGAGCAGCGTGACCAGCGTGCGGGAGTCGGCGACCTGCCTGTCGACGTCGTCGCCGCACAGCAGGATCAGGTGGTCGAAGTGGTGCACGGCCAAGGATTCCAGGACCGTACGGTCCGCGCTGTCCTCCTCCTTGAAGGAGAGCACCAGGTTGCGTACGTCGACGGCCAGCCGGGTCAGGTCGGGTGAGGCGTTGGCGTGCCGGGCGACGACGCAGACTTCGGAGCCGTGGGGCAGGTACTCGTCGAGCTGCTGGATGACGCCGGTCGCGCGCAGGTTCCAGCCGAGGACGAGGGCGCGCTTGCGGGCCGGCGGCGGATCCGGGCGGGCGACGACCGCCTGCTGGGCCACGAGCGCGGGTGGTCCCGCGACGATCGTGTCGTCGTCCTCGGAGATGGCGATCAGCTGGTCGCCCGGCTTGAGCCGCAGGTCGCTGTGCGGGTTGAGGGCGACCTTGCCGCTGGCCAGCCGCACGCCGATGATCGACGAACTGCGGAAGGCGTGCAGCGCCTGCCCGTAGGTGGCGCCGACGAGGGTGCGCTCCTCGTGGAAGTAGATCTCGTCGCCGCCGAAGTCGAGCAGGTCGGTGTAGACGACGGACAGCCCCGACTGCAGGCAGGTCTGCACGATGAGGCGGGCGGCCACGTCGGTGGCGTCGATCAGGTGGGCGTCGGGGCCACCGGCCAGCCGCGCCGCGGGCAGGTTCTTCGGGTCGGCCACGGAACCGACGATGTGGCACCGGCCGGGCTGGCCCTCGCGGGCCTTCGCCACCGCGAGCAACGTCTTGACCAGCTGGGCGTCGCGGTCGGCGTCGGTGGCCGGCAGGATGACGACCGACCGGGCGGTCTCCGGGCTGACGATGGCGATGTCGTCCGGATCCACCGGGTCGCCGGTGCGGCACACCACCCGGGTGCCGCGGGTCCGGCCGATCTTCGCCCGGATCTCGTCCTCCATCTCGACCTTGTCGCGGTCGGCGAGCACCGCGACGCACGCGCGGCGCTGGTTGCTGTTGGCCTCCACGAGCTCCGGGATGATGGTGAACACCTGGTCGGACCAGCCGAGCAGCACGGTGTGGCCGCGTTCGAGCACCGCCGACCGGCCCTTGCGCAGCTCGGCGAGCTTGGCGTCCAGCCCGGTGGTGAGCACACCGATGAACGCGGTGACCACGAGGATCCCGCCGATCGTGATGGCGAACCCGATCGTCACGAACCACCAGTGCCCGCTGTCGCCGGCGACGGTCCCGGGGTCGAGGGCGTGCAGGACGCTCTGCCACACCGACGACGGCAGGCTCCGCTTCTGGCCGTCGTCCGCCGGCACCGGATCCAGCAGCCAGACCAGCGTCCCTCCAACGAGGACGATCGCCAGCGAGGCGAACGCCAGCCAGCCGACCAGGGCGGGCGTGCCCCTCGACATCGTGTTGTCGAACCAGTAGCGAAGCCGTCGACGAAGAGTAGTGGAGGCCACCGGGAGTCCCATGGAGGTTGGCTTGACACAAGCGGCACGGACGCTAGCACGATGAGCAGGGGCGCGAGGTACCTTCGTGGCTGCGCAAAGGCGTAATGGGGCGGGGTCCGCGTACGCTCGGGGGCGTGACTGATCTTCGGAGTGCCCAGTGGTACGGCGGTGACGACCGCAACGCGTACATCCATCGCGCCTGGATGCGGCGCGGGCTGCCGGACGGGGCGTTCTCCGGTCGGCCACACATCGCGATCGCCAACACCGCCTCCGACCTCACCCCCTGCAACATGCACCTCAACGACGTCGCGGAAAGCGTCAAGGCGGGCGTGTGGGAGGCGGGCGGCGTGCCGCTCAACCTGCCGGTCGTCTCCATCGGCGAGACGCAGGTGCGGCCCACCGCGATGCTGTGGCGCAACCTCGCCGCGATGGCGATCGAAGAGATGTTGCGGGCCAACCCGATCGACGGCGTGGTGCTGCTCGGCGGCTGCGACAAGACCATCCCGGCGCTGCTGATGGCCGCCGCGTCGGTCGACCTGCCGGCCGTGGTCGTGCCGGGCGGACCGATGCTCACCGGCCACTTCCGTGGCACGCCGCTCGGCTGCGGCACCGACGTGTGGCGGCTCAGCGAGGAGGTGCGGGCCGGGACGCTGTCGCAGGAGGCGTTCATGCGGTCGGAGTCCGCGATGATCCGCAGCCGCGGCCACTGCAACACCATGGGCACCGCCTCGACGATGGCGAGCATGGCCGAGGCGCTCGGCATGACACTCCCCGGCATCGCCGGCACCCCCGCGCCCGACAGCCGCCTGCTCGCCCTCTCCCACGAGACCGGCAAGCTCGCCGTCGACCTCGTCGCGGCCGGCCGGCGCCCCAGCGACGTGCTGACGAAGGCCTCCTTCCGCAACGCGATCGTCACGCTCGCCGCGATCGGCGGCTCCACCAACGCGGTCGTGCACCTGCTCGCGATCGCCGGCCGGGCCGGCGTCGACCTGACGCTGGACGACTTCGACGAGGTCGGCTCGGGCGTACCGCTGCTGGTCGACCTACAGCCCGCCGGCCGCCACCTGATGGACGACCTCTACCGCGCCGGCGGCCTCCACGCGGTGCTCAACGAGGTGAAGGACCTGCTCGCCCCCGAGGCGGTCACGGTCACCGGCCGCCCACTCGTCGAGCACCTGGCCGGCGCCGAGATCTGGGACGAGGAGGTCATCCGCCGCCGCGCCAAGCCACTGCTGGACGACGCCGGCATCGCCGTACTCAAAGGAAACCTCGCCCCCGACGGCGCCGTCATCAAGCCCGCCGCCGCCTCGCCCGAGCTGCTGCGACACCGCGGCCGCGCGGTGGTCTTCGAGAGCGTCGAGGACCTGCACGCCCGCCTGGACTCCCCCGACCTCGACGTCGACGAGACCTCGGTGCTGATCCTGCGCGGCTGCGGTCCCAAGGGCTATCCCGGGATGCCCGAGGTGGGCAACCTGCCACTACCGGCCAAGCTGCTCGCCAAGGGCGTCCGCGACATGGTGCGGATCAGCGACGCCCGGATGAGCGGCACCGCGTACGGCACGGTGGTGCTGCACGCCGCCCCCGAGGCCGCGGTGGGCGGCCCCCTGGCCCTGGTGCGCACCGGCGACCCGGTCGTGCTCGACGTCCCCGCCCGCCGGCTCGACGTCGACCTGCCCGCCGAGGAGCTGGCCACCCGCCAGCCGACGGAGGCGAGCACGGCCGCCTACGCCGCGCCGACCCGCGGCTGGGAGCGCCTCTACGTCGACCACGTCACGCAGGCCGACAAGGGCGCCGACCTCGACTTCCTGACCGGCGCCAGCGGCCCCGACGTAGGCCGCGAGTCGCACTGACCCCCCGATCCACGCCAGCCGAGGCGATCCATCCCAAGCGACATTCCCGAGCTACCGCGACGCCCGCCGTGGTCCAGATCTAATGTCGCTCAGCTTATTTTGATCAAGGCTGTGGTCTGGGCTTTCTCTGAAAGGCGCCATTCCGAAGAGTCAGAGGCTTTGAGCTGCCGCGATGTGCGTCGTGGTCCAGACCGCCGCTCCCGCGGCCTCACCCTGCGCGGTGCACAACCACACAGGCCCGCGCGACTCACCGCGGCCGCCCGGCGCGAGCGCCGCACACTCAGCTTTCGAGGCGCGTGATGATCGTCTACCCGACATCCGCGCTTCCAACGGTGTGTCGTGCGGATTGCGGGTAAACGATCACGCCGGCCCAAGGCCCCATCTCGTGGAGCCGGGTCACCGCCCACCGCTCTGCCGTGCACCCCAGCCACCACAACGACCAAGCACCGGAACCAACCCGATCCAAGATCGACTTGAGCACCACAGGCGGCCATGCGGCGCGCCACCCTGGGTTGCTGCCCGGCACCACGACACGGACCCACTACGCCGGGGCCCGACACGGTGCCTTTCAGGGGATGCGGACGAACTACCTTCCAAGCCCACGCCGGCGGATCACGACGGCCGAAAGCGCGTGATCGACACCAACTCAGCCCGAGATCAACTTAAGCGGAGTGGCATTAGGTCCAGGCCGCCGCTCCCGCCGCCTCACCCTCCGCACTCGGGACGGTCATCCCTCTAATGTGGACGGTGCCGACCGGCTCTCTCCGCGGCCACCTAGGGGTGGGGCTGGAGCGGCGAGCGGTCGCCGACCAGCCACAGGTGGCCGTACGGGTCGATGAACGAGCCCTGGCGGTGCGTGCCCCACGGCATCTGGTGGTCGCGGACCGGGTCGCGTGATCCGTCGGCGCCGGCCTCGACCGCGCGCGCGATGAACGCGTCCGGGTCGTCGACGAACACCTCGACGCGCACCGTGCGGGTGCGGGCCGTGGCGGGCGTGTCCCAGCCGTTGCTCTCCGGCTCGCCCAGGAAGATCGGCGCGCCGGCCACGTCGAGGCCGACGACCGAGCCGAGGTCCCACATCACGGTGGCGCCGATCGCCGCGCCGTACCACTCCTTGGCGGCCGGCGCGTCCGGGACCGCGAGCATGACCGAGATAACCGGTGGTGTCACGGCCGACAGCGTACTAGCGGTCGAGGGTCTCGACGGGAGAGACGCCGTACGTGCGGCGGTAGGCGGCGGCGAAGCGCCCCAGATGGACGAAGCCCCACCGGCTGGCCACGCTCGCCACCGTCGCCTCGCCGCGGCTGGCCAGGCGCAGCTCCTCGTGCGCGCGGGCCAGGCGCAGCCGCCGCAGGTAGGCCATCGGGGTGAGGCCCACGTGGCGGTGGAAGCCCTCCTGCAGCGCGCGCACGCCCACCCCGGAGACGCGCGCGAGGTCGTGGACGGTGACCGGGCGGCCCGGGTCGGCCTCCATCACGTCGATCGCCCGCTTGACGTGGCGGGGGCGGCTGGGTGGGGCCTCGTCGGCCAGCTCGTCGCGGTACGGGTGGTCGGCCGCGAGCAGCAGCCCGGTCAGGATGCCGTGCCACAGCCGGCCGGCGATCAGCGGGTGGTGGATCAGGCCGCCGTCGTCGTGCAGCTCGGCGCCGACCAGCCGCACCAGGCGGGAGAGGCTCCGCCCCGGGCCGGTGGTGAGGTCGAAGCTGCGGGCGATCTCCAGTGGTGCCCGCACCGGGTGGCCGAGCAGGCTCTCCAGCTCCGCCTCCAGCGCGGCCGGCTCGATCTTCGCGCTGAGCAGGCGGCAGTCGGCGCTGATCCGGGGCGCCTCGATCGGGCCGGCGTCCGGGCGGTAGAGGATGGCCCGCTCAGGCGAGCCGATGACCTCGCTGCCCGCCTGCCGGGTCACCGCGTGGCCGGACTGCGGCAGGTCCAGGTGGTAGGTGGTCATCCGGTCGATCGCCACCGAGATCTCCGCGCCGAAGCGGAGGTCCGCCACGGTCAGCGGCCCGAACTGGACCACGTCCAGATCGAAGGCGAACCGCTCGGCGGGCCCCCGCACATCCATGGCGATGGCGTAGAAGAGATCCTTCACCACCGCGCTGGACTCGTCGATACTCCTGCTGGCAAACGACATCGGCGCCGGCATCTTTCGGAGTATGCCGCGTGCCGGCGGGGGTGGCGTAGGACAGCCGGTCCCCGTTACGCCCCAAGGCGTTTGGCGATCATCCAAAGGTGGCCGAAGGGGTCGGCGAGACGGCCGGCGCGCTCGCCGTAGGCCTGGTCGGCGATCGGGAAGACCACCGTGGCGCCGTGCTCTTCCATCCGGCGGCCGACCGCGTCGGGGTCGTCGACGTAAAGTGCCATCACGACTGGGGTGCCGCCGAGCGTGGGCGGGGCCAGGTCGCCGTCGCCCTCGTCCTTGACCGCGAACGTGACGCCGGACAGCTCCAGCTCGGCGTGCGGGACGCGGCCGGTGGCCTCGTCGGTGTAGCGGCTGATCTCCTTGGCGTCGAAGGCCTTCACGTAGAAGTCGATGGCCTGGGCGGCGCCGAGCACCACCAGGCGCGGATACATGTGATTCATACCCCGATCATGCCGGCGGCACGGGGTCGCCGGCTTGTAAGAACGGGACATGGTTGTGCTCGGCGGCCGACCGCGGGGTGTACTCCGTGGGGCTCTGCCCGGCGAACGAGCGGAAGTCGTGGATCATGTGCGCCTGGTCGTGGTAACCGCTCTCGGCGGCGAGGCGGGCCCAGTCGCCGCCGGTCGCGTCCAGGCGGGTGGCGGCGGCGGACAGGAGGCGCTGAAAGCGACGTACCCGGGCAAATCGCTTAGGAGCCAGGCCCACGCCGGCGCTGAACTGGCGCACGAGCGTCTTGGTGGTCCAACCCAGGCGGTCCGCGGCCTCCGCGACGGACGCGCCGCCGTGGAGCGCGGCCACCGCCGTGGCGAGCGCGGGATCGGGCCGCGGTGGCTCGGCCGCCGCGAGCAGCGCCGCCTCGACCACCTCCCGCATCGCAGCCGGGGAACCGGCGGCGAGCAGCTCCTCGCGCAGCGCCCGCCCGCGCCGCCCCCACACCGCATCGAGGGGCACGAGCTGGTCGCACGCCTCCGCCAGCCTCGGGAAGAACGGCGCCGCGCCGCCCGGCCGGAACGCCACCCACAGGATCGCCCGCTGGTCGGCGGTGTCCACCACGGCGGGACGCGCGCTCGGCCCCTGCAGCGCCGCGCCGCCCGTGCGGATCGGCGGGAGGCCGTCGGGGGCGGAGTGGAGCGCGTCGCGGTCGAGGTTGACCAGCAGCTGCACGGTGCCGGTGGGGAGCACCCGCTCGCGGCCGTGCGGAAACCGCCCCTCGAGGTAGCCCATCGAGGCGACGAAAGGCGCCAGCGCGGCCCTCATGCCCCGACTCTATCGATCAGCGGGCGCCCACGGTTAGGGTGAAACCACCCACGGATGATCAAGAAGGAGTGCCCAGGTGTTCGTCGACCTGCCTCTCGACCAGCTTCGCGCCTACCACCCCGAGCGCGACGAGCCCGCCGACTACCGCGCGTTCTGGGACGCCACCCTCGACGCGGCGCGGGCCGCCGCCACGCCGCCCACGTTCACGCCGCACGACAGCGGGCTGTCCACCGTGGACGTCCACGACGTGACGTTCAGCGGGTTCGGCGGGCACCCCATCAAGGGCTGGTTCCTCGCGCCCCGCGGCGCCGCGGGCCCGCTGCCGTGCGTGGTCGAGTTCATCGGGTACGGCGGGGGCCGCGGTCTACCGCTCGACTGGCTGGCCTGGAGCTCGGCCGGCTACGCCCACCTGGTCATGGACACCCGCGGCCAGGGCAGCGGCGGCTGGCTGGCCGGCGACACACCCGACCCGCAGGGCGCCGGCGGCCCGCAGACCCCCGGCTTCATGACCAGCGGCATCCTCGACCCCGAGAAGTACTACTACCGCCGCCTCTTCACCGACGCGGTGCGCGCCGTCGAGACCGCCCGCGAGCACCCGCTCGTCGACGCCTCCCGCGTCGCGGTGGCCGGTGGCAGCCAGGGCGGCGGCATCGCGCTCGCGGTCGGCGGCCTGGTCGAGGGGCTGGCCGCGGTGATGCCGGACGTGCCGTTCCTGTGCCACTACCGGCGGGCCACCGAGATCACCGACAAGGCGCCGTACTTCGAGCTCACCACCTACTGCAAGACACACCGCGACCACGTGGAGAAGGTCTTCGACACGCTGCGGTACTTCGACGGCGTCAACTTCGCCGCGCACGCCACCGCTCCGGCGCTCTTCTCGGTCGCGCTGATGGACGACGTCTGCCCACCCTCCACTGTGTACGCCGCCTACAACCACTGGGCCGGGGAGAAGGACATCCGGATCTGGTCGTACAACGGGCACGAGGGCGGGCAGAGCTTCCAGAAGGCCGAGCAGATCGCCTTCCTGGGCGAGCTCCTCAAGCTCTAGCGCACCGCGGCCAGACCCCGTCGGGAGGATCAGGCGTACTCGTCGTGGCGGCCGAACCAGTAGGGCGGGGTCTGGGGCCGGCCGGCCGGGGTGTCCTCCCACTCCTCCTGCCGGCCGAGCGGGGTGATGTCGAGGATCGACCAGGTCGGGGTGAAGGGCTCCACGCCACGGCCGTTGACGAAGTACGTGCGGAACACCCGGTCGCGGTCGTCGCGGAGGAAGACGTTGAGCCCGAACATCTCCGCGACGCCGAAGTCGTCGCTGAACGCGCCGCCGACCAGGGTGTACCAGGGCACGTCCCAGCCCATCCGCTCCTTCAACGCAACGATCTTGTCCTGGTCGGCCGGCGAGACCATCACGAAAGTCGTGTCGCGGGTGTTGACGTGGGCGAGGTGCGGGATGTGGTCGGCGAAACAGGAGCAGCCGGGGCAACCCTTCTCCGGCCAGCCGTCGACGCCGGGCTCGTAGAAGAAGCGGTAGACCACGAGCTGTCGCCGGCCGGCGAACAGGTCGAGCAGACCGACCTCGCCGTCCGCACCCACGAAGCGGTAGTCGGCCTCCACCGGGGTCATGGGCATCCGGCGCCGCTCGGCGGCGAGCGCGGCGCGGGCGTGGGTCAGCTCCTTCTCCTTGATCAGCATGGCCTCGTAGGCGGCGGCCCAGTCCTCCGCCGAGACGATCGGCGGCAGGGCGCTGTCGGGAAGCGAGGACCTGGTCATCGAAGATCTCCCTTTC
>Ga0214467_1000342_pt1 | contig 10338 bp, 7 predicted proteins | sample RVTome_8_FD_187339 | JGI IMG/M metagenome (GOLD analysis project Ga0214467, IMG submission 187339) | Soil microbial communities from uranium-contaminated site in the Upper Colorado River Basin, Wyoming, United States - RVT160D0 HiSeq ...
ATGGGGGTGTTCCGGCAGGGGCGCGGCGACGGATACATAGATCAATGTCAGATTTATTAGCATGAACGCCACCTATCCCGAAACAGCCGCGTGAACGTCGTGTGAAATCACCCGCCGCTGAGTGCCCTCTCAGCCGTTCTCAGCGATCTCAAAGGCGGGTCGCGCCAGGGTCGTCGCATGGAGGATCGGGGGATCCGGGCGTGGGCGGCGATCCGCCTGACCCGGCCGTGGTTCTGGCCGTTGGGGTGGGGCGGCGCGTACCTGGGATGGGTGCTGGCGGCCGGCCAATGGGTGCCGTCCGCCCGCGAGGTCCCGCGGGCGGTGGCCGCGGGTGTGGTGCTGGGGCCGTTGATCTGGGGTGCGGTGCTCGCCGTCAACGACCTGCACGACCTGCCGAGCGACCGCCGCAACCCGCGCAAGTCGACGGCACCCCTGGTGACCGGGGTGCTGACCGAGGCCGACCTCGCGCGCGGGTTCCGGTGGGGCGGCGTGGCGGCCGTCGGCGTCGCGGTGGCCGCCGGGCCGATGTTCGCCGCGGGCACCGCGGCCGTGCTGCTGCTCGGCTGGCTCTACAGCGCGCCGCCGGCCCGGCTCAAGGCCCGCCCCGGTGCCGACGTCGCCGTGAACGCGCTCGTCGTCGGCGTGCTGGCGCCCGTGGCCGGATGGTCGCTGCACCGGCCGGTCGGCGAGTACCCGGCGGTCATGGCGATTCTGGGCCTCCTGCTGGCCGCCGCGCTGTACCTGCCGACGACGGTGATGGACCGCGACGCCGACGTGGCCGCCGGCGACACGACGATCGCCGTGCGCTGGACGGCGCGGGCCTGCTACCTGACCGGGCTGGCGCTGTGGACCGTGGCGAACGCGCTCTGGCTGGCCTGCTGCCACCTCGACCTCATCGTGCGGCGCGACTCCTGGACGCTGCAGACCGTCGCCGCGCCGATCCTTGTCGCCGTCTACGCGGTCGCCGCCCGCAAGCCGTCGATCCCGCGCATGGCGGCCGTGTCGGTCGCCTTCGGCATCCCGGCCACCGACTTCCTGGTGGCCGCCGTCGGCTGAGCTGACCGTTCTTGAGCCATCCGGGCGGTCGCGGGAGCCGGCTCTTCACGCCGGGTATACCCATCGGGTATAGTGCTCGCCGTGACGGAGGCTTTGTTGAGCGCATCCGGGCTGCACAAGAGCTTCGGCCTGACCCACGCCCTGCGCGGGGTCAGCGTGTCCGTCGACCCGGGCGAGGTGCTCGCGGTGATGGGGCCCAGCGGGTCGGGCAAGTCCACACTGCTGCACTGCCTGGCCGGCATCCTCACGCCCGACTCCGGCGAGGTGACCTTCGACGGCCAGCGGGTCGACCAGCTGCCCGACCGGCGGCGCAGCCAGCTGCGCCGCACCACGTTCGGGTTCGTCTTCCAGTTCGGACAGTTGGTGCCCGAGCTGCCGGTGGTGGAAAACGTGGCGCTGCCCCTGCTGCTGGCGGGCCGGGGCCGCCGGGCGGCGATGGCTGCGGCCCAGGCCTGGCTGCCACGGCTGGGGCTGGAGGGTCTGGCGCACCGCCTGCCCGGCGAGCTCTCCGGTGGCCAGGGCCAGCGGGTGGCGATCGCCCGCGCCCTGTCCGGCGGGCCGCGGCTGGTCTTCGCCGACGAGCCCACCGGCGCGCTCGACTCGGTCGCCGGCGACCAGGTCATGGAGCTGCTCGCCGACGTGGCGAAGGCGGAGAAGGCCGGGGTGCTGGTGGTCACCCACGAGCCACGCGTGGCCGCGTACGCCGACCGCCGGGTCACCATGCGGGACGGCCTCATCGCACACCCGGCGGCCGTGTCATGACCGTCCTGTTAGGAGTGCGGATCGCGTTCGCCGGCGGGCGGGAGAGCCTGGCCCGGATGGCGCTGATGACCGCCGGCGTGGCGGTCGGCGTGGTGCTGTTGCTGCTCAGCCTGACCGCGATGCCGGCGCTCCAGGGACGCATCGACCGCCTGGCCTGGCACCGCACCAATGTGGACAGCCCCGCGACCGCCCCCGACCGGGCGCTGTGGCTGCCCGTCACCGACTGGTACGACGGCCGGCAGGTCGTGCGCGTCCAGGTCGCCGCCCTCGGGGCGCGGCCACCGGTGCCGCCCGGCATGGAGCGGCTGCCGGGGCCGGGCGAGGTCTTCGTCTCGCCGGAGCTGGCCACCCTGATGCGCACCGTGCCGGACGACCAGCTGCGCGACCGGTTCCCCGGTGAGGTCGCCGGCACGATAGGGCTGGACGGCCTGATCTCGCCCGACGAGCTCGTCGCTGTCGTCGGGCGTACTCCGGACGAGCTGCGCGCCACGCCCGGGGCGTACGAGATCCGTGGCATCGAGCAGCCGGGCGACCCGATCGACCTGCGCGGTTTCATCCAGGTCGCGGTGATCATCCTGGCGGTGCTGCTGATCGCTCCCATCGTGATCTTCGTGGGCATGGTCACCCGCGTCGGCGCGGCGCGGCGCGAGCAGCGGTTCGCCGCGATCCGCCTGGCCGGCGCGACCCGCTGGCAGACCGGCGTGCTGGCGTCCGCGGAGACCGCCATCGCCGCGGTCGCCGGGACGCTCCTCGGCTGGGGAGGGCACCTCCTGGCGCGGCCGTTCGCGGCGGAGCGGGTCCACGTCGACGGCACCTCGCTCGTCGTGGACGACCTCGTGGCGCCCACCGGGCAGCTGGTCCTCGCGCTGGTCGCCATGCCGCTGATCGCGGTGGCCGCCACGCTCGTATCGCTGCACCGGGTGCAGATCACGCCCCTGGGCGCGGGCCGGCGCGTGCGGCGCCGGCCGCCGACCGCCCGGCGGTCCATCCCGCTCGCCGTGGGACTCGCCGGCGTGCTGTACCTCGCCAGCGCCGACACCACCGAGGGAGACGACCCGACGCTCGCCATGGTGGGCGTCGCCACCCCACTGTCCTTACTGGCTGGTCTCGTGCTCGTCGGCCCGTGGGCGTGCATGTGGGTCAGTCGGGGGCTGGCCAGGCTGAGCGGGCGCGCCCCCGTGCTGATCGCGGCGCGGCGGATCGCCGCCGACCCCTACACGGCGTTCCGCATGGTCGGCGGCGTGGCGATCGCGGCCTTCGCGGCCACCACGATCGCGATCGGCGGCGCGGTCGAGTCCGAAGGGGAGCGGGCCGAGTGGATGGTGCTGGACGGCGGCGTCGTCGCGATCGACGCCCGCGGCACGCCGGACGCCGCACTGGCGCCGCTGATGTCCGCGGGCACCGTCGTCGCGCGGGCCGGCGCGGGCGGCCGGATGGTCGTGCCCTGCGCCGACCTGGCCCGGCTGAGCCGGCTGACCTGCCCGCTGCCGGCCAGCTACGGCAACGACACACCACCTATCGACGTCTTCAGCCCGAACGGCTTCGCCGAGCCCGAGCCGGGCGACGAGCGGCTGCCGGTCCACTCGCTGTACGTGCCCACCGACGGCACCACCGCCGCGCAGGAGCGGGTCCGCACGATCCTCGCGGCCGCCGCGCCGGACGCGCGGGCCCGCACCGCGCCCGAGTGGTCGTACAACGACGAGCTGGGCGTCGACGGCTTCAGCAGCGGGTTCCAGCTCGCGACGGCGTTCATGCTGTTCGTGGCGGCGTGCAGCCTGACCGTCTCGGTGGTCGCCGGCCTGCTGGAGCGGAGGCGACCGTTCGCCCTGCTGCGCGCGTCCGGCGTCCGCCTCGGCGAGCTGCGGCAGATCGCGCTGCTCGAGACCGCCGCACCGCTGCTGCTGACCGTGCTGGGCGGCATGGCCACCGCGTTCGTCGTGATGTTCCTGTCCCTGCCCCGCGCCGAGTGGGCGCTGCCCGGCCCCGGCTTCTTCGCCGGCGCCGCCGCCAGCGTCGTGGTCACGCTCGCCGTGTGCCTGGTCACCTGGCCCCTGATGGACGCCACGACCCGGCACGACAACGTGCGCTACGAGTAGGAGCCGCCATGCGCCTGCGCGGTGCCGCCGCCCTGGTCGCGTCCGTCGCCGTCATCGCCGCGTGCGACGGCGACGCGTTCAGCGGAGATCTCGTGGAAGGCGTCCCCGGCTCCTCGGCCGCGACCCCCGCGATCACCGGCGCACCCCGGATCGAGCTGCCCGCCGCGGCGCTGAGCACGGTCGCGACCGGCCTGCGGATCCCGTGGGGCGTGGCGTTTCTGCCCGACGGCACCGCGCTGGTCACCGAGCGGGGCAACCCGGTGCCCACCTTCGAGGGCCGGGATGACACCAGCGGCATCGCGCGCATCATGTCGGTCACGCCGGCCGGCCAGGTGAGCGAGGTACAACGGCTGTCCGAAGTGGACATGCGGCTGGGCGAGGGCGGCCTGCTCGGCATCGCCGTCTCACCGACCTACGCCACCGACGAGTGGGTGTACGTCTACTACAGCGCCGCCGGCGACAACCGGATCGCCCGGCTCAAGCTCGGTCAGCCGCCCGAGCCGATCCTGACCGGCATCCCGGTCGCCGGCGACGAGGGCCGCTTCCACCAGGGCGGGCGGCTCGCCTTCGGCCCGGACGGCATGCTCTACGCCAGCGTGGGGGAAACCTACTTCGACAGCGAGATCGCCCAGGACCCCGCTTCGCTCGGCGGGAAGATCCTCCGCATGACCGGCGAGGGCGGCCCCGCGCCCGGCAACCCGTTCGCCGGCTCGCTCGTGTGGAGCTACGGCCACCGCAACGTGCAGGGACTGGCCTGGGACTCGCGCGGCCGCATGTACGCCTCCGAGTTCGGCTCCAAGACCTACGACGAGCTCAACCTGATCGAGCCGGGGCGCAACTACGGCTGGCCGGTCGTGGAGGGCTTCAGCACCGACCCGCGCTACACCAACCCGATCGCCACCTGGACGCCCACCAACATCGCCTCGCCCAGCGGCATCGCCATCCTCGGCGACCACATCTACGTGGCCTGCCTGCGCGGCCAGACCCTCTACCGCCTCGACCTCGACGGCAGCGACCCGCGACGCCTGCTGACCAGCCACGGCCGCCTCCGCACGGTGACGGTGGCCCCGGACCGCTCGCTGTGGGTCACCACGTCCAACCGCGACCAGGTCGGCCGCGAGGACCGCGTCCCCCAACCCCCGGACGGCGACCGCATCCTCCGCCTCACCCCACCCTGACCCGCGAGCCTCTCTTCATGACCGCGGGGGATGGGCCGCGGTCCAGGCGGCGATCTCGGCGCGGCGGCTGGCGCCCAGTTTCGTCAGGATGTGCTCGACGTGGGCGGAGACCGTCTTGGGCGCGATGAAGAGCGTGGCGGCGATCTCGCGGTTCGTCGCGCCGGTCGCGATGAGCCGCGCGACCTCCACCTCCCGCGCCGTCAGCGGCGAAGGCGTGTCCGGTGCGGCCGCCTCCGAGGAGGGGATCAGCGCGACCATCCCCGCGGACGTGGCGCGTTCGCGAGCCTCGGCGCGCACCGCGGCCGCCTCCGCCGGGCGGCGCGAGCGGACCGCGCAGGTGGCCAGGTCGAGCAGCGCCCGCACGCCCTCCCACTCGCGGCGGCGCCCCCGCCACGCGTCAGCCGCGCGGGTGAGCGACTCGCGGGCCTTGCCCGTCTGGCCGCCGGCGAGGTGGAGGAGGCCGTGGGCGTGGTCGAGCGCGGGCAGCGTGCCGGGGATACCCCGCAGCAGGATGAGGCGTCCGGTGCGGTCGAGCCAGTCGCGGGCGTTGGTGGGCTCGCCCCGCCGCAGGTACGCGCGCGTGCCGGTGACCACGTACGGGAACATGTACACGGCGTCCTCGACGGCGGCCGACGCCGCGTAGCCCTCCTCGCAGCGGGCGATCGCCTCGTCGACGTGCCCTTGGAGCAGGGCGGTCTCGGCCAGGCCCCACAGTGCGGGGGAGAGGCGCTGCAGCTCGTCCATCCGCGTGCCCAGCCGGTACGCCTCGTCGAGGTGCGCGGTGGCCCCGGCCCAGTCGCCGCGCCCCATCGCGAGATAGCCGAGTACATGTAGGACGGTGACATGCGTGGTCACACCGGCGCTGCCGTCGGCGCGGGCCTGGGCGGCCTGGCGGCTCGCGGCCTCCGCCGCGCCGGTGGCCCAGTGCACGTGCGCGAGGTGGGCGGCCATGTAGTGGCGGTCGTTCCACCGCTCGGTCTGGTCGGCGTACTCGATGCCCTCGCGCAGCCACGGCTCGGCGATGCCGTACTCGACCAGCACCGAGGAGCCGGAGCCGATCATCCGGTAGCCGCGCGCCGCCTCGGCCTCGGCGCGCGCCTCGCGGGCCTGCCGGATCGCGTCGCGCAGCAGCGTCCAGCCCGGCTCCATGCGGCCGGCCATCACGTAAACGGCGCCGATGGTGACGTCGATGTTGAACAGCGCGGTCGCGTCACCGCGCCGGGTGGCCAGGTCGCGGGCCTGCTCGCCGTAGCGCATCGCCTCGTCGAGCCGCCGGTCGAGCATGTGCGCCGCGGACATGGCGGCCAGCAGCCGTACCCGGGTGGAGCCGGAGTCCACCAGCGAGAGGCCTTCGCGCAACCGGGCCGTACGCGCGGAAAGGCGGTCACCGAGCAGGTGGCGGACCGCGACGAGCGCCGGGAGGACCTCGGCGGCGGCCAGGTCGTCGCCGAGGTGGCGGTGCAGCCGGTAGGTCTCCTCGTAGAGGGCCGCGGCCTCGGCGTTGTCGTCGGTGGCCGCGAGCTCGGTGGCGAGGGCGGTCAGCAGCGCCACGCGCTCGCGTTCCGGCGTGGCGGCCGGTGCCGTGCGCCGCGCCCGCCGGTAGAGGCCGACGGCCTCGCAGTGCGCCGACACCGCCGCCGCCTCGGCCGCGGCGGCGAGGGCGTGCCGGAACGCCGGGCCGGGCTGGCGCGCCCGCTCGTACTGTTCGGACACGAACGCGTCGCTGAACCCGGCGGCGGCGGACGCGGCCGCCACCCGCGCGTGCAGCCGGCGGCGCTGGTGCGGCGGGAGGCTGGCGTAGATCGCGTCGCCGATGAGGGCGTGCCGGAAGTCGTACGACCCGCCGTCGCCGCGCGGCTGGACGAAGAAGCGCTCGGACAGCTCGCTCAGCCCCTGGTCCATGGCTTCCGGCGGCATGTCGGCGATGGCCGTGAGCAGGTCGAGATCGAAGGAGCGGCCGATCGCGCAGGCCGCCTCCGCGAGCGCCCGGCCCACCGGGGAGAGCGCCTCGGCGCGGGCGAGCACCGCCTCGGCGAGCGTGTCGGGCACGTGGGCCGCGGGCGCGGCGGCGGCGAGGGTGGGGAGGAGCTCCTCGATGTGCAGCGGGATGCCGTCGCTGCGCTCGTACAGGCTGGCGGAGGCCAGCGCCGGCAGGTTGGCGCCGCTGATCGCCGCCGCCATCGCGGCGGTCGCCTCCGGGCCGAGCCGGGGCAGCCGCACCTCCTCGGCCAGCCGCTGGGTGACCAGCCGGGCCCGCCACGCGCGCATCGGGGTCCGGGGGTACAGCTCGTCGCTGCGGTAGGTGCCCACCACGAGCATCGGTACCCGGCCGAGGTCGCGGGCGAGCCGGGCGAGCACCTCCAGCGTCAGGTCGTCGGCCCAGTGCAGGTCTTCCACGCCGAGCAGCACCGGGTCGGTGCCGGCGGCGGCGACCGCGACCAGGTCGGCGAGGTCGGCGGTGAGCAGGCGCCGCCGGCGGTGCCCGTCGCCATCCGTCGGGCCACCGGGCGCCAGCCGCGCGGCCATCTCGCGGCCGGCGCCGGCCACGCCGGGGTCGGCCGAGGACCGCAGCGCGCGGGCGAGGTCGACCAGGACACCGCCGGCGACCTCCGTGTCGCGCGGGAAGGCCCCACACCGGAGGATGCTGTAGTCCCGGGCCAGAGCCCGCCGCTCGATCTCGCCGAGCAGGCGGGTCTTGCCGACGCCGGCCTCCCCGGCCAGGAGGAGCATGTGACCCGCGCCCTCCCGCGCCGACCCCAGCCGCCGCTCGGCGTGCGCCAGCAGATCGTCCCGCCCGACCAGGACGGGGGAGATCCGCACCCCGCCGTTCATGACAGCGACCTTAGGGCACGCCACCTGGCTGACTAGGTCGGATGACCGATGCCCGACGCACGGCCGGCGGCGAATGTGGAGGGCGCGACAAACACCGACAGCAGGGGGACAGCACCATGGCGACGTTCATCGACGTGCACAGCGGATTCGTCGGCGCCACCGCCGAGGATCTGAAGCGGGCGCACGAGGCCGACCTGGCGATCGAGGCGGACGAGGGGGTCCACTTCGAGCACGCCTGGCTCGACCCCGAGTCCGGCAAGGCCTTCTGCCTCTCCACGGGGCCCAGCCGCGAGGCGGTCATGCGGATCCACGAGCGCGCCGGCCACCCCACGGCCGAGGTCTACGAGGTGCCGATCGAGGTGGCGTGAGGCCCCGGGCGGGTGGCAGGCTCAGCCGGCGTTGATGACGTACGGGTTCGCGAGCAGGTCACCCGCCCGCCGGTTGCCCGCCAGCGACAGCCAGGCCGACTCGGTGGCGGACCACGGGTAGTCGTGCCACGAGACCCAGTACGCGACCGCGGGGTAGTCGTCGCGCAGCCGGGTGGCGTAGAGCGTGGTGTCGAGGTCGCCGGCCCGGTCGTGGGCGCCGAGGAGCCCCGCCGAGTACTCGCCCGCGCCCACCACCTCGGGCAGGCGCAGGAGGGCCGGATAGTCGGTGATCGCCAGGTCGTCGTGGTACGCGGTGCCGGCGACGACGTCCACCACCTCCGCGCCCGGGTACGCCCACGCGGCCGGCTTGATGCCCGGCACCGGCCGCCCGGCGTAGACCAGCTGGGTGGAGGCGGGTGAGTACACCCAGAGCAGGTTGTCCAGCCGGCGTACCTGAGTGAGGTACCGGTACATGTGCCGCCAGATGTCCACATAGGGCGAGGCGTCGTCGCCGTGGACCGTGGAGCCCCACCAGAACCAGAAGCCGTTCATCTCCTGCATCGGCCGCCACAGCACCACGACGCCCGCGTCGCGCAGCGTGGTCAGCGCGTCGGCCACCCGGGAGAGCTTGCGGCGCCACACCTCACCGGCGGGGGTGGTGGGGTCGAGCAGGTCACGCAGGTCGTCGACACCCGCGAGCTGCCCCGCGTCCGTACGCGTGTCCGTCCACTGTCCCGGGTGGCCGGCGATGTCGCGCTCGTCGTTGAGCCAGGGGCTCAGCGGCGACCAGGTGACCTGCACGAGACCGCCGCGCCGCTCGTGCTCGGCCAGGACGCGGTTGCCGGCGGCGAGCTGGGACGGCGTGAACACCTGATCATGTTCGTAGTCCAGCCCCACGACCGCGATCCGCTCGCCGGTCTCGGTGGCCAGCCGCTCGACCAGCCGCGGGTAGCCGAACCAGCCGTCCGGGTCGAGGGCCTGCGAGCCGTGCCCGACGTTCTGTCCGGAAAGGACGCCATGGCGCGAGCCGCAGGTGAGCGACCACAGGTACGCGTGCACGCGCACGGCCTCAGCCGTCGCGTGGCGGTTGGCGGTGCGCGGCGGATGGGCGCAGACCCGGGGATCGGCACCGCCCGCGGTGGCCGGTGCCGGCGCGACCAGCGCGGCCACCAGCAGCGGGACGAGGGCGCCGATCCGTCGCATGACCACTCAGCGTAGTGACGCACATCGATGTGGGTCGACATCGGCGAGAATGATCATCTGTAGGGACTCTTGCGCGGGCGGCGGATGGCGTCAAGGGTAGGCACCGGCAGTATGCCGGCAGGTCGGGGCGCCGGCGGGCCACGACCGGTCGGGAGCGGCATGAACCTGGAGCTGCAAGGCATCGTCGACACGATGGCGGCGCGCGTCGGCCGTCCAGCGTTGATCGAGGATCGCCGGCACCGGGTGGTCGTGTACAGCGAGCACACCGGCACGATGGACGACGTGCGCCGCAGCTCGATCCTGCGCCGGCACACCACGCCCGAGGTCATCTCGTGGTTTCGCGGCTTCGGCATCCTCAAGGCCCGCGCGCCGGTGCGCATCCCGGCCTGCCCCGAGCTCGACCTGCTGCCCCGCCTCTGCGTGCCGATCGTGCACCAGGACCGGCTGCTCGGATACGTGTGGTTCATCGAGGCCGACAGCGGCATGACCGACGCCGACATCGACGTCGTCACCCGGGCCACGGGCGACCTGTCGCTCGCCCTCCACCGGGAGAACCTGCTCGGTGAGCTGGCCTCACAGCGCGAGGCGGAGGCCGCCCGCACCCTGCTCTCGGACAATCCGATCACCCGCGAGGAGATGGTGAAGTCCCTGCTGGCCGACGGCGTGGTCACCGCCGACGGCCCGGCCACCGCGGTCGTCGCCCAGCTCGTCCCGGCCCGCGGCCAGGTGCTGGAGGAGGACGCCGGGATCGCCCTGGAGCAGGCCCTGGTCGCCACCCGCCGCTGGCTCGGCGTACGCGACGCGCTCCACCTGCTCCGCCACGACCAGGGGGTGCTGCTGGTC
>Ga0214467_1000343_pt1 | contig 10337 bp, 8 predicted proteins | sample RVTome_8_FD_187339 | JGI IMG/M metagenome (GOLD analysis project Ga0214467, IMG submission 187339) | Soil microbial communities from uranium-contaminated site in the Upper Colorado River Basin, Wyoming, United States - RVT160D0 HiSeq ...
CTGGCCGGCGAGCCGACGGTGGCCACCTACCACTCGTACGCGGCGCGCGTCGTCGTCGAGCACGGCCTGCGCGCCGGATTCGAGCCGTCGGCGCGGCTGCTCACCGAGGCGTCCCGCTGGCAGATCGTCGACCTGCTGGTGCGCAACTACAACGGCGACATGTCCGACGTCCCCTTCGCACCGTCCACTGTGACCGACGCGGTGCTGCAGCTCGCGAGCGAGCTGGCCGAGCACCTGGTCACGACCGACGATCTGGCCGCGTGGACCGGGCGCTTCTTCGCTGACGTGCAGGCGCGGCCGGGCAAGGTGGCCGCCGCGGTGCGCGACGCGCTCGCCCGGCAGCAGGTGCGGCTCAAGCTGCTGCCGCTCGTCCGGGCGTACGAGCAGCGCAAGAACGACTTCGAGGCGATGGACTTCGGCGACCAGATGGCCCGCGCCGCGGTCGTCGCCCGCGACCACCCCGAGGTCGGCATCATCGAGCGCGAGCGCTACAAGGTGGTGCTGCTCGACGAGTACCAGGACACGAGCCAGGCCCAGGTGGTGTTGCTCAGATCTCTGTTCGGGCAGGGGCATCCGGTGACCGCGGTCGGCGACCCGTGCCAGTCCATCTACGGGTGGCGCGGGGCGAGTGCGGGCACGCTGGAGCGCTTCTCCACGGAGTTTGGCGGGGCGGAGCGGTCGCTCACCACGAGCTGGCGCAATAGGCCCGAGGTGCTCGGCGTGGCCAACGCCCTCTCCACCCCGCTGCGCGCGGCCGGCGCTCGCGTGGCGGAGCTGACCGCCGCCGCCCGGGTCGACGCGCGGATCGGCGGTGCGGCCGTCCACTGTGCACTGCTGGAGTCGTTCGCCGCCGAGGCGGAGTGGATCGCCGACAGCATGCTCAAGGCGTGGCGATCGGCCGCCGGCCTGCCCGACGCGCTGGCCGAGCAGATCCCGGTCGAGGAGCGGCCGACGAGCGCGGTGCTCGTGCGGCTGCGCAGCCAGATCCCGGCGATCGAGGCGGCACTGCGGGCGCGCGGGGTGCCGGTCGAGGTGGTCGGCCTCGGTGGGCTGCTCGACACCGCCGAGGTGCGCGACGTGGTGTGCACGCTGCGGGTGCTCGCCGACCCCACCGACGGGGCCTCGCTGCTGCGGCTGCTCACCGGTGCGCGCTGGCGGATCGGGCCGCGCGACCTGGTCGCCCTCTATCGCCGCTCGCGCGCGATCGCGGCCGCCCGCCGCGGTCTCGCGCCGGTGCCCGAGGAGCCGGAGATCGTCCCTGACCGCCTCGACGAGTCGAGCCTGGTGGAGGCGCTGGCCGACCCGGGCCCCCCACAGTCCTACTCCGCCGAGGGGTATGCCCGCCTCCGTGCGTACGGCCGCGAGCTCGCCCTGCTCCGCCACCGGCTCGACCAGCCGCTGCCCGACCTGATCGCGGACGTGGAGCGCACCACCGGCCTCGACGTCGAGGTCGCGGTGCGCGCGGGCGCCGACGCCGGCCTGGCCCGCGGCCACCTTGACGCGCTCGGCGACGTGGCGGCCCGCTTCGCCCGCGACACCGACGGCGGCACGCTCGGCGGTTTTCTGGCGTTTCTGGCCGCGGCCGAAGACGAGGAGCGAGGGCTGTCGCCGGGCGAGGTCGACGTGGTCGAGGGCGCGGTGCAGATCCTCACCGCGCACGCGGCCAAGGGCCTGGAGTGGGATGTGGTGTCGGTCGCCGGCCTGACCAAGGGGGTGTGGCCGGGGCTGGTGCGCGCCTCCGATCACTACCTCAAGGGGCTCGGCGTGCTCCCCTTCCCGCTGCGCGGCGACGCCGGCGGGTTGCCCCGGCTGGCGCTGGAGGAGGCAGACGACCAGCGCGCGGTGGTGGCCGCGGTCGAGGCCTTCAACGACGAGTGGGCGGCGCACGACGTGCGCGAGGAGCGGCGCTTGGCGTACGTGGCGGTCACCCGTCCACGGCGCCTTCTGCTCTGCTCCGGCTACTGGTGGGGCGAGGGCGTGAAGAAGCCGCGCGGCCCGTCGGTCTTTCTCACCGAGATCCGCGACCAGTGCCTGGCGGGCGGCGGGGCGGTGGTGGCATGGGAGCCCGAGCCCACCCCGGATGTGGCCAACCCGACATCCGAAGTGGTCGCGACGGCGGAGTGGCCCTCGGATCCGCTCGGCCCCCGGCGCCCCGCGATGACCGAGGCGGCGGCGACGGTGCGCCAGCTGATGTCGGCCATCGTCGAAGAGCGGGAGCCGGGAGACTACGGGCCTCAACCAGGTCGGGGGACGAGCGCCGAGCGGCGGAGCGAGGCGGGCACAGACTCCCTGCCCGATCCCGAGCCGGATCCCCAGGCCGCGGGGTGGGCGCACGAGGTCGACATGCTCCTGGCCGAGCGCGACCAGCAGGCCCGGCGCGACGAGCCCACCGAGATCGCGCTCCCCGGCCACCTCTCGGTCTCGCAGCTGGTGACGCTCCGCCGCGATCCGCAGGGGCTGGCCCGGCAGCTGCGCCGGCCGATGCCCTCGCGCCCCGATCCGTACTCCCGCCGGGGCACCGCCTTTCACCTCTGGCTGGAGCAGCGCTTCGGCGCGAGCCGGCTGCTCGACGTCGACGAGCTGCCCGGCGCCGCGGATGAGGACGCGGCGCCGGACGAGGCGCTCGCCGAGCTCCAAGACCAGTTTCTAGCGAGCGAGTGGGCCGACCGGACGCCGGTCGAGGTGGAAGCCCCATTCGCTACCGTCGTCGCGGGTGTGGTGGTACGCGGGCGGATGGACGCGGTCTTCGCCGACCCGGGCGGGCGCTACGACGTGGTCGACTGGAAGACCGGCCGCCAACCGTCCGGTGTGGAGGCTCAGGCGGCGGCTGTGCAGCTTGCCGCCTACCGCCTGGCGTGGGCCGAGCTGGCTGGGGTGCCGGTCGAGCATGTGCGGGCCGCCTTTCACTACGTGCGCGAGGGCGTGACCGTGCGCCCCGCGGATCTGCTCGACGCGGCCGGCCTGGCCGCGCTGCTCAACTCCGTGCCGGTCGGGGAGGCGTCGTGAGAAAGATCGATGTCGTGGAGCGGCGGGCGCGGCTTGTCTCACGGCAGCACCTGGCATCCGGCGCGGCGGCGGCCGACCCGGCCGAGGCGGCGCGCGGCGTCGTGGCGCTGCACTCGACCGACCCCGCCTCGGTGTTTCTCTCCCTGCACGCGCGCACCGCTCCGTCGAGCGTCGCCGACGTCGAGCACGCGCTCTACGAGGAGCGATCGCTGGTGCGGATGCTGGGCATGCGGCGCACGATGTTTGTCGTGCCGGTCGAGCTGGCGCCGGTCATCCAGGCGTCGACCACCAACGCGATCGCGGCGGCGCAGCGCCGCAAGTACACACAGATCATCACCGACGCCGGTGTGGGCGACGGGTCTTGGCTCAAGGAGGTGGAGGAGGGCGCCGTGCGCGCGCTCGCCGCGCGGGGCGAGGCCACCGGCGCGGAGCTGTCGACCGACGAGCCCCGGCTTCGCACGCAGATCCTGATGGCGGAGGGGCGGGCCTACGAGGCCAAGATCAACATCACCACGTGGGTGCTCTTCCTCCTCGCCGCCGAGGGCCGGATCGTGCGCGGCCGACCACGGGGGTCGTGGATCAGCAGCCAGTATCGCTGGTCGCCGGTCGAGGTGTGGCTGCCCGGCGGCATGGCCGAAGTGCCGGCCGAGGATGCCCGCGTCGAGCTGGTGCGCCGATGGCTCGCCGCCTACGGCCCCGGCACCGCCGCCGACATCAAGTGGTGGACCGGCTGGACCGCCGGCCAGGTCAAGCAGGCGCTCGCCGCGATCAAGCCGGTGGAGGTGGACCTGAGTGGCACCACCGGCCTGGTGCTGCCCGACGACGCCGAGCCCGCCGCCGCTCCCGAGCCCGCGGTGTCGCTGCTGCCGGCCCTCGACCCCGCGCCGATGGGCTGGCAGGAGCGCTCGTGGTATCTCGGCGAGCACGCGCCCGTCCTCTTCGACCGGACGGGCAACGTCGGCCCGACGGTGTGGTGGGACGGTCGCATCGTCGGCGGCTGGGCGCAGCGGTCGAGCGGGGAGGTCGTCTTCCGGCTGCTCGAAGACGTCGGTCGCGATGTGGCCGTCGCGGTGGAGGCGAGCGCGGGCCGCCTCACCGAGTGGATCGGAAGCGTGCGGGTCACGCCCCGCTTCCGCACCCCGCTGGAGCGGGAGCTGGTCGCCTGAGGTCCGCCGGTTCCAGTCGTGGTCCCCATTGTTCGTACGCATGTTCGAATTATAGGGCGACCCTCTGACATTTGATCTTGGTCGTGCCGGCCCCTCAGCGGGCGGCTTGGATCAGGTGGAGCAGCGCGCCGGCGTACGCGTCAGCCGCCTCCTCCGCCGCGAACTCGTGCGCCGTTTCCAGGACCTCGATCGTCACCCGGTAGCCCACGGAGTCCCGCGCCAACCGCCGGAAGGTGCCGCCCAGCAGCTCCCGCAGCTGATCCTCGCGCGGCAGCCAGATCGCCTCGTCCTTCTCCACGTCGTCGAGCGCCCACTCGGTCGTGCCGTTGAAGCCGATGATCTGCCCCTCGGGCAGCTCGTGCACCTCGATGGTCATGTTGCTGAGGACGAACACGTCGTCGTCGAGGTCGCGGTCCGGGATCGCGAAGCGGTCTCCGGCGGCTGGCTTCCAGCCCAGGCCGGCGTCGCGTAACCGGATGGCGAGACCGAGCGAAATCACCGCTCCATCGTGCCACCGTGCCCGGCTCGCGCGGCGACGCGATCGCAAAGGAAATTTTGCAAAAAAGTCTTTGCAGTCGTACGGTGATCAGCATGGTGAAGCCGTACTACGAGCCGAACGTCCACGACACCGAGACGCTTCGCGCCGTCGCGCACCCCATCCGCTCGCGGATCCTGGGGCTGCTGCGCTACGAGGGGCCGGCCACCGCTTCCCAGCTCGGGCGGCGGCTCGACGAGTCGAGCGGCTCGACCAGCTACCACCTGCGCCAGCTCGCCCGCTTCGGCTTCGTCGAGGAGGATCCCGACCAGCCCAACCGGCGGGACAAGCGCTGGCGGGCCACCCACGCCGTGACCAGTTGGAAGCGGGCCGACGGCTCGGACGATCCGGAGTGGCGGCAGATCAGCGACGCGCTGGGGCGGCGCCAGCTGCTCAAGGCCGTCGACCAGTACCAGCGGTGGACGGCCAGCGAGCAGCGCTTCGACCGGGAGTGGGAGTCGACCGGTGGCTTCTTCGACAACATCCTGGCGCTCACGCCCACGCAGCTCGCACAGCTCGACCGCGACCTCATGGAGATCTACGACCGCTACCGCACCCAGCCGCCGCCGCCCGAGCCCGGTGAGCCGGTCCGCCATGTGGCGGTCTATCAGCAGCTGCTCCCGTTCGACGAGGTGCCGCTGTGATCACCGCGGTCCAGGCACAGCGCCGCTACCTGGTGCTCACCGGCCTGCGGTGGTCCGCGACCGGCCTGATCATCCCGGTGCAGGTTTTGCTGTACGCCGTACGCGGCATCGACCTGCCCACCATCGGCCTCCTCATGGCGCTCTACTCCGGCCTGGTCGTCGTCCTGGAGCTGCCCACCGGTGGCCTCGCCGACCAGCTGGGACGGCGGCGCATGATGCTCCTCGCGTCGGTGTTCCTGGTCGCGACCCCGCTGGTCGCCGCGTTCGCCCAGGTGTGGTGGCACTTCGCGGTGGCCGCGGTCAGCTCCGCCCTCGGCCGCGCGCTGGGCTCCGGCCCCGTCGAAGCCTGGTATGTCGACACTGTCCGCGCCGCCGACCCCACCGCGCCACTGCGCCGCGGCATCTCGTGGGGTTGGGCGGTCGAGTGCGTGGGGCTGGGCGGCGCGGCGATCATTGGCGGCGCACTGCCTCGGCTCTTCCGCGGCCTCCCCGGCGACGGCCTGATCACTCCCATCTCCGTACCGGCGCTGGCCGCCGGCGGCGTCGCGGTTGTGAGCCTCGTCGCGCACGCCGTGCTGATGAAAGAGCCACCCCGGTCCGCGGCGCTCGACCTCCGCGCGGCCGTCCGGGCCGTGCCCAGCCAGATCTCCCATGGGGTACGACTGGCGGCCGGCGACCCGGTCATCCGGCTGCTCGTCCTCCGCACGGCGGCGTTCGGGCTGGCGATCAACACGCTGGAGACGCTCTCCCCGCTCCAGTTCGCCGCGCTGCTGGGCGGGGCCGAGGGCGGTGCGGCGGCCTACGGGCTGCTGGCCGCGGGAGCCTTCCTCGGCATCGCGGCCGGAGCCGCCTCGGCACCCACGCTGTGCCGCGTGGTTCCCGCGGCGCCGCTCACCGTCGCGGCCGTCTGCACCGGGCTGTCCACTGTGGCGCTGGGCGCGATCGCGCTGGCGGCGGCAGGGGTCGGCGGCTTCGCGCTGGCGGCGGTGGCCTACCTCGGCGCGTACGTCCTCTCCGGCCCCGCCGGCCCGCTCGCCGCCGAGGTGCTGCACGAGCGGGTGAGCGAGCGGGAGCGGGCCACGCTCGTCTCGGTCGCCTCGCTCGCGCTCCAGCTGGGCGGCTTCGTCGGCTCGCTCGCGATATCCCGGCTGGCCGCCTCGGCCGGCTACGCGTACGGCTGGCTGGCCGCCGCCCTCGCGCTCGCCGGTGCCGTCATCGTCACGGTGGGTGCCGAGCGACTCAGCCGGGTCGCTCCGCCGGCTCGGGTGACCGTGAGCACGCTGCGTTAGCCCAGGAGTTCATTAATTTGCGTCCGATGGGCGACTGTATCGAGACGCCGTTTCCCCGATCCTGTTCTGTAGGGGGATTGGGGGATGGGTGAGATGACCGAAGCGGGAGCAGGGGCGCTGCGCGAGTTTCTCGTCGTGCTGGCGCTCGCTCTGGTCGGCCTGTTACTCGCCGTGTTGGCAGCCTTCGCGCCGTGGTATGTGACGCCCGCCGATGCCGGGGGCGACGCGGTGGTCGAGATGCACTCTCCGCAGCGGGCGGGTCCGGGTAGCGGGGGCGTGGTCGTCGAGGCGCGCTGAGCGCTGGGGCCCACCGCTGTCCACGCGGGCGGTCCCGGTGGTGTTCACTGGGAGACATGCCTGCCAACACTGACCCGCCACCATGGGGCGCGGGCACGGTGACCAGGATCGGGACGCCGGTATTGCCGCCGCCGGGCCCGCCGCCGGTGGCCCCGCCGGACGACCGGGGCCGGGAGCGGCGCAGGCTGCTGTGGTTCGCCGGCGCGGCCGGGGGCATGCTCGTGATCGGCTTGGTGGTGGTGCTCGCGTTCACCCTGTCAGGTGGCAACAGTCCGTTCAGCGACAAGCCCTCTGGGCCCTCCGATGTCCGCCCGCCCCTCGCCCGCGCGTGCCCGGCGCCCAGCGGCCTCACCGAGCCGCAGCCGGTCGACCCGGGCCCGCCGCCGAGCGGCGCGCGCACGGTCGATGAGGAGGCCGGCATCTCCTACGCCGCCTACGCCGCGCCGTGGGAGCCCTGGCACACGGTGTGGAGCGCCGGCACGCTCGAGGTGCCGTACAAGATGGGCCAGCACTTCGTCACCGAGACGTATTCCGGCGGCACGTACCACGCCTCGATCCTCTCGGCGGCCGTGCCCGCGGCGGACAACGACGCCGTAGCGATCAACCTCGAGTGCGTGGGCCGGCAGGTCGCCGCGGACGCGCGTGCTGAGTACTATCCGCAGCCCACCACCATGGACCTGCACCGCGACGAGCGCACCACGCTGGGCGGGCGGCCGGCGTGGGTGACGATCTTCCGCCTGCACTTCGATCGCGCCGGGCTGCGGGCCAAGGACGAGCTGGCCGGCGTCGCGATCATCGACGTGGGCAAGCCGACGGCCGCCGTGCTGTACATATCGATCCCCGGCACCCACCGCCAGTACGACTACGTGGTCGACGAGGTCCTCGCGTCCGTCCGCCCCACCTGAACAGGCCGCGGTGTGGCAGCATACGCCGGTGTCGATACGGGGATGGCTGCTGCTGGCGAGTGCCGGATTCGGTGTGGTGCACCTGGTCGGTGAGCTCTTTGGCGCGCCGCTCCTGCCGTCGGCGGAGCTCCTCGCCTGGGTCTCGCTGCTCGGGTATGTGGCGGTCGCCGGCCGGCACGCCTCGACGCGGGTGCGGCTCGCCCTCGCCGGCGGCTTGGCGATCCTGGGCGTCCTCGCGGCAGTCCGACTTCTCTCCACAGTGGACAGCAGCTCGAGCGCCGGTTTTCAGTTCCTCTCGCCCGATCGGGCGCCGCGCTCGAACGCGCTGGAGCTGGCCGGCGACGCGGTGTGGGAGGCCACGCCGTGGCTCGCCGCCTACGCCTGCCTCGCGCTGGCCGCGATCTTCCTCCCGAAGCGGCGCACCCGAGCCGGCATCGCGGTCGCCGCGCTCGGCATCGGCGTCGCCGTCACGTACGTGGGACTTGAGGTCTGGAGCCGGGACGCCGGGCTCGCCGCCGCGATCGCCGCCGCGCCGCCGTTGCTGGTCGCCGTGCTCGCGTTCGCGGTCGGGGGCCAAGTGTCGCGGTGGCTCCCGACGGCCGGCCTGGCGCTGCTGGCCCTGGCGGCTCTGTCGCTGCTCGACGACGTGCTCGACCGCGTGCGGGTCGTCTCGTTCGATGCCTTCCTACAGCCCGGATTGCGCTACGGCACGCAGGAGAGCGTGGCCGTCGTGCTCTCCGCTCCGGCGAGCCCAGGTGCGGCGGCGTGGGCGCTGGCCCCCGCCATCCAGCTCGCCGCGGCCGTCGCTGTCACCGCCGGCTGCCTCCGCCGGCCCGCCAATGACGCGCCCGAAGCGGATCAGCCTAGGGAAGCACCGTGACCGGGTCGCCGACGGCGATCTCGCCGAGCGTCTCCGGCACGAGCTGGATCCCGAACCAGGCCCACCCGTCCCACCTGCGGTGCCGGGCCAGCGTGCGGATCGGCTCTTTGCCACCCGCGCGGCTCCGCGGGTCGATGGTCGTCATCACGCATCGCCCGCACGGCCCCATCACCCGGAAGTCGACCGCGCCGACGCGCAGGCGCTTCCAGTCGTCTTCCGCGAAGGCCGGCGAGCCGTCGATCACCACATTGGCCCGGAAGCGGCCCACCTCGAGCGGCTCGGGCAGCTCCTCGCCGCGCTCGACGGCGGTCTCCGCGATCCAGTCGTCGAGGCGGCGCAGCGAGCCGAGCGTGACCAGGTGGACCGGCGCGGTGTCGCCGAGGTGGTGGACGTCGCCCGGCTGCCCGCCGAGGTCGATCGGCACCGCGCGCGCCGCCGGGTCGGCCAGCCACACCAGGCGCGCCGGCCGGCCGAGCGTCGCGGTCAGCCATGCCTCGGCCGCGTCGCCACCGGGCGCCGCACGATCCAGATTCATGAAGCCCACGGGCACGGTGTGCGCCGGCTCGGGCTGTGGCACCGCGAGATCCGGTGCGCCGGGCGCGGTAAGCAGCAGGCCGCCGTCGGGCGTGCTGGACGCCGTGACCGTGAAGAGGGCCCGGCAGTGCCGAGCGGTGATCGGCTCGCCATCGGGCGCGACCACGGCCCACCGGCGGTCGCCCGCCAGGCCCGACCGCTCCACCCGGGCGCGATCCAACCCGCGGGGGCGCGTGGACTTCACCGGATAGATGCTGAGCTCGATGACTCGCACTACTCAACAGTCTCACGTAGAGAGCCTTCGGGACCGCCCCGGTCAGTGACGCGCTAGTGTCGCCGTGTGGCGCGCAGACCCAAAATCCCAGCGACGAAGTACCCAGTGGAGCGGCGCACGCTCGACAACGGTCTGAGGGTGGTGCTGGCGCCGGATCGCAGCGCACCGGTGATCGGCGTCGCGGTGGTGTACGACGTGGGTATCCGGTCCGAGCCCGAAGGACGCACGGGTTTCGCTCACCTTTTCGAGCACCTCATGTTTCAGGGCTCGGAAAACCTGGAGAAACTCGCGCACTTCCGGCATGTCCAGGGCTCGGGCGGCACGTTCAACGGCTCGACCCACCTCGACTACACCGACTACTACGAGACCCTCCCGGCCAGCGCGCTGGAGCGGGCGCTCTTCCTCGAGGCCGACCGGATGCGCGGTCCGCGGCTGACCGAGGAAAACCTCCGCAACCAGGTCGACGTGGTCAAGGAGGAGATCCGGGTCAACGTGCTCAACCGGCCGTATGGCGGCTTTCCCTGGCTGAAGCTGCCGCCGGTCATGTTCGACACGTTCCCCAACGCTCACGACGGGTACGGATCTTTTGACGACCTGGAGAGCGCCACGGTGGCCGACGCCGCCGAGTTCTTCAAGCGTTACTACGCCAGCGGCAACGCGGTCCTCGCGGTCGCCGGTGACCTCGACCTCGCCGAGACGCTGGAGATGGTCGAGCGGCACTTCGGTGACGTGCCGGCCCGTCCGGCGCCGGAGCGGCCGAGCTTCGCCGAGCCGGACCTGACGGCCGAGCGGCGCGAGTCGTACACG
>Ga0214467_1000344_pt1 | contig 10293 bp, 8 predicted proteins | sample RVTome_8_FD_187339 | JGI IMG/M metagenome (GOLD analysis project Ga0214467, IMG submission 187339) | Soil microbial communities from uranium-contaminated site in the Upper Colorado River Basin, Wyoming, United States - RVT160D0 HiSeq ...
GGCGAACTCCAGGCCGCGGGCGGTGGCGGCCGCCTCGATGGCCCGGGTGATCTGGAGGAAGAACTCCGCGTCGGAGGTGTTGGCCCAGGCGATCCGCTTGGGCAGGTTGGGCTTCTCACCCGCCGCACCGTTGAAGTCGAACGGCGAGAGTTGCTTCTTCTCGGTGACCCCGTTGCCGATCACCTTCTCGCCGGATCCGGATCCAGAGCCGGAATCCGAGCCCGAGCCGTCATCGACCGAACAGGCCCCCAGCAGTGGCAGGCCGACGAAAGTACCCGCGCCCGCGAGCGCGCCGATTCGCAGAAGGTTACGCCGGTTGAGCTGCCCCCGCCCCGCTGTTGTGTCACCAGGCATGTGCGACTCCTCTGTCATCGGGTCCGCATTGCGGACTCCGATTCTGCTATGCGGACACGCTAAGGACCCCGCTTAGGATCTGTCAATCGGCCGCGACGCCTTGATCGTCTCCGCAATCAAGCTGTGACCAGCCCGAATCGGCCGATCAGGTCCGCTCCAGCGCGGCGGCCAGGTCGGCCTCCCAGCGGGGATCGCGCTCCAGCGGGTACAGCGGCTCGGGACGGGATCGATAGCTGAGCTGGTCGACGGCGGCCGGGCAGTAGCCGGGCGTGCGGGCGTAGACGGCCCGGGCGGCGTAACCGCCGAAGGCGGCCTTCCAGGCGATCGCCCCCTTGGCGACGATCGCGCGCGCGGATCGCGGCCACACGTCGACGGCGGCCAGGTGGTCGTCGTCGAAGGGCACCACCCGGTGCTCGGTCAGCACCAGCTGCCCGATCCGGTCCTCGACCACCGCGACGCGGCCCATCTCCACGCGCTGGCCGCGCATGTACGAGCCGGTGCGCAGGTAGTCGACCGGGCCGTACCGGCGGACCGGTCCGCTGGCCAGGTAGGGCGGCCCCATCAGCGGGTCGCTGTGCCCGCCCACCGGCAGCGACACCGACGCGGCGCCCTCCTCGTGCACGCGGGCGACGGCGGCCGGGTCCCAGAGCACGGCGACCGCGCCGGTGGCCCGCGCCCGGGCCAGCGCGTGCAGCAGCACCGCGCCGTCGCCCGGCGAGCCGCCGCCCACGTTGTCCGCGACGTCGACCAGGACCACCGGGTACGGCGCCTCGGTCGCCGCCGCGGCCGCCTGGTCCGGGCCGACCAGCGGCGCGGCGAACTCGGCCCGCCGGGCCCACACCAGCGCCGCCAGCTCGCGGGCGCGGTCCGCCGCCCGGGAGCGGGCCGCCACGTAGACGGCGAACCCGAGCCGGTCGGTCTCCGCGTACGCGAAGCCGGGCAGCACGCTGGCGGCCCACACGTCGGGGTCGGCGCGCAGCGCGTCGGCCGCGGCCAGCAGCTGCCGCATCGGGGCCGCAGCGTCCTCCTGCGCGTGCGGGACGGTCAGCAGCGGCAGCTTGACCAGGTGCCGGTCCGGGCGGGCGCCGCCGCGGACCATCCGGACCACCAGCTCCAGCGCCTCCGCGCCGCGCTCGGCCATGTCCACGTGCGGGTAGCTGCGGTAGCCGCACAGCACGTCGGCGGCGCGGGCCAGGGCCGGTCCGACGTTCGCGTGGTAGTCGAGCGTGACGCCGATCGGCAGCTCGCCGAGGACGGCCCGGAGCGCGGCCACGATCTCCGCCTCCGGGTCGGGGTGCCCGTCGACCACCATCGCGCCGTGCAGCGAGAGCACCAGGCCGTCGAGGTCCGGTGCCACCCTGGCCCGCTCGACGAGCGTGCGGAGCATGCGCTCGAACGCGACCCGCTCCACCGTCCCGGCGGGCAGGGCGGCGCCGAAGAGCAGCCCGACCGGCCGCACCCGGTGCTCGCGCGCGGCCGCGATCGCGCCACCCAGCTCGGTGCCGGTGCCGGCCAGCGCGGCGACCAGGTCGGGGCCTTCGAAAAGTTGGTACCGCCGGAAGTCTTCCCAGCTCGTGGGCTGTGGAGAGAAGGTGTTGGTCTCCTGCCAGATGCCGCCGAGCCCGATTCTCATGGTCGACCACCCGCCTTGATCATGTACGCTACCCGAAATCTAGTTCCGCGAAGCGGACTAGGCAATGAAGGGGTACGTACAATGAGTCCCCATTGCGCACCCGATGGGATGGAGCACAGCGACCGTGACCAACGAACGGCGCTCCGACGAGGTCAACGTCCTCGTCAAGGCACTGGACATCCTCGACCGGATGGCCACCGACGCGCCGTGCACGGTGGCGCAGCTGTGTCAGCACACCGGCGTGACCAAGCCCACCGCCTACCGCATCCTCAAGACGCTGGACCAGCGCGGCTACGTGGTCCGCGACGTGGTGCGCCGGGAGTACTCGCTCGGCCCGGCGCTGTACGGGCTGAGCCGCGCCGCGCGAAACTCCACCGACCTGGTCCGGCTGGCCCGCCCAGCCATGCAGTCGCTGCACGAGGAGTTCGGCGAGACGGTCAACCTCGGCGTGGTCAGCCACGGCCAGGTGGTCTACCTCGACGCGATCGAGAGCGTCCAGCGGCTGCGCACCACGGTCCAGATCGCGCTGCGCGACAACGTCCACACCACCGCGCTCGGCAAGGCCATCCTCGCCACGCTGCCCGAGCAGGAGGTGCGCGAGCAGCTCGCCGAGGCCGACTGGTCGCCGCTCACGCCCAACGCGCAGCGCTCCGCCGAGGCGCTCCTGGCCGACCTGCCCCGCTTCCGGGCCCAGGGCTACGCGATCGACGACGAGGAGAACGAGGTCGGCTCCCGCTGCGTGGCGTCGTCCATCGTGGACAGTGCCGGCCGGCCGGTCGCGGCGATCAGCGTCTCCGCGCCAGTGCCGCGGATGACCGACGCGACGCTCGCGAAGATCGGCGGGCGCCTCGTGGAGACCTGCAAGCAGCTGGGCAACGCGCTGACCTGACCCGCCGGGGTGCCGCGTGAGGCTCGACCTGCTGCTGCGCGGCGCCACCGTGGTGGACGGCACCGGCGGCGAGCCGCGCCGGGCCGATGTCGGCGTGCGCGACGGCCGGATCCGGTACCTCCACGCCGGGAGCCCGCCGGCCGCCGCCCGCCAGCTCGACCTGACCGGGCTCGTCCTCGCGCCCGGCTTCGTCGACATCCACACGCACTCCGACGTCAGTCTGCTGCACGACCCGGCCGGGCAGAGCAAGGTGCTCCAGGGCGTGACCACCGAGGTCGTGGGCAACTGCGGCTTCTCGGCCTTCCCCGCGCACCCCGACCGGCGGGCGATGCTCATCGACCACCTCTCCCGGCTCGGCGACCCACCGACCCCGGTCCCCTGGGCCGACTTCGACGGGTACGCGAGCGCGCTGGAAACGGCCCGCCCGGCCGTCAACGTCGCCGCGCTGGTCGGCCACAGCGCGCTGCGGATCGCCGCCATGGCCGACCCGTACGCCCCGGCCCGGCCCGGCGACATCGACCGGATGCGTCACCTGCTCGACGCGGCGCTGGCGGCCGGCGCGTACGGCCTGTCCACCGGGCTCACCCACACGCCCTCCGCGCTCGGGGACACCGCCGAGGTCACCGCGCTGGTCGAGGTGTGTGCCCGGCACGGCGCCCTGTACGCCACGCACGCGCGGGCCGCCGCCGGGCGCGAGCTCGCCGCGATCGACGAGGCGATCGAGACCACGCGGGCGGCCGGCGGCCGGCTCCAGTTCTCCCACCTCGCCCTCAACGACCCGGCGTACTGGGGGCGCGCGGCCGACGCCCTGGACCGCTTCGACACCGCCGTGGCCGAGGGGCTCGACGCCGCGTTCGACGTCTACCCGTACGACGCCTCCTCCTCCGCCCTCATCCAGTACCTGCCGCCGTGGGTGCAGGAGGGCGGCAGCGCCGGGCTGCGGGCCAGCGCCGCCGGCACGTGCTGGCGGTCGCGGGCCGTCGAGGCGGTGCGGGACGGCTTCTTCGGCGGCATCCCCTGGCACTGGGAACGGGTGGTGGTCACCGCCGCCGGCCCGCACCACGACCTGACCGGGCAGAGCATCGCGGCGATCGCGGCCACCCGGGGCCACGCACCGGAACGGGTGATGCTCGACCTCTGCGTGGAGCTCGGCGACGCCGCCCAGGTGGTGCTCCACTACCGCACCGAGGCCGACATGACCGCGTTCCTGGCGCACCCGCTCTCGATCGTCGGCTCGGACGGCAACGCCCTCCCCCTCGCCGGCGCGGACCTGACCCACCCGCGCGCGTTCGGCACGTTCCCGCGCGTTCTCGGCCGGTACACCCGGCTGCTGGGACTGGCCACGGCGGTGCGGAAGATGACCCTGGCGCCGGCCCGGCGGCTCGGCCTCACCGATCGCGGGCGGATCGCCGAGGGTGCCGTGGCCGACCTGGTCGCCTTCGACCCCGGCGCGGTCATCGACCGCGCCACCTTCGCCCAACCCCGGCAGGCGCCCGACGGGATCGCGCTGGTCATGGTCGACGGGCAGATCGTGGTACGGGACGGCACGGTCGGCACCGCCCGGCCGGGAAAGGTGCTGCGCCGTGGCCGCTGAACAGCCCAAGGGCCTTCCACCCGGCACCGACCCGCGCGGCGCCAGCCTCTTCGACGGCACGTTCCCCCTGCCGACCGCGGTCCTGGACGGGGCGGCCCTCACCCACAACCTCGTCACGATGGCCCGCTACTGCGCGGACCACCGGGTGCTGCTCGCACCGCATGGCAAGACCACCATGTCGCCGGAGCTCGTGCGGCGGCAGCTGGAGCACGGCGCGTGGGCGATCACCGTCGCTACGGCCTGGCAGGCGGGCGTGCTGGCCTCGTGCGGCGTATCCCGCGTCCTGATCGCCAACCAGGTGGTCGACGCCGGCTCGGTGGCGCTGCTCGACCGGCTGCTGGCCGGCCGCCCGGATCTGGAGCTGTACTGCTACGCCGACTCCACCGAGGCGCTGGACGCGCTGCTCGACGGCCTCGCGCCCGGCCGCCGGGCCCGGCTGCGGGTGCTGGTCGAGATCGGCATCGCCGGCGGCCGCACCGGCCTGCGCGACGACGACGAGGCGCTCGCCCTGGCCCGCAAGATCGCCGCCGGACCCGCGGTGCTGGCCGGGGTCGCCGCGTTCGAGGGCATCATCGACGAGCCCGACCTCACCGCGGCCCTGGCCCGCGTCGACGCTCTGCTGCACCGCGCCGCCGGCCTGTGCCGGGCCATCGACGCCGCCGGCCTGGCCGGTAACGACCCGATCGTCACCGTCGGCGGCAGCGCCTACCTGGACCGGGTGGTCCGGCTGGTGCCAGACGCCTTGTCCGGCACCGCGTTTCGCACCGTCCTGCGCAGCGGCTGCTACATCACCCACGATGCCGGCGCCTACCAGGCTCTTTCCCCTTTCGGCACCACCGGTCGGGAGCCTCCTCGCCTGCGTGAGGCGCTGCACGTGTGGGCGCCCGTGCTGTCCCGGCCCGAGCCGGGGCTGGCCATCGCGGGGCTCGGCCGCCGGGACGCGGCCGCCGACGCCGGCCTGCCCGTGCCGCAGCTCGTGCGCCGGCGCGGCGGGCGGATCGAGGCGCTTTCGTCCACTGTGGTCACGGCCGTGAACGACCAGCACGCCTACCTCCGCACACCCGAGTCGACCGCGCTGGCGGTGGGCGACCTGGTCCGGTTCGGCATCTCACACCCGTGCACCACCTTCGACAAGTGGCGCGCCATCCCCGAGGTCGACGCGGACGGCACCGTCGTCGACCTCGTACACACGATTTTCTGAGGTCGTTTCTGGAGGTTGGTGCAATGACTACCCATCGGCTGGCCGTCATCGGCTGCGGCGACATGGAAGACGCCCACCGGCAGGTCTTCGCCGAGCTCGGCGACCGGATCACCGTCATCGGCACCGCCGATCTCGACCTGGAACGCGCCCAGCGGGCCGCCGCCGCGCTCGGCGCGCCCCGCGCCGTCACCGACTACACCGGGCTGCTCGACGAGGCCGACGCCTGCCTGATCGTCACCCCGCACGACCTGCACCACGAGATGGGCATGCGCTGCCTGCGCGCCGGCAAGCACGTGCTCATGGAAAAGCCCATGGCCGTCACCGAAGAGCAGTGCCTCGAACTAATCGACACCGCCCGGGAGACCGGACGGCAGCTCATGACCGCCTACCCGATGCGCTTCCACCCCCTCGTCGCCCGCCTCCGGGAGCTCGTCGTCGGCGAGGCGTACGGCGAGGTCTTCCAGGTGTCGATCTACACCGAGCAGCACACCGAACACCCCGAGGGGCACTGGATCCGATCCGCCGCCCGGCTCGGCGGAGGGCAGCTGTTCAGCCACGGCTGCCACTACGTCGACCTGCTGCTGTGGATGCTCGGCGACCCGGTGCGCGGCACCCACACCGGCACCCGGCGCGGCACGCCCTGGATGGAGTGGGAGGGCACCAGCAACGCCGTCATCGAGTTCGCCAACGGCGCCCTCGGCTACCACTTCGGCACCTGGGGTGCCCGCGCGACCCGCCACGGGTACGCCATCCACGCGCACTGCGCCGGCGGGATGATCGAGGCCGACCTCACCCGCGGCGTCCTCTACGCCCACCACCCCTGGAAGGGCGAGGCCCCGCGCGGCGGGCTGTCCGGTCGCCGCTCCCCCGACCCCGAAGGCGCCGAGGTCCTGATGACGGTGCCCGCCGACTCCAAGCACCTCGGCGGCGAACTCGTCCACTTCATCGACTGCCTCGACACCGGCGCCGCCCCGCTCACCGACGGCCCCGGCAGCCTCCAGGGCCTGCGCGTCATCTGGCGGCTGTACGCCGCCGAGCGCGAAGGTGTGGTCGCCGACCTGCGACGGCTCGGGCTCGCCGCCGCCTGAGACCGGCCGGCGGCTCCTGCCGTCCAGATCGCGGCGGTCCAGCAGTGACCGCAGCGAGATGCCGGCACCGGCCGGCGCTTCGGCACCGCCCTCGCGCGGCCAAGCTGCTACGGGTCACGGTGCACCAGCATGCCAGCACGCGAGACGGCCGAGGTCTAGGCTGTCGGTACCGGGATCGTGGCGAAACTTCGCATCTCGGTGACCCATTCGCCTGGCAATTCCAGGCCCTCAACCCCCGAAGTGAGTGACCCATGGACCGCGCTTCATCCGCTCTCTTGCGCGACCTGGAGCCGGTGGTGGAGGAAAACCTCAACCGGCACCTGGCGACGGCCAAGGAATGGTTTCCGCACGAGTACGTGCCGTGGAGCAGCGGTCGTGACTTCGACGGGGTACTGGGCGGGCAGGCGTGGGAGCCGGAGCACTCGACGCTCTCCGACGTGGCTCGCACGGCACTCGTCGTCAACCTGCTGACCGAGGACAACCTGCCCAGCTATCACCACGAGATCGCGGTCCTCTTCGGCCGCGACGGCGCCTGGGGCACCTGGGTGCACCGGTGGACGGCCGAGGAGGGCCGGCACGGGACGGCCATCCGCGACTACCTCCTGACCACCAGAGCGGTCGACCCGATCGCGCTGGAGCGGGCGCGGATGACGCACATGTCGGCCGGCTTCGCCAACGCCCACCCGGACAGCGCCCTGCACGGGATCGCCTACGTCGCTTTCCAGGAGCTGGCCACCCGGGTCTCGCACCGCAACACCGGCCGCGAAAGCGGAGACCCGATCTGCGAGCAGCTGCTGGCCCGGGTCGCCCTGGACGAAAACCTGCACATGATCTTTTATCGCACGATGCTCAAGGCGGCGTTCGAGCTTGCACCGGATGACACCATGCAGGCGATACGCGACGTGGTGCGGGACTTCCAGATGCCCGGCCACGGCATTGAAAACTTCGCCCGCAAGTCGGTCCAGATCGCCGTGGCCGGCATCTACGACCTGCGCATCCACCACGACGAGGTGATCGGGCCGATCCTGCGCGCGCTCCAGGTCTTCGACCGCGGCGGGCTCTCCGGTGAGGGCGAACTCGCCCGCGAGGACCTGGCCGCGTATATGGCCGACCTGGACAAGTCGGCGAGCCGCTTCACGGAGCGGCGGGACGCCAACCGCCAGCGGGCGCGGACGGCGGCCTGAGCGTTCAGCGGTAGTCCGCCCACACCCTCTGGTCGACACCGTCCACAGTGACCTCCCCGCCGTAGGGCAGGATCCACTGTGGTCGCGTGTGGCCGAACGGCACGCCGACGCAGACGACCGCATCCTGGTTGTACCGGCCGACGACCTCGATCGCGACGTCGCGCTGGCCCGCCCGGTGCGTGGCTCGCTCCACCGCGGGCGGTCGCCTCTCGAAGTCGGACGCGGGTGGACGCGCGACGAGCACCGCGTCGACGGCCGCGAGCATGCCCCGCTCGCCCAGCGACCGGAGGATCCGGCCGAACTCCGTGGCCGGGATGATCTCCTCGCTCGTCTCGAGCAGCAGCACTCCCCCGTCGAGCACGGACGAGTCGGCCGGGAAGCGCCCCGCGGTCAGAAACCACTGCATGACCTCGATGCAGCCACCCCACGTCCGCCCGGTCACCGTGCGGGCCGGCCCGGCCCAGCTCCACGCCTCGGTCGGCTCGCGGTCGCCGTACTCGGTGAGCGCCGCCGGATCGGCCCAGTCCTTGCCGATGTCTTCGGACTCGCCGGGCTCGGTCACCTCCAGCCGCTCGCCGGTCAACAGCGCCGCGCGCAGCGCGGCCCGATGGCAGTCGTCGACCGCCGGGCCAGGGCCGAGGTGCACCTGCGTCGAGCCGCCGTAGAAGCCGGCGAAGCCTCGCGTCCACAGCCAGTTCAGCAGGTTGGTGTTGTCGCTGTACCCGAGGAATGGCTTGGGGTCCGCGCGCACCAGCGCACCATCGAGGTGAGGCACCACGGTGATCTGGTCGTCCCCGCCGATCGTCGCGAGGACGGCGCGGATCTCCGGGTCGGCGAAGGCCGCGTTGAGGTCGGCGGCACGGTCCCGCGCGCTGGCACCCACCCGGCGCGTCGTCGGGTACTCCACCGGCACCAGCCCGGTCACCTCGATGAGGCGCCGCATCGCCTGCTCGTGCACGGCCGGTGCGGCACCCGGAGCCGCGAAGGACGGCGACAGCACGGCGACCCGGTCGCCGGGACGGGCCTTTGGCGGGTGTACGAGATCCTGGGCCACGGCGTCATACCACCAGACGCCGCCGTATCCGCCAAGCTGATTACCCGCGCGCCCGCTCAGTGTCCGAACGCGTCGGAGTCGGCACCTGCGGCATCGCCCTGGTCGAGCGCGGAGATCGAGGCCACCTCCTCGGCCGACAGCGAGAAGTCGAAGATGTCGAGGTTTTGCCGGAGCCGCACCGGGTCGCTGGACTTGGGGACGGCCGTCAGCCCAAGCTCCATGTGCCAGCGCAGCACGATCTGCGCCGGCGTCCGGCCATGGCGCTCGGCCAGCTCGACCACGACCGGCTCGCTCAGGACGTCGTTGCGCTCACCGCCGATCGGCGACCACGACTGCGTGACGATGCCGTGCTGGGCGTGGTACGCGCGGGTGGACTCGCGGGTCACGGTCGGGCTGAGCTGGACCTGGTTGACGTCCGGCACGACACCGGTCTCGGCGATGACGCGATCGAGGTGGGCGGGCTTGAAGTTCGACGTGCCGATCGCGCGCAGGCGGCCGTCTTCCAGCAGCCTCGCCAGGCCCTGCCAGGCCTCCACGTACCGGTCCTGCCGCGGGTTGGGCCAGTGGATGAGCAGCAGGTCGATGTACTCCAGGCCGAGCCGCTCGGCGCCGCGCTCGAACGCCTCGGCGGCCAACTCGACCCCGTGCCAGCGCTTGTTGAACTTGGTCGTGACGAACAGCTCCTCGCGCGGCACACCGGAGGCCTTGAGCCCGCGCCCCACGCCGCGCTCGTTGCCGTAGTTTTCGGCGGTGTCCACGAGCCGGTATCCGGACTCGATCGCGGCGGCGACGGTGGCCTCGGCGGCGCTGTCATCCATCGGCCAGGTGCCCAGGCCCAAGCGCGGCATCTCGGCACCGTGGAGAAGGGTGACGGTGGGAGCGGTGGTCGGCGTCATGAGCCCATCCAACCCCGCGAAGCCCCGCGCCGCACCGTGACCACGATGACAGCGCGAGAGCACACACGTGACCTTGGACCCGAAGTTTGTGATTCCATGAAGAACGGACAGGATCGTCCGCTAGGCTGAACGCCGCCTAGGGGGTGGACTCGTTCCTATCCCGCAAACACCTAGGCAAGCACGTGACCCTCAGGCTGGCCTGCCTTCAGGCCGGCTTGGGGGTCACTCCGTGGCGGGCGATCTCAGCTACCGAACAGCTTCCGAACAGCCATAGTGATCGAGCAAGCTGTCAGCAGGCGTCGGGCAAGCGGCCCACCGTGGAGGCGACCGGGAGAGGAGGTGCACCGTGGACGGCGTTGGACGACTCGGCACGATCCTGTCCGTGTGGGCGCACCCTGAC
>Ga0214467_1000347_pt1 | contig 10169 bp, 7 predicted proteins | sample RVTome_8_FD_187339 | JGI IMG/M metagenome (GOLD analysis project Ga0214467, IMG submission 187339) | Soil microbial communities from uranium-contaminated site in the Upper Colorado River Basin, Wyoming, United States - RVT160D0 HiSeq ...
GTATACGAAGCGGTCATCACCGACACGCCGGCCAGCTCGGCCACCTGCGTGAGGGTCACCCGCTTCATGATGCCCACCCTAGCCATTTTGTGTATCGTTACACACGTGACTCGGATGGTCGTTTCGGCGTACGTGGCCTTCGCCGCCTTCGGCTCCTTCTGGGGTGTGTGGGGCGCCTCCGTACCGCGGGTCCAGCACCAGGCCGGCATCGGTGACGGCCAGCTCGGCCTCGCGCTGCTGTTCGTGGGCGCGGGCGCCCTTCCCGCGATGCTGCTGACCGGCCGGGCACTGGACCGCTGGGGCTTCACGGTCGCGGCCGTGGCCATCGGCGCCCTCGGCGTGGTCGGCGCCGGACTGGCGTTCAGCGCGGTCGGCCTGGCCAGCCTCTGCGCCGCACTCGCGCTCGTCGGCGCCACCAGCGGAGCGGCCGACGTGGCCATGAACGCGGTCGCCGGCCGGGCCGAGACGCTCGCCGGCCGGCCCGTCATCACCCGCGCCCACGGCGTCTTCTCCAGCCTGGTGGTCCTCGCCAGCCTCGCCACCGGGCTGGCCTCGGCCGCGTCGCTGCCACTCGCCGTGCCGTTCGCCGCCGTGGCCGCACTCTCGCTGGTCGCCGGCGCCTTCCTGGGCAAGACCCTGCCCGCCGGCGCCACCCGCGAGCGGCACGCGGGTGCCGCGCCGCCGCGCGGTCGGTGGATCGTCCCGCTGCTGCTCATCGGCGTGCTCGGCGCGCTCGCCTTCGCCAGCGAGAACGCGCACCAGAGCTGGAGCGCGGTCTTCGCCCACGACGAGCTGCGCTCCGGCACCGGGCTGAGCGCCGTCGCCCCGGCCGTGTTCGCCGGTACGGTCGCGATCACGCGGTTCGCGATCGGCGGTCTCGGCGCCGCCCGCGCCCGCACGGTGCTGCTCGCCGGCGCGCTGGGGGCAGCGGCCGGCGCGACCGTCATCGCCGCCGCACCCACCCTGATCATCGCGGGGTTGGGCCTCGCGGTGGCGGCGGCCGGCACCGCCGTGCTGTTTCCGACCCTCATCGGCATCGTCTCGCGCACCGTCGACGAGTCCCACCGCGGCCGCGCGACCTCGGTCGTCACGACCGTCTCGTACCTGGGATTCCTCGCCGGCCCGGTCTACGTAGGACTGTGGTCCGACGCCGTCGGCCTGCGCGGCGCCATGATCGCGGTGGCCGCACTCGGCGCCGGCCTGTTTCTGCTCACCCCGGCGCTGCTCCGCCTCAGCGGGACCGATCGATCCGGCTCACGGCCAAGGGAAAACGCGCTCTGCCTTGAAGGCGCCTCGTAGCGCCGGCGGGCCTAGCCGAGTTGAGTACGTGAGCTCAATCGTGGGCGGCGGCGAGTCGCGACCATCGATGGCATGACCGCACCTGTTCCACGCAAGACCACCACCGCGTTCTTCGTGCAGGCGGCGCTGTCGTTCGCCATCGCGCTCTTCGCGGCCTGTGTCGCGATCGTGTACCTGCCCGTCGGCGCGTGGATCCGCGCGTTTCTCGCGCTGGCCCTGCTGTACGTGGTGACCTCCGCCTTCACGCTGGCCAAGTGCATCCGCGACCACCAGGAGTCCACCGAGGTGGTGAGCCGCGTCGACCAGGCCCGCCTGGACAAGCTGCTCGCCGAGCACGACCCGTTCAAGGTCCACCCGGCCGGCTAGCCAGGTGGGGCTAGCCCTCGACCTCGCGCAGCCGGCGGTAGGCCTCGAAGCCGTCCGGCACCCACGCCCACTCATCCAGCCGCCGATGCAGCTCGTCCTCGGTGAGGAAGGCGTGCCAGTCGACCTCCTCCGGCTGCGGGCGCACCGGCCCGTCGACCCGCACCTCGTAGATCGCCGACCACCAGGTGTGCGCCGGCGTCTCGTACAGGAAGCGGAACAGCGGCACGGGCGCGGGCAGCGTGTCGACGCCCAACTCCTCGGCCGCCTCGCGGTGCGCGGCCTCGTCGTAGGTCTCGCCGGCGCCGACGACCCCACCGACGAACATGTCGTAGAGCGAGGGGAAGACGAGCTTTCGGGCGGTGCGGCGGTGCACGAAGATCCGCCCCCGCGGGTCGCGGGCCAGCACGAAGGAGGCCCGGTGGCGCAGCCGTTTCGCGTACACCTCGCGCCGCGGGGCCTGCCCGACGACCACGTCGTGCTCGTCGACCACGTCCAGGATCTCGTCCGCGGAAAGCGGCGTTTCGTCGGCCACGGCTCAGATCTTAAGTGAGTGGAGGACCGCGGCGACCCGCTGCGGCAGCGGGCCGGCGGGCACGTCCACGAGGGTGAAGCCGAGCTCGCGGTAGGTCCGCTCGTGGATCCGCTCGAAGGCCAGCGCGTCCGGGAAGGTGATCCGCCGGGCTGCGGTGGGCTCGACGAAACCCTGGTTGCGGACGAACAGCACGGTCCGCTCGTACACCAGCCGCGCCCGGTCGACCTCCTCGCGCAGCAGGGGTGTCGGCGCCCGGCCGAGGTGGCGGCACAGCGCCAGCGTGCACACCGGCGAACGGTCGAAGAACGCCGTGGCCGCGACGGTCGCCGCCTGGCGCTGTCGTTGCAGGGCCACGATCTGGTCGATGAACGCGTCGTCGCGCCACGGCTCCGGGTGGCCCAGCGCGTGCCGCAGCGCGATGACGTCCGTGGCGGCCTCCTCCACGACGTGGTGGCCCTCGGATTCGAGCTGGCGCAGGATCGCGGTCTTACCGGAGCCGGGCGCGCCGGTCAGGATGTACGCGGGCATGGTTGTCCCCTCGTGGGGTTGGGATGTGGGATGCCGGCCCGCGAAGCCGAGAGCGGTGCTCGATCGGCGCGGTGCCTGCGCCAAGGATACCGATCGGCGTCTTGCCCGTGGACCGCGAACGGTGAGGCCGCGGGAGCAGCGGTCCGGACCACGACGGGCGTCGCGGTAGCTCAGATCTGTCTTCCGGGTTGGTTGTTACCGGACCTCGGTGGGAGCCGGCACCGCCTGGCCGGGGGTGACCGGGTGGCGCAGGCCGGGGTGGTCGGGCGGCAGGGAGCGGCGGATCACCCACCAGCTCACCGCGAGGCAGGCGGCGACCAGCGGCCAGGTCAGCGCCGCGCGGGCCACGCCCAGGGCGGCCACCTGGTCGGCGGCGTAGAGCGGGAGGAAGACGGCCAGGCGGACGGCGTACTGCAGGACCCAGATCCAGCTGGCCCGGCCGTAGGCGCGCAGCAGGTCCGGGTCGCGCCGCCACCGGGTGCGCTGGCGCAGCACCGCGCCGACGATCAGGCCGAGCAGCGGCCAGCGCAGCACGATGCTGACCGTCCAGACGAGGGCGCTGGCCGCGTTCGAGACGAGCTGGAGCAGGAAGAAGTCGGCGGCGCGGCCGGTGCGGACCGCGATCAGCGCGGCCACGCAGACGGCCAGCAGCCCGACCAGCGCGGCGCCGGGTCGGGCGCCGCGGGTCAGCCGCCACACCGCCACGGCCGCGCCGGCCACGATCGCGGCGACCACGCCGCCCCACAGGGACTGGCCCGCGGCGAGCCAGCCGGCGACGAACGCGAGTGGTGGCACCGTCGCGTCCACCGCTCCGCGCCGTCCGCCGAGCAGGTCGGCCAGCGACTCGTCCCTCACGTTAGGGAAGCCTAACTTAGCGGGATGTCGCCGTCACGCACGTGATCGCGGGGCCGGCGGGGTCGGGCGCGCTCAGCGCCGGCGTTTGTGCCAGCGCAGCGGGCCGGGGTGCAGTGACCACAGCAGGCGGCGCCACCAGGAGCGGCGGGCGCGCAGCTCGGCCGCGTACGCCACCGCCTGCGCGCCGGCCCGCCGGGCCTGGGACTCGTCCGTCGCGAACGGCGCGAACGTCGCGTGGTTGACCAGCTCGGCCAGCTCCTCGATCGGCGGTGCCGCCTGGCGTAGCCGGGTGGCGCGCCGGCCCTCGGCCGCCACCTGGGCGTGCGCGGCGACCTCGGTGGCGTCCAGGTGCGGGCCGGCGGGCCGGCCGGCGAGGCGCAGCGCGTCGCTGACCTCCAGCCACGCGCCGGCCACCCGCTCGGCCGGCGGCCCCCGCTCGAGCCGGCGGCGGCGCAGGCCGCGCCGCATGGTCAGGATCACCGCGGCGGTGCCGCCGAGCAGCAGCACCAGCAGCGTGCTCAGCCCGCCGGCCACCACCGCGCCGGTGAGCTGGCCCTTCGTGCCGGGCGGGGCGGCGACCGCGGCGGCGGAGTCGCTGGCGGCGGGGGTCGCGGTGGGGGCCTCCGTCGGTGGCTCGCTCGGCGGCTCGGTGGGCGGCTTGAAGTCTTCCTCGACCGGGCGCGGCTCGGTGTCCGGCTTGGGCATCGGGTCGAAGGCCACCCACCCCACGCCCTCGAAGAGCACCTCCGGCCAGGCCAGCGCGTCCGCGCCGCGCACCGCTCCGGTGCCGGTGGCGGACTGGAAGCCGACCACCACCCGGGTGGGCAGGCCCATCAGGCGGCCGAGCAGCGCGTACGCCGCGGCGAACTGCTCCGACGTGCCCTCCTGCCCGCCGCCGCCGCGCGGTCCGAAGAGGAAGAAGCCCAGATTGGGGTACGCGTGGCCGCTCGGCGCGTCGGCGACCACCCGGTAGTGCGTGGCCAGGAACTCCTCGATCGCCACCGCCCGCTGGTAGGGCGCGCCGTTTTCGTCGGCGATCTGGTCGGCCAGCCGCTGGATCTGCTCCGGCACCCCCTCGCCGATCCGCAACACCCGCGCCACCGCCGCCCCGGAGGGCACGTCGGCGGCGGACAGCAGGCCGAGGTCGGGCTGCTCGCGAGTGGAGGTGACCGAGTACGCCAGCCCCGCCTGCAGCCCCTCCGGGCGGATGAGGGTGCCGCTGCCCGGGTCGTACGCGACGCGGGCGCCCTCGATCGCCGTCGGGGTGGCCACGGTGGGCAGCAGCCGGCCGGTGAGGTCCGCGATCGTGACCTGCTGCCGCACGGTGTCCACTGTGGAGTCCGGGGCGACCGCTGGCGAGGGCAGCACGCGCCCGGCCGAGCGGTAGGTGGCGCCGACCCGCCAGGTGATCCCGTCGTAGTCGTTGAGCACGGCCAGCCGCAGCCGCACCGGCCCACCCGGCTGCGAGGTGACGTCGAGCAGGTGCTGGTCGGGGTTGAGCGCCCACCCGGAGATGCGGATCAGCGGGTTCTCGTCGAGGCTGTCGACCTGCGGCGGCTGCACGTACTTGCGCGGGTCGACCGGGCGGGTGCTGACCTGGTCGGCGACGAAGGGGCCCACCACCGCGGCGAGTACGACGATCGCGGCCAGGCCCGCGGCGGCGCTGGCGGCCACCCGGACGCGCATGGCGGCCCGGACCGGCGCGGCGATGTCGCTCGTGGCGACGGCGGAGGGCGGCCGGCCGGTGACCGCCAGCCCGGCCGCCGCGGCGGCGGCGAAGGCCAGCGTGGGCAGCACGGCCGCCTCGGCGTTGGGGCCCACGACGTAGAGGGCGCCGGCGTAGAGCGCGGCCGGCGGCAGGTAGCCCAGCAGCACGCGGCCGGACCGTACCGCGATCTCGGTGGCGGCGAGCCCGGTCAGCCACGCCCCGACCACCGGCACCACCACGGTGTCGGGGGTGGGCTCGACCGGGATCATGGCGGTGAGCAGGCGGGGGATGCCGTTGCGGGCGGCGTCGCTGACGATGTCGGCGAGCCCGCCGGGCAGGTCGGCGCGCTGCGCGGCCAACCGCAGCGCGACCACGGTGTAGAGGGCCATCGCCACCACCGACACCGGCGCGACAAGCCATGACGGCAGCCGCCGGGCCGCGGCACTCACGCCGACCGAGCCGACCGCCGCGCCGACGACGAGCTGGGGCAGCAGCGGGCCGGCGTAGATCCGCGCCGCCGCCACGCCGCTCAACCCGATCAAAATCATGAGCACGATGGGTATCGGCGCGGCCTTCGCGATTCGTTTCACCACCGCTGGACGCCCTCCCACTCGGCGGCGAACTCCGTGCCGTCCTTGGCGTCCAGCACGAGCATGCCGTCGACGGCGGCCGGTGTGGGGCCGTCCGAGCCGAACATGCCGACCACCACCGCCGGGTACGAGCCGCGCAGCGCGCCCACCAGCCCCAGGTCGGCGGTGCCGCCGGGGCCGGTGAGGAAGATCAGCGTGTCGCCGAGGCGCTGCTGGCGCAGGCGGTTGGTGGCGGCGTGCAGGTCGCCGTCGCGGTGCAGGTGGGCCTCGGCGAGCTGGTCGAGGAAGTTGGCGGTGCCGCCACCGCCGGAGACCAGCTGGAGGGTGACCGGCACGTCCTCGCGCACGGCCGCGGCCACCACCGAGGCGGCCGCCTCGCACGCCGACTCGAACGTCTCGTCGACGCTCTCGCGCGGGTGCGCCGAGGCGCGGTCGTCGAGCAGCACCACGAGCTGGGGCAGGGAGGTGTCGAGATCCTCGCGCACCATCAGCTCGCCGACCTTGGCGCTGGTGCGCCAATGCACGCGGCGCAGCTCGTCGCCGACCACGTACTCGCGCAGCGAGTCGAACGTGATCGTGCCGTGCGGCACCCGGTCGAGACGGCCGTCGAGGCTGCGGGCGACGCCGGCCGGCACGGCGGTGAGGTGGTGGATGCGCGGGTGCACCCACACGGTGGTGGTGTCGCCGTGCGCGCGGGCCAGCGAGATCAGCCCGAGCGCGTCGCGGCGGGTGACCCGCAGCGGGCCGACCGGGATGACGCCGCGACGGTGGGTCGGCACCGGGTAGCTGACGGTGGTGTCGTGGCCGGGGCGCAGGCGCAGCAGCGGCACGGGCACCGGCTTGGCGCCGCACCGGTCCTCGGCGATCAGGCTGGCCGAGGCGAGGCGGCCGGTGTTACGCACGGTCAGCGTCATCATGGCCGGCTCGCCGCGGGCCACCCGGTCCGGGTCGGCGACGCGCTTGACCGACAGCCCGGGACGCCACGCCGCGTGGGCGAACGCGCAACCGGTCGCGATCGCCGCCGCGCTGCCCAGCAGCGTGAGCTCCGGGTAGCCGAACCAGAAGCCGGCCGCCAGCAGCACGCCCGCGCCGGCGAGCAGACCGGCGCCGCGTGGGGTGAGCCGCATCGGTGCCCCTAACCCGCGGGGTGGCGCCCGGGCGGCGTTCCGTACGTGCCGGGCGGCGTGGCGGCACCCTGGTAGGCGGTGCCGTTCTGGTGCGGGGTGCCGTTCTGGTGGGGTGCCGCCTGGTACGCGGCGCCGTTCTGATGAGGCGTCGCCTGGGCGACCGGGGCCTGCTGGCCGTTGGGCAGCGGGACCGGCACCTTCTCGATCGCGTCGTTGAGCACGTCGGCCGGGGTCACCCCGCGCAGCTGGGCGTCGGAGGTGAGCAGCACGCGGTGCGCGAAGACCGGCTCGACCAGCGTCTTCATGTCTTCGGGCAGCACGAAGCCGCGCCCCTCGATCAGCGCGTACGCGCACGCCGCCCGGGTCAGCGCGATCACGCCACGGGGGCTCACGCCGACCCGCACCTGCGGATGGTTGCGGGTGGCGGCGGCGAGCCGCACCGCGTACGCGTACAGCGGGTCGGCGATGTGCACCCGCTGCGCCATGGCGACCATCTGGCCGATCGTGGCGGTGTCGGCGACCGGCTCCAGGGCATCCGTCGAGCGCACCGTCGCGCCCCGGAGCACCTCGATCTCCACCGCCTCGCTCGGATAGCCGACCGAGAGCTTGACCAGGAACCGGTCGAGCTGCGCCTCCGGCAGCCGGTAGGTGCCATCCATCTCGACCGGGTTTTGCGTGGCGACCACCAGGAACGGCCGGGGCACCGGGTGCCGCACGCCGTCGACCGTGACGGTGCGCTCCTCCATGACCTCCAGCAGCGCGGACTGGGTCTTGGGGGAGGCGCGGTTGATCTCGTCGGCGATCACCACGTTGGCGAAGACCGGCCCGGGGTGGAACTCGAAACCCCGGGTGGCCTGGTTGAAGATCGTCACACCGGACACGTCGGAGGGCAGCAGGTCAGGCGTGAACTGGATGCGCCGCCACTGCCCCCGGATCGTGGCCGCCATCGCCCGCGCGAGGGTGGTCTTGCCGACGCCGGGCACGTCCTCCAGCAGCACGTGCCCCTGGGCGAACAGCGCGGTCAGCGCCAGCCGCACCACCTGCGGCTTGCCGAGCACGACCGCGCCGATGTTGTCGGCCAGCCGCGCGGCCAGCTGGGCGAAGCCCTGCACGTGCTGCGGAGTGAGCCCTTCGGGTGGGCTCGCGGTCTGGGTGTGGTTGACGGTCGCGGTCATCAGCACCCCGGCAGGTCGCCGGTGGAGTTCTTACCGACGTTCTCGACGTTGAACCAGGCGAACGACATGTACCGCTCCGCCCCACTCCACTTGATCTTGATCCAGATGTTCGTGTGGTCGGTCTTGCCCGGGTTGTAGACGTAGTCGTTGACCGACTCGCCGGTGGTGTGACAGACCGCCTCGATCCGGCCGCCGTTGCTGCCCCGGCCGACCTGGGTGCTGCTGAGCGAGGTGCTGGTGAACACGCCCATCGCGTTGTCCGGGTTGTTGCACCAGGTGTGCTGGGCCGGGTCGGTGCTGGCCGTGTTGTTGACGCACACCGACGTGCCGAAGATCGCCGGCGTGGACCGGCTGCCGGTGTCGGTGGCGCTGCCGGCCGCGTTGGTCACGGTGACCGTGAAGTTGTAAGCCGTGCCCGGCGTCAGCCCGCCGACCGTGATCGCGTCGCAGCCGCCGGCCTGCGTCTTGCCGCCGACGTTGAGGCTGCACGTCGCGTTGCCGCCGCCGTTTTCGACGGTGAAGTTGGCCGTCACGGACGTCACCGTGGCCGAGCTGCTGGTCACGGTCACCGACGGCTTGGCCACCGTGCGGCCGGTCGCGGTCGCCTCCGGGCCTTCGCCGGCCTCGTTGACCGCGCGCACCTTGACCGTGACGTTGGCGCCCTCGCCGAGGCCGGTGATCTCGGTGGAGGTGCCGGTGACCTCGCTGCGGTTACCGCCCGCCTCCACCACGTACTTGGTGATCGGGCGCCCGTTTTCGACCGGCGCGGACCAGACCGCGTTGAGCGTGCCGGCCTTGCCCTTGACCGTGGTCACATCCAGCGACGGCGGCCGGTCGGGCACCGTGAACGGCACCACGCTCTGGCTGACCGGCGACGCCTTGGACGCGCCACCACGCTCGTTGACCGAGACGACCTGGAACGCGTACTGGTTGCCGTACTCCAGCTCGCCGGCCGGCACGACCAGCTCGGTCGAGGTCGACTCACCGGCCGGTGCGGCGGCGCCCGCGGCCACGGCGGTCACCGTGTACTTGCGGATGTCCAGGCCCTGCCCGTTGGCGGCCGGCCACTTCACCACGACGGTGCCGTCCGGCTTGGCCTCGGCGGTGACACTCGCCGGCGGGTCGGGCACCTCGGAGGTGGGCACGACCGGGTTGCTCTGCTTCTTGGGGCCCGCGCCCTTGGCGTTGACCGCGTGCACCGAGAACCGGTACTCCTGGCCGTTGACCAGGCCGGTGATCTTCACCGAGCGCTGGCTGGCGCCCACCTCCATGGTCTTGCCGTCGCCCTCCACCACGTACTTGGTGATCTCGGCGCCGTTGGGGCTGGCCGCACGCCAGCCGACCGTCACCTCGGTGTTGCCACCGGTGGCGATGACCGAGCGGGGCGCGCCCGGCTTGCCCACCGGCGGGTCCTTCTTCACCGGCGGCGGGGGAGGCGGCGGCGGGTCGCCACCGAGCACGTCGTTGGCGTACTTGTCGACCGTGCGCACCTTGCCCTTGTCGTCGACCACGGTCGCGGTCTGCGAGTTGGGCGCGTTGATGAACAGGTAGTTTTCCCGGACCTCCATCTCCAGCGGCCCGTTCGCACCCTTGATCTCGATCTTGTCGAGCAGCTGGCCGTTGGCGTCGAACACGTACACCGTGCCGGTCGAGGCGTCCGCGGCGTAGAAGCGCCCGGCCCAGGCCACCGCCGGCTCCAACTTGGCGCCCTGGCCGGGCACCTGGAAGTCCTGCACCTTCTCGGGGTCGACCACCCACACGTGGCGCGCGTCGGGCACCGTCACCGGCACCCGCCCGCCGTTGGTACGCGGCGGCAGCGCACCCACCCCGTCCATGGTCAGCGGCGTGGCCAGCTTGTCCTCTCCCTTGACCGTGGTGAGCGTCTTGGTGGTGCGGTTGAGCACCGCGACGCCATCGTCCAATGTGGAGATGGTCAGGTCGTGGCTGGGGTCGGCGACGTCGATCGTGCGCACGATCGACGGGCTGTGG
>Ga0214467_1000351_pt1 | contig 10108 bp, 10 predicted proteins | sample RVTome_8_FD_187339 | JGI IMG/M metagenome (GOLD analysis project Ga0214467, IMG submission 187339) | Soil microbial communities from uranium-contaminated site in the Upper Colorado River Basin, Wyoming, United States - RVT160D0 HiSeq ...
CTGACCAACGCCGCCGCCCTCTTCGACCGCCATCCCGACGCCGCCCGGCTGCTGAAGGCACTCGTGCTGATGGGCGGGCGATACACCACCGAGGGCAAGCCCGAGTGGAACATCCGCTGCGACCCCGAAGCGGCCGCCCGAGTCTTCGCCGCGCCCGTGGCCCGCGTCCGCGCCGTCGGGCTCGACGTGACCCGCCAGGTGCACCTGGCGGCCGACGCCTTCAGCGCCCGGTGCACGGCGCCACTGCTGCGCCCGGTGCGCGACTTCGCGGCGGTGTGGTTCGCCGAGCGCGACGGCATCTACTTCCACGACCCGCTCGCCGCGGTCACCATCTTCGACGACGAGGTCTGCGCTTTCACCCGCGGCGAGGTGACCGTCGGCCCGGACGGCACCACCACCTGGCGCCCGCGCACGGACGGCCCGCACGAGGTGGCCACGGCGGTGGCGCCGGGCCGCTTCTTCACCGACTACTTCGGACAGTTCTAAACCATCCAGAGACGGCTCGGGGTCGAGGGCGTCGGGGCGGCGGCTTCAAAATCGAAGACGCGAGCTACCGCGACGCCCGTCGTGGTCCAGACCGCTGCTCCCGCGGCCTCACCGTGCTTCGTTGGTTGCGGTCTTTTGTTGCCTCCGGCGCGAGCCGGCGCTTTCTGCAGATTATCCACTCATCGCATCGTCGTGAGCGCACGATCTACCGAGGTAGCCGGGGCATTCTGGGCGATCGCGATACCGTGTTGACACAGAGCAGCTCCCGCGACCTCCCCCGTTCGCCGCTCGTCAAGGATGCAGCCGATGTGGACTGGCTCGTGCTTTTCCGACTCTTTGCGGCGGCCTTTCTAACCGGCGGGTTGTCAATCTTCGTGACACGTTGGTCAAATCTTCCGCCCGCATTGTGGGTGGTGGTCGGTGATGGCGTTTCGATTGGTGGGATATCGGCTGCGGTCGAGGTCCGAGGGCGCGGCCGCGCCGGTGTGGTGTCGACGCTGGCGGACGTGGCGGCACTCTGGCCGGTGTGGGTCCGGCCGGTGTGGGCGGTCGCGGGGTCTCGGTGTGGTGGTTGCCGCTGCCGTGCTCGGGATGGGCGGGCTGGCTCATCTGTGCAGGTGGCGTGACGTCAGCCGCCACCGGCTCACTGCGAGGTGCGGGATCGTGCGCGCACGATTGGCCGCGTTCGCGGCGTAGGCGCTCACCATGGCGCTGGGTGAGGCCCCAGGCGCGGTGGCGCGCATTCTCACGGCGGAACTCTTCACGCGCGGGAGAATAGTTACGTGCTGCGGTGCGGTCACGCATTTCGGCTAGCGCGGCCCGGGTGAATAACTGAAGCTGCCGCATGTCGATAATTGTCCCGGACCATTAAGAATCCGCTACCCCGAACGACGACTGATCATGCCAATTTTCCGTGCCACGCCGCGACTCTTGATGGGCAAAGGTGGCTTGCGTGGCGCTCTCGACCCGAGATGTCGAAAGGGGCGAGCGAGACCTGCGGCGGAGGGGTGGGGCAGGGGGAGCGACAGTCTGGAACCCAACGCCACTCAGTCTTATTTGATCGACCCTCTGACCTGCGGCTTTGCTGGCACCGGTCCCTTGTCTCGACGACGACGCCGGGCGAATCGGTCGGCTGTAGCGGGCCTGCCACCGCGCAGGGTGAGGCCGCGGGAAAGCACCCCCCAAAAACGCTCCGCTGCGCTCCACGTTTCCCCGGGGCCCCGCGCAACGGTCCGGGCCACGGAGGGCGTCGCGGTAGCTCAAAATCACCAAGGGGGTGCGGGGCCGGAGGTCGAGTACAGCGGGTGGCCGCGAAGTACGAGGCCCGATCCGGGGTCGGTGACGAGCTGCCGCACCCGGTCGAGCTCGGCGTGCGTCAGGCCGGCCGTCAGGAAGCGCCGCCGGTGGCGGACGAGGTCCACCGCCAGCAGCAGCGCGCCTGGGTCGCCGGCCGACCAGACCGGCACGTGGATCTCGGTGTCCACTGTGGTCAGACCGGCGGCGCGGGCGGCGGAGTGCGCGCGGGTGGCCCACGTCGGGTCGACGCCGAGCCCGGGCAGGATCTCCTCGATGAGCAGGTGCAGGCAGCGTTCGACGAGGCTGCCGTCGCGCGGGCTGGGCGCGGCCAGCACGGGGTCGTCCGGCCACAGGTGCCAGTCTTCGACCACGAGCGTGCCGCCCGGCCCCAGCGCGGCCGCCAGCCGCCGCAGGAGCGCCTCCGGGTGCGGCACGCGCATGAGCAGCAGCCGTGCCCGGATCAGCCCGTACCGGCCCGGCGCCAGGACGGTGGGCGGGAGGGGGTCGCCCGCCGCCGTCACCACCTCGCCCGCCGCGCCGACCCGGTCGCGCAGCCACACGGGCACGGCGCTGCCGCCCGGCCCGAGGTCGAGGCAGCGCGTACCGGTCAGGTGTGGCAGCCCGGCCAGCCGCCCGATGCTGAACGTGTCGAGGGCGGCGGCCAGATACACCTCCCGGCGCACCTCGAGGTCCGCGATGCTGACCGTCCTCATCGGATCTCGCCGACAAGGTCGAACGCGACGAGGTCGGCGGTGGACAGTTCGCCGGCGATGATGCCGGTGCCCCGCAGGATGGCGATCGCGCGGGCGACACGGGCACCCTCGAAGACACCGACCACTCCGTTGGCGCGCACGTACGGCACCATCAGATCCACCTCGGCGGCCGCGATCGCGGGGTCGGCCGTGGGCACGTACTTGCGCAGGATCTGGCCGGTCTCCTCGGGATGTTCGATGGCGTACACGAGGCCGGCCAGGAGCGCGCCGGCGAAGCGCCGCACCAGATCGGGATCCTCGCGGAGGACTTTGGTCGAGGCGATGAGAGCGTTGCCGTACAGGTCGGTGAGCACGTCCGAATAGGGGAGCACGACCGCCGGCCGTCCGCCCGCGGCCTTTTCCACCGAACGGCGCGCCACCACGAACTGGCCGACACCGTCGACCTTGCCGGTGGCGAGGAGCTTCGGCATCTGCGCCGCTTCGACACCGACCCACTTCACCGTGCCCGCGTCCAGGCCGGCGAGCCTGGCGTACGCGGGAAAGAGCAGCCACGGCGCACCACCCCGCACGCCGCCGATCGTGCGCCCGGACAGGTCCCGCGGCGTCTTGACGCCGGTGCTGGCGAGCGCGGTGACGGAGTTGAGTGTGCGTTGCTGGATCACCGCGACGGCGCGGACGTCGGCGCGGTACTTGCCGTTGCCGAGCACGATCATCACGGCGGAGAGGTCGTTGGCGGAGAACTGGGCGCGGCCCGACGCGAGCAGCGCGAGGTTCTCCGTCGTGCCGGACCCGGGCCGGATCTCCACTTCGATGCCGGCCTCGGTGAAGAAGCCTTTCTCCTTCGCGACCCACGCGTACGACTCGCGGCCGAACGCGCCGACCGCGGTCAGGTAGGTCACCTTGTCCGCCGCCGCGGCCGGTGGCTCGCCGCCGCTGTCGCAGGCACCCACGGCCAGGACGAGCGTGACCGCCGCGGCGGATACGCGTTTGACGAGGTTCACGTTTCCTCCGGATGGGAAAGGACGGGCGTGCCCGCGCATGTGGCGCGTCTGCGGGAGGCACGCGGGCACGCCCGCCGGTCTCGCCCGGCGATGCGGAATCGGTGTCGGCACACCGCCGGGGAGTCTTTTTAATGGGGGGAGGGGTCGGAGTGCGCCTCGCACGCACACCCCGTGACCGCGATCAAGGAATGCATCGCGGCGGTCATTTGCAAGATTTCACTGAAGCCTTTCCTGCTGAGCCTTTCCTGGTCATGCTCGGAGCCCGGTCGTGTTGCCGCGCTCGCTGGGAAGCACGTTTCCAAAGGCGCATTGTTGGAACAAGGACAACGACGGGAAAGGCGATGGCGCCCAAGTAGATGGGTGGCCGGGGCCAAGGCGTTCGCTCACGCGGGCGGCTTCGCAAGGATTGGGTAAATGTCAAAACAACAGTTTCCATGCCACCCCTGGCATCGGCTGACCACGCCGTGGTAAAACTCTGTCCGGATCCGGGCGGCTCGCACCCGCTCGCATCTCGTTATTTCACAAGCCTTTCCACGACAGGCCGCCGACCGGTCCCTTTGAGAGGGTGGAAATGCCAACCAAACGAGAGCAGTTCGTGCAGACGATCCGAGCGCAGTGGCTCGGCCAGCGTATGCGCGAGCTACGTGAAGAGCGCGGCCTGACGCTCAAGTACATCGCCGCGTATCTCGGCGTGGAGTTCTCCACGCTCGCGCGCTATGAGCGGGCCGAGTGGCCGTTCCGGCGCGACCACGTGATCGCGCTCCTCGACGTCTACGGGGTGTATGACGAGCGCGAGCGGGCGCAGCTCGTGCAGCTGGCCCAGGACGCCTGGCGGGTCAACCGTTGGGATGACGACTTCGAGGGGACCGTCTATGACCAGACCTTCGTGGACTATCCGTGGCTGGAGTCGCGGTCCGAGGAGATCTGCACCTACTCCACGATGGTGTTTCCCGGACTGGTGCAGACGCGTGACTACGCGGAGGCGGTGATCCGATACGTCGAGGGCGCGCAGGCCAATCAGCAGAAGATCGACCGCTGGGTGCGGCTGCGGATGGAGCGGCAGCTCATCCTCGACGAAAAGCCGCCGAAGCGGCTCGCCGCGCTCGTGGAGGAGTCGGTGCTGCACCGGCCGATCGGCGGCCGGTTGGTGCTTCGGGCCCAGCTGGAGCACCTCGCCCGGGTGGTGGAGCGCCCCCACGTGGAGGTGCGCGTGGTGCCCACCCGGATGGGGCTGCACGGCGGGCTCAATGGCGCCTTCACGCTCTTCAAGATGCAGCGGCCATATCCGGAGGTGGCCTATGTGGAGCAGCTTGGCGGGCGGCTGTTCATGGAGGCCTCACGTGCCCACCGCTACTCCAAGGCGTACGATGCCTTGCGGGAGGTCGCACTCAGCGCTGCTGAGTCGATGGCGCTCATCGCAACACTCGCGGAGGAGTTGTCATGAGCGAGTCAGTGCCGGGCGTCGCCTGGCACATCAGCACCCGGAGCGACGGTCTCGGCGGAAACTGTGTCGAGGCCGGCCCGCTGGCCGATGGCAGCGGCCGAGTCGCCGTGCGGCACAGCAAGGCACCCGACGGCGCCACGATCGTCTACACCCGCGGAGAGTGGGAGGCGTTCGTCGGCGGCGTGAAGGACGGAGAGTTCGACTTCACCGCCTGACGGTCCAGCTCTTGTTAGGGGCGGGCCGCGCCCGCCCCTAACAAGGGTCCACCCTGGACAGTCAGGGAAGCTGCCACCACTCGATCTCGGTGACGGTAGCGCCCGCGACCACCACCGTGCCCGCGGGCTCGGTCGCCGTGCGCCAGATGAGGTACGCGCCGGCCGGCAGCGCGGGAAACACCGCGGTGTAGCGGACGCCACCCGACACGTGGCGCGCGCGTACGGCCACGTGTGTGCGCACCGACGGGTCCTGGTCCTTGGGGCTGATCTCGATCTCGCGGCCATGCCACTCGGGCCCGGTCACGATGACGAGCGCACCGGTGTTGCCGCCGATGTCGAGCATGACACTGCCCACACCGGACGGACCAAGCATGTGGTGGCTACTCATGACGGGTTGTTGAAGCCGTCGTAGGGGATGCCGAGGTAGGGGAAGCGGGCCAGGAATGGCGCCGTGACGTCGGCCGCGCTCAGCCCCTGCTCCAGGATCGCCACGGCGTCGTCGGGCTGGAATTCCTTGTCCACCAAGGCGAACGTCGCGCCGGCCACGGCCCGTAGCGCGATGGAGACCACGTCGTCCTTGACCCGCCGCCCGTTCGGGAAGCCGGCCAGGTCGCCGCCGAGCACGCCGAGCGGGTTCTCCTTCTTGCTCGGCTTGATCTCTGTGTTGAGCCGCAGCATGTCCGCCTGGATCTCACCGGTGTTGTTGGTGAAGCCGTCGATCAGCCCTTCGGGGATGCCGGTCAGCAGCACCGCCACGAGGTCGGCGCGCGGTGTCTTCTTCTTGTTGAGCGCGGCGAGGTTGTCGAAGACCCCCGGATACAGCACCGGCAGGAGCTGGGCCAGCTCGGGCTGCTCGACGAACTGGACGAAGTTCTTGTCCTCGGTCGGCGGCAGGCTGTTCCACAGGTCCTTCTTGGCCATCGGCACGATGACCTCGTTGAAGAGCGGGTTGCCGAGCCGGGAGACCTGGACGTTCGGCCCCACGTACACGTCGTCGCTGCTGTGCCCGTGCAGCACCCGCACCTGCCGGCGGCTCGCGGTGGTCCACACGCCGATCACCGGGCTCGACTTGCCGCGCAGGTCCTTGATGGGCACCTGGAGCGCGATGCTGTGCACGTTGACGCGGTCGGTGGCGTTGACCGCGTCGCCCGCCTTCTGAAACGCCGTCTGGCCGAGCAGGTGCAGGTTTTGAAACGGGCGCAGCGTGCCCAGGTCGAAGATGGAGCCGAGGTCGACGAAGAAGCCCTCCGCGCGCTGCCCCGCGAACACCTTCTCGCCGCTCTTCAGCTTGAACGTCGCGTCCGCCGCCAGTCCCTTGTAGTCCGGGATGGAGAGCTGGCCGACGTTGACGGGCGGGCAGGGCACGCCCTTGGCGAGCACCCGGGCGCTGCCGTGACTGTCCACTTTGGTGATGCTGTAGAACTGCCGGCGGTTCCAGTTTTCGCTGTCCAGCGACTCGATCGGGCCGGTGTTGTAGAGAAAGGTGTTCTGGTTCGTCACCTTGGTCTCGAAGCGGAACTGGTACGTCACGTCCGCGTGGCCGTCGCCGTTGTTGTCGACGTGGATCTCGTACAGCACGTCGTCGCCGAACTCGAAGAAGTTGGGACCGGCGGCGGGGGTCTGCAGCGGCACGTAGTTGGCGATCAGCGTGACCGTGTCCGGATGGTCGGGGCTGACGAACGCGTACAGATCAGTGCTGTCGGCCACCGGATCCTTGGAAATCTCCGGGGCCTCACGATGAGAAGACATGCGGGAACCACCTCACAAGGCTGGGAAAAGAGAGAAGCGCTTACTTGCGGCGTGCGGCCTTGGCCATGCGCGAAGCCAGATCGCGGTCACGCACCTCGATGCGCCGCTCTCCGGCGAACACGTTCAGCCGCCCGGTTTTCAGGTCTACGACCTGCACCACGATGGCATCGCCGGTCGCCGCTCCGACCTCCTCGAACGCCTCGCTGAGGCTGGCTACGCTGACGACGGCGCCGCCGACTCCGACGGTGGCCGCGCCAAGCAGCACATTCCGCCGGCTCAGCATCGGCGCTCCTTTTGCCCGGTGGGCGTTTCTCACGGTCGTCCTTTCCACAAAGCAACGAACAGAGGACTTCCGCCGGACGCCCGCCCTGCCGGCAACGGTGGATACGCATGCCGGCGGGGAAGAGTTCAAATTCGATGTTCCTGGAGGAGTTCGAGCAGGCGGACGTCGACCATCCAGCCGTCGCGGGCCTCGAAGCGGCCACCCGGGCGGTGGTGCCCGACCACGCCGAAGGCGCCGGCGAACTCCCACAGCGCGTAACCCCACCGCTGCTCCCTGAAAACATCGAGCAGGTCGGTGAACCACCGCAGCGCCACGTCGTCGGGTGTGTACTCATAGCAGCCGAACTCGCCAATGTGGACGGGCGTGCCGGCGGCGGCCACCTCGCGCCACGGCTTGTAGAACTCGCGCAGTGACGCGGCGTCCCACCACCGGCCGTCGTAGTCGCCCGGATACGTCGGCTCGGGCAGGTGCGCGTGCCCCGGCCACCAGCTCGCCCGCCAGTGGGTGACCGACATCGGCTGGTACCCGCGTCCACTGTGGAGGAGGCCGAGGTCGGTGAGCTCGGGCATGGCGAGGTTGCCACCGTCGAGGCCGTCGATCGCGATCGGGCGCGCCGGGTCGACCGCGCGGATCGCCTCGACCGTGCGCCGGATCACCGACTCGTGCGCGGCTCGGGTGAAGCCGCGCAGGCCGAGCGCGGGCGGCTCGTTGACCAGGTCGAAGGAGAGCGCCTCGCCGGGCACGCCCCGGTAGCGGGTGGCGAAGCCGCGCCACAGCGCCGCGAACGCGTCCTGCGCGGGCGGGTCGGCCCAGAGGTTGTGCGGCTCGCTCTCCCAGCCCGTGATCACGTAGCCGGGGGCGCGGTGCAGGTTGAGCGACAGGTGCAGGCCGCGGGCCCGGCAGGCGTCGAGGATCCGGTCGATGCGGGCGAGCGCGTGCTCGGCGGCGGGCGGGTACGCCGGCGGCGCGGTGAAGAAGCGGTAGTCGCACGGCAGCCTGACGAAGTTGAAGCCCCAGCTCGCGATCGTGTCGAGCACGCGGGGATCGGGCTCGGTAGCCCCGGCCGGCCGCATGAAGAGCCACTGGAGATTGAACCCGTAGTGCGTCAACGGAGAGTCCCCCAACTAAGAGCCGTCTGGAAGCGCGGTGGTTCGCCCGCAAGCCCGCCACTAAACCGGTTAAGTGGCCGGATGCTACGCCCTCAGGACCATGGTCGCTGAGAAAGGCGACGACCGCCGACGCGACGGTGCTGCGACGGCGGCCGGAAGATTCGTAGATGGGAGCGCTCCGGCAAGAATAGAACTAAATCACTGCGCTGGGAAGCCGTCCCGACCGGCGGACACGAGGCGGATTCGCCGAACCCGATAATCCGGATTTTCCGGGAGTGTGGCGCTACCTTCGTGTTTCCGGCCAATGGTGGCCGGGCATGCACGGCGTACGGGAGGGGGCAACACCATGGGCACCAGGCTGATCTTGCGGCTGGCGGTACTGGCCGTCGCCATCCTCGCTGTCGTCGGCCCGCCGGCGGCCGCCGCCGCGGCCGTCCAGGGCGCTGCGGCGCCTGGCTCGGGCGGACACGGCGACATGCTGTTCATCGCCGGCGCCGGCCTCATCATGCTGGTGGCGGTCGGCGCGCTCGCGGCAGCGCAGAGCCGAGGTCGGGACGCGGCAGCGGGCCGTCCGGACAGTGGACCGGATCCGGGCGACGATCCCTGGGTGTAGCCCGCCAGGAGGCGGGTATGCCGACGGCATGAGCGGGAGTCGCGAGGCTGCGGATCTTGACCACGACGGTGGACGAGCGCCGAGCGACGGAGCGGGGTAGACATGGTTGCCGTTGGATACACCCTGATGTGCGAGCAGACCGGCCCGAAGGAGCTGGTCGACCACGCCCAGCGCGCGGAGGCTGTCGGGTTCGACTTCGAGGTCATCTCCGACCACTACTACCCGTGGCTGGACAGCCAGGGCCACTCGCCATACGCGTGGTCGGTGCTGGGCGCGGTCGCGCACACCACCTCGCGGGTCGACCTCATGTCGTTCGTGACCTGCCCGATCCGGCGCTACCACCCGGCCGTGGTGGCACAGAAGGCGGCCACGGTGGGGCTGATGTCGGACGGGCGGTTCACCCTCGGCGTCGGCGCGGGGGAGAACCTCAACGAGCACGTGGTCGGCGCCTGGCCGCACGTGCAGCAGCGGCACGACATGCTCGAGGAGGCGCTGCAGATCATGCGTTCGCTGCTCGACGGCGAGACGGTCACCTACTCGGGGGAGTACTACGACGTGCCGGAGGCGTACCTGTGGGACCGGCCGGAGAGCGGTGTGCCCATCGCGGTCGCGGCCTCCGGCCCGTCGTCGAGCGCCCTCGCCGCCGAGTACGCGGACGGGATGATCGCCGCCGCGCCGGATGCCCGCGTGGTCGACCTCTTCGACGAGGCGGGCGGCGCGGGCAAGCCACGCTTCGGCCAGGTGGCGGTCTGCTGGGGGCCCGACGAGGCGGAGTGCCGCAAGCGGGTGGTCGACCAGTGGCGCTGGTCGCCGCTCGGCTGGAAGGTCAACGCGGAGCTGCCCGGGCCGGAGTCGTTCGCGTCGGCGACCCAGTTCGTGCGCGAGGAGGACCTGGTGCGGACGGTGCCCTGCGGGCCGGACGTGGACCAGCACGTCGAGGCCTTCAACCGGTACGTCGACGCCGGCTTCACGCACGTGGCGCTGGTGCAGGTGGGCGGCGAGAGCCAGCCCGAGTTTCTCGACTGGGCCGAGCGCGAGCTGATCCCGCGCCTGCGGTAGCGGGCCGGACGCCCCCCGTGGACGCCCGACCCGTACCGGAGGGGCTCAGCTGCGGCGGAAGGCGTACCGCTTGGGCTGCGCGGCGCCCTGGCCTCCCCGGGCGGCCTTGCCGCGCGACGCGGCCGCCGCCGGCTTGCCGG
>Ga0214467_1000354_pt1 | contig 10008 bp, 11 predicted proteins | sample RVTome_8_FD_187339 | JGI IMG/M metagenome (GOLD analysis project Ga0214467, IMG submission 187339) | Soil microbial communities from uranium-contaminated site in the Upper Colorado River Basin, Wyoming, United States - RVT160D0 HiSeq ...
CGGCTGGATGATGTGCGCGGGAAGGAACTACGCGACCTGACCGTCGGGGTAGTCGGAACGGGACGCATCGGCGCGGCGGTCATGGACCGGCTGCGCGGCTTCGGCGGCCGGATACTGGCCCATGACGATCACCCCAAGATCGCTGCCGACTACGTCCCTCTCGACGAGCTGCTGCGGCGGAGCGACATCGTGACTCTCCATACCCCGCTCAACGCGGACACACACCATCTCCTGGATCGTCGACGCATCGAGCAGATGAAGCACGGCGCGTTCATCGTCAATACTGGGCGCGGCGCGCTTCTTGATACGGAAGCCCTCGTTTCAGCATTGGAAAGCGGTGGATTGGGCGGTGCGGCGTTGGATGTCCTCGAAGGAGAGGAAGGAATATTCTACGCCGACCGCAGAAACAGACCCATCGAAAGCAAAGCACTGCTGCGGCTGCAGGAGCTGCCGAATGTGATCATCAGTCCGCACACCGCCTACTACACAGACCACGCCCTGTGCGACGCGGTGGAAAACTCCATCGTCAACTGCCTGAAATTCGATGGCAGGAAACACCATGGATAGATTGAAGATCGGCATCATATTCGGGGGCTGTTCTGAAGAGCACCCCATCTCCGTCAAGTCTGCCCAGGAGGTCGCCAACAACCTCGACACCGGCAGGTACGAACCGTTCTATATCGGGATAACGAGGAGCGGCGCTTGGCAGCTCTGTGACGGTCCTGGCCCCAATTGGGAGAGCGGCGGCTGCCGTCCGGCCGTCCTCTCGCCGGACCGAGGCGTACACGGACTGCTTGTCCTGGACCAGGGGAAGTACGAAACGATCAGCCTGGACCTGGTGCTGCCCATCCTGCACGGCAAGCTCGGTGAAGATGGCGCGATGCAGGGCTTGTTGGAGCTCTCCGGCATCCCCTACGCAGGCTGCGATGTCCAGAGCTCTGCCCTGTGCATGGACAAGTCCCTCGCATACCTGGTCGTGCGAAGCGCGGGCATCGCCACGCCGAGTTTCTGGACCGTCGCGGCGAACGAGAACGTCGATCCCGACCACGTCACCTATCCCGTCTTCGTGAAGCCGGCCCGCTCGGGTTCGTCATTCGGCGTCAGCAAGGTGTCCCGAAAAGAAGACCTGCCCGGTGCGGTGGAAACCGCAAGACAGTATGACTCGAAGGTGTTGATCGAAGAGGCCGTCGCCGGCCGCGAGGTCGGATGTGCCATCCTGGGAAACGACCTGGACCTGACCGCAGGCGAAGTGGATCGAATCGCGCTGTCTCATGGCTTCTTCAGAATCCATCAGGAGGCTGAGCCGGAAAGCGGTTCGGAAAACTCGACAGCGATCGTTCCCGCTGACATTTCGGCAGAGTCGCGCTCGCTCGTCCAGGAGACGGCAAAAGCCATATATCGCGCCCTGGGATGCCGGGGACTGTCGCGGGTGGACATGTTTCTCAAGGAAGATGGCACGGTCGTCCTCAACGAGGTCAACACTCTGCCCGGCATGACCTCATACAGCCGTTATCCGAGAATGATGGCGGCCGCAGGGCTGCCGCTCGCCGAGGTGATCGACCGGATGGTGTCGTTGACACAGACAGGGAAAAGTCAATGAAGGACGCCTTTGTCTTTGTCGACGAGTGCGTATCCGGAATACGTTGGGATGCCAAGTACGCCACCTGGGACAACTTTACCGGCAAGCCGGTGGACGGATACGTGGCAAATCGGATTGTCGGCACGAGGACTCTGTGCGAGGCCCTGGAAAGGGCGCGAGAGAAGGCCGAATCCCTTGGCTTCGGTCTGCTTCTCTGGGATGGTTACCGCCCGCAACGTGCCGTGGATTGCTTTCTGCGCTGGTCGACACGGCCGGAGGACGGCCGGACGAAGCTGCGACACTATCCGAATATCGACAGAGCCGAGATGTTTGAAAAAGGATACGTGGCCGCCAAGTCGGGCCACAGCCGGGGCAGCACCGTTGACCTGACGCTCTATCACCTGGCTACCGGCGAGCTCGCGCCAATGGGCGGTGACTACGACCTGATGGATCCAATCTCGCACCATGGCGCAAAAGGCATCACACAAGTCGAAGCGAGAAACCGTGAGCACCTTCGTGGTGTCATGGAGACCTGCGGGTTCAGCTCATACGACCAGGAGTGGTGGCACTACACGCTGAAAGACGAGCCTTATCCAGACACCTATTTTGATTTCCCCATAGCCGAGCCGGCCGGGGAGTTCGGCGTCGCCGGGGGCGTGCTGGCCACCTCCGCCCGGCACGAGGCACGACCACGCCGGGGGTGGGCGTGACGGCACCGCGCGTCGTTGTCGCCGGCGGCCATTCGGCCGGGCACATCGAGCCCACGATGAACTTCGCCGACGCGCTGCGCCGGCTGGAGCCCACGGCCGAGATCACGGCCCTCGGCACCGTCCGCGGCCTGGACACCACGCTCATCCCGGCCCGCGGCTATCCGCTCGAACTCATCCCGCCGGCGCCCCTGCCGCGCAAGCTGAGCCTGGCCCTGCTCCAGACGCCAGGCCGCCTGCGCGACTCGGTGCTGGCGGCCGGGGCGGTGCTCGACCGCGTGCGGGCCGAGATCGTGGTGGGCTTCGGTGGCTACGTGGCCGCGCCGGCGTACCTCGCCGCCCGCAGGCAGGGCCTGCCGATCGTCGTCCACGAGGCCAACGCCCGGCCCGGAGTGGCCAACCGGCTGGCGGCCCGGATGACGACGCACGTGTTCACCGCCACGCCGGGTGTCCGGCTGGCTCACGCCACCGCCATCGGGATCCCGCTGCGGCCGGCGATCACCGGGCTCGACCGGCCCGCGCTGCGTGACATGGCCCGGCAGCGGTTCGGCCTGCGACCCGACGGCCCGGTACTGATGGTCACCGGCGGTTCGCAGGGCGCCTGGGCGATCAACGCCGCGGTGTCCGGCGCGGCCGCGGCGTTACGGGCGAGCGGCGTGCAGGTACTGCACATCGCCGGGCCGCGGCGTGTGGTCGAGGTGCCGGACGGCGATCCCGCCGACCCGCCCTACGTCGTCGTTCCCTACGTCGACGAGATGCAGTACGCCTACGCCGCGGCCGACTTCGTGATCTGCCGTTCAGGGGCGATGACGTGCGCCGAGCTGGCCGCTGTCGGCCTGCCGGCCGCGTACGTCCCGCTGCCGCTGCGCGGCGGTGAGCAGCGGCTGAATGCCGAGCCGGTCGTCGCGGCCGGCGGTGCCCTGCTCGTCGACAACGCCGACCTCGACCCGGCCTGGATCGAGACCACCCTTATCCCGGTGCTCACCGATCCCAAGCGGATCGGGGCGATGTCGGCCCGCGCGTCGGCGGCCGGCGCGCCCGACGCCGGCGTCGTCCTGGCCCGGCACGTGCTCACCGCGGTCGCCGAGGGGCGCGGGTCGGCCTCATGAGACCGGGGCCGACCGCGGCGGGTCAAAGACCTACGCGGGGCTGAGCTGCTTGCGGAACCGTGCCGAGGTTTCGCACAAGTCGTCGTAGCCGTGGGACCTGTAGAACCGGTGGGCCGCGTCACGGCTCCGGCTACTGGTGATCTCCATTTCTTCGCAGCCGTATTGTTGGGCGATTTGTTCCGCCCGGTCCAGCAACGCGTGTCCGACTCCGGCGCTGCGGTGCCGATCGTCGACAACCAGCGCGACGAGCCGGGCGAGTGCGTGATCTCGGTGGATGAGCGGGATGAGACAGAGCGCCGCGAGGCCGGCCACGGTCTGATCGACGTCGGCGACGAGCAGGTGCCGTCCGGGGTCCGCACCCCACTCGTGGATCCTTCGAGTGACCTGGTCTGGTGAGGTCGGGTAGCCAAGCTGTGCCAGGAGGGGCGCGATGTCGGGGCCATCTTCCGGGCGGCAGTTACGGATCATCATGGTCACGTTCCACGGTCTCGGCGACGCGTTCAGCGACGGTCGGCTTCATCTGCCAGCGTGCGGTGGTGCGGCAGGTAGTCGCACCCTGACGCGCAGACCCCCATCGGGGCGGGGAGTGAGGGCGAGTTTCCCGCCGTGTGCTTGGGCGGTGCTCTTGACGATCGCCAAGCCGAGGCCGACACCCGCCTGGCCGTCGCGTATCCGGCCGGTGCCGCGCTGAAACGGCTCGACAAGCGTGGATACCAACTGGGGCGAGAGCTTCTCGCCGGTGTTCTCGACGGTGAGCACCACGGTCTTGGGGTGGACGCTGGTCGTGACCCACACCGTGCCCCGCTCAGCCAGGTTGTGGACGATCGCGTTGTGCACGAGGTTCGTCGTCATCTGCAGCAGGAGCGCGTGGGAGCCGACGGTGGGGCTGACCTCGCCGGAGGTCTCGATGGTGAGGCCGCGTTTTTCCGCGAGCGGGAGGAGCGTTTCAGAGGCCTCTTCCGCTATGAGAGACAGGTCGACATGTTCTCGGGTGAAGGATCGTTGGTCCGCGCGGCTGAGCAGGAGCAGGGCCTCGGTGAGCTCGATCGCTCGGGTGTTGACGAAATGGAGGCGCTCGACAAGCTCACCGGTGTCGCGGTTCAGATCGTTGCGGGCCACGTCGAGGAGCGTCTGCGTGATCGCAAGCGGCGTGCGCAGCTCGTGGGAGGCGTTTGCCGCGAATCTCTGCTGTTCGGCGTTATGTGCTTCGAGCCGTGCGAGCATGTCGTCGAAGGCGTCGGCGAGTTCGCGAAACTCATCTTCGCGGCCTTCCAACTGGATCCGGTGTGAAAGCGATCCGTTCGCGGCCTGGCGCGTGGCATTCGTGATGCGTGTCAGGGGAGCGAGCATGTGGCCGGCGAGGATCCATCCGCCCAGGAGGCCGAACGCCAGCAGGAACGCCAGCGCTCCGGCCGCCTTCGGAGCGAAGGCGCGCACCAGGTCTGATTTGTCTGGCATGGACATCGGGCCGTTGATCACATCGGGCACGTAACGCAGCAGGAAGAACCACACCGTGGCGAGCAGCAGGGCACTCGCGAGCATGAGGAACCCCGCGTAGCTGAGGGTGAGTTTGAGGCGGACGCTCAAGCCAGGTGCCCTATCCACGGCCATCGCCTTCAGGCCCGATGCCGGGTGCCGCGTCGATGCGGTAGCCGACGCCGGCCACGGTGGCGATGATCCAGGGTTCGCCGAGCCGCTTGCGCAGTGCCGAGACAGTGATGCGTACGGCGTTGGTGAAGGGGTCGGCGTTCTCATCCCAGGCTCGCTCCAAGAGCTCCTCGGCGCTGACGACACCGCCTTCGGCAGCGACGAGGACTTCGAGCACGGCGAACTGTTTGCGGGTGAGCGCGACGTAGCGGCCGTCGCGGTAGACCTCGCGGCGGAACGGATCCAGGCGCAGACCCGCGATCTCTCGCACGGGCGGTCTGCTGTGCGCGCGCCTGCGGTCGAGCGCTCTGAGCCGGAGCACGAGCTCTCGCAGATCGAACGGCTTCGTGAGGTAGTCGTCGGCGCCGAGCCCAAACCCGGAGGCCTTGTCGTCAAGCCGGTCGGCGGCGGTGAGCATCAGGATAGGCATGCCGCTGCCAGAGGCGACGATGTTTTCGGCGATCTCGTCGCCGGAAGGCCCGGGAATGTCGCGGTCGAGGACGGCGATGTCGTAGGCGTTGACGCTCAACAGCTCCAGAGCGGTGTCGCCGTCACCGGCGATGTCGGCCGCGATCGCCTCCAGCCGCAGCCCATCGCGGATGGCCTCGGCCATGTAGGGCTCGTCCTCGACGACCAGCACACGCATGCTCTGGATGCTACGAGCCGGCGCATATCGTTGGCATACCGAAAACCAGATACGTGCTGGCGACAGCGGGCTGCCTTGACTGGCCGCATGAGTCAGACCGCAGCAGCACGAACGAGGACCCGCAGGAGTCTCACGACGGCCGAGGCCGACGGGGTCCTCCCCAAGGGCGTGACGGTGTTTGACGACCGGTATCCCGGCGTAGCCAACCTCGACCCCGATCTGCTCCAGGCCCTGCGCGAAGCGGCGACGGCCGCCGCTGACGACGGCATCGAGTTCTACGTCAACAGCGGCTGGCGCTCCCCGGAGTACCAGAGTCAGCTCCTTCGCGAGGCGGTCTCGAAGTACGGCTCGGAAGAGGAAGCCGCCCGATGGGTCGCCACCCCGGACACCTCCGCTCACGTGTCCGGGGACGCGGTCGACATCGGGCGTGTCGATGCCACGGCCTGGCTGTCCGAACACGGCGCCCGCTACGGACTGTGCCAGATCTATCGCAATGAGCCCTGGCACTACGAACTGCGCCCCCAAGCGATCGATCGTGGTTGCCCTCCCATGTATGCCGACCCCACGGATGACCCGCGGATGCGGCAGTGACCACCAGCTAAGAAAGGAAAGGGCGGCACAAGAATCCGAGCGGGGGTGTCGGATCGGGGCTGGGGTGTTCGTAGCAGGGGTAAGAGGCCGCCCACGAGGGGCGGCCCGCTCGAATCGAAGGCGACACCCAGCCAGAAGGGAACCGCGACCATGAAACTGACGACCATCACCAACGTCTCCGTCGACGGAGTGATGCAGGGGCTCGGCGGGTCGGACGAGGACCGCAGGGGCGGATTCGAGCGCGGTGGATGGGCCTTGCCACTGTTCGTCGACGAGGCCGTGACGCTTCTCAACCAGGTCTACGAGCGCGCCGGCGCGTTCCTGTTCGGCCGGCGGACCTACGAGATCTTCGCCGGCTCGTGGGGGACCTGGGCGGATCCGGGCGACAGCCCCATCTGGACGGCGTTGAACACGCGGCCCAAGTACGTCGCGTCGACCACGCTCACCGACCCGCGATGGGCGGACACGACCGTCCTGCCCGGTGACCTCGCGTCCGCCATCGGCGAGCTGAAAGGCAAGCCGGGAGGCGAGCTGCAGGTGCACGGCAGCGGCGAACTGGTCCGCTGGCTGCTCGACCAGCAGCTGGTCGACGAGATCATCCTGTTCACCTATCCCGTGATCGTCGGCCAGGGGACGCGGCTGTTTCCCGACGCCGGCCCGGACACCGCGCTCGAACTGGTCGACTCGCGAGCCGCCTCGAACGGGATCACGCTCCAGGTCTACCGGCCAGGTGGGCGCCCGCGGTACGCGACGGCCACGGCCGACTGAAGCGTCGTCTCGGCCGACACGCGGATCAGATCATGCGTCGTAGCGCGGTCTCCACGGCATCGATCAGCGGGTCTCCTTCGGTCCGTGGATGCCGTGCGAGACCGAGCTCGACGTCCGGCAGGGCGGGCAGGGCGCCCGCGTCGTGGAAGGCCATGGCTGGTTCGACGTTGACGGGCATGAGTGCCGCGACGCCGAGCCCGGCCCGTAGCGCGGCGAGCACACCGACCAGGCTGTTGCTCTCGAACGCCACCCGCCAGCGCCGATCGGTGCGTCCCAACGTTTCCACCACGGCTGTTCGCCAGGCGCAGGTGTTGGAAAACAGCACCACCGGCAGCGGATCGGAAGCCACGTCCACACCCTGGCCGATGGCCCAGACCAGCGGGCGCTGTACGGTCCAGCGCGGCGGTCCGGGAAGGTCCGGCACCTCGTCGAGCACGAGGTGGACGCGGCCCGCGTCGTAGGCCTCCCGCATCGCGGCGGTGGAGACGCTGAGCACCTCCAGCGTCGCGCCGGGGTGCAGCCGGGCGAGGTCGGCGAGGGCCTGCGGAAGCTGGGACGCGGCGAGGTCTTCGAGCAGGCCGACGCCGCAGTGGCCGGTCAGCGCCCGCCCGGTCTCGCTCAGTGCCTGTGCGGAGAGCGAGAGAATGCGTTCGGCGTACGGCAGAAGCTCCTCACCCGCCCGCGTCGGCAGGACGCCGGACGGCGACCGGTACAGCAGCGGACGGCCGACCACGCTCTCGAGCCTGCGCAGCTGCTGGCTGAGCGCGGGCTGGGTCTGCCCGAGGGCGGCCGCGGCGCGGCTGATGCTGCCCGCCCGCACAGCGGTGATGAACGACCGCAGCAACGCGACTTCGAGGTCCTTGGCCATAAGAATTCATTATGCCGCCTCCAATCAAATTAACCGTTCCTATGGCGCTCTGAATGATCTAGCGTCGGGTTGGTGACCAGATACCGGCAGGTGCTCGCCGTGCCGGGGATGGCGCCGCTGCTGGGTGTATCGCTGCTCGCCCGTATCGCGATCACCGCTGACGTGATGGCCCTGACGCTGTACGTCGTGCTGGGTCTGGACATGAGCTACGCGGCGGCGGGAGGCGTAGCCGCGGCGCTGACCGCCGGGGTGGCGGTGGGCGGGCCGCTTCTCGGCCGCATGATCGACCGGCGGGGCCTGCGCACCGTGGTGCTGGCGACCGTCGTGGTGCAGGTCGTGTTCTGGCTGAGCGTGCCGGCCCTGTCGTACTGGATCTTGCTGGGTGCCGCCTCCCTGGCGGGCCTGCTGATGGTGCCGGCCCAGTCGGTGACCAGGCAGGCGATCGCCGCGATGACGACAGCGGACCAGCGCCGGGCCGCGTTCGCGCTGGAATCGGTGCAGGGCGAGCTGTCGTATCTCGTGGGCCCGGCGGTGGTGATCCTGTGCGCGGCGACCACGTCCCCCGGTGTGGTGGCGTGGGGAGTCGGTGCCGCGATCGTGGCCGGTGGAGCCGGGATCGCCCTGCTCAACCCGCCGGTGCGGGCAGCGGATGAGGTGGATGCCGGCGCGGCCGGACGGCCCCCGCGCCGGGTGTGGCTGGGTGCCAGCATGATCGCCGTACTGACGATGGCCTTCGGCATCACGATGCTGCTCAGCGGCGTCGACCTCGCCATCGTCGCCACGCTCGAAGAAGCGGGTCAGGTGTCGTGGGCCGCCGCGGTCGTAGCGGTGCTCGGCGTGGCGTCCGTCGCCGGCGGGCTGATCTACGGCGCGCTGCCCCGGCCGCTGCCCACGTGGCTGCTGCTCGGCCTGCTCGGGCTCGTGACGATCCCCGCCGGGCTGGCCCACGACTGGCCCTGGCTGTGCGTCGCCATGGTCGGCACCGGGCTCCTCACCGCGCCGACCCTTTCCACGGTGGCGGACGCGGTGAGCCGGCTGGCGCCGGCCAGCGTGCGGGGAGAGGCGACAGGTCTGCAGTCCTCGGCGCAGAGCGCGGGTTTCGCACTCGGATCCCCGATCGTGGGCGTGGCGATCGACCTCTCCGCCCCAGCTGGCGGTTTCGCGGCCGCGGGGCTGGCCGCCCTCGCCGCCGCGCTCACCGGAGGCCTGATCACGCGAGGCGGGGAGGGAACCCGCCGGTCGCGATCGGACTCCATCGCGTGGGGCTGATGCGCAGGAGAGACTTGCCCTGGTCGAGCATGGCCTGGCGGTATTCGTTCCAGTCGGGATGTTCGCCGGCTATGTTGCGGTAGTACTCCACGAACTCGTCGAGCCCTGCGGCGGCGTCGAGCACCTCACAGACTCCGTCGATCTGTGTCCAGGGGCCGTTCCACTCGTCGGAGAGCACGACGACGCTCACCTTCGGGCGGGAGCGGGCGTTGCGAGCCTTGGCACGCTCCGGATATGTGGACACGACGATCCGGCCCGAATCGTCCACGCCGCCGGTCACCGGTGAGGCTTGCGGCGAACCGTCCGCCCGTTGGGTGATCAGGATCATCCGATGCCGGGGCCGGACGAACTCGAGGAGCCGGTCGAGGTCGACGGCTGTGTTCGTGGCGATGGTGCGCGCCATGCGTGTTCTCTCCTTGGTGTTGACAGCCGCGTCAATGCGGAGGATAGGCGACAGCCGCGCGTACCCCAGCCAGCAGGTCGTGTGCGTGTGAGATCGTCTGGGCGATCTGGGGTCGGGACCGCCCGACGTCGGCGAGCAACCGCTGGGCATGTTCGGCGAAGCCGGGCGGCGCGATCGACAGTCCCGCCGCCGATGCCACCATGCCCTTCTCGTTGATCAGCCACTGCCGGGCTCGGCCGTGCAGTGCGTGGCAGGCCACACCCACGGCGCGAAACAGGCACCCCGCAGCGTAGGTCGGGTCCGCGCCGTCCGCCCCGTAGTGGGCCAGTCGCAGCGCGAAGTCCGCCTCCCACAACCTGTCCACGAGCGCGTCTGCCAACGCCGCCGGATACCGACGGGTCCGCGCCCGCAGTTGGGCCAG